>JACCDK012198310.1_pt1 | contig 11157 bp, 8 predicted proteins | sample 7445871 | NCBI WGS metagenome assembly JACCDK01 (sample SAMN15323436, study PRJNA562643) | freshwater metagenome | isolation source: river surface water | place: USA:Blue River Watershed | collected 2017-08-15
AGAACACTAAAAACATACTTAACAGGTATGCATTTAGATAACACTTTATAAGTTATGACTAGTAAAAAACATAAAGATGAGAATCTTCATTCGATTTATGTAAGTTTAGATTGTTTATTAGACACTAGATTAGGTACACTAGCTTTAGTTAATGAGGATCTAGTAGAAGCTGTAATAAAAAATAACTATTTGGTTAGAGAAGAAGAAAATTTTCCTCCTCTTAAAAAACAAACTTTTCTAGATCTTTATAAAACTAGAGATAAAGAAGTATTAAAATTATCACCGCTGACTCTTTGTTGTGAAATGGTTAGTGATATGGCTTTAGGTATTTTGACTAAAGCTGTTGATACCCCTTATTTTACTGGGGTAGAGATTGTAATAAATACTTATCCTTATAAGTTAACTCAAGAAGAAGAAAAAGATCTTCTTACTAGTTTTGTAATATTAACTAATAAATTTATTTGTATTAGATTAATAAATGTTTCAGTAGAAGATTTAAAACCAGACTGGTGTTGTAAATCGTTTGCCTGCATGGTAATGTATAATTATGATGAATGGTTAGAATATCATGTAGTTAATAAAAATTTTCAAAATATTAAATCAGCCGAAATGGTAGTTTATGGGCCTAAAATATTCTTTAATAGAAAACCTACAAATGAAGAATTAAAAGTTTTAAAAAGACAAAACATCGAACCATTCAAACTTGTAGAAGAAATTGCTTCAACAGTAATTAAACTTCAACTTTTAGATATTGGTGTATTCTGTATGGATATATTTAAATATGAAAAAGTTAAAGAGCAATTAAAGAAAATGGTAACATAATAAAGAGTGGGATTTCTCCCACTCTTTATTATGCTTCGTCGTTAGTAGGAAAATGTTTTTTAGAGAATTCATCATAAGTACTATTAGTAGTACCAATTGCAGTTTCTCCTGGAACTAATAAAGGATCTGGTATATCAGAACCTAAAGTAGGTGCACTTCTAGTTAGTCCTGAATTAGCATGTTTGATGTTTTGAGGTACTACTTTAGTTAAGAACTCAGCTATTAAAGCTTGTGAATTAGCTACTGCATTATTACCCTTATCATCAGATTTAATTTTCATCCTTCCAATAGAAGCTCTATCTAAATCTGTTAAAAGAGTAGTCAATATTTTCATTTGCTCTGAATCAGTAACTGGTATTTTTTCACCAACAATCATACCAACTGCTCTTTTACGGATACTTCTTGTAAATTCAAGATCTTCTAACTCAGTTGAGTAATTATTATCAGACATTTTAATTCCTTATGTAAAAATTATTTTTTAATGTTATTTATGAGATATTTGTATCTCAATTAAAAAAGTTGTAAACCTATATCATTATTTAGAACACAATGGAGTATACTTAATGATTAAGTATTTGGCAAAATTATTTGTCAGAAAATATTTTGAATCTATTAGGAAAAAAAGACTAGATATTGCTGATGTTAATTATTTAAAAGATCTTTTACAATTTTTAGAATCAGATAAATTTAGTCAAAGTTTATTAACTTTGAATAATAGAAACTTCTATGTAGGTACTCAGTTTAATAACATAGAAGAAGAAATCAAATGTTTGGTTAGGCTAATAAATGCATTAGATAAAAAATCAAACATTTATAGGGAATTACTTAGTAGAGAAATAAAACTTTTACATGTAACAAAATATTTTGCAAATAGTAAAAATGAAATTTATCCAGAAATAGGGATTTCTGCTTTAAAATCAGCACTAGAAACCTTTATTAACTCGTATTGTTTAACACAAGGAGAAAAAGATGAAATAAGTAAAACTAATATTTATCTTTTACAAAACTACATAAATAATTTATGCAGTACACTAGAAAGTATTATTCATATTCAATTTGAAAATGATTAATCAAAAGAAAAGAAATTCACAAATGAAAGTAGTAGAACCTGCTGCTGGTTCTTCTTCTATTTTATCAAAATTATTTCAACAAATACTGTATTCAAAGGGAATAGCGTCTCCCAATATTTCAAATAAAAACTCTTCAGCTTATGTGTTTTCTGATAAATGGACTACGCTAGTTGAAGAATATCTTTCAGATTCAAGAAACAGCATTAAACAGAATATAAAGGACAGAAGTTCTGCTAGAGGTAATCTCCAAAAAGAGATTATTGGTAATAAAGGAATGTCTTGGAAAGTATTTTGTAAAGCACTAAGATTACTTGGTGTTGTAAAATTTGATATTACTATTACTGCAACTTTTAGTAATAACAAACAACAAAATGTATTTTCTGAGCATGTTAATTTAGGTGAGAGAATTCCTTATCCGTCAGAACTTCCAATGAGTTCAAACGGCAGTATTCTCGTAAAAGATATCTTTAGAGGTACAGCTAATTTACCAAAAAACATAGAAGTTCAAAATGATACAAAACAATGAACTGGATTTATATCCTTTATCGATGAATAGTTTCAAAAAAATATTTATTGAAGCTATAAATATGGAAGCACTAGTTCGTGAAACTGCTGCTGACAAACAACTTTTGTTAAATAACATTTTATCTTATTCTTCAATTATAAAAATTCATACTGCGTTTACAAAACAAGGTATTGAAAAAATATCTTCAATGATATTTCGCTATGAAACCAAAGAAGAAGAAAGTTTTCGTGATTTTTTCTTATCTTTGTGTGATACGTTTTTTATAATGATTGAAGGTCAGATATCTAAACAAGGAAATAATAGTAATTATGAATATTTAGCTAAACTTCTTTCTTCTTTAGATAGAAGAAGATTAACTGAAGGTTATCCTGATTTTACGTCTATGGATAAAAATTTATACGATCGTATTTACAAGGATAGACATCCTAGATCCAGGCTTCTTCCCTCCACTAATAACGAATCATCGGAAAGTACTTTACTTATTAATGATTGGTTAATTATTGTTTTAATGATGGTTATCTCTAATGTGGAGTTAACCAAAATGTTTTCTGAAGTGCAATTTAAACCTTAATGGTTTTTTAATTTTAAAGAAAGAAGTTAAAAATGAACACACGTTCTAGTTCTCGTAACGATGGATTTTCTAACCGCCCTTTTGCTGAACTGGCTTCGGCATCTTTTAGGTCTTCCACTAACTACAACAGCCGGTCAAAGATCCCTCCTTTGTCCCAGACTGGTGTTGATGGTAAAGATTTCATTAATATTACAACTAGTCCTAATTCTACGAATCTAGGATACGCGTTGTCAATGGAATCTGATTACAAGTTTACTCATCCATTGTACGGTCCTTTTGAAACTGTTCGAGGTTTTGTTCATTGGATTAAAGCTACGAGTTTTGATGATTCGTATCGTGTGTTGAAAGGTAAAGCCCTTAATCAATATTTTAAACAAAATCGTGAAAAACAATCTGATTTTGTAGAAAACTTTCAATATCGTATTGCAGTAGCAACTTACGAAAAGATCAAGTCTTTCCCACAACTAATGGAAGCTTTGAAGGAATCTACGCTTCCATTTGAAATGTATCGTGTAAAACGCGTTGATCGTAACAACGTAGAATACGGTCATTACCGTGAACGTGATGTTTACGCTGTGTGGTTCATTCCAGTAATCAACACCATTCGTGAAGCATTGAAAGCTAATGAAGAACCTAATTTCCAACACCTAATTACAAGTATGGCTGATTTGCAAGAGTTTGATAATTCTTGGAAAGAAGAAGCTAAACGCCGTAAACAGGTCTCTGATGAAGTTATTGCAGCACGTACTCTAAAACGTCAACAAAAGAAAGCTAAAACTACGGCTAAACCTGCTGAAGACGAAACAGTTGAGAAAGAAGAAATTAGAACACTTGATCAATCTACTGACGAAATTGTAACACATCAATCAGAAGTAGTAGAAGGACAAGAATCTGTAACTGAAACTCCTGTTTTGGAAACTACTGAAAATAAAGAGTAAGATGTCATTAATTTAATGACTCTCAATTAATCTTAAATAAGCGAGAGGAATCATCCTCTCGCTTATTTATATGTTGTTTTTTTTTGGATAAAAAATATGTCAAAGTCTAGATTAGCTAAAACAATATTTCAATCAGGACCAGACGATGATCTTATTGTAAAAGATGTTTATGAATCAGATAGTAGTGAAGTAGTAAATAGTTACGATAAAACAGAACCTGAAGCTATTGATGTACTAGATACAATTAACGGTACTGCTGATGACGATAGCCAGCAACAAGAAGAAGATAATTCTAATAATGAAAATAATGAAGAATCAAGTAATGAGAATTCTAATGAATCTCCAGTAGACGAACTCGGTTCAGGTTTAGAAGATATATTAGATCGATACGGTAACGCTGATGAAAATATTGCAGACGCTCTTAGACAAATGTCTGAAGAAGGTCGCAATAAATTATTACCGACAGATCAAGAAATTGAAGATATTTATTATTCTGTTGGTGATAAGGAAGGTAGTTTTAATCCGTCTTTCCCAATTAAAGATGCTAAAAATTTAGCAAGCATTATAAACAGTATCTGTAATAATAGTTATGGATTAAATATTAATGACAATGGCGCTTTAGCAGCGTTATTAGGCGCTTTATCTAACATGGCGTCACTGATGGGGTTACCTGGTGTTTTAAGTGCTGTACAGGGCTGTTTAAATCCTTCTGTACTTATGAATGGTGCTTTACTGGGTATTAACTCATCATTAAAAAGAGGCGATGTAAGTGTTTTTAATGATGTTGCTACTCTTCCAATAGCAAATCAGTTAAGATACAGAAATCCAAATATTACTAATCAAGTAATAGAAAACATGAGAAGACCATCAAGACTACAAGAACAAGGTCTAAGCAATTTTTATCAAACAACTAGAAATAGTTTAAATATAGTTAACCCAAATTGGAATACTACTTCAAGAGGTAGTGGACAAGTATTTAACGGCTATGAAGTATCTAAAAATCCTTTTTTCCTAGATACTGTTAGAGCAAATGTTGTTTCTAAGCCAATGAATATATTTGCTTCACCCGATGCAAGTTATGGAAATTTTGTTGATTTAGAAACAGCAGATTTAAATAATCCATATGTTTTTGAATCTATATACGGTAGAAATTTATCAGTAGGTCAGAAAACAAAAATTATAAATGATTGGCGTAATGATCAGTCTAGATTAACTGGATATAATCAAAGGAAAAACGATGCTTATTTATTACTAATGCAAGGTCAAAAACAAGATACAGTTTTAGATTCTTTAAGAAAAGATTTTCCTTATTTAGCAATAGGTGAAAATAAAACAAGAGCAATTGGTAATTTTCATGGTTCTAATTATCTAATGACTAAATAATGCATAAAAAGACTACTGGATTTACCAGTAGTCTTTTTATGTTTTTTATATTCTGTCTGTACCTTGGAAAAAGATATCTAACCAACCAACAGGTGGGAAATTATGTACTATTTGCATTGATCTTGAAGGTGAGAAGATTCTTTGTAAACTTCTTAATTTTTGCTGATATCTTATTTTTAATTTATTACTAACATAGAACTGTTGTTGTAAGCTAGTGGAAGCTAAAATATTCATATAGTCACTAAATACATTTTCATCATCAAACATTGAATCAAATACATTTAATGCTTCTTCTAATAATGTTCTTTCAACTATTGGCATAGCCATAACAGAAGAAAGATCAGCAATGGAAAAAGAAACTTCAACAGCCATTGCGTTACCTTGTTTATTAAAACTCAAATTACTAGTACCTCTTTGTACTGTTACAGAGTCTATCATTCCTAATCTACTTTGCTGTCTACCCTTATCATAGATTTGACAAATAAATGGAGATGTATACGACCTCTTACCTGTTTGAAGTGGTAAAACCCCAGCAAGTATCATACAAAGAGGAATATAAATATTTGTCATCTGGGCTATTGGATGACCATATGGACTAATTAAAGTCATAGTGTAATTTGCTTTAGGAAAATTAACAGACGAATTTTCCCAATTCTTAGGAATATCAACAAAAGCACTACCGCCTAGTGCTAATAGTCCTGACATCTGTATAGTATCTAAAGCTCCGCCAGCAAACTGCTTAAATGCTTCTTGAACAGGCTGTAAAGCCTCAGTGATGTTATACCCAGCAAAAGAGAAATATGCTGCTTTACCAGAAGATGAAATGCTATTAAACTTAGAGGCTAAATCATTTTCTACAAAACTATTAGAGAATGACTCACTAATCGCTCCAGTAGCATCTACTCTGAAAGAGGCAAATTCACTACCGTCATCAAATTCGGCCTGTGCAATCTCTGCAATATTTGGTTCTTTAACACCTCGACCATTAGCATCTATTTTTACTGCTTGAGCTTCACTACTAAAATTTTCTGAACCTTTTTCTGCAATTTCTCCATAAGCGCTATTAAACCATAGATTTAGAGTAGATTCTAAACTACCTTTTTTCTGGTTAGCTTTTTGTATTTCATTTTTTACCCTCGATTGATATTCAGTTACAAAACCTTTTAAATTCTCAGCTTCACCTTTAGCAAGCATTTCAGCTAATACATAATCTAGTCTATTTTTTAATCTCTTTGCTCTATTAGCAACAGCATATACGTCAATACCGCCTTTAGGTGGTGCACCATCAAAAAAAGTTCCATATGAAAAAATATCTGGTAAAATTTCATGTAGTCTATTTAAAGAATTTTGATCTAAATTTTGATATTGTCCAATGTCGTTTCCAACTGCTTGTTCCATAGCAGACGGATAAAACCCTTTATAAACACCTATTTGGTTTACCATTGTATTTACTGAATACCAGTAAATAGGCATAGTTGGTTTAAAACTATAAAAAGATGTACTCGGTTTATCTCTTAAAAATCTAACAAATTGTCCAGCTGTACTAACTGCTACTGTAAATAACAATAAAGGCCATGCAGCAAATAAGGACACTAGAGCTGTTGCTTGACCAATATCGTAAAATATACTCGTATCAGCTCTACCAGTTCTTGCTACAGTTGCTGCTTTATAATTAAAAAATCCAGTAAAGAAAGTAGTTAATGAATTAAATTGCGGTACGCCAAATCTTAAATGTATTACTTGTGAGTTATCATGGATTGCTTCACTGTAATAGTGACCCATCCCGTGATCTCCTGTAGCACTATTTATTTTAGTAGGTGATCTTTCTATTAACTTACCAGGTACTCTAGCATCTGCATATCTAGTAAACTGTGGTCTAGGATTAACTTCATGGCTACCGCCTATTGAAGAATCTTCAAATTTAAATTCAGCTGAAGAATAAACTCTTAAATGTAGATCAAGTTCTGATATTTCTACTTTTGGGTCAACCATAAAAGATTGTTTGATCCAACTAGAATCATCTAAACTATCTACTCTATCAGCATTTGGAGCTGATATTATTCTTCTCTTAGAGAGAATTGCTTGAGCTTCTAACTCAATCGCTTCCTCATCAAAGTTTGGTGCAAAGTAAGATGACATATCTTGTTCTCTTGAATTGAAAATGAATATCGAATCATAAAAATACCAGATAGAGTAAAAACTCTATCTGGTATTTATTTTTTAATAAACAGTTTTACTCATTGCAATAGGTAATTCTGGCAAATCTCTTTGCTTATCTCTTGGTTTAATAGATGTGTTTTCAACTTGTGGTTGTTGAGTATTTTGAGGTGTGATTGATGATCTTAAGGCTGCAATAAATCTTTCTGGATTTATCTTACCTGATATTTCACTTAATGCATTTAGCATTTGTTTTTGAACATCTAAAGATTCTCTTACTGTAGAATTAAGTGGATTAAACGCTTCTTTTAATGCGTTTGAATTTAAAGTATTATTAGCATTTATTTCAGCTTTCTTAGTATTGAAAGAAAGCATATCAGGAGTTTTTACTAAAGCTTCTTTAATAGTTGGTGTAAGTGTTCTAGTATTAGCTGAGTTTGGTTTAACATTCTCAACAGACTGTCCATAGCTTCCAACTGGTCTATTTATAGATTCGTTTACTTGTGTGAAACCAGACATTGCTGAAGTAGGTTTAAATACTGTCTTTGTAGTTTCTGGTTTATCTTCACTAGATCCGGCATAAGCTGTGTAAACAGCTGGTTTAGGTTCTATTTTATTTTCAGTTGGTAGTTTACTTTTATCTTTATAATCATTCCAGGTACCTGTTGAATCCATCACTTGGGTGGGTTTAGCAGAAGCTAACTGGATATTATTATTTTCAGGTATTGAATAATTATTAGCTGATGCATAATGTTGATTAAATCTACCTTTTTGGTATTTAACAAAATCAACTCCAGTCATACCAGGCTTCCAACCATTGACCTGCATTGCTTTCATTGTAGCATCAGATACTTCTTCCCCTTTTAGAGCTTTTATAACTCCTGGGCCGATATTGTGCATCATATATAAATTTTCGCCGCTAGGCTCAATTCCAGCCTTCTTTAACATATCAGCGTTTTGTTTTGCTAATAATCCAGTGGCTAAAGTATTTATTCTTTTATCATGTCTTGGATCTTTATCTGTTCTAAAAGTATCACTTGTTATTGGAACCATTCCAATATCTTTACCTTCTTTAGTTTTTGCTAAATTATTCCAAGTGGATTGAATAAATTGTCCAGTACCTATAGCTCCTGTCGGAGACATTTTTCCTGTCCAACCACCTTCCATTTTAACAAACCCTCTTAAGGTCTTTTCATCTATTCCGTATCTCTCAGAAGCTTCTTTAATGTAACCATCAATCTCATCACCAAAACCGTTAAAGCTAGATCTTGTTGCTTTCTTTACTCCAGGAATTGCTTCCTTAACAGCAGTTACAGGATCTACTGGGTCTTTTGGCGGTAATGATTTTTGTTCATTAGCAGTTTTAATTCTTTCTCGTGCTTTTATTTTATTTGCATTATCTTCATCAATTATTTTTTGCATTCCTGCTTTAGCGTCTTGTTTATCTTTTTCACTTAAATCTGTTTTCCAGTTTGGACCGTAAACAGAAGACATCTTTTTATCTATTTCAGAATCTTGAACTAATTGTTCACTTCTTCTATCTGTATAAGAAGCTTTAGCTGGTTCGGTTGCTTTTTTCAAAGCTTCTTGAACCTTCTTACCGTCTTTCTTATCTTCTTCTTTTCCTTTACTCTTCTTAGCTTGTTGCTCTCTGAGTATAGAATCTTTAGCTAATTTTTCTAATGCAGTAATGTTTGGTTCAGTAGAACCAGGTGAAGTATTTAATTTATAATTAAGCCAAGGTGATGTAGAAACTGTCCAATACGAATCATTTGCTAATTGCTTAGCAATTTCTAGACGATCTTGATCTTTTAAAAGTAGCTCAGCTTTTTCTTTTTCACCTTTACCAGTTATTGCTTTAAGATGCGATAAGTATTTTGTAAAGACCGGTATAAATCTTGTACCAAACCAAGACATGAATGTTTTTGAATGCTCTTCATTATCTTTATTTAAGTTAAAGTCGCCACCAAATTCTTTATAAATTTCTTCCATCGAACCTTTCCATAAAGCTACATTATCAGAATTAAAAGTAATTCCTTTTTCTATTAGATTTTCTAAATTTCTAAGAGTTGATACTTTAGATCTTTCCATTGAAGTAAGACCATAAGCTTTTAGTTTTACAGCTTCTAAAGCGTCTACTCCAAAACCTAAACTCTTTTGTATTTTTGCACCTAATAACGTAACCATTGTGTAAGGTATGCTAGTCAGTATGTTAGACTGCATTATCTTTTCAAAAGTTAAATTACTAAATGTATTAACAACACTGTCTTTAGTCCTACTAAAAATATTATCTTTCTTAAAATCTTCATATTTTTGAGACAATACTTCAGATAATCTACCTTCTTTTAAAGCAGTAAATAAACCTGATTTCTTATCTTCTTTTTTATTTTCTATTTCTTTTTCAATTTGTTCAATGTAAAAAGTAACTACAGCTTTACCAGCTTTTAATTCTTTTAAATCATCAAAAGGGGATTTACGCATTTCGTAATTTCCTTCTGGAAATCTTACTGCGTTTAAATATTTTTCTTTTAATTCAAAATCATCAGAAGAATCAATTGAAGAAAGGTCGGTCTTACCTAATAATTTATGGCTAGCAGTTAAATGGGTTAAAAATACTGGTTTAAATCTAGTTATAAACCATTGTTGCCATTTTCTTGCTTTTAATATATCATTTTTTTCTTTTGAATCTAATTTCAAACCAAAGAGTTTTGCAATTTCATTTGTATTAGCTTCACTGTTATCTAAAGACGCATTACCGTCATTATCAAATTTTGCTTGTTTTGTTAAAAGATTTTCAAATTCAATCAGATCACCAAAGAGGTTTTCTTCCTCTGATGTAAGACCGTATTGAGCCATTCTCAATTTACCAAATGCTTTTAATTGAGTAAAATATTTATAAGCTTTGTACGCACCCCAACCAGTTACAGCTGCAGCTCCTGCTCCAACAATTACTGGGAAAGATAACACACTAGCTAATCCTGTTGCAGCGGCTCCTGTTAAAGCTAAAGCACCTTTACCAGCTACTAAAGCTCCGGTAGCTAATCCACCTAAAGCAGCTCCAGCTCCGCTTAATAAAGCACCACCTTGGCCTAACGCTATAGCGCCACCACCCGCTGCTAAACCAGCATTTAAGGCAGCTGAACCATAGTTACCGTCAGCAACATCGTTTACAGCATTGTATCCAGAATATAAGGCACCGGCACCAGCCGCGCCTTTTACTAAAGTACCAGCATTATTTATTGCAAATTCACCTACAGATTTAGTAGCGTCTAATATTCTTCCGCCAGCCCTTCTTAAAAATCCACCTTTTCTTTTTGGTGCATCCTTATTGTTATTTGGTTTACCGTCAGTCTTACCATCTCCACCGGTTTCAAGACTAATGTCTACACCGCCTTCACCTAAACCAAATAAACCTTTAGCTGCGTCCTTAGCCTGTTGTACTTTTTCTGCAATTAAGTCAAAAGTATTTTTTCTATCTGGCTTTACAGTATTATCTTTTCTTTCATCTTTTTTACTATCTTGTTTATCAGATTTTTTATTTTGTATTAAATCTTGCCAACCACCATCTCGATCTCCATCACCATCTTTGTCACCAAAGATTTTGTTCTTTCTTTCAGGCAATCTGGCTTTTAATATATCTCTAATTTCTTCAAGTACTTCAAATGATTTTTTACCACCTGTTCCGTACTC
>JACCDK011224353.1_pt1 | contig 11153 bp, 11 predicted proteins | sample 7445871 | NCBI WGS metagenome assembly JACCDK01 (sample SAMN15323436, study PRJNA562643) | freshwater metagenome | isolation source: river surface water | place: USA:Blue River Watershed | collected 2017-08-15
AAAACAGAATTTAGTGACTTACGCCTTTACTAAATAAAACATTAGTGAAGGTCTTTATTATTATCTCAATATCAAAAACAGTAGATCGTCTATACATGTACTCCTGTTCAAGCTGAACCTTCTTTTCTATAGAAATATCATCTCTACCATTTATTTGCGCCCATCCTGTAATACCAGGTTTTAATTTATCAACCCCAGTCGCAACACGTAAAGTCATTAAATCATCTTGATTGTATAAAGCAGGTCTCGGACCCACAAACACCATTTCGCCCTTAATAATATTTATCAAATTAGGTAATTCGTCTAAACTTAATTTACGCAATAAACCTCCAATTTTCAATAAATAATGCTCTGGGTTCTCCAATAAATGAGTAGCAACATTCGGGGTATTCTTTTTCATGCTTCTAAACTTGTAGATACTGAAGAAAGTATAATTTATACCTACTCTTTTCTGCTTAAAAAATATAGGCATCCCATCTTCTATAAAAATAGAAATAGCCACTAGTAAAAATAATGGCGTAAGGATTAATAAAAGAATTAGGGCGAAAAGTCTATTCAGCATTATTATGAAAAGAATTAAATGTTTTTAAAAACCCTTCTTTAGTAGATACTGGTAAATCTTTTCCAATAGCAGTTTTTATCTTTTGGTTACTCACCAAATATGATTCCGTTAACTTTTGTAGCCTTTCAGTTGTGAGCGGCAATCGAAGTACATCTCCTATTTTAGCAAAAGATTGAATTAATCCTTTAGAAACCTTCCAAATATTTGCTTTTCTATTCCGTGATTCTGCCAATAATGAAATTATATCATTGGTGGAAAGTGCCTCGTCGTCTGCTACATGATACACCCCAGTAGGAATATCATCTCGCTCTATCAACTCTTTGATGATGAACATCAGATTATCAATACTACAAAAAGACCGTTTATTTTCAAATGCCCCAAGTGGCCAAGGAATTCTCTTGGAGGCTAATTTATAAAGTAAATTCAAATTCCCTTTATTACCTCGTCCATGAATCATGCATGGCCTTAAAATATAAACTCGTTTATCTTTTGGAATTTCTTTGGATAAAATATACTGTTCTGCTAATAATTTACTTTTCCCGTAATGTGTAATTGGTTTAGGAGTATGTTCTTCTGTCAAAAATCCCTCCACCTCATCAGCTACTGATTTCACTGAGCTAATAGTTATAAATACTTTAGCGTCTGAAGCTAAAAAAGCATTAAATACTTCTTTGGTTAATTCGGTATTGACTTGGTAGTATTCTTCTGGATTTGATGTTTTTTTTAGATCATGGGCTTTGCCTGCTAGATTGACGACTGTATTTGAATTAGATAAATCAAATGGGGTATTTCTAGCGTATGCCTTAACCTGAAATTGACCATTTTTTAAATAATTAATGAGATTTGTCCCAACAAAACCAGATGCCCCAATTACGAATATATTGTACATTTTCTAAATATGTCTTCTAGTTTATCAACTAGAAATTCTCTTTCAAACTCATTATTAAAATAATTTCTAGCATTTTTACCTAAAACTCTACGCTCATCAATTCTTAAGTTTAAGAATTTTTTTATGATTTCTGTAAGAGCTATAGGATCTTCAGATGGACTTGTGAAACCAGCTTTAGCCTCTTCTATTATTCTTGAGCCTTCGCCGTCTAAACTTGCAAGAATTGGCTTCCCACAAGCTAAATACGATTGTATTTTAGAAGGAATTGTGTGAGAAAAAATCGGATCTTTCTTCAACGACACTAATAATGCATCAGCACAACTAAAAAATTTGGGCATATCAACGTTTGGAAATGACCCAAGCAAATGGAAGCAATCTAAAAGTTTTAGATCCTGTATTTTTTGCTTAACAAATTCTTTCCCTCTACCATCTCCTAGAATTATCCAATTAATTTTTATACCCTGATTTTTTAAAATCAATGCGGCATTTAATAATGTCTCAAAACTTTGCGATTCCCCTATATTTCCGGCAAACATTAATTTAAATCCAGATGGCAAAGTTTTTAAAATATGCTCATCAGGATCTAATTCTGTATAATAATTTTCAGTAGAATTCGGATAATAAATCAGCTTAGATTGTTCTACTTTTTGATTGAGTATATAAGGAATAAATGCTTTTGACTGTACTAATACTTTTTCAGAATGTTTATATATGTAAATCGTTAGCCAATTTAGTATAGAAAGTATTACTTTATTCTTTATGCCACCTGCTGCCGAAATACTTTCTGGCCATAAATCTTGAACCCAAAAATACATTGGTGCTTTGAATTTATATTTAGCGAAAATACCTGGTATACCTACTGTAATTGGTGAAGGCTCAAACACAAATATTTTATCAAACTTATTCCGAACAAAGAGTAGTCGAATTGAAGCAAAAATTGCGAATGAAATATAATTTACAAACAACTGTAAGCTTTTACCCTTTCCTCTTGGAATAATTGGCGATCTTAATACTTTTATATCATTCCAATATTCTAAGCTGTTATTAAAAAATGTATAGCCATCTATAAACTTTCCTTTTGGATAGTTTGGTTTGCCCGTTAAAACTGTTACTTCATGGCCTCTTTCCTTTAATGCTAAAACGATATCGTTGATTTTGAAATTTTCTGGCCAAAAATATTGTGTGATTATTAAAATACGCATTAACAATTAAATTATTTTATGATAATGTGCGTATAAATCTTTGTTAGATTCGATCCAAGTTCTCATCTCTAAAATCATTTCTTCGTATGATTTAACTTTGTATGTAAAGTCTTTTCTTGTATTAATTAAACTCTTATCAACCCTATATGCATCATAGGGTTGAACTTCCAACTTTTTATTAAATACTGTATTAAAAATGTTAACTAAATTATATTTTGAGATTTTTTCTTCATTAACTAAATGATATAAACCACTTAAGTTTTCGCAAATGGCAATTTTTATAGCATTCAACAATTCTATAGTAGTAACACCAGTCCAAAATGCATTTGTATATCCATTGACTGTACCCTGCTGTTTAGTAAACCAATGAAACAAACCTATTCCATTTGTATTTAGTTCTGGGCCAATAATAGAAGTCCTAAAAGTAAGATCCTTTGTGTTTTCAAGTTCACCTAAAGCTTTTGATTGAGCATAAAATCCTTTACCATTTTTAAAAGACTTTTCGTTGTAATTTCCTTCCTCACCAGAAAAAACACAATCAGTACTTATATGAATAATTTTGGTTTTGGTATCCTTTGTTTCAGACTCTAAAAAGTGTGGCAAGTAAGAATTTATTAAAATTGCCTGATCTGGATAATCTTCAGCTGTTTTATTTAGTAATCCAATACAATTTATAATAACATTAGCTTGCGTATTCTTAATTAATTTTTTTAATGATGTAAAATCCGAGATATCCATTAATACAGAAGGGTTTATAACACTTTTCGATCTCGCTACTGAAACCACTTCATAATCTGTATCTCTATGTAAGCCGGAGGTAATTATATGCCCGGCCATTCCATTGGCACCTAATACAACAATTTTTTTTGACATATTATTTATTCCAAATTACTTTATTTACTATGCCAGTATAGCTTTGTATTATTCTTATGACCCTAGATGAAACATCTTTGATTTTATATTCTGCGGGCAAGGTTAAATTTTCAGTTTGGTAAGTATTCAAAATAATATCAATAGCATTTAGTATCTCTGTTTTTGTTATCCCACCCAAAACTATACTGCCAGCATCAATAGCCTCTGGTCGTTCCGTACTAGTTCTAATACTAACAGCTGGGAATTCCATCATTGCTGATTCTTCACTAATTGTACCACTATCTGATAGAACACAGAATGCATTCTTTTGCAAGTTCACATAATCAAAAAAACCAAAAGGAGGCATATTTTTTATTAAAGGATGGAACTTAATAACTTTGTTTTGAATTTGTTTTTGAGTACGTGGATGAGTAGAAAAAATAATTGGGAAATTATATTTTTCTGCAACCCCATTTAGGGCGTCCGCTAGTTTGAGAAAATTATTACCAAGATCAATGTTTTCTTCTCGATGAGCACTCACTACAAAGAATTTACCTTTTTCTATTTTTAACTTCTCTAAAACATCACTGTTTTCAATATTTTGTTTATTTTTTTGTAACACTTCAAACAAAGGGGAGCCTGTTACAAACACATGATCTTTTCTAAATCCTTCACTTAAGAGATATCGTCTAGAATGTTCTGTATAAGCTAAGTTAATATCACTTATGTGGTCAGAAATTTTGCGATTAATCTCCTCAGGTACATTTTGATCAAAACATCTATTACCTGATTCCATATGAAATATTGGAATTTTTAAACGTTTGGCGGCAATTGTACACAAAACACTATTCGTATCTCCTAAAACTAACAATGCATCAGGTTTTTCATTGACCAATACCTCATATGATTTAGAAATAACATTCCCGATTGTCTCACCTAAATGATTACCTGCAACACCCAAAAAATAATCTGGTTTTCTTAATCCTAATTCTTGAAAAAATATTTCATTTAATGAATAGTCATAATTTTGACCCGTATGGACTAATATTTGATTATAATTTTCATCTGCAAGTTTGATTATTTCAGCGAGTCGGATTATTTCAGGACGTGTACCGATTATGGTAACCAGTTTAAGTTTATACATTATAATTAATTTGGATATCCAACACTTTTTAGTAATCTTATTAATTCTTCTTCAGATAACCTGCGAGTATTGTGAGAGTGATAGTCTTCAACATTAGAGATACTACCAAAGCCTTCTGAAAAATATTTATTATAATTAAGATCTCTATTATCTGCAGCAACTCTAAAATAATCTCCTAAATCTTCGGCTACTAGAACTTCTTCTCTTGCCAGAAGCGTTTCATACAATTTCTCTGCATGTCGAGTTCCTATTACTTTCACTTCTACATTAGAATTATATATTTTTATCATTGCATTCGCTAATTCCCCAATTGTAGAGGCAGGAGATTTCTGAACAAAAATATCTCCAGAGTTTCCATGTTGAAAAGCATATAAAACCAACTCCACTGCATCGTGTAATGTCATCATAAAGCGAGTCATTTCAGGGTCTGTCACAGTTATAGATTGGTTATTTTTAATTTGTTCATCAAACAATGGTATAACAGAACCTCTAGAAGCCATTACGTTTCCATACCTAGTTCCAACTAAAATTGTATTACCAGAAGTTCTAGATTTGGCAACCATTACTTTCTCCATCATTGCTTTAGAAATACCCATAGCGTTAATTGGGTAAACTGCTTTATCAGTACTTAAACAAATAACCTTTTTTACATTTTGATTAATTGAGGCGTTAAGAACATTTTCTGTTCCTAAAACATTTGTCCTAACTGCTTCAATCGGATAAAATTCACATGAGGGAACCTGTTTTAATGCAGCTGCATGAAAAACATAATCTACGCCAGATAAAGCATTGTATAAACTATCATAATCTCGAACATCACCTATATAAAATTTTATTTTTTCGTTTTGAAGATCAACACGCATATCGTGTTGTTTTTTTTCATCACGACTAAAAATCCGTATTTCTTTTATGTCAGTATTTAAAAAACGTTTTAATACTGCATTTCCAAATGACCCAGTACCACCTGTTATTAAAAGTGTTTTATTTTGAAATATATTTGACATATTATATTGATTTTTCAGGAATATTTTTAGAATTTTTTATTATTTCGATCTTTTCTTCTGGTGTTGGGTAATTAATTAAAACAGCTCTAAATCTTCCTTTGAAAACAAACATGCTGCCTGCAGCAAGTCCTATTATTCCAAACTTCCTAATAACTTCCTCAAGGTCTTCGATTTTACCAGCACCTCCTAAAATAGTTATTGGAATATCTACTGCCTCTCGAACTACTTTCAGAAGGTTTAAATCATAGCCTTTCATCGTTCCATCAAGGTCAATAGAATTTAGTACAATTTCACCGGCACCCTCTTTTACTATTTTTTTTGCAAAATCGATTAAATCATGCCCAGTTGATTTAGATCCATTTTTATAATAAACTTCATACTTGTTTGAAAATAACTTCTTTTTTACATCTAAAACAACTACAACACTTTGATTTCCCACTCGCGAAGCTATTTGAGCTATAATAGAAATATCATTAATTGCAGCAGTACTAATTGCTATTTTTTCAACTCCTAAACTAAAAATTTTTAATGCCTGTTCTAAATTATTGACTCCACCACCATAACACAAAGGCATCCTGCACTCGGATGCTAAATTTTCAATCAGCTCATAATTTGGCTCCTTATTTTCTTTTGAAGCACATATATCTAGGACGATAAGCTCATCAGCTTCTTTATCATTGAAAATTTTAACGGCATTCAGTGGATCACCAACATATTTTGGCTCACTAAATTTTGTAGTTTTTACTAGTCCATTATTTTGAATTAATAAACATGGTATAATCCTTGGATTCAACATAACTATATATTTGCAAAATTATTCAAAATACGTACTCCTAAGTTGTGACTTTTTTCAGGATGAAATTGAACACCATAAATATTCTTATCATTAACTGAGCTCGCAAAGTCAATCCCATAACTTGTTGTGGTAACTATATTTTCTTTGCTTTGACAAATAAAATAATAGGAATGTAAAAAATAAAATCTTCCAAAATTTGGTATATTTTTAAATAGGTCATTTTTGTTGAATTCATTGATATTATTCCAGCCCATATGTGGAAGCATGTATAAGTTCTGCTTAAGTAAATTTTTATCAAACTGATTAACTGTACCATTTATCCACCCTAGTCCACTCAATGAACCCTCTTCACTAGAATTTGCTAACATTTGCATTCCAACGCAAATACCAAGTATAGGTACTTTATTTGAAATTACCTCTTTCTCAATTGCATCCCTCATACCTGAATTATTCAATTGAGACATAGCATAGTCAAATGCACCCACGCCTGGTAAAATAATCTTTGTAGCACCAATTAAATCAGATTTCTTAGCTGCTATTTTTACTTTTACATTTAGCCGTTCATAAATGTTTGAAAAAGCCTTGATATTACCCAAGCCGTAGTCAATTATTGTTATCACTTTTTTCTTCTTTTTAGATTTTCAATACCCAAAAAATTTACAACATTCGCCCCAATTTTAAATATTTTATTTAAGTTTTTATAATCAAAATAGAATTTTCTGGGCATATCAAAATAACTTTTCAATTCAGCACTAGAAATTCCTAACTTAGTAGCTACATAATTAAATTCTTCTTCAATTTTATCTTTATCAAAAGCTGGTTTTTTTATAATTTCAAGCGCTTCGTCTCTAGAAATTTGACCAGTCAGTATTAAACTAGATAAATATATTTTCCTAGTATCAAATCCAAACCTTTCCGGTAACCAATAACTCTCAAAAAATTTTGTAAAAACGGACTCGCCATGTTTTAAATCATATGGCTTCCAACCATATAAATCTTCTAGTAAACATATTGCATCATGTTTTAAATAAGGAATTAAATTAAGTGGTTTAACTACTTTAACCTTTTTGATATAAGGTAAGTATATTTTATGATAAAAGATTGAGCTAAATGGATAGGTACTCATCTTTACTGAACCAAATTTTCGTATTATATCTTTAATGAATACCATGTCAGTACCATAATAAATCCATTCCAAAGGATGCTGAACACACTCTGTGGAAATATTTCCACCGTTCAAAATATACTTGATTCCGTGTTTATTTGCAAAATGATATAGTGTTGCAATAAAAGCATGATCTTGTGGAATATCTAAATGAGGTGTCCCTGATTTAAAAAATGCTAATTGGAAATCTCTCATTTCTTCCCAATTGATTACTTCTGTATATAAGTCTACACCAAGCTTGTCAACTAAAACATTAATGTTATGCACTGCTAATTCAGAATTCCATCCACCATCAACATGAAAAACTAATGGTCTTAAACCCCACTCCGTTATGGCTTTATGTAGCAAATATGAACTATCTACACCACCACTTAAACCAAGTATTGAATCAAATTCTTTTCCTTCTCCATCTTTTTTAATTTTAGAAATTAATTTATCTAACTCAAGTTCACCAGATTTATCATAATTCCAATTAGGCTTAACATATTTATGAAAATCATAATAATGATCAGAAATTCCTTGTTCATCAAAACTAATTCCCGGATCCGTCGTATCCATAATAGTTTTTACGCAAATTTTGTTTTCCATTTCTATTTTTACTTATTTAATAATTGTGTTATAAAATTAAACGTGGATAAAGAGCAATTTTGCCAAGAATAATTTGAAGAAAGTGTAACAGCTCTATTAGAAATCCTATTCCTTAAGTCTGAATCAGTAATAATACTTTCTACTGCAGATTCAATTTCACTTATTACTTTGGGATTAAAATAAACCCCACCATCTTTCAAAGTTTCTGGTAAACTACTTAAATTTGAAGATGCTATTGGAATACCAGTACACATTGCTTCTAACAAAGTAATACCGAATGCTTCACACCCTGAAGCAAAAATAAAAATGTCCGATTTGACAATATAATCTGGCAATTGTTCATTGTCAATTTGCCCTAAATATTTTAATGTTTTCCCCTTAGGATCAAGGTGATTTATAACATTTAATAATTTGTTTTTCCAAATAATTGACCCCTCGCCAATGAATGAAATTTCAATATTATAACCTTTATTATAAAGATTAAAAATAGCTTTAGCTACATTGATTTGGTATTTGTATTCAAAATTGGGAGATACATATAAACACTTAATTTTATTACTACTAGTTGGGAAAGGTTTTCTATAAATATTGTTTTTGAAATTAGTATCAACACCATGTGGAATTACAATGGAATTTTGCAATCTTCCGGTATAATCAGTTATTAAATTTAGAGCATATTTTGTTAAGAAAATTACACCTTTAGACCTACGAAATGTCAAATTTTGCAAAAAAAGTATTAGAACTAGTCTTAATTTATCAAATCCAAGTTTAGTTTTAAATAAAATTCCAGGTTCATATGAAAGAAGGTCCTGGCTCAAAGTAACCATCGGACTAAATCTACACAAAGAGGCCGCATCCAAAGTAAAAAGTATATCACATTCCTTTTGCTTGACTAACTTCCCCAACATAAATGCCTGAAAAAAAAGTTGATATTGAAGTGATTTTTCAAGTAATGAAGAAGAGTGTTTATGAAGCCAAAAACGATCTGGAAGTTGACACAATAATTTTTTGTAAGACCAAATATGAACTTCTTTAATATCAAATTGATCTATGTTGAGTTCATTAATAATTCCTATTATGTGCGCAACTGCCCCACCAGACCTAGATCTTGTGGCATCTATAGCAATTTTTATCATATCTGTTTACAATTAATTAAACTCTTCTAAATAAAATTAATATTCTTAAGAGAATATTTCCGTGAAATGACTGAACATTTATGGATGGTGATAAGAAAAAAATTAGAGTACTTAATTTACTATTTTTATAATTTAAATATTTAGTTAAAATTATTTTATCATTAATAGATAAAATATTCCCATAACATTTTGAGAATTCTAATGCCTGATTGAAATATGAAAATTGTGGAAAAATAATATTCTTCATTCTAATTTTAATTCTTTTAGAAAAAGTGTTACTTATTCCAAAAACATTTTTCCCATGTTGCCTATATTTTACTAAGGGGACATCTAAAAAAGTTATTTTACCAAAAGCACTTAAAACTAAATAAAGCCATGCATCATGCATAACTATATAATTTGGAAATTTAATTTTCATTAAATTGTAAATTTTATGATTGAAAAGTGTAGCGTTACCTGGTGTAACACATTCAATCAATGCATTATTAAAACTATAGCTTTTGCGTGGTCGTTTAGAGAAAGAAAGGTAATCTAAATTTTCGTCTACTATCTCATATCTAACAACAACAGCATCAGCTGAATCATTTTTAAGTTTATAGATAGAATCTTTTAACTTATTAGGTAGCCAATAATCATCTGCGTCAGAAAAACAATAATATTCTGTATGAAAATCGGATATCTCAATCAGTTTCATGAACGACTTTGCTGGTCCAAGATTTTGACCGAAAATAATCTTAACGTTATCAAAATTTGAATACTTAATTTTAAGAAATTCAGCAGTCCCATCAATTGAACCATCAACTCTAATAATAAGAAAAATTTTAACCTCTCTTTGACTTAAAATACTCTCAATCTGTTCTTCTATGAAAGAGATATTATTATATGCGGACAAAAGAACTGTTACTTCCGGTATTAAATTATCTGAAATATCCATACTACTTTATTGTAAAAATCGGATCTATATAAACCATTTTGATAAATATATAAACCGAGATTATTCCTATTGCAGACATAATTTTATAGACACTACGGTCGTTATAATTTGCAGGCACTACAATAACACTAATAAAAGCCAACTCAAAAAATCTACCAGAAATTATTGGGAAACTATGAAATGCTAAAAAGAAAGAATATCCAAAAAACCAAATATAAATCCAAACTCGGTAATTCATATCTACTTTATTAAAATTATACATAAAGTAGAAAATCAATCCCAAAGAAAGTATAGAGCGTGTTGACATTATATTTTGTGGAGCATAATCATGTAAATTTAAAACATGATCTTGGACGTTTCCTAATAGCTCTGCATATGGTAGAAAAAACATCTTTATTATAAAAGGCAAAAGAATCAAAACGAGGAACTTAGCTAGTGAAAAATTTTTAAACTTTTCAAAAAATAGGAAAAATAGGAAAAAAAATACCATTGAATAATGAGCACCTATGGCTAAAAGTATTGTAATAATTGATAAAGATTTCTTATTTAAACCTCTAAAATTAAATGCCAAAAAAACTAATGATAAACCAACTGCTACTCTAATTTGAGTCATTTCATGCAGTGGAAAAAACACAAAAAAATAAATTAAAACAGAATATATTGGAAATTTAAAATTATTGAAAACAAAAAATTTAAGAACAAGTGATATTAATGAAATTATAAATAGAAAAGACCTAAATTCAAAGCCTTTTGCTTTTATTACTGTTGATATAAAATTAAATACTGGTTCATAGCCTTTTGAATTATCATCCCCAATATTTTCATAATAAGTTTCGTAACTAAAAAAGTCCATATCCTCGCCAAATATTCTCACAGAAGCC
>JACCDK011069833.1_pt1 | contig 11152 bp, 10 predicted proteins | sample 7445871 | NCBI WGS metagenome assembly JACCDK01 (sample SAMN15323436, study PRJNA562643) | freshwater metagenome | isolation source: river surface water | place: USA:Blue River Watershed | collected 2017-08-15
GCGAGGCCGTGATAGGCCGCGACCGCGAGGAACACGTCGGAAGCCTTCACCGCCACCTTGTATTCGTGGAAATCATGGTCCTGGAGGAGCTTGATGTGGTCGAGCGCGCTTTCGATCAGCGCCTCGGGACAGGGCTCGCCATATTTCTCGAGCAGGTCTTTTTCCAACGAACCGGCGTTGACCCCGATGCGGATCGCGCAGCCATTGGCCTTGGCGGCGCGCACCACTTCGGCGACGCGGTCGGCCGAGCCGATATTGCCCGGGTTGATGCGCAGGCAGGCCGCGCCGGCGTCTGCCGCTTCGAGGGCGCGCTTGTAGTGGAAGTGGATGTCGGCGACCACCGGGATGCGCGCGGCGCGGGTGATCTTCTTGAAATCGCGGGTCGATTCCTCGGTCGGGCAGGACACGCGGATGATGTCCGCACCCACCTCCTCGCAGCGCCGGATCTGGTCGAGCGTGGCGCGCACGTCCTCGGTCGGGGTGTTGGTCATGGTCTGCACGGTGATGGGAGCATCACCGCCAACGGGGACATTCCCCACCATGATCTGGCGCGATTTGCGCCGTTCGATCGTGCGCCACGGACGGATGGAAGACATGGGGCGCCATATAGTCGGCAAAGCGCGTCGGGGCAATGACAAGGAGCCGTGCTTGACTTGGGCGGCGGCGGCGGCAGTCTGGGGGGCCAAGGGGAGAGACCATGCTGACCGATACCTCGATCGAACTCCGCTCGCCGTCGCCGAGCCTGCTGATGCGCTTCGTGAAATGGCTGGTCGGCCGCCGCCCGGCCGTTTTCCCGCATGACGAGGCGGGCTTTCACGCGGTGATGGCAGGGCGCGCGCTGCCCGAGGATGCGCCGATGCCGGACGGCTTCCGCAGCCGCTTCATCGTCGAGGAACGCGAGGTGCTCGGCCACAAGGTCGTGACGCTGCATCCCAAGAGCGGTCCTGCCGATTGGCACATGCTCTACTTCCACGGCGGCGGCTTCGTGCGGCCGATGTTCAAGGAGCACTGGCCGCTGGTTGCCGAGATGGTGAAGCTCTGCGGGATCAGCGTCACCGTGCCGCTCTACCCGGTGGTGCCCGAGGCGAGCTCCTCTGAGCAGGACGACCTTGCCGATGCGGTCTATGCCGAGCTGGCGGCAGGCCACGATCCGGCGCGGATCATCCTCAATGGCGATTCTGCGGGCGGGCACATGGCGCTCGCGCTGGCGCTGCGGCTGGTGAAGGCGGGCGGGCCCCTGCCGGGCAAGCTGGCGCTGTTCGCGCCGTGGCTCGATCTCGGCCTCGCCGACCGCGCCATCGCCGCCGTCGAGCCGCATGACATCATGCTCAAGATCGGCACCCTGCGCGCCTGCGGGGCATTGGTTGCGGCGGGCCGTGCCATCCACGATCCGGCGGTCAGTCCGCTCTATGCCGCTCCCGCAGATCTGGCCCAGCTTCCGCCGACACGGATCTGGACCGGACGGCACGACCTGTTCATCATCGATTCGCGCAGCTTTCTCGGCAAGCTTCGCGCCGCCGGGGTGGATGCCAAGCTCTACGAATATGAGGCCGCGCCGCACGTCTTCATGGCCATCCTTCCGACACGGGAGGCCAAGGACGCGCTCGGATTGCTGGAGGCGTTCCTGAGGACCTAACTCGGGAACCTGGCGCCCGTAAGCTCCTCGGAAAGCTTCCACAGCCGGTCGGCGTAGCTGGGGTTGAGGGCATAGGAGCGCACGCCCTCCTTCGGGCTCTCGTCGTCGACTTCGGCGACGTGGCAATCCTCGCAATAGACCCCGCCCTTGCCCTCGAGCTCCTCGGCGGTCGCTGCCCAGCAGCTCGTCGCCGCGCCCTGGGGAATGGTCTTCCACGCAAAGCCGGTGTCCGAGCTCGCAACGCGCTTCATCAGCCCTTCGCGCATCTCCGGGGTCATGTGCCGGCCCAGGTTGGTCTCGATCCCGCCGGGGTGCACCGCATAGGCGTGGATGCCGAGGACCGCGAACCGCTGCTCGAGCCCGACTGTGAAGAGCACGTTGGCGGTCTTCGACTGGCCGTAGCTTGCCCAGGGATCATAGGGGCGGCGGGCGAAGTGGGGGTCGTCGAAATCGACCATGCCCATGAAATGCCCGCGGCTCGACAGGTTGACGATGCGCTTCAGGTGCCCGCGCTCGATCGACGGCATCAGCTCCGCCGTCAGCGCGAAGTGGCCGAGGTGGTTCGTGCCGAACTGCCGTTCGAAGCCGTCGGCGGTGTGCTCGAAGGGGGTCGCCATCACGCCCGCATTGTTGATGAGCAGGTCGATCGCCGGGAACTGCTGGCGCGCGCGCGAGGTCGCGGCGCGGATGCTCTCGAGCGAGCCGAGATCGACGGTCAGGGTATCGAGCTGCGCTGCGGGTACGCTTTCGCGGATCGCGGCGACGCTCTCGTCGAGCTTCGCCTGATCGCGCCCGGCCATGATCACATGGGCGCCGCGTGCCGCCATGGCCCGCGCCGTCTCCTGCCCGAGGCCCGAATTGGCGCCGGTGATGAACACGGTCCGCCCCGACAGGTCCTTGCCCGCCAGCACCTCGTCGGTGGTGCTGCCCCATCCGAATTCGCTCATGTCCCTCTCCCTTTGCTACAGCTTCAATTCATAGAGATACTCCGGATCGAGGTGGTCGCCCACCTTGAAAGTGATGTCGGCGATCTTTCCGAAGCCGTGGCGCTGGTAGAAGCGCTGTGCGCCGAAGTTTTCGGCATAGACCGAAAGCAGGACGGCATCGTGCCCGCCCGCGCGCGCGACCTCGAGCGCCCAGTCCATGAGCTGTGCGCCGATCCCGCTGCCGGTATGGCCGGGCAGGGCATAGAGCTGGCCGAGCTCGATGGGATCGCGCGCATCGGTGTATGCGCCGAACTTGGTCGGGTGGCGCAGCTTGCAGAAGGCGACCAGCGCGCCCTCGTGCTCGACAAGGCGGTGGGTGCATTCGTCCCCCGCGATCTCGGCCGCGACGGCGGCCTCGTCATGGACCTCGGCAAGGAAGGCGGCGAGGTCTTGCGGGCGATAGAGATGGCCGAATGCAGCGACAAAGGTGTCGGCGCCGAGCTTGGCAAGCGCGGGGGCGTCGGCGGGCGTGGCAGGACGGAAGATCATGAAGCCCCCCTAGCCGCAGCGCCGGGCGCTGTTAAGCTGGCGAAAGCCGCAGGGCCTCGTTAGACCCTGTGTCCATGAAGAAACTCCTCGCACTGGCAGCCCTCGCCCTCATGACCCAGCCCGCCCTCGCCGAAGCGCCCGCGCCCAGATGGTCGCTCGCCATCCACGGCGGGGCGGGCACGCTCAATCCCAAGCAGATGACGCCCGAGAAGCGGGTGCAATACGAGGCGGACCTCCAGAAGGCGCTCGATGCGGGGACCGCTGTCCTCGCCAGGGGCGGCGACGCGCTCGACGCGGTCAAGGCGGCGGTCGTCGTCATGGAGGATTCGCCGCTGTTCAACGCCGGCAAGGGCGCGGTGTTCACCTGGGAGGGCACCAATGAACTCGACGCCGCGATCATGGACGGGCGGGATCGCTCGGCGGGCGCGGTTGCGGGGGTGAAGACGGTCAGAAATCCGATCCTTCTCGCCGACACGGTGAGGACGCAGAGCGAGCACGTGTTCCTGATCGGCAAGGGCGCGGAGGAATTCGCCGTGTCCAAGGGCTTTGCGGTCACCCCGCCCGACTATTTCGCAACCCCTGCGCGGCGCGAGGCGCTGGAGCGGCTGAAGGCGGAGAAGCTCTCGGCGCTCGATGTCGATCACAAGTTCGGCACGGTGGGCGCGGTGGCGCTCGACACCAAGGGCAATCTCGCGGCGGCGACCTCGACCGGCGGGATGACCGGCAAGCGCTGGGGGCGCGTGGGGGATGCGCCGCTGATCGGGGCCGGGACCTATGCGGATAACCGCGCCTGCGCCGTGTCCGCGACGGGATGGGGCGAGTTCTTCATCCGCGTCGGCGTGGCGCACGAGATCTGCGCGCGGCTGCGGATGGCGGGCGCGAAGGCGCAGGCAGCGGCCGACGCGGTGATGGCCGACGTCGCGAGGCTGGGCGGCGACGGCGGGGTGATCCTCGTTACGCCCGAAGGCGAGGCGATCTTCAGCTTCAACACCACCGGCATGTATCGCGGCCGCGCGACCAGCGCGGGAGTGAACGAGGTGGCGATCTTCGGCGGCGCGGAGAAGGCGTCGCAGACGCCGGATCATTGAGGCACCTTCCCCTTGGGGAAGGGGTTGGGGATGGGGGCTCTGCCCTCTCGGAGGTGGAAGCCCCCACCCCCTAGCCCCCTCCCCGCGGGGAGGGGGAACTCAGTACAGCTTGCCGATGATCGGCAGGCCTTTCTCCGGCTCGGCGAATTCCTTGATGATCCGGCCGACCTCGGCAAGCACCGCCTCGGCCGCCGGGAGCATATCGTCCTCGGTCTGGCGCGCGCGCAGGTAGCAGGCGAAGGTGATCGGGGCCTCGCCCTTCGGCCCTTCGGCGAAACCGAGGTCGATGTAATTATACTCCTTGCCGCCGATCAGCCCGCTGGTCCCGGTCTTGTCGCCCGCCACCCAGCCCTCGGGCAGGCCAGCGCGCACGCGGCGCAGGCCGGTTTCGGTCTCGATCATCCAGCCCTTGAGCTCGGCACGCTCCTTTTCCGGCAACACGTCGCCATAGATGATCTTGGACACCGTCCGCGCCATCGCCTCGGGCGTGGTGGTGTCGCGGAATTCGGCGGTGGGCACGTTGTTCATCTCGGGCTCGAAGCGATCCACCCGGCTGACATCATCGCCGATGCTCCGCCAGAATGCGGTCAGCCCTGCCGGGCCGCCAAGCGCGCGCAGCAGGATGTTGGCCGCCGGATTGTCCGAGATGATCTGCGTCGCGCGCGCCAGCTCGCGCAAGCTGGCGCCGGTGGCGATCCGCTCGCGCGTGAAGGGCGCGTGGTTTATCATGTCCGCCTCGGTCCACATCACGTGGCGGTCGGCGTCGATCGTGCCGGCGGCATGGCGCTGGAGCAGCAGCGCGGCGAGGCTGAACTTGAACGAGGAGGCATGGCCGAAGCGACGGTCGCGGTTGATCCCGACCGACCGGCCGCTTGCCGTGTCGTATAGCTCCACGCCGAGCGTCCCGCCCGCCCTCGCCTCGATCAGCCGCAATTCCTCGGTCAGCCGGGCGAGCGGGCTCTGGTCGGGCGGAATGCACGCGCTCGCGCCCAGCGCGAGAGTGCCGCCGAGAAACATCCGCCTGTCGATTGTCATGACAATACGTCCGCCTTGCCCGTTTCCGAAGCGCCTGTCGCCCCGGTGCATGTCCGGCAATCGCGCAAGGGCGCCGCCGAGAAAAGCCCTCTCGTGACGTGGCCGGACGAAAACCGCCGCACTAGCCTCTGGCGCGCCCTTGCGGGTAGCTGCCGAGGATGCGCAGTTCCTTGGAATGGAAGGCACATTCCTCGAGCGCGCGGTCAACCGCCGGATCGCCCGGCGCGCCGATGATGTCGGCGTAGAAGGTCGTCGCGGCAAAGCTGGTGCCCTGCTGGTAGCTTTCCAGCTTGGTCATGTTGACCCCGTTGGTCGCAAAGCCGCCCAGCGCCTTGTAGAGCGCGGCGGGGATGTTCTTCACCTCGAAGATGAAGGTGGTCATCACCGGCTGCCCCGCGAGCGCCGGGGCGTCGAGCGCCTCCCTGGCAAGGAGCACGAAGCGGGTCATGTTGTCGGCGCTGTCCTCGACATTGCGCTCGATGATCGTGAGCCCGTAGAGCTCGGCGGCGAGCGCCGGGGCGATGGCCGCGACGGAAGGATCGCCGCGCTCGGCGACATAGGCGGCGGCGCCGGCCGTGTCGGCATGGCTCAGCGGCACAATGCCGCGCGCCCGCAAGTAGTGGCGCGACTGGCCGAGCGCCTGGGGATGCGAATAGGCAGCCTCGAAGGTGCGGCCCTCGTTCGCTTCGCCCACCGCCATCAGCGCGTGGTGGATCGGCATGAAGTACTCGCCGACGATCTTGAGCCCGCTTTCGGGCAGCAGGAAGTGGATGTCGGCGACGCGGCCGTGCTGCGAATTCTCGATCGGGATGATCGCCGCCCCGGCACGTCCGTCCTTCACCGCCTCGAGCGCATCCTCGAAGCTGAAGCAGGGCAGCGGTGCGAGATCGGGGCGTGCCTCGGTTGCGGCGCGGTGCGAATTGGCGCCGGGAGAGCCCTGGAAGGCGATCGCGCGCGCCGGATCGGCGGCGGCGGTAGCACGCATCCGGTCGACGATTTCGAGAGCGGGGCCGGGAAAGGATCTCATGGTGCACGCGCCTAGAGCCTGCTTGCAAAAGGCGCAAGAATTCGTGCCACGATCAGTCTTGCGCGGTCCGGACAGCGACACTATGGAGCGCGCGGGATGACACAGGACAACTCTTCGCAAGCTGATGCCGCAGGCCAGAATGGTGGCGGCGATCTGTTCAACACCGCCGCGGGCTGGGTGCTGTTTGCAGCCGGTCTCGGGCTGGGGCTCTCGATTCTCTCGGGCAAGTTCTTCCACGGCGACAAGCCGGAGCGTCCGGAAAAGCTTGGCTACGTGATCGAAGGCGCGGTCGAAGAGACCGCCGGTCCGGCGGAGATGTCGATCGCCGAGGCGCTCAACAAGGTGCCCCAGGCCGAGCTTGTCGCTGCCGGCGAGAAGCTGTTCTCCAAGTGCAAGAACTGCCACACCGTCAACGCGGGCGGCGCCAACGGCAGCGGTCCCAACCTCCACGGCACCATGGGCAAGGCGGTCGCCTCCCATCCGGGCTTCGCTTACAGCGCCGAACTGAAGGCGCATGGCGGCAGCTGGGATTGGGACACGATGGATGCCTGGCTCAAGAACCCCAAGTCCTATGTCCCGGGCACCAAGATGGGCTTCGCCGGTCTTCCCAAGGTTGAGGAACGCGCCGCGATTGCCGCCTATCTGAACGCGCAGGGCTCGAACGTGCCGCTCCCGGCTTTCACCGCCGCGGCGCCTGCCGAAGGTGCTCCTGCCGAAGGTGAAGCGGCCGCAGCAGCCGGCGCGGTTGCCGATGCGGAAGCGGGCAGCGATCCCAAGGCTGCCGAATAGGGCATCCGGCCGGGATCAGGCAGACAGGAGGGGCGGCTTTCGGGCCGCCTTTTTTGTGTCGGCGGCTTGCCGGGGTTGCCCGCCTAACCCTTGAACCCCTGTGCGATCACGTACCACTCCGATGATCCCTTGCGGCTCGCCGGGGGCTTGGCGTGCTTGACGGTGGCGAAATGCTTCTTGAGCAGCGCCAGCAGGTCGGCATCGGTGCCGCCCGCCAGCACCTTGGCGACGAAACCGCCGCCGGGTGCCAGGTTCTCGGTCGCGAACCATGCCGCTGCCTCGACCAGACCCATCGTGCGCAGGTGATCGGTCTGCTTGTGGCCGACGGTGTTCGCGGCCATGTCCGAGAGCACCAGATCGGGCTTGCCGCCGAGCGCCTCGGCGAGCGCGGCGGGCGCAGCGTCGGACATGAAGTCCATCTGGAAGATCGTCACCCCCTCGAGCGGCTCGACCTCGAGCAGGTCGATACCCACCACCTCGGCCCTGGGGCACTTGAGGCGGACGACCTGGCTCCAGCCCCCCGGCGCAATGCCGAGATCGACGACGCGGCTCGCGCCCTTGAGGAGCCCGAATTTCTCGTCGAGCTCGATCAGCTTGTAGGCGGCGCGGCTGCGGTAGCCGTCGGCCTTGGCCTGGCGGACGTAGGGGTCGTTGAGCTGGCGTTCGAGCCAGCGCACCTGGCTCGCGGTGCGGCCCTTGGCGGTCTTCACGCGCTTGCCCGGCGTCTTGGCTCCGCGGGTCATCGGGCCGGACCCCGTGGCCGCCCGTTGCCACGCTCGCGGTGGAGCGCCTTGAGGCGATGCTCGGAATGCTGCTCGGCGGCCATGATGCTCCTCAGGATGCCCTCGCGGATGCCGCGATCGGCCACCCCCAGGCGGCGTGCCGGCCACAGATCGAGGATCGCCTCGAGGATCGCGCAGCCCGCCACCACCAGATCGGCGCGGTCCTGCCCGATGCAGGGCAGGGTCGAACGCTCGTAGGGGGTCATCACGCTGAGCCGCGCGCTGATGTCGCGCATCTCGCCGGCGGGCACGATCAGCCCGTCGACGGCCTTGCGGTCATAGCTCGGCAGTTCGAGATAGAGGCTGGCGAGCGTCGTCACTGTGCCGCTGGTGCCGAGCAAGCGGATGTCGGGATGCTGCGCGGCGTCGGCCACGCGGGCGGCGAAAGGCGCGAAGCTCTCGGCGACGAGCCGGCGCATCTCGGCGAAGCGGGCGATGCGGGCGGCCTCGCTGTCCTCGCCGCGCCCGACGGTGTCGGTCAGCGAGACCACACCCCAGGGCACGCTTTGCCAGTCGAGGATGCGCGGCACCCGGGCGCTGCCCTCGATCCCCGCCTCGACCAGCACCAGCTCGGTCGAGCCGCCGCCGATGTCGAAGATCACCGCCGGGCCTTCGCCCGCCTCGAGCAGGATGTGACAGCCGAGCACCGCAAGGCGCGCTTCCTCCTCGGCGGAGATGATGTCGAGCGCGATGCCGGTTTCGCGGCGCACCCGTTCGATGAAGGCGAATCCGTTCTCGGCCCGGCGGCAGGCCTCGGTCGCCACCGAGCGCGCGAGGCGCACGTTGCGGCGCTGGAGCTTGTCGGCGCAGATCGTCAGCGCGGCGAGGGTGCGGTCCATCGCTGCCTCGGACAGGCGGCCGCTGGTGGCGAGCCCCTCGCCCAGCTTCACCACCCGGCTGAAGGCGTCGATCACCGTGAAGTCGCGGCCCGAGGGGCGGGCGATGAGCAGACGGCAGTTGTTGGTGCCGAGGTCGAGCGCGGCATAGGCTTCGCCCTGCGAGCGGACTGTGCCGATGTCGGCGAGGTCGGGCCTGTTGTCCTGCCCCGGGCGGCCTCCCGCGTCGGGGGAGCGCTTGGCGCCCTTGGTCCGGCCGTCGCGGCTGGAGCGGGGGTCAGGCTGAGGGGGGCGCTTGTAGCGGAAATCGGCTACCTTGCCGGACTTGCCGCCCCTGTTTTTCCCAGCGTTTTCAGTTCTGTCCGGCGGTAATGTATCCGCCATGTCGGTATGCTCTCATATCACCTGACGCGCAAACCCTCCACGCGCCCGGCACCTGGCACCAAGCTAACCCAAGCGGTGCAGGAGAGCAAGCAGGGGCCGAACGTGAGTGCTTGACCTCGCGCGCCCGCGAAACTAGGGAGCGCGCTCGCTGACGCCGCCCGCTGGACCGGGCGGCAGGCCGATGCCCCGTCCTCTAATGGTAAGAGAGCGGACTCTGACTCCGTCAATCAAGGTTCGAATCCTTGCGGGGCATCCAGCGCCACCTCCGCCGCGCACCCGGAGGCCCTGTTTCACGTGAAACACACCCGCCATCCGCCCGCGACAGGGGGGCTGGCCTAGCCTATTGCGGGCCTAACCGGGGTCTGGCAGGGGTCTCCCAATGACAGACAAAGACCTGACAGACCGCAAGTTCTACCGCGCGGGCGAGGAAACCCGCTTTGCCGAAGGCGGACCCGAACGCACCCCGCAAACCGCGCATCCGGCCTACAAGCTGGCCTTCCGCGACACCGATTTCCTGCTGCGCGACGAGCTCAGGCCCGTGCGCTTCCAGCTCGAGCTGCTGAAGCCCGAGATGCTGCTCGACGAGGCCCGCGTCGGATCGACGCTGGTGATGTACGGCTCGGCGCGTATCCCCTCGCCCGCCCAGGCCGAGGCCCGGCTCGAGGCCGTGAGGAACGGCGACGAATGGGACCGGAAGGTCGCCGAGCGCCTCGCGGAAAAGGCGAAATATTACGAGGAGGCCTACAAGCTCGCGCGGCTGGTGTCCGAAAAGGGCATCATCGAGAACGGCCTCAGGCAGTTCGTCGTCACCACCGGCGGCGGGCCTTCGATCATGGAGGCCGGCAATCGCGGCGCATCGGATGCGGGCAGCGAATCGATCGGGCTCAACATCGTCCTGCCGCACGAACAGGCGCCCAACCCCTATGTGACGCCCTATCTCTCCTTCCAGTTTCACTACTTCGCGCTGCGCAAGATGCACTTCCTGCTGCGCGCCCGGGCGGTCGCGGTGTTCCCGGGCGGCTTCGGGACCTTCGATGAGTTCTTCGAGCTCGTCACCCTGATCCAGACCGGCAAGATGAAGCCCATGCCGATCATCCTGTTCGGCAAGGCGTTCTGGGAGCGGGTCGTCAACTTCGAGGCGCTTGCGGAAGAAGGGGTGATCTCCAGGTCGGACCTCGATCTCTTCACCTGGTGCGAGACCGCCGAGGAGGCCTGGGCCTGTATCGCGGACTTCTACGAGATCAGGGACCACGCCGCCGAGGACTGAGGGCGGGGGTCAGTCCGCCGCCCGCACCGCCTGATGCCCCAGCGGCCCGTGACCGGCGCCGTAGCCGGGTGCGGCGCGAATCGCCTCGAACACGAAGTGCCGCGCTTGGCCGACCGCCTCGGCGAGCGGCAGCCCCCTTCCGAGCAGCGTCGCAATCGCCGAGGAGAGCGTGCACCCCGTCCCGTGGGTGTGGCGCGTGTCGATCCGCCGGTGATCGAAGGCCCGCGGAGCCTCTCCCGGCACCACCAGCACGTCGATGACGCGCGCGCCCTCGCCGTGCCCGCCCTTGGCCAGCACCGCCGCGCCGCTTGCCTTGGCGAGTTCCTCGGCCGCTGCGGTCATGGCCGCGACGCCGTCGAACGAGCGGCCCGCCAGCGCGGCGAGTTCGGGGAGGTTGGGAGTGAGGAGCGTCGCTGCGGGAAACAGCAGTTCGCGCATCGCGGCCAGCGCACCGGGATCGATCAGCGCGGCTCCGCTGGTGGCGATCATCACCGGATCAAGCACGATGGGCACCGTGACGCCTTCAAGCGCTGCGGCCACGGCGGCGATCACCGCGGCATCATGCAGCATCCCGATCTTGATCGCGTCGACACCAATGTCGCTGGTGCACGAGGCAATCTGCTGCGTGACCATTGCGGGGGTGATGGGCTCCACCCCCTGCACGCCCGCAGTGTTCTGCGCGGTGATCGCGGTCACTGCGGTCATGGCATAGCCGCCGAGCATGGTGATGGTCTTGATATCGGCCTGAATCCCCGCACCGCCCGAGGAATCGGAACCGGCGATGGCAAGGATGCGGGGTGGGGGGGTGGTCATGCGAGGGTCATAGCAAGACC
>JACCDK010796868.1_pt1 | contig 11150 bp, 9 predicted proteins | sample 7445871 | NCBI WGS metagenome assembly JACCDK01 (sample SAMN15323436, study PRJNA562643) | freshwater metagenome | isolation source: river surface water | place: USA:Blue River Watershed | collected 2017-08-15
CATTCGATGCCAATTGCAACTTATCTTCAAACATCCCTCTGTGAAGGTATTTCACGCGAGCAGTTCGCAATTTAGCCTTTGCAAACATTTGCTGAAAAATCAAAAACTTTGCGAAAGACGCATTCGTATTCTCTTTCAATTTTTCAAAATAGCGCAGCTTATTTATTATCGATAAGGGCAAACTTTCCAACAAAGAATATCGTTCATATCCTAATAATAATTCATCCGCTCCTTGTCCACTTAGCATCACTCGCACCCCTTGCTGAGATGCAATTTTCATCATCCGAAACTGCATATAAACTGAAGGATCCGTAAACGGTTCTTCCTGCACATAACTTAAATCATCCAACTCCGCAATCAATTCATCTGACTTAAACGCTACGGCAGTAAAATGATCTTCTGGTCCGGCGAGTGCCTCAAATATTTTTTTTGCTCGACTTCGTTCATCCTGACTATCTCCTGTAACACCCACTGTGAAGGCATTAACAACACTATTCCTATTTTTTAAACCATGTAACAACCAAGAACTGTCTAGTCCGGCACTCAGCGCAATCCCTTGTTTAACGGCATTACGACTTTGTAACATTAACGCATTGGCGCTCAGTTCTTCAAAACGCATCACATTTTCTTCAAAGGAATGTGAAACCAAACTTTGACTCCACTGATTCAAATGCCATTGCTTGACTTCGATTTTTATATTTTGAAAATCGACTTCTATATACTGACCACCACGCAGCGCAAACACCTTTTCAAAAGCAGTTTGAGCTGAATAATTCTCTGCATTGAATAATAAAAAATTAACCAGCGTATTAAAATGAGGCGCAGGATTATTGGCAACAACAAGTTGCTTTATCTCTGATGCGAAATAAATAGTATTCGATTGTACTTGGTAGTGCAAGGGCTTTACGCCGAATCTATCTACCGCGAGCGTTAATTTTCTTTTGACTGTATCATACCAAGAAAGCGCAAAAATTCCGTTTATTCTAGAAAGGAATTCGAGTCCATAACAGAACAAGCCTTGCGCTAAAACTTCAGTATCTGTTTCACTAGAAAACATGCAGCCTTGAGACTGCAATTCCTTACGGAGTTCGATATAATTATAAATCGACCCATTCCAGGATAAGACAAATTTCTCCTTAAAAACAAAGGGTTGTAACGTTGAATGCGTGCTGTCTGGCGATTGCATAATATGCAGTTGCCTTTGTCCAACACTATAACACTCGTCTCGCCAAACACCCTCAGCATCTGGTCCACGCCTTTGCCCTTGTGAAAGCATTCGCAGCAAGAGCGCATCTGTTTGCGCAGGATGGTGCGAAGCACTTAGAATGCCGGCGATGGCACACATCGACTAAGGCTTTAAAGCGTAAATACGTTCGATAATTTCAACTACTTTCAAGCCTTCTAAAGCGTTGGTAGTTGCGGAAGTTTTACCTTTAAGTGTGTCAACCACATTTTCAATCACATAGTGGTGATTGGCCGCACTACCCTTGTAAGCACCATAATCGTTTGGCGGGTTAGAAGGTGGCAATTCAGGCATTGTATAGTTTTCAATGTGGCAATATTCCACTTTATCCATATACTGACCACCTACTTTAATACTACCTTTTTCACCTATAATAGTGATCGAGCTTTCTAGATTTTTATCCCACATAGAGGTAGAGTAATTCAATACCCCAATCCCTCCGTTAATAAATTTGAAGTTAACAGAACCAGAATCTTCGAAAGGGGTATAGGCGTGATTGAAGTTCTCAAAACGCGCTTGAATATCCTGAATGTCGCCTAACAACCAATACATGATGTCTAAGAAATGACTGAACTGCGTAAATAATGGACCGCCATCTAAATCAAGGGTACCTTTCCAGCCACCTTTCTTATAATAACGCTCATCACGATTCCAATAGCAATTGATTTGCGCCATGAAGATCTTTCCTAGACGCTCTTCAGTCAATACTTGTTTTAACCAAGCACTTGGCGGACTGTATCTATTTTGCATTACGCAGAACACATGCTTATGCGCTTGCAAGGACTTGTAAATAACTTGCTCACACGCAGCTTTTGTAAGACCCATAGGCTTCTCAACCACCACATGACAATTTCTGTCTAATGCTTTAATCGCATGCTCTGCATGATAGCCATTTGGTGTACAAACGTTGATGACATCAATTTTAATATCAGAGGCCATCAATTCTTCGATGGAACTGAAATAAGCACAACCAAATTGCGTTTCAATTTCTTCTTTTAAAGCTGTATTGACATCCACAGCTGCCACTAATTCGGCATCAGGATTGTTCTTAATCATTTGCGCATGGCGTTTTCCGATATGGCCCATGCCAATTACAGCGAATTTAAACTTATTCATTTTTTCAGTTTTCTTTTAACTAAAACATCAACGATTATAGAAAGCAGTATAGCAAAACCCAAAAGCAGAGAGAATAGAACTTCTGTTTGAATTTTATTTAATAAAAATGCGAGAGCTATGAACACCAAGTTCACAAATGCAAGTAGCATAGATGCATTTATGTGGGAGAACCCAAGAATTAACAACTGGTGATGCATGTGCAGATTATCTGCATGGAAAGGTGAACGTCCTTTTAATAAGCGTAAAACGAAGACACGCAACAAATCAAAAACGGGAATGATAATAATTCCGAAAGCTACTACCGGAGCGGAGTTTATTTTAAGACTCACAGGCACCAAATGATTTAAATTGATAAATTGGATAGTAAGAATACCAATGATTGTTCCAATTAGCATCGAACCGGTATCACCCATAAAGATACGTGCAGGTGTAATGTTAAATTGTAAAAAAGCAAGGATTGATCCCATGATTGCGGTCGCAAAAATCAAAGGCTGAGGATAGCCTGCATGGTAAAACCACCAGGCAAAAGTACCTGCCGTGATTAGGCCTATAGAGCCTGCTAAAGCATCAATACCATCGATCATATTGAATGCATTTATGCTCAACATGATAAACAAAACGCTAAAAGCAATACTTACTTCATAAGATAAGGAATACACCCCAAATACACCTCCCCAAGAATCAATGCGGATGTCACCTGCCCAAACGATTATAAGCGCAGCGATAAACTGACCTAAAAATTTTGAGTACGGGGAGAGAATGATAATGTCATCCTTAATTCCTAAAAAGAACAAAATGAGCAATGCGGCCATTACAAACTGACGCCCATGAAAGGTATAGGTATCCGTAAAAAGCATCAAAGAAATAATAGATCCTGCGAAAATGGCCAACCCACCTAAAGTTGGAACAACGCGTTTATGCAATTTTCGATTATCATCTGGTTCGTCGAATAAGTGTTTTAATCGAGCAACTTGAATAATAGAAGGAATAGAAACCCAGGTAATCAGAAAGGAGCAAATCATCGCTAATGCTGGAAAAAACAGCATCGACTTGGTGAGTAAATTAAAGCGCTCCATCCTACTTCTTTAGATTTACAGCAAATATACGAATTAATTCGCGTTTACCGACGTATTAAATGGATTGGGAGGCAAATCACTAAACACTTGATAGACAAGTCGATTTTGCTTAAAAACCAAACTAATTGCAGTAAGACAAAGAATAAAAAAATCAACTTTTAGTCCCTTATTTTTCTGATACCACATTTCCAACTGCCCCTTATAAGGATAGATTCGTTGTTTGTAGAAATCATGTGGACTTTGAAATTCCGTTTGGGTCGAAACCAAATGTTCCTCATCTCTAAAAATCAGGGAGCCGATTCCTGTTATTCCTGGAACAGAATTATACACTTTCTCTTGTACTTCAGGTGAATAATAAGCGAAACTCACTGGCATTAAGGGGCGTGGTCCAACCAAACTCATATCACCCGTTAAAACATTAAAAATTTGTGGTAATTCATTAAGCTTTGTAATGCGTAAATATTTCCCCCAGAACGTTACACGCGGATCATTACGAAGCGTAACATCCTTGCTTCCCATATTGGGTGAATTTTTTAACATGGTAGCAAACTTCCAAATTTTAAATTTAGACAAACGATACCCTACTCTATCCTGACCATAGAGCACCTCCCCTTCCCCTGAAAATCGCAATAGAACAATGATTGGAATTAAAACAGGAGACAAAATTATCGCTACTAGCAATGCAACGATGAAATCAAAAAAACGTTTTAAGACAGGATACATAACTCGTAATTTCTAGGCTTTAAAAATGGCTGCACTCATATGGTGCCATTCATACTTTTTCTTTTCTTCTTTAACACCTTCCACTAATTTTTCAGCTGTATTTGGACTAAAAAACTGCAGGATGGCTTCTGCAATAGCTGCAGCACTAACTTCTGTCACGAAGCCCACCTTTCCATTTGGAACAATTTCTGGTAAGCCCCCGACATTGGTCACTATCATTGGCTTTTCAAAATGGTAGGCCATTTGTGAAATACCACTTTGCGTAGCGGTACGATAAGGTTGTACCACCACATCTGCTGCATTGAAGTAATTAGCTACTTCACTATTAGGGATAAAATCGGTATGCATTATGCATGATGAAGCTATCCCGTATTTATGAATTAAATCAGTATAAAAGCTTGCCTCTTCGTAAAATTCACCTGCAACAAGCAATTTAATACCTGCAGCTTTAATACGTTCGTCGTTCATCGCCTCTAATAAAATATCCAAGCCTTTGTACTTTCGAATAAAGCCAAAAAATAGCACTACTTTATCTTCAGCAGCAATACCTAATTTTTGACGAGCAGCAGCATTTGATTCTACGGCTCCAAAATGATCATATAAAGGATGAGGAATAAAATCGCAAGGAAGATTTGCTTGTAAGGTTTTTAAGTCGGCCTGAACGGAACGACTCATAGCGATACATGCGTCCACTGCTTTTAAGAAATATTGCGTGAAGGGCAAATCACCCGGACGCTTTTCGTGTGGGATTACGTTATCTAAAATACTAATGACGCGCGTATGTTTATTACGTTTCAAGATGCGTAATATCGTACCGAAGCAAGGTCCCATAAAAGGCAACCAAAACTTAACGATTAAAATATCAGGACGAAGCTTTCTTAATTCACGACCAATCTTAATCCAATTGAATGGATTGATTGAATTTACCTTAACCTTGATCGTCAAATTTTCTGGCGCTGGCTCATCGCTATATTGCGAAGTTCCAGGAAATAGAAAATTAGGGTATTGCAAGGAGAACGTATATATCTGCACTTCATGTCCTTCTGCTTGCAATTGATAGGCTAATCGCTCATTGAAAGCCGACAGGCCACCTCTTAGTGGATGTGCACTTCCTAGTATTACTATTTTCTTTGCGCTCATTCTTCGTGAATAAAACAATTATAGCCATACATCTGCAACTGTTCGAGTGGCAATGGATCGCTTGACTTAAAGATACCAAAAAGTGTGCTACCGCTCCCACTCATGGAGGCATAAACAGCTCCAAATTCGTAGAGAGCCTCTTTTATTTCTCCCAACTCAGGATGAGCCTCAAAAATAGGCGCTTCAAAATCGTTGACTAATTGATTTTTCCAATTTTCAATAGGTCCCTGTAAGGTTTCCTCTATTGAATATGCAGCAGCCTTAGGTTTAATCTGACTATAGGCCCATGGCGTGGAAACTCCTACAGCAGGATATACCAGCAATATTTTGTAGCCTTTTAAATTTAAATTAAACGGGGTCAATACCTCGCCTCTTCCTGTCGCCATTTGCGGCGAATTATCGATAAAGAAAGCACAATCACTTCCTAGCTTAGCAGCTAATGACTTTAAAGTATTCGCATCCAAATGAAGTGAAAACATTTCATTGAGAACACGCAAGGTAAACGCTGCATCTGAGGAACCGCCGCCCAAACCGCCGCCCATTGGCAAAACCTTATGCAAATGAATATGTACCGGAGGAATATCGTAGGCTTCTTTCAGAAGCGTATAGGCTTTCAAACACAAATTACTTTCCACAGTGCCTGGAATGGATAAGCCCCCAGAGGTAAATTTCAATTGATTCGCACGTACAACTTCCAATGCGTCTTTCCATTTAACCGGATAAAAAACAGACGCAATTTCATGAAATCCATCTTCGCGTTTACGAAGGATATTCAGACCTAGATTTATCTTTGCATTCGGGTAGACAATCATTTAGCGAAGTAAAGGATAATTTCAATAAGTTTGCACGAATTATGTCAACAAACAACAGAATTATTAGATCGAATTTGTGGATTAGCTTAAGCGCTGCGAGTATTACAGCTTACTTCGCGATTGCTTTTGGTGCAGCTTATGATTTGACCTTGTTTTGGCTTATCCTGAGTGCCTTTCTTAGCACCTATGCCATTTATACTTTTTATCGCCAGCAAGAAAAAATATGGCTCTGGATGATTCCTGCGGCACTTGCCTTTTTGGTATCCTTCACCATGAATTCGCTTAATCTAGTCATTGGGATTAATCTACTTCTTTGCCTACTCTATCAAACACCTTTTTCAAAATATCCTTTACGTAAAAACCCATGGGCAAAACCGCTCCTTATCGCAGCCTGCTGGTTGAATACGATTTGGTTGGCACCACTGCTACAATATGCGGTTCCTGTTTGGGAAAGTATGGCAGCTAGCTTGGCGCAGAAAAACAATTTGATCACAGATGGTACAGATTATTTTATACAAACACAATGGAAAGCGGCAGCAGCTAACGGAGTCGCCATCTTCTGTATCTATTACGCACTTTGTTTGATAACAGACCTTAACCAAGTAAAAGAGGATCAAAAAAATGCATTCATCAGCTTTCCAATTAAATATGGCTTGAAAACAACCTTTTATAGTGCTTTGCTGTTATTGTTACCGATGCTTTGTTTCTCCTTCATCCATTTCCCATATTGTCTGTTTATGATCGACAAATGGGAAGCCTTGACATGGGTTCTAAGCAGCTTAGTCGTAATAATTATGGTCTATAAAAAACCGAATCTATCTTCAAATTCCTTTTGGATAGACAATATAATTGGCTGTTGTGCTTTAACTTTTTTAGTATTGCACTTCATTAAATCACTCTAAAGTATCTTTGGCGAATGTTTACAGGAATTATTGAATCAACCGGCAAGCTTATAGCTGTTTCAAAGGAAGGAAGCAACCTACGACTTAGAATGCAAGCCAACTTTACGAAAGAATTAAAAGTAGATCAAAGTGTTGCGCATAGTGGTATTTGTCTTACGATTGCAAATTTGTCTACCGACTGGTACGAGGTGGTTGCCATTGATGAAACCATTCTCAAAACGACTATTGGTCATTGGCAAGCGAATGACCTAATTAATTTGGAACGAGGGATGGCAGTAAATGCACGTCTTGACGGACATATCGTTCAAGGTCATGTAGACGCCCAAGCAAAATGCATAGGGATTGAAAAGAAGGAAGGAAGCTATTTGCTAAGTTTTCAATTTACTAAGGAACTTCCACTCTTAATTGAAAAAGGAAGTATAACCATCGATGGAATTTCGCTTACTTGTTTTAATTGTAAAGAAGATTTATTCTCTGTCGAAATCATACCATATACCTGGGAACATACTAATATAGCGCAGTTGAAGCTCGGTCAATTAGTGAATATCGAATCAGATTTAATTGGACGTTATTTCTTGGCTTATTTGAAACAACAAGAATGGTTAAGAACACAGTCCTAATTTTAGTGTGTTTATTTGCTTTGCTTCATTCAAAAGCGGAGGCGAAAGTAGGCTTTGCATTTGATTTCGATCAGCGCTTCTACTTACTCAAAGATGTGAAACAAAACATCTGGGGATATCGCGGAGGTCCATATATCAACCAAAAATTCAAATGCGGTATAGGAGTCTACTATGGCAACAATACCTATTTCTTAAAGTCGAATTCACTTTGGGCTGCAGATTTAGATATCTATTCAGATTTTAACTTACAACTCAAACAACTCGGTTTTAGTATTTATGTCGAACCTGTCTTTTATAAAGGGAAGTATAGTGAATGGAGTGTTGTGAGTGAACTAGCTTATTTTAAGAACAACTATTACATTTTATCAGGCAGCAAATCGAATCAACACATAAAGGCAACTTATATACCTGCCGCAGTCGGAATTTCAAGTAACCTAAAATTTGGAGACCACTTCAAATCACCTGTATTCAGATGGTTTGGGATCAATATTATGGCTGGCTATCGTTTTGACATCTATGAAAGTGAAACCTCCTTGAATATGGAAGGTGTGCACTTAAGTATCAGCAGTGCTATATTCTTAGATAAAATTTGGAGCGACTTAAAAGGATGGAACAAGGACAAATAATTCACTAATCCTTTTCGTGATAATTTAGGTCCTTACCATACGTTTCTTCCATACTGCGGATGGTTAGTAATGGAATTCCCAAACATACAACTCCGGTTAATATTCCCGCCCAGATCAAGCCATTTGAATGCCCTAAGGATGGTTTGAAATAAGTTTGTAAGCCTGTAAATAATAGCGTTATCAAAGTAAGCGATCCACGAATAAAGTTTGGCACTGTAGTCGTTACTGTCGCACGCAAATTGGTACCAAAAGATTCTGTAGCGATGGTCATTAAAATTGCCCAGTAGCCGCCACCCATTCCTAAAAAGAACACCACCACATAATACCAATTCACAGGCATTCCCTTGGCCAAGAAAAATGGAATTAAGACAGCAGCAATGGTTAGAATATAAATAAGGATAATCTTTTTTCTACTCTTCAAATAATGACTACCGAAGCCGCACAGAACGTCTCCGATACTAGCGCCCAAATAATAAAGCATAATCGCTAAGGGCACTTGCACCTTGCCAACAACCCCAATGGCTTTAGTAAACTCGGGTGATAGCGTTACTAAAATCCCGATGCTATACCATATAGGAAACCCGATCACCACACATTTTACAAACTTTACAAAGCGTTCCTTCGAAGTAAATACCATTAAAAAGTCTCCCCTTTTTACTTCTTCATCCGCTTCCATTTGTTGATACATACCTGACTCTAAAAGTCCAATTCGCATAAATAACAACAGCAATCCTAAAGCACCTCCGATAAAATAACAAATGCGCCAACCATCCGGATTATCTTGAAATATCAATCCCATTATACCAGCAAAAACCGCTCCTAGTAAACCGATAGTAGCGACAATCATCGCGCCGAAACCGCGCTTTTCTTTTGGCAAAGACTCCGCAACTAAGGTTATTCCCGCTCCCAACTCTCCTGCCAATCCAACTCCTGCAATAAAACGTAAAATAGCGTATTGTGTAACGGTATGTACAAATCCATTCGCAATATTAGCTAGTGAATACAATAATATAGAACCGAATAAAACCGAAAGGCGACCTTTTTTATCTCCAAAAATCCCCCAAATAATCCCTCCAATCAACATCCCTATCATTTGAATATTAATCAACCATAAGCCAGTACTTTGCAAACTAGCTTCTGTAACACCAATACCTAGCAAACTTGGCTTACGTACTATGCTGAACAAGATTAAATCATAGATATCTACAAAATAGCCAAGTGCTGCAACGATAATCGTACCGGTCAAAAAATCACGTAATTGAAATGCTTTTTGGTTCATATATGCAAAACTGCAAAATTTTCACTGGAAATCAAGCCTTATTCAAGTCAAATCGTAATTTTATGGAAACGTATGTTTATGCATTTTATTATAAAGCGACCCAATTCTTCTGTAAAAACTAGCATCGCCCTTGTATGGATGTTGATATTTATAGCAAATTCAAGCTTCGGACAAAGTCCATACCTTCCGATGAACAGCAGAGAAGCGCTTTGGCTGCAAAAACTAGAAATAAAAACTGGCGGCTTCGCTAGCAATGTCCATACCGGCGAAAGTATGATTCCCGAAGACGCAATCCTTCCAATCATTCGCAGTTACCAACAGAAAGACACTCTAGAAGGAGACAGAGAAAATACCGTTCTCAATCATAATATTCAATGGATGATTGACCGACATGCGGAATACGCGCCCGAAGACGCACGCATTGAAGGTAGATACCCTTTGTTTTGGGGGAATATTTTCGACAAGAAAACAGACTTCTATTTCCTCAACACCGCCGATGCAAAAGTTCGATTAAATCCGGTTGTCTTCTATCAAGGAGGAGGTAATTCGATCGATCCGCACTATAAAGTATGGAACGTTAGAGGTTTCGAGGTTAGAGGAAGTCTTTTTAATAAATTAGGATTCTATACCTACCTTGGCGAGAATCAATGGGCGCCGCAAGATTATGTGTTCAATTATATGAATCGGTATGGTGCCGTTCCAAGCCAGGGATATTTTAAAATATTTAACCACCTCAACAAAGCGAACAAATATTACGGATATGACTTTTTAGATGCAAGAGGCTATATCACCTTTTCAACGCTAAAAAATTGTGTCCGCTTTACTTTTGGTCAGGATCGTCAACAAATCGGCTACGGTATGCGCTCACTTTGGCTTTCAGACAATAGCGCTTCTATCCCGTTCCTTCGCGTCAATTCACATTATGGCAAGTTTGATTATGAAAACCTGTTCATGCAACTCACCATGCAAACGACCTTTAATAAAGGCGACTTTTTATTCCCTAAAAAATTTGCAGCCTTCCATCACTTTACCTACAACCCTTTCAAACGTCTTAAAATAGGACTATTTGAAGGCGTTGTCTTCCAAAGAAACCAACAATTTGAACTAGCCTATTTAAACCCTGTTATCACGTATCGCTTCGTAGAACACTCACTTGGCAGTCCTGACAATACCTCACTAGGAATTGACGGTGCATGGATTATTGGAAAATCTTTGAAGCTATACGGACAAGCTTTTTTGGATGAATTCAATTTTAATCGCTTAAAAGCAAACTTCTATAACTGGACCAATAAATACGGCATGCAATTAGGATTCCAATACGACGATATGTTCGGCGTACAAAATTTAGATGCGACTATGGAAGCCAATTGGGTTCGCCCGTATACCTATGCGCATCATGATTCCATTGCAAACTTCACACACTATAATCAACCATTAGCACATCCACTAGGCGCAAACTTCCAAGAGTTAACTGGTCGTATCGTTTATCAACCGAATAGCCGCTTGACAGCCTCTGTACATGGCGCCTATCAAATATATGGCGCGGATACAGCTAATAGCAATTGGGGTGGTAATCCATTAAGTTCTTATCAAACTCGTCCTTCAAGATTAGC
>JACCDK010853787.1_pt1 | contig 11147 bp, 10 predicted proteins | sample 7445871 | NCBI WGS metagenome assembly JACCDK01 (sample SAMN15323436, study PRJNA562643) | freshwater metagenome | isolation source: river surface water | place: USA:Blue River Watershed | collected 2017-08-15
ATAGCGCCTAGTGATCTCATTAATCTAGGATTTATTGGAACAGGCAAACAAGGAAGAGGGTTATCCAATTCATTTTTGAACACAGGCGAGGTTCGCATAGCGGCGATTTCGGAGGTGTATCAAGCTAAGGCTAATTTGTTTTTAGATCGGGTAAAAGATATTTATTCAAAATCAACTACACTTGGTAGCTACTCAGAAATACCTCAATACCAAGACTTTACAGAGTTGTTGGCTTTGAAAAATATAGACGCCGTTGTGATTGCAAGTCCAGACCACTGGCATGCCGCGATGGCTGTGCGAGCTGCTGCTGCCGGCAAAGATATATACTGTGAAAAACCACTTTCGTTGACCGTGAAAGAGGGCCGTGCCATGGTAGATGCAACACGTAAATACAAGCGTGTTTTTCAAACTGGGTCCATGCAGCGCTCCTGGCCAGAATTTAGGCAAACAGCCGAGCTAATTCGCAATGGCTATTTAGGCGAAGTGAAATCGATCAAAGTGAATGTTGGCCCGCCACCCATCGCCTATAATCTTTCAGCAGAAGAATTACCTACTGGATTGGATTTTGAAAAGTGGTTAGGACCTAACAACGCGGTTTCATTTAATTCAGAATTAGCTCCTCCAATCTCAAAAGATGTGTTTCCCAATTGGCGGAAATACAAGGAATTTGGCGGCGGCGGTATGACGGATTGGGGTGCTCACATGTTTGATATTGTTCAATGGGCACTGGACATAGATGGAAGTGGACCGGTTCAGGTGGATGCGCCTAAAACCAACGGCAACGAATTTTTGACCTATACCTATGCGAATGGAATTAAGATGACACATCAGCCTTGGGAGTGGAATAATGCCATCGAGTTTGTGGGTACTGAGGGTACGTTACGTGTACAAAGAAAGAAATTGGAAACGTCTAATGCGGCCTTGAAAGATCGTGTGATTGGGCCAAATGAAAAGCACGTGTACGAAAGTACAAATCACTACAAGGACTTCTTAGCGGCGATGCGTAATCGTACACTTCCTGTGTGTGATGTTGAGATTGGACACCGAACCGCCTCAGTTTGTAACATTGGAAACATTGCCTACGAGTTGAATAAATCATTGGCATGGAATCCAAAATCTGAAAAATTCAATGACGCGGATGCGAATGCCTTGCTTGGCCGGAAATTGAATAAAACGTGGGGGATTAGGTTATAAATTTAATTTCTTTTTCTCTTTCACTGCATAATCCACTGCCCTCGCGGTGAGTGCCATATATGTCAAAGATGGATTCTGTGTCGACGTCGATGTCATGCAGGATCCATCCGTGACGAACACATTCTTGCAATGATGCATTTGGTTGAACGCATTCAGCATCGACGTTTTGGGATCTCTTCCCATACGCACGCCACCCATTTCGTGATTCTCATTTCCAGGTAATCGCTTTGTGTCGATGGGCTGAATGTTATGAAATCCTGCTGCGGTGTACATCTCGGTGAATTGTTGGTGGAAATCCTTCAACATCTTCTCATCATTTTCATCATACCCAATCGAAACGCGAAGTTGTGGAATGCCATATTTATCTTTTAGCGCTGCGTCAAGGCGAACCGTCGAATGCGCCTTAGGAATCGTCTCCCCCATCATACCTACATTGATATGCCAATTGCCCAATTTTTGACCAAGCAATGCATTTTTTAGAGATTCGCCTACAAGTTCTTTGGCGTTTACGATGCTTCGGCTAGCCGTCAAGTTGCTTGCATAGCCGCGCAAGAAATCGGTCTCTTGTTTGTAGACATTTCTAAACCTGGGAATATATCCCGAAGTAGGTCTTTTGCCGGCTGTAGTCTTGTCCAATTCTCCATCGTATTCTGCCGTAATTCTTCCCCGGTAACTATGAAATGCCATGTGCGTGCCTAAGATGCCCGAGTCATTTCCGAGGCCATTCGGGAAGCGAGATGAAATGGAATTTAATAGAATTAAGTTCGTAGCTAGAGGTGAGGCGTTCACAAAAATGATCGACGCAAAATATTCTTCCATCTCGAGCGTAAGCGCATTCACCACACGAACACCTGTTGCCTTATTTTTCTTTTCGTCGTAAATAATCGAGTGGACGACAAAATGCGGCTTCAAGGTCAAATGCCCTGTCTGATAAGCAGCTGGCAAGGTAGCCGAATTGCTACTGAAATAACCACCATAGGGGCAGCCGCGTTCGCAAAGTGTCCTACTTTGACATTGGCTTCGGCCCACTGTTTGGTGAATTTTATCGGCCTGACTTAAGTTGGCCGTCCGCGCACTAATCACATGCCGATCGGGGTATTTGTTTTTAACGGTTTCACCAAAATGTTTTTCTACACAATTCAATTCATAGGGCTTCAAAAACTCCCCATCCGGTAAGGTTTCTAATCCATCTTTGTTACCCGAAATACCCGCAAACTTTTCCACATAGCTATACCAAGGCGCGATGTCTTGGTAGCGAATAGGCCAGTCGACGGCAAAGCCATCGCGCGCAGGTCCCGTGAAATCAAAATCACTCCAGCGCTGGGTATGGCGACCCCATAATAATGATCGGCCACCTACGTGGTAGGCTTGAATCCAATCATAAGGCTTATCTTGAATGTAAGGCTGTTCGCCGTCTTTGGTCAAAAAATGCGATGTTGCTTCCGAGAAAATATAATTTTTACTCGCGGTTTTATATTCTTTTTTGAGCTCAAGCGGAACTTGGCCTCGGTGCGGGAGATCCCACGGATTATGCATCATCGTGGGATAATCAGCTACGTGTTTCACGTCTCGCCCACGGTCTAAGAGTAAGGTTTTCAGCCCCTTTTCCGTAAGTTCTTTGGCAGACCATCCGCCACTGATTCCGGAGCCGATGACAATGGCATCAAATGTTCGTTTTTCTTTCGTGCCCATACCTACTTCCAATAAGTGTCGAATGTTTTTCTAAATTGAGGAAACGCAATTTCCGGTTCCTGAATTTCAGGATGCCAAAGCTTCTCCCATTCAAAGCTGTAATAACCCGAATACCCACCCATTTTTAAGGCCTGAAGCGCTTCGCGAACAGGCGCATTTCCCTCGCCTAAAAGGGTATACGTTTCCCCTTTTTCAGTCAACAGGGCATCCTTGATGTGCGTATGAAATATGTATTTTTTCAATTGGTTATACATGTAGGTAGGGGATTCTTTCGTCACCGACCACATGTTAAAGAAGTCCCAAACTAGGCCAATGTGCCCATGATTTGTTTCTTGCATGATGTGCAATAGCATGTCGCTTTTAATCACTTTTCCGTGCGATTCAAGTAAGACTTTGACGCCACTGTTTTTCGCGAAATCGCCAAGCTCTTGAAGGGATCGAATGATCGCATCGACTGTCTCAGCTTCGGGTTGATCTTTGGGGAGGTCATTCGGAAATACCCGTATAAAGGGACAGCCTAATTGGTCCGCTAATTCAATGTATTTTTTGGCTTCATCTAGATTTTTTTGCCGTTTGGTAGAATCCAAAAAATGCATGTTGGCGGATGAACCCAAGTTCACAATTTTAATAGTTGAATCGGCTATTTCCCTCTTCGTGCTGGCCATATTTGAAGCCGAAAAAAGCGGATTCTTGGGCAAATCTAAATCCCCTTTAATTCCTCTGATTTCTATGCCTTGGTACTTAGTGGCGGAGGCGTGCTGAAGCGCCTGTGAAAATGTCCAGTCAGGACAGCCTAAGGTGGAAAAGGAAAGAAGTGGTTTTTTAGGAGCCGCAAAATCCAAGGCGGTTAAGCCTACAAGTGCTGAACTTTGCTTTAAAAATCCTCTACGGTTGGTCATGTTTCCTAGCTAGTTATTTTGAAAGCCAGCAGAATGGGTTTCATAGAAACTGGTTTATTCTAAAAGTAAATTAGATGAAAAATTGATAATTTACCAATTGTCTTTTGTTTCCCTAACTTAAAATAGAGGTAGTCTCCATGTTAAAAAATCAAGATGAGCGATTTGCTCAGATGAAATTTTCAACGGTTTACCCGCTCTATCTAGCCAAAGTTGAGCGTAAAGGTCGTACGAAAGCCGAGTTACATCAAGTAATCCAGTGGCTAACAGGGTTTAACGAAGTGGAGATAGGCCAACTAATTACATCGAACGTAAGTTTTGCGCTCTTTTTTGATAAAGCTACCTTACATCCGAATGCCTCGTTAATTACCGGGGTTATCTGCGGGTATCGTGTGGAAGAAATTGAAAATCCGCTTACCCAGCAAGTTCGCTATTTAGACAAATTGGTGGATGAGCTGGCTCAGGGGAAAAAAATGGAAAAGATTCTTAGATAGCACATGTAAACCACAATCCACTATCTAAATCAGCGTATTTTGATTGGGTAGATTGCGATAAACGTCTTAGTTTTTTGAAAAATGATTTGGTATTGACAAGGTACGAATCCCACGCTCACCATAAAATAACGTGTTGAAATTGAGGCACTTATTTCTTTAATCCTTTAATATACTGTGATGGTGTTTGTTGCATGATTGAAGTAAATGCGGAATTAAAATTAGAGCGTGATGAAAAGCCAGATTTTAAGGCAATTGATTCAATGGTATATAAAGCCAATTTCCCTGATTTAATTTCTTCTATAGCATATTCAATACGTAACTTATTTTTCCATTCATTAAAACTGGTTTTCAAGTAATCGTTAAAGTAAATAGATAGCTGGTGAATCGGAATGCCGGTTTCTTTCGTAATATATGTCATCGAAAATCCTTTTGTTAAATAGGGCTTTTCTTGCAAATAATCGGATAAAAGCTGATTTATTTCGATTAAGCGATCTTTAGAAATAATGGGGTCATCCGAAAAGGATTTATTTTTCCCCGGGAGTAGAGATTTATTGGCACTAAAAAGTTCTCTAAATAAAATTTGTGGGAAAAACAGAACGAAGATATTATGAGCTGCCGTAAAATAATTGACCATTTCATTTACATCCCCATAGGAAATAGCAGAGATCAGGGCAACATCGAAAACTTGATTAGTTAGGGAATTAATTCCGATGAAAAAAGAAAGGCTGTTCAAAAGAACAGAGATAATTAAGATCGTATAGATAAAATTATTTTGGTTGAATTTAGCTGGGAGAAACTCCAGCGAGTTTCTTTCTTTATAAAACGTATACGAGGTGTATAGTAACAAAAATAAGTTGAATACGGGTCTAGCTATGGATTGATAGAAATAAGGCAAAAAGAGTAGTTTAACTTCATTTAAGACAGTAGCATTTTGTACGACTACTTTTCCTAATACTAATTTCTCAGAAAAAGGCGAGAGCAAGTAGGGGCTAACATTAATTAAAACAATCAGAAAAGGCACAAAAAGCAGGAAATAGCGAAGTTTGAAGCTAAAGTCTTTGCGATGGCTAATGATATATAAATGAAGAAAAGGAGTTGTTAGGAAATAGAAAGGGGTAAAATTAACAGCGAAAATTGCAGCTAGCCTGGGGGTTTCGTTCTCGAAAATGACGAAATAAACTAAGGAAAATAAATTTACAAATATAAAGTAAGCCGCTAAAAACGCGCTTCTGCTTTTTCGCAAGGATGAAAAGACTAGGATAATTAGCGCTAGGATAAATCCTAAAAGTGCGACATATAAAAGCATTATACGTTAATCTAATAAAACCATTTATTAAACGGTTTTTATGTGTATCATGCCCGAATTTAATGAAAACTCGTGTTAAATAGGCAGTAAATCAAATTAAACATATTTATACCGGTCATTCATTTTTTTTCATTTGGAATACGATGGGCCTAATTTGGGTATCCAGGAGCATGTGAAATTCGCTGCATCCAAGAATTACCACGCATTGATTTTGCTGTCCATCCAAGCGGAACGTTCAGCGATAGTTTGTTTTAGCCTTTGAATGGACTGGTCATAATTGATAGCAAGTCCCTTGTCCCATGTTTTGTAGTTTCGGCTAGCGGCGCCAGATTTTTTCAAGGTCTCTGCCGCTTCATCTACTAGCTGATGCATCGCTGCCGTACTTAGTTCAGATTTCCGGATGGTTTGCCACCTAACTTTTGCCGCATTTCGGAAGATAGGGTCAGCAAGTAGGCGCTCCCACCAGAAAGGAACCATCCATGCGTCGTTGGTAACATACTTGTTGTAGTTGGCTACCCATTCATTCATAGGAGTTCGGCCACCATCATCAAAACCTTGGTTCATGTCCCAAACTGGACCCATCGCCAATCGGCCATCTCGATCTTTCTCCAGAAAGGTACTAATTCGGTAAGCGTCTACATTTCTACATAATTCACTTATGATGAAGTAATCAACAAAAGAAGGCAAGACGATAAAATTCGTATAGGTACGCGTAGTTCCTGTGAGGTCATCTGTGATCAGTGCCCGCTCAAATTGATCTATGTATTTAGCGATGTATTCCTTTTGTGCTTTCGTAATTTCCTCGGCTTTCGGGTAATCGTAGGTAAAATAGGTTTCTAGGAATTTTTGAGGATGGTAAGGAGCCAAATAAGGCGGCCAGCTTATTTCTTTGGCATTAATATCAAATTTACTTCTGAAGCTATTGAACTCATTGTATGTGGCATCATCATTCCAGTTAGTCATGAAATAGCTATCTGGTTTTCCGTCATGTTCGGGGCCCGCATCTGCTTTGTCAATTTTTAAGATATATCCGCCCGTTAAGTTGGTAGATGTCGCATTCAGAGATTTGATATTGACCCGGTTATTATCCCGTTTGATTTTTTCACAGAAAAAATACACACCTTGGTAAACACCATTAACTTCGATTTCAACAAGCTGGCCTCGGCTGGCATACTTGCCTATTTTGCGTGACATTTCATAACCTACGTAGTTGTGGAGTAAGCTTTTGTCTATTTGGTATTTATCTTTTAGGTTGACAATCTGACCAATTAACCGCCAATCTTCCTCTGCAGGCATACCCAAAAATGACACGTCCATTCCCTCGCCAGTAGGTGTAATGGTTTCGAAGTTATAGGCTTTTTTATCGGAGAGGCGGAAACTTGTTTTTCCGCGGTAAGAAATGGAAATGCGTTGCTCCTGTGTGAGCTTTTTTTGTTTGTATATTTTCAGTTTACCGACGATATCTGCGCCATATTTGACCTCTTTTCCTTCGGTTGTAATTACGAGGTAAGGAACCTCACTCGTACCTACCTCAACGGCGAATTGCTGGCCATCGTCTCCCGTAGAAAATGAAACTGGAATTTCAGATGGTTTTTCACAGGATAGTAAAAATAGGAGGGAGAAAAATAGGAAGTAGTTTTTCATTTGGATTTTATTGGACTAGGTTCAAATTCCTAATCCATAGGAAAATTAAGTAAATTTAAGTTACCGAAAAATTTGGCGGAGCTTGTTGGCACAGTGTTTTTAAATAATAAGCAATATTTTTTTCACGCTGGTTTTAACGTTTCGTCCACCAAGCAATTTATTTTACGGGACTAAGAACAAATAGATATGAACACATTCCACGCATCCTTGACACGGGAAGCACCTGATGCTAAGCTTTCTCCTGAGTTGAAAAGCCTATGGTATGATGCAAAGGGCGACTGGGGGAAAGCACATGATCTTGTGGACCAATTACCTGGAGCTAATGCCGCTTGGGTTCATGCCTATTTACACCGCAAGGAAGGGGATATTTGGAACGCGGATTACTGGTATGCACGGGCGAAAAAGACCAGGCCTTCCATTTCGCTGGAAGCAGAATGGGAGAATTTGGTCGCCTATTTTTTGGCTACCTAGCGGACAAATTTTTGAATGGATTCTACTACTTTGCCCGGGACTTCTTCCATCGGAACATGCCCTACATTTTTATAGATTTCTGCCCGACTCCCTGAAATATCACGCAAGAAATTGTCCACATTGTTTACGCCAATCAGATTATCCTTGTCGCCCCACAAGATTAAGGTAGGCGTTTTGATGTCTTTAATTTTGAGAACAGGTGAATCCAAGAAACGCTTCGAACTACCCGTAAATGAGCCTTTAAATATTTGTAAGGCTGCGGCGCGGTTCCCTTCGCGTATAGCTACATCGTGAAAACGCTCCACTTGTGCATCGGTTACGCGAGCGGGATCATAGTAAACCGTCTCTAGACTTTTACGCACTAAAAATTTAGGTGTCGCATATAAGAGGAGGTTATTGATGACAGGTGTGGAGGCAATTTTGAAACCTAATGATCCGCTCTCGCCTTTTTTAGGATACCCGGCTGCGTCGATCAAAACCATTTTCGCCAAACCAGCGGGGTTGTGTAGGGCATAATTCCAAGAGATGGCGCCTCCCATGGAATTGCCTACTAGAATAAAGCGCTTGATCTTTAAACGGGTTGTGAATGAATCGATGAATTTGTTGTAGTAAGTAAAATTATAGGCATTTTCTGGAGATGGCCCGGTTAAACCAAAACCGGGTAAATCCAAACTGATGACACGGCGCTCCGCCTTCAATCCCATCGCCACGCTGTCCCACGTATTAAGCGAAGAAGACATACCATGTAGTAAAATTAACGGAACAGAATCGGTTTGGACGCCCTCATCTCGGTAATGAACATTCATGCCTAAGATGGGCATAAACTTCGAATCCTGATTAGCATACAAAGGAATCAACTCATCCACGGGCCGATCGCGTTCACAAATGATGAATAAAAGTATGAGCACAAGGCCGAATAGTCCGCCGATAATTTTGCTGGCTAATTTCATGGGATTTTTGTTTGTAATGGCGCAAAAATACAGGATTCAAATTCGTTTAAGCAACGGAGTATGTTAAATTTTTGGCTGTTTTAAGTCAGGCTGGCTGCCAAATGGACTAATGTCATCGCGCTGAATTCAGTGCACGCTCTTATTTTATCAAAAAAATACATTAAATTGTGCCTTTGTCATTTTAACCTACATTATCAATGAAAATTAAATCTATCGTTGCGATATGCGCCGTGATTGCGATGTCGTTAGTTTCCTTTAAGCCTTCTGATAAGGAATTACAATCCGAAAAACCATTTGGTGGTTTAGCCTTATATACGGTACGCGATGCGATGAAAGATGCGCGCGCAACCTTACAAAAAGTAGCACAAGCGGGCTACGTTAATGTGGAGTCTGCAGGCTACAATAATGGTAAATTTTACAATTTATCTCCAGCCGATTTCAAGGCGCTTTTGGATGAAATGAAATTAACGCCTATTTCTGCACATCAAGGATCGGTTAATTTTGAAAATATTGACCAGCAGATTGCTGATTTAAAGACAGCGGGATTCAAATACTTTGTTGTTCCGGTTCCTCCGATGGGTTTGTTTGGGTTTGACAATGTGAACAAACGGATGACCATGAAAGGTGGTGCGAAGAATTTGGCCGAAATCCTAGACAAATTAGGCGAGAAATGTGCTGCTGCTGGTTTACAATTGTTGTATCACAACCATGATTTTGAATTCATTAAGGATGCCGACGGAATCGTAACGATTGATTATTTACTTGAGAACTGCAATCCAAAATATGTGAATTTTCAAATGGATTTGTATTGGGTAACTAAAGCAGGTGCTGATCCAGTTGCTTATTTTAAGCGCTATCCAGGTCGGTTTAAAATATGGCACGTAAAGGATATGGATGATCAGGGCCGTTTTGCACCAGTAGGAAATGGTAAGATTGATTTCAAGCGTATTTTAGCTAATAAGCAATTAGCCGGTATGCAATACTATTTCGTTGAGCAAGATGCTTGTTTTAACGAGACTGCCTTAGAAGCGATTGTGATTAGCCACAAAGGCTTGTCTAAGATTGGATTTAATTAATTGACATGAAATATTAACTAGAAAAGCCTCGCTTTTGCGAGGCTTTTTGTGTTCTAAGATTATGAATTATTTTTGTAACTCAAATGGAAAAGAACACCCCTATTTTATTTCGCTCTTTATGCCCAATCGCCACTGGTTTGGATGTTTTGGGAGATAAATGGACCCTATTGATTCTGAGGGATATGTTGTTTCTTCACAAATCTACATTTAATGAATTCAAGGCAGCTCCTGAATTGATGCCGAGTAAAATGCTTTCAAATCGGTTAAAAAAACTAGAATCTATCGGATTTTTGAGCAGAAAAAAGGGTGAGAAAAATAAGAAGAATGTACATTACCTTTTGGAAGAAAGAGGATTAGAAACCTTCCCTATAATGGTAGAAATTGCGCTCTTTACGACCGCTTTTTATTACGATCACTTAGGCGATACCTATACTGGAGTGGTAAAAACTAGAATGAAAAATGATAAAGAAAATTATATAAAAGAAATGATTGCTAGCTATAAGGAATTTAGAGATAATCTAATTCTTTGATCCGCAATAATTCTTATACTAAGCCCTTGGTAAATTTACTGAGGGTTTTTTTGTTGGTTTATTTGTCAATAAATAAAACACATTTTCTTTTTAGTTACAAAATGAATCAACTATTTTGAGATGGCTCCGGGTAATCAAATCCACAATCAAGCGCTTCATACTTTCAAAGACTTCTAGTCCCCCGCCGAATCACTTAGTGGATGACAAATTTCAGATCGTAAAATGGCTTTTTCTTTAGGACTAAACTAATCTGTCTTCCCTTTAAAAAGTGCCCAAATCGCCATGCAGTGCCCGTGCCCTAATTCAATCTCTTCGTTCAGCCAATTAGTAACATCATTCGCTTTAACCGTAGCAACCAGTTGGCCGTTTTGTAAAAAGCCTTTTTGTTCCGCTAATTGTTTCAAATCATCCGGACTTTTACCGGTTTTTGCTTGAATGTTTTCGAGGTAGGATTGGAAGGACATAATGTAAGCTAGGTTGATTCCGCTAAATTAAGCCAACTGATAAAATTACCAAAGGCCACGCGCGACTAATTCACAAACCTTACATTCAATCCCACATACCAGGTACGTCCATCTGCTGGTAAAATACCTGGGCCTGGATACCCACCGGACCTTCTGGTAAAGTAACGTGCATCAGTTAAGTTATTTACCCCAAACTTTAGCTGGGCGTACTTCTTAAATTTATAGGATCCAGAAATATCCTGTACTTGGTAGGCGGGAATTAGACCTGTCGTTGCCGCGGCATTCGGTGTTACGGAATTGCTAGCATCGGCGAAGGCTTGGCTGATGTCACTGATTTGCCAACTGACCGAAAGGCCTTTTTTGGAATAGGTTATCCCGTACCGATTAATCTTGTCGGGCGCATTTTCCACGTGCTTGCCAGCTAGATTCC
>JACCDK011401803.1_pt1 | contig 11146 bp, 7 predicted proteins | sample 7445871 | NCBI WGS metagenome assembly JACCDK01 (sample SAMN15323436, study PRJNA562643) | freshwater metagenome | isolation source: river surface water | place: USA:Blue River Watershed | collected 2017-08-15
ATCACTCACAGTCTTGAAGTAAATTGGTTTCACAACATACCCCTGACTCAGGCATCCCGCCGACATTGCAAATGTCAGGAGAGTTCCATGCACAAGACTATGATCTCGCTTTTTGCGTTGGCTGTTGCCGCCGCATCGCCCGCGCTGGCCGCCGAGCCAATGGCAGCATCCGCCAAGCCGATGACGAATAAGAGCTGGTGGCCCGATCGTCTCGACCTATCGGCCCTGCGCCAGCATGCCGCCACGTCCAACCCAATGGGCCCGAATTACAACTATGCCGAAGCCTTTAAGACTCTCGATCTGGACGCGCTGAAGGCCGACATCAAGAAGACGCTGACGACATCGCAGGATTGGTGGCCAGCCGATTACGGCAATTATGGACCCTTCTTCATCCGCCTCGCCTGGCACAGCGCAGGCACCTATCGCACGCTGGACGGCCGCGGTGGTTCTGATGGCGGGCAGATCCGTTTTGAACCGCTCAACAGCTGGCCGGATAACGTCAATCTCGACAAGGCGCGTCGCCTGCTCTGGCCAATCAAGCAGAAATATGGCGCCAAAATTTCTTGGGCAGATTTGATGGTTCTGACCGGCACTGTGGCCATGGAGCAAATGGGCTTTAAGACCTTTGGCTTTGCTGGCGGCCGCGTTGACGACTGGGAAGGTGATGAAGTCTATTGGGGCCCGGAAACCAAGTTCCTTGATGATCAGCGTTACCATGGCAATCGGGAGCTAAAGCGCCCGCTCGCTGCTGTCCAAATGGGCTTAATCTATGTGAATCCGGAAGGCCCGAATGGCAATCCAGATCCGCTCCTCGCCGCCAAGGACATTCGCGAAACCTTTGGCCGCATGGCCATGAATGATGAGGAAACCGTTGCCCTGATTGCCGGCGGCCACACCTTTGGGAAGGCGCATGGCGCCCGCAACGCCGCCAAGTGCGTTGGCGCCGAACCGGCAGCTGCCAGCATTGAGCAACAAGGCCTGGGCTGGAAAAACAGCTGTGGCACGGGCGCTGGTGCTGACACAACCACCAGCGGCCTTGAAGGCGCCTGGACGGCAAGCCCGGCGGAATGGACAACCCAATATCTCGACAATCTGTTCGCCTTTGACTGGGTGCAGACGAAGAGCCCCAATGGCGCGACCCAGTGGATCCCCAGCGACAAGAGCGCAGCCAACATGGTCCCCGATGCGCACGACCCGAATAAGCGTCATGCGCCCATCATGTTCACGACCGATTTGTCGCTGAAATTTGACCCAGCCTATCGCAAGGTTTCCGAACGGTTCCGCAAGAATCCGAAGGAGTTTGAGCTGGCCTTTGCCAAAGCCTGGTTCAAGCTGACCCATCGCGATTTGGGTCCGCGCGCCCGCTATCTGGGTAAGGATGTGCCGAGCGATGTTCTGCTGTGGCAGGATCCGGTTCCAGCCGTCGACCATGTTCTGATCGACACGGCGGACGCTGCGATGCTGAAGAACAAGGTTCTGGCATCTGGTCTTTCGGTTCCTGAACTGGTCCGCACGGCTTGGGCCGCCGCTGGCAGCTATCGCGCCTCCGACATGCGCGGCGGGGCGAATGGGGCCCGTCTGCGGCTTGATCCGCAAAAGAATTGGACCGTCAACAACCCGGCTGAAATCAAGAAGGCGCTGACGGTGCTGGAAGGCATCCAGAAGGACTTCAACAAGGCGCAAAAGGGTGGGAAGAAGGTCTCGCTTGCTGATCTGATTGTCTTGTCCGGCAATGCCGCAGTTGAGCACGCCGCCAAGCAAGCCGGCACGGAACTGAACTTGCCCTTCACGCCGGGCCGCACCGATGCCAGCCAAGCGCAAACCGATGTTCAGTCCTTCGCAGCACTGGAACCAGCAGCCGATGGCTTCCGCAATTATTACAGCAGCACGGCGCGCCTATCGCCGGCTGAGATGCTTGTGGATCGGGCCAATCTGCTCAACCTGACGGCGCCTGAAATGACGGTCTTGGTCGGTGGCCTGCGGGTATTGGATGCCAATACGGGCGGCGCGAAACATGGTGTCTTCACCGATCGCCCCGGCACGCTCAGCAACGACTTTTTCGTCAATTTGGTCGACATGTCGACCAAATGGTCAAAGTCGGCACAGGCAGAAGGCCTGTATGAAGGCGCCGACCGAGCCAGCGGCAAGGTGAAATGGACGGCGACCCCCGCCGACTTGATCTTCGGATCAAACTCTGAACTGCGCGCCATTTCAGAAGTCTATGCAGCCAATGACGGACGCGAAAAATTCGTTCAGGATTTTGCAAAGGCATGGACAAAGGTCATGAATCTGGATCGCTTCTGATCTAGGCTCTGTTCGGCGGGGATAAGCGCCATCGTCCCCGCCGAATTTTTTCTGAATTGCGACAACAGGGTCCCCAAAATGCGTGCACTTACCAAGGGCCTTAGTCTTGGCCTGTTATCCGCAAGCCTTGCCGTCCCAGCGGTCGCCCAACAAAAGCCGAATGCCGAACTTGGCAAGCGGGTGTTTCAACGCTGCGCCGCTTGCCATGGCCTTGCCGCCAATGCGCCGCCCCGGTTCGGACCAAATTTGCACGCTGTGGTCGGACGGAAAGTCGCCTCTCAGCCCGGCTATAATTATTCGCCCGCGCTCAAGGCGCAAAAGTTTGTTTGGACAGAAGCCCAGCTGGATAAATGGCTGAAAGGTCCGCGTGCGCTTGTCCCCGGCACGGCTATGCCCTTTGGCGGCGTGGCCGATGCCGCAGAGCGCAAAGCGGTTATTGCCCATCTTAAGGCCCCAACCCACTAGCGCGTGCGGCCATTTTCGCCGATAGTGGCCGCGAAGAATGAAGCGGAGGGGCGCAATGGCCAATATCTATCCAGTTCCAACCAAATGGGCACAGACTGCCTATCTTGATGCTGCTGGCTATGCGGCCGCCTATGCGCAGTCCCTCAGCGATCCCGATGGCTTTTGGCGCAAAGAAGCCGCGCGGATTGATTGGATAAAACCCTTCACCAAGGTGAAAGACACCAGCTTTAACGAACAGGATTTCCGAATCCGCTGGTTTGAAGATGGCGTGCTCAATGTTTCTGCCAATTGCCTCGATCGCCATCTGCCTCAGCGCGCCGATGATGTGGCCATCATCTGGGAAGGGGATGACCCCGCCCAGCAGCGCAAGATCAGCTATGGGGAGCTGCACGCAGAGGTGTGCCGCTTTGCCAATGTCCTCAAATCACGGGGCGTCCGCAAGGGAGACCGCATCACCATCTACATGCCCATGATCCCAGAAGCGACGATGGCGATGCTCGCCTGCACGCGGATCGGCGCCATTCATTCCATCGTCTTTGGCGGCTTTTCCCCCGATGCTCTGGCCGGACGGATTCAGGATTGCGATTCTCGCATGGTCATCACGGCAGATGCCGGCATGCGCGGCGGCAAGCTCGTGCCGCTCAAAGCCAATGTCGATGCCGCCGTGCAGCATTGCCCCTCAGTCGACACGGTTTTGGTCGTACGCCATGTCGGCAATGACATCGCCATGCAGGCCGGCCGCGACATTTGGTATGACGATGCGCGCAGCACCGTCGATGTCCATTGCGCGCCGGAACCGATGAACGCCGAAGACCCGATGTTCATTCTCTACACCTCTGGCTCCACCGGAAAGCCCAAGGGCGTTTTGCACACAACGGGCGGCTATCTCGTCGGGGTCACGATGACGCATCATTAGGTTTTTGATTATCGCGCCGGGGATATTTTCTGGTGCGCCGCCGATATTGGCTGGGTCACCGGCCATAGCTATGTCGTGTACGGCCCGCTTGCCAATGGCGCGACGACCGTGATGTTTGAAGGCGTGCCCAATTATCCCAATCACAGCCGCTTTTGGGAGATTGTTGACCGCCATCAGGTCAATATCTTCTACGGCGCGCCAACGGCCTTGCGGGCCTTGATGCGTGAAGGTGATGATTGGGTAAAGCGCACCTCACGCTCCTCCCTGCGTCTGCTGGGCTCGGTTGGGGAACCCATTAATCCGGAAGCATGGGAATGGTATTATCATGTCGTGGGCGAGGCCCGCTGCCCCATTGTCGACACCTGGTGGCAAACCGAAACGGTCGGCGCGATGATCACACCCCTGCCCGGTGCAACGCCGCTCAAGCCCGGATCGGCCACCCACCCCATGTTTGGCGTCAAGCCCGTTCTGGTCGATGCCGAGGGCAATATTCTGGAGGGTGCCACCGACGGCAATTTGTGCATCACCGATAGCTGGCCGGGGCAAATGCGCACCGTCTGGGGCGATCATGATCGGTTCTTCCAAACCTATTTCACAACCTATCCGGGCAAATATTTCACCGGCGATGGCTGTCGGCGGGATGAGGATGGCTATTATTGGATCACCGGCCGCGTGGACGATGTGATCAACGTCTCTGGCCACCGCATGGGAACAGCGGAGATCGAAAGCGCGCTTGTCGCCCATGCCAAAGTGGCCGAGGCCGCCGTGGTCGGCTTTCCGCATGAGATTAAGGGACAGGGCATTTACGCCTATGTCACCCTTAACGCCGGAGAAACAGATTCGGCAGAGATACAGGCAGAGCTCGTGAAATGGGTCCGCCAAGAAATCGGCCCCATCGCCACCCCCGATGCCCTCCACTTCACCCCAGCCCTGCCCAAAACACGCTCCGGCAAAATCATGCGCCGCATCCTGCGCAAAATCGCCGAAGGGGATGTGTCAAACCTTGGGGATACGTCGACGCTGGCCGATCCATCGGTGGTCGACGCATTGGTGCGCGCGCGGCCTTAGCCGCCACAAATTGCGCCGCCCTAGCCATTTGGAGTAGTTGACGCGGCTTCTTCTTTGCGATTGTATAAATGCGACTCTTTTAAACGAGTCTGTAAAGGAGAGCGTATGTCTTACATGGATCAAAACATCGCGTTTGCCCCAGCTGATGGCATTCAGGAACTGAGCTTTGATGAGGTAGAAAAAGTATCGGGTGCGGATTGGAGTTGGGGTGGGGTCGCTGCTGCTGCAGGCACCCTTTCTCTTGCTACAGGCGGTGCAGCGGCGATACCTTCGCCTGCGACACCAGCTTTTGTTATGGTGTCGATGACCATGGGATTGGTCTCGATCGGGGCAGGCTGGGCGGCTAGTTCGGGAGGAGGAGGAGGAGGAGGAAGAACGTTAACCCATCCAAAAGGCGACTCTATGGACGTAAAGAAAAAGTAACCTTTTCAACTACCGCATAATGCTAAAGCACTGTGCGATATCGGGTTCGTTACATCAAAGAGGATTGTCTAAGGTGACACTCAAAAAGGCAAGGTTGTTTTCGCTCTTCGCGATATTCTTTTCTGTTGTAGCGATTTGGTATTTTTTCGATAAAAATATCGAAAATGTTGACTCACATAGCTTTTTTATAGCGGTCTTAGCGCTCGTGTTATCCGGGATGGCATTCAGTTACATTTCTGATAAAATAAACAGGAATAGAGATTAAAGTGAAAATAATTGCTAGTACATTTGTATTAATAATGAAGAAAAACTGATCATGACTTTAAAATGTGCGAATTTCGCGAAGGCATCTCTGACTTTTGCGATTCTTGCAGGCCTTTCCCTCCTCATTCCCCATGACACTGGATTGCGCGGACCATTTGTTTTTGGCGGATTTATTGTGGCTGTTCTTTCCTTTTTCAAATCCGCCAAATCATAGACATTGTTCCGCCCAGAAGCAGTCTTAAGGCACCACAATCGTTTGTCGGGAGACGTTGCGATTGCGGTGCCTCTTGCTTGGCAAAGCATCGGTTACCTCATCTTTGGCGGCGTAGCAGCGGCTGGGTTGTTTTTGGCACTCGCAAGCTATTCTCGCGTCGAAACCGTCACGGGCGTTATCATTCCTGACAAGGGCGTCGCGGCGATTATTCCGTCGCGGGCGGGTGTCATTGCCGCGCTCGCTGTTCGAGACGGTCAAATCGTCACTAACGGTTCTGAACTGGCAACGATCCGCGCGGAAGAGGATGGCACAGCCGCCCAATCCCCTGCCGCGCTTATTGGGGCTGCCATCGAACAACAGGATGTAAGCCTTGCAACGCAATCCGCCGCCGCACGCGCGGCGGCCAGAGCGCAGGAGGCTCAACTCATTGCCCAACGGGTCGGCCTCATTGCCGAAATTGGGCATTTGCAATCCCAAATCACTACACAAGAGGCTTTGGTTGCATCCGCTCAAAAAGATCTTGATCGAACCCGCACAATTGCCGAGCGCGGGTTCATCAGCGGGCGCGATTTACAAGCTCGTGAAGAAACACTTCTCGCACGACAACAGGGTATAGCGCAGCTCAACCAATCGCTTGCCGCCAAACGCGCAACCTTGACCGAGAATCAGCGCGGCACTGCGCAAATAAGGGAGCAGGCGCGCGCCCAGACGGCCAGTCTCGCTGCAACACGCGCGCAAGTAGCTCAGCAGGCCGCAAGTGCAACGGGTGCACGAGCCTATGTTCTGCGCGCACCGGTCGCAGGGCGGGTGACCGCCCTCACCGCCCGTGTCGGGCAACCCGCCAGTCCGTCAGCGCAGTTAATGGCCATTGTCCCAGCCAATGCGCAGTTGCGCGTTGAACTTGCTGTCCCAAGCGCGGCGATTGGCTTTATCAAACCGGGTCAGGATGTTCGACTGGCAATCGATGCTTTTCCCTATCAGCGCTTCGGGACAGTTAGGGGCAGAATTCAAACCGTGTCGAAAAGCGCCATCAGCACGCAGGGGCCAAATGGCACAATGGTTGCGGTCTACCCTGTGACGGTCTCACTCCAACGCGCCAGCATCACGGCTTATGGCCGCTCCGAAGCCTTGGTTTCGGGTATGACGCTGACGGCGCGGATCATCACTGAGAAACAGTCGCTGATCGAATGGCTTTTTGAGCCGCTCTTTGCCGTCAGGCAGCGGTAATTGGCCATGCTTGATCTTGGCCTTTTCACCCGAGCGCGCGTCCGGCTTGTGCGACAGACAGAGATTGCCGAATGCGGGCTAGCCTCATTGACGATGATCGCCAATTTTCACGGCCTCGACATTGATTTGGGCACAATGCGTCGCCGCTTCGCGCCAAGTTTGCGCGGTGCTGCGCTCAAAACGTTGATGGGCCTCGCCGACCGTATCGGACTAACCCCTAGGGCTGTGAAGCTCCCGCTGGAACAGTTGGCTAATCTCCATGTTCCCGCTGTCCTACATTGGGACATGAACCATTATGTCGTGTTGGAGCGGGTCAAGGACAATAGGGCGTTAATCCATAACCCGGATGGCCGATCCGCCTGGATGCCGATGACCGACATTTCCGATCACTTCACAGGCGTCGCGATGGAATTGCGCCCCAGCCATGATTTTCAGATTGGCAAAAAACGGGAACGGTTGCGGCTGCCCCAGCTCTGGCAGAGCATGACGGGCATGAAGCGGGCGTTGCTTCAAGTACTCGTGCTGACGCTGGTTCTGCAAGCATTTGTGTTGGCGTCGCCTTATTACATGCAGCTTGCAATCGACCAAGCCTTGCCCGCGCTCGACAATGATCTGCTGACCGTATTGGCTTTGGGATTTGGGCTATTCACCATCATCAACGCAGGTGCCGCGTTTCTGCGCCCTTTCGTGCTTTTAGTCGCAGGCACGAGCATAGGGTTCAGCCTTGCCTCAAACATTGCGCGTCGCCTGTTTCGCTTGCCGATGGATTGGTTCGAGAAACGGCACATCGGAGACATTCTCTCTCGCTTCCAGTCAATCGCCCCGATCCAATCGATGCTCACCACAGGGGCCGTTGCAGCTCTCGTGGATGGGATCATGGCGAGCCTGACGCTGGTCTTGATGCTCTGGTATAGTCCCCTTCTTGCCAGCGTCGCGTTAACCGCTTTTGCTCTCTACGCAATCGTGCGGGTCGTCTCTTTCTCATTCGAGAGAGAGGCAATCGAAGCCTCGATCATCACTGGCGGCAAAGAACAAAGCACCCTCATTGAAACCCTACGTGGCATAACGACATTACGCCTCTTCGGGCGCGAGATGCTGCGTCATGCCCTGTGGCAGTCCCGCTTGACAGATGCGGTCAATGCCGATGTCCGCGTTGCACGAATTGGCATTTGGCAATCCACCGCCAACACGTTGATCTTCGGCATTGAGAATATTGTCACTGTCTGGCTGGCAATTGCTTTGGTCATTGAAGGTTCTGGGTTCAGCGTTGGAATGGTCTTCGCCTATATGGCCTATAAGGCTCAGTTCATAGGCAAGGCCTCCGCCTTGATTGATCAGGCAATCGCATTTCGGATGCTTGGTCTGCATCTGGAACGCCTATCAGACATTGCCCTTTACGAAGAGGATAAGAGCTTTGGGGCCAATGCCGAGATTGAGACCGAACTCAAAGGCGGAATCGAGTTGCGGGATGTGTTTTATCGATACGCCCCGAGCGATCCACTAGTGCTGGACGGTGTTTCCCTAATTGTGCGCCAAGGAGAGCATGTTGCAATCACCGGGCCTTCGGGCGGCGGCAAATCCACTTTGGCCAAGCTGCTCTTGGGGCTGGTTGAACAAGAGGCAGGCGACGTGTTGGTGGATGGCCTTCCACTGGCGCGGTTTGGCTATAAGAGCTTTCACAGTCAGGTTGCGGCGGTTCTACAAGAAGACAGCCTTTTTGCCGGCAGCTTGGCAGACAATATTGCCCTGTTTGATGACCCGATTGATATGGAGCGCATTGTCGTTTCAGCGATGGCGGCCTCTATCCATGAAGATATTGCGCGCATGCCGATGCAATATGAAACCTTGGTCGGTGATATGGGGTCAACACTATCTGGCGGCCAGAAACAACGCGTTCTTCTCGCGCGCGCGCTGTATCGACAGCCCAAGATACTGGTCATGGATGAAGGCACCGCCCATCTTGATCCGGCCCATGAGCAGGTGGTTAACGCGGCTATTGGCGCATTGGGGATCACACGCATCATCATTGCCCATCGGCAAGAAACAATTGCGCAAGCAGAGCGGGTGTTTTTGATGGCGGGTGGGAAGGTCCACGAGCTGCAAGTGCCGCCCAATCCAGACATGTCCGGGTCTTGAGCCCCCTTCCGCAAGCCGGGCGGCCAGTTTCTCTGCGCTTCTGTGAAGTTGGTGGCAGGGCTTGAATAGAACTAATCGGATAAATATTTGATTTAAAATATATTTCTTCCCGAATAAAAACATACCCCCACAATCCCCCCCACATTTTCAGGGGCGAGCGAACCTTTAAACCTCTCAACCATCTTTCCGTTGAGGCAAGGGCGAGATGCGAATGCTCGGAGAGAGCTCCTTACTGAGCCACTTTGAGTTGCAGCATTCCACGCGCCTCTTGCCGAATGCCAGTGGTTCCAGCGTTAAGCGCAACGCCCAATTCGAGGGCATTTTTCGGACCAAAGCGATACCCAAAGCCAACGCCCCCAAGGTAGCGCTCTGTGCCACCAACAGTTTCATATGATGCGTCGAAATAGGCGTGGCTGCGGCTACCGCGGGCGACCTTCAGCTTGGCGTCAGCCCTAAATCCACAGGACAGGGCAGAAGCGTCAACGGAATTGTCTTCGCACACGAGACCGGGGCTTAATTCCAATCGCGCCTTACTGCTTCCATGATAGGAGGATTTCTGAAGGTCGATGGGCACATGAACCGGTATCGAAACGCGGGTTACATCCACGTTACCGACATAGAAGCCTATGCCTGACCGCTGTTCGCCCAAATAGGACGCCTTAAGTTTGGCAGACCCAAGATGCTCCTGAGCCCGAGAAACGAGGATGTCGGTTGTCAGCATTGTATTCCCGATATTCACATCGCCCGTAAGCGCGGCTCCATAAGTGAAACGGTTGCCGGTCATCTTACCTGTCATAACAAAGCCATTGTCTGTCAGACCGAAGTCATACCAAGACTTACCATATCCCCCGAAGGCTGCCATTCTGAGCGTCTCTGTCAGCCGCTTGCGGCCATAGAGGTTCAACTGGACCGAGCTGTCGGAAATATCACTGGTGCCAAATCCTCTAAGCTTTTCATCAGCGAATGTTGTGATCACCCCTGCGCCCAATGTCAGGGTCTGGTCCAGATCGGTTTCCACACGAACGGAAGCCAATGTCCTGACAGTCCAATCCCCATGCTGTCGCGATCCCGACATCGCGCCATCAATATAGATCCGGTAATGGCGTTCGCAGTTTTCAACCTGCTTGGCATAGTTCAACTGCGCAGATTGGGAGAGATTATTGGCATTGAAGCCACCCGAAAGGGGCTTCTTATCGATATCGGTGCACTGACTAACATCATCCTGCCCTAAAAGCTGTTCATTAAAGCTCAACATGTCGCTCAGGCTGCGGGCCGCATAGTTACGGAGCCCGTTGCGCAAAGGATCGGCGATTTGGGCAAGCTTTCGGGCGATTTCATCAACGTTGCGAATAGTCACCGTCACTGTCTGTAGCGCCACATTACCAGACGCATCCACCGCACGCACTTGCACAACATAGCTGTTATTGCGGTCATCATCAGTCGGGTTTTCATAATTTGGCGCAACAAGGAAAACGAGCTCGCCCGTCGTCGCATTTATGGCAAATTGTGCTCGATCCGCACCGCCAACAAGGCTCCATGTAACGCTCTCATTTGCCAACATTGTCGTAGCCGACGTCAGGCCTTCGTCAATGGCAATGGCCGATGCCGTCGCCCCGGCACCACCAGATGGGCCAGTGATTAAGGGGACAGTGTCATCAACGTTCAACTCGTTCAGTTTCACCTGAATGTTAGCCGAACCAAAACCGTCAGAGACCCGAACGCCCAACGTCTGCAAATTGGGAGCAGCTTCAAAGTCGTTTGCAAGTGATGCAGCGCCCGCCGCGGTAAGCGAGATAGCCCCCGCAGCTGCGTCAATTGCAAACCAGCCATCGCCATTGCCGCTTGTGATAGAGAACGTCCGGTTTGAGGTGTAGCCACCCGACGCCGAAACGGTTCCAAGTAAAGAACCGACTGAGCGGCCCTCATTATAGTCAAAGCTATAGGCTGGTCCGTTGGTCGCGTCTGTTGAGTTTGTCCCCGTAAAGGCCAAGGCGGCCGCAACCGGATCGATCGGAATATGATTGTTGGCAATACCGTTAGACGTGGATGCCGCATCTGCACCGATGGTGAAGTTAAAGCGCAAATAATATGTCGTGGCCTGCGTCCCAGTAGGCGCCGTCGCCTGAGAC
>JACCDK010157597.1_pt1 | contig 11145 bp, 13 predicted proteins | sample 7445871 | NCBI WGS metagenome assembly JACCDK01 (sample SAMN15323436, study PRJNA562643) | freshwater metagenome | isolation source: river surface water | place: USA:Blue River Watershed | collected 2017-08-15
AAAAATTTTCTCGCTAGACGAAGGAGTTCGACCTCATGACAAAGCGCACCTATCAACCAAATACACGTCGTCGCGCCAAGAAGCATGGTTTCCGTGCACGCATGGCTACACGTGCAGGTCGTGCTGTTCTCGCAGCTCGTCGCGCCAAGGGTCGCTCACGTCTTTCAGCGTAAAAGCTAAAAAGCCGCGGAGCAAAAGAGTGCTTCCAAAGAACGCACGTCTTACTACAAGCGAAGATTTTGCCAAAGCAACAAAGAGCGGAACTCGCCTTACTTCAGAGAACCTTGTTGGATATCTATACATCTCCCCTGCCTCAGATACGCAGGCTGGCGGCAAGTGCGGTCTCATTGTCAATAAATCTGTCGGTGGCTCAGTCACACGTCATCGCATCGCCCGCCAGATTCGCCATAGCGTTGCACCGATGATTTCAGATCTTCCTACCAACTCACTTCTGGTGATCCGAGTTCTCAAGAACGTTCCAACATTTACCGATGAAGTTTCAACCATGGTCGCCGGGTTAATTGCGCGCTCGGCGAAGAAGGTAGAGCGCTCATGAAGCTCCTTCTGACACCACTGACTCTTCTCATCACCTTCTACCAAAAATTTATCTCACCAGCGTTTGCGCCTCGCTGTAAGTACTACCCATCATGTTCTAGCTATGCGTTGACTGCGATTAAGACCTACGGACTCAAAGGTGTAGCAATGGCGGCTTGGCGAGTACTGCGCTGTAACCCATGGTCACATGGCGGCGTTGATTATGTAGCACCTAAAGTTAAAAACAACGAAAAAACCATTACAGAGCAATCACTTGAGAGCATGAAGGCGGCGGCATAACCATGGGCTTTATTCTTAATCCTCTATATAACCTGGTATCAGGAATCATTGTTCTCTTCCACAATATGCTCACACCGATCTTCGGCTTCGATAGTGGTGTGACATGGTCACTTTCAATCATGGGACTTGTGGTTGTTATTCGAATTGTTCTAATCCCACTCTTTGTGAAGCAGATTAAGAGCCAGCGCGCACTTACCGCCCTGCAACCACATATGAAAGAGATTCAGAAGAAGTACAAGGATGATCGCCAGAAGCAATCAGAAGAGATGATGAAGCTCTACAAAGAGCATAAGACAAATCCACTCGCATCATGTTTTCCAATCCTTGCCCAAGCACCAATCTTCTTCGCACTCTTTACCGTTCTTAATGGAATTGCAGCAAAGACAGATGCCGGCGTTCCTGCACCGATCGCTCGCGGATTCCTTAAAGGTGATTATCTAGAGAGCGCAGCACAAGCAAAGTTCTTCGGTGCAAAGATTTCAGAGACGTTCCTTGGTAGCGATGACATCAAGGTAAAGCTCGTCACTGTTCTTCTTATTTTTATTATGTCTGCAACAACCTTTACTACTCAGCGTCAGTTGATGGTTAAGGGAATGCCAAAGATGGATGCAAGCAACAATATGATGTTGCAACAGCAGAAGATCATGTTGTATTTATTCCCACTTATCTTTGCAATCTCAGGTGTTAACTTTCCAGTCGGTGTTCTCATCTACTGGTCGACTACAAACTTCTGGACATGGGGCCAGCAGTATTACGTGATTAAGAGAAACCCAACCCCTGGATCTCCAGCCTTTGAAGAACTTGCCCGTAAGAAGGCGAAGAAAGAGGGGCGCCCAGTTGAGGGCTCACTCGATGAGGTAGAGGGCGAAAAGCCGGCAACCGATGAGGTTAAAGGTCAGCGCCAGCAGCCAAAGAAGAAAAAGAAAAAGAAGAAGGATTAATTCGGACAATTAGCATTAAATCCCCTATAAGGGATTAATTAACCCAAGGAGTAGAGATGTCAGAAGAGAGCACAGCAGTAGTAGAAGAAGCAACAGAGGCCGTGAAGGCCCCTAAGTCGCCTGCCAAACTTGAAGAAGAGGGCGATATCGCAGCCGATTACCTTGAGGCGCTCTTAGATATTGCAGACCTTGATGGCGATATCGATATCGATGTCGAAAATGGTCGCGCATCCCTTGCCATCGTCGGCGGAAAGCTCAACCACCTTGTCGGCAAGGAGGGCGAGGTCCTTGACTCAATCCAGGAGCTCACACGCCTAGCTGTCCAGACAGCCACCGGCGACCGTAGCCGCCTCATGCTCGATATCGATAACTTCCGCGCCAACCGCCGCAAGGAGCTCACCGCCCTTGCTAAGGAGAAGGCTGAGGAGGCGACCACCACAGGTAACTCAATCAAACTTGAGCCAATGAACGCCTTCGAGCGCAAGATCATCCACGACACCATCCAGGATCTTGGCCTCAGCAGCGAATCTGACGGCGAAGACCCACGCCGTTTCGTCGTCATCTACCCAGCGTAGAAACCCCTATGTCGGCTAGCGATGTTTCCCGTGAAACACTGATCGAGCGCTACTTTCCAGAGCGCCTCGATGAGATCGCTGCCTATGCCCACTTTCTCCAGACGGCAGGTATTGAACGCGGCTTGATCGGCCCCCGCGAAGGGGAGCGGATCTGGGAGCGCCATATCTTTAACTGCCTACCTGTCACCCAATTGCTCCCGCAAGGGGCATCCCTCTTCGATATCGGCTCTGGGGCAGGACTTCCAGGCATTGTTATCGCCCTGGCCCGACCAGATCTCTCGGTAACCCTAATTGAGCCTCTAGAACGTCGAGTCTCCTTCCTCAATGAGGCTGTAGCAGGCCTTGATATCGAGGTCATCCGGGGAAGAGCCCAAGATGTGAAGAAATCTGCTGACTTTGTCACCGCCCGAGCTGTTGCCCCGCTTGAGAAGTTAAAGAAGATGAGCTGGCATATGGTCAAAACAGGCGGAAGCCTCCTTGCGATGAAGGGGGAGTCAGCCTCAGCTGAGATGGAAGGGGTCAAGGGAGCAACGCTCCACGAGATCACTTTGGAGGGAATCGGCCTTGGGCGGATTGTCGCCATAAAAAAGGGTGCTTAGATAGGGCCATGAGCCAGAGCGGTGATGATTCACGTGAAACAACCAACGCCGCCACCACCCCTCCCACAAGCAAGGTAGTGGGAGTTCGCCGCCTCAAAGAGGCGATGGCAAAGCCGGCCTCAACCCGCATCTTCACTGTGGCCAACCAGAAGGGTGGGGTCGGAAAGACCACCACAACAGTCAATATTGCAGCAGCTCTCTCAATGGGCGGCCTTCGCGTCCTCGTTATTGATTTAGATCCACAGGGCAATGCCAGTACAGCGCTGGGTGTTCCTCACCGTGATAACGCCGGCATCTATGAAGTACTTATGGGAAGCCATGAGATCTCAACTGTTGTGCAGAAGGTTGCAGGTTTTCCCGCACTCGATTGCATCTCATCAAATACATCACTTGCTAACGCTGAAATTAATTTAGTCTCAATGGTTGCACGCGAGCTACAACTTAAAGAAGCGCTAGAGACAATTAGTGTTAATTACGATTACATCTTTATCGATTGCCCACCATCACTTGGCCTCTTAACTGTCAATGCATTTGCTGCAGCGAAAGAGTTATTGATCCCAATTCAAGCTGAGTACTACGCACTCGAAGGTTTATCTCAACTTCTTGAGACATATGCAGTTGTAAAGAAGAGATTGAATCCAACTATCAATCTTTCAACAATCTTGCTTACGATGTTTGATGGACGTACACGTCTTGCCAATGATGTTGCAGCAAATGTTCGCGCACACTTTCCCAATGAACTTATCGATATTCCAATTCCGCGTGCAGTGCGCGTATCTGAGGCACCTTCCTATAACCAAACAGTTATGACATATGACCCACTATCACCGGGTGCAATTGCTTATATGCAGGTTGCTCGCGAGATTGCAGAGCGCGGTAAAGCGAAAGATGAGTCCACTATTGATTCCACATTCAATTCAAATGTAGTGAGTATCCATTACAAGAAGGATGGAGAGATTGCATGAGTGCAAAGCGCGGCGGCCTTGGAACAAACCTTGATTCATTGATTCCAACCTCACTTACTGTTGGCGATACAGAAGTTGCAACACAGAACGAAGTTGCTATCTCGTCAATCTCACCCAACCCACGCCAACCACGTACCGTCTTTGATGAAGAAGCACTTAACGAATTGATCGCATCGATTAAAGAGATTGGAATTCTCCAACCTCCTGTAGTTCGTCGCGTTGGTAACGATCGCTACGAATTGATTATGGGCGAACGTAGATTCCGCGCTGCAAAGGCTGCAGGTCTTACAAAGATTCCTGTCATTATTCGCCAAACACCAGATAATGAATTACTACGCGAGGCTTTGATTGAAAATATTCACCGCAGCCAACTCAATCCATTAGAAGAGGCAGCTGCCTACGCTGGTTTACTTACCGATTTTGGCTGTACACATGATGAGTTAGCGGCAAAACTCGGACGATCACGTCCACTGATCTCAAATATGTTGCGACTACTTAACCTTCCAGCAACCGTTCAACGCAAAGTTGCTGCAGGAGTTATCTCAGCAGGTCATGCTCGCGCACTCTTAGGGCTAAGTGATGAGAAAGAGATTGAAAAGCTTGCCAACCGAATCGTTGCCGAAGGTTTAAGTGTTCGTGCAACAGAAGAGATTGTTGCAACTGCAGGCCCTGCCAAGAAAGCTGGCAAAGCAAAGGTAAAGGTTGGAATTTCAGGAACTGCGCTAGCAAGTGCTGAATTGTTAAGTGATTACCTCGATACCCGTGTGACTATCGAACAAGGCAAGGGCAAGGGAAAAATCACGATTGAATTTGCTGGAAATGAAGATCTCCAGCGCATCGTCGACCTTATTGAAGGTTAATTAAGCGCTGAACCTCTGCGCGACATCTCCTGCTTAACAACCTGACCGAGAGCCTTCACACCTTCACGGATGCGCTCTGGCGTTGGGTGGCAGTACGACAGACGCATCGACCATGATCCAAAACCATCTGCATAGAAGGCGGTCCCTGGAACATAAGCAACCTTGGCAACGATCGCCTTAGGCATCATCACCTTGGTATCAATTTCTGGCGGAAGATTTACCCAGACATAGAAACCGCCACCAGGCTTAGTCCATGTTGCCTCTTGTGGGAAATATTCTGTCAACGATTCAAGCATCGCATCGCGACGAACCTTATAGACCTCACAGAAACTTGCAATCTGATCGCGCCATGGCTGATGAGTTAAGTAATTTGCAATTGTTAATTGTGTGAAATTAGAGGGACAGAGAATGGATGACTCTGAAGCGATGACCAATTTATCTTTCAAGGATTGAGGAACAAGTGCCCAACCGATACGTAAGCCCGATGCGATCGTCTTTGAGAAAGAGCCAAGATAGATAACATTTTCAGAATCTTCTGCGCGCATCGCATTTGGTGATGGGCGATCAAAACCAAGTAGCCCGTAAGGGTTATCTTCGACGACAAAGATGCCCTCTTCGCGACAGATCGCCAAAATCTCTGTGCGACGCTCTGCAGGTAGGCAGACACCTGTTGGATTCTGGTAATTCGGGATCAGATATAAGAATTTGATCTTGCGCCCTGCAGCGCGGGTGACCTTGATTGCATCACGGAGAGATTGCGGAACCATTCCATCGGTATCCATCTCAACATGGACAACAGCTGCCTCATATTGGCGGAATGTTCCGAGGGCACCGACATAAGAAGGCGCTTCAACAAGGACGACATCACCCGGATCGATAAAGATTCGAGAGATCAGATCAAGTGCTTGCTGAGAACCCGTGGTGACGACAACATCATCTGGGTTGGCGCGAATTCCTTCAAGTGCCATCACATCGCAGATCAATTCACGAAGTTTTGGGTGGCCCTGCCCGCTTCCATATTGGAGCGCCTCTGCACCGTTGGTAAGAATCAATTCATTAACAACGTTTGCCATCATATCCATTGGCAGTGCTGAAAGATTTGGCATTCCACCAGCTAAGGAGACAATCTCAGGGCGTGAGGCAACAGCAAAGAGTGAGCGAATCTCACTCGGAAGCATTCCAGCGGCGCGAGCTGCAAAACGCTCTTCGAGATGTTGCGGAGCGCCTGTGTGGAATCGGGTATTGACCTCAGACATAGGAGGAAGTCTCCCATATAGATGGGTAACTATGGGAATTATTTAGCGGCGGATACCGGCGCTACGTAGATCTGAAATCCGCAAAGTTCCTGTCTTAGCATCATCTTCTGCAGCTAGATAGAGGCGTTGAATCGCAATAATGAAGGCTTCGGCTAGAGCATCGCGGAATTCTGGAGTTGCCAAACTCTTTGCATCCTGCGGATTGGTTAGATATCCGCAATCAACGCGAACCGATGGCGCTTTAGTAAGCCGCAGCAGATCCCAGGTCTTTGCATGTGTTCGACAATTTAAAAGATTTGTTCGGGCGCAGATTTCACGCTGTACCAACGAGGCAAAGCGCTCGCCGACAACGGAATGAACACCATGAGCATCGCTACCGTAGAAGTATGTAGCAACTCCTTGCGCACTGGGATTTGAATGGTTATCTGCATGAAGTGAGATGAAGAGATCGGTTGCATTGGAATTTGTAAATGCAATTCGCTCTGATTCAGTAGGCGCATTCTTTGCACCTCGAGTTAAGAAAACACTTGCACCGAGTGCAAGCAAACGCCCTTCAATGCGAACAGCGATGTCATAGACAATGTCAGATTCGCCGCCATTATTGCCAGGATCTAAAACAATAACTTTATTGGCAAGTGCTGGACCACGAGTTCTAGCCGCTGCACTTTCACGCAACTGAGACGGTGCACCACCTGAGACAATCTTTGTTAAGCGAATCAGACCAATAATTGTCTCTGGGCCACAACGACCATCTACCTTTGCACCGACAGATTTTTGGAATTCCTTTACCGCCGACTCTGTACGCTCACCATAGATTCCGTCGACGCGACCACAATCAAAACCCATCTCGGTCAAACGTGATTGAAGTGCTGCAACATCATCGCCATGCATCATCGGAGATTGCTGAAGGTAGAGAGAGCGATCTCCTAATTTCCACCGAGCATCTTCAAGTGCGCGCTCGGTGGCAACATCGATGATCCCAGTGACATTTAATCCACGCTCTTGCTGAAAAGAACGAATCTCATCAGGAGATAGCTGTGGGTGCATTATCGAAAACTCTTACAGTTTAGATAAATGCTTCAAGCTCTTTAAGAAGAGCTGGCTTTGGCTTTGCGCCAATAATTGTCTTCACAACTTCACCGTTGACATAGACATTCAACATTGGAATTGATGTGACGCCATATTTGATTGCGATTGCAGACTCTTCATCGGTGTTGAGCTTTACGATCTTGAGCTTATCGCCATACTCATTTGAGATATCTTCAAGAATTGGGCCAATTGCACGGCAAGGACCACACCATTCAGCCCAGAAATCTACAAGGACAGGTGTGCTGCTCTTGAGAACTACCTCATCAAAATCAGCTGTGGTTACTTTGCTTGTGGCCATGGTTACTCCTATTTATCTCTATTTATCTTCTTTTAATGTGTATATGCAAGGTTACTAGTGTGCGAGGAATTTTTCAGCGTCTAACGCTGCTTGGCATCCTGAGCCTGCAGCTGTAATCGCCTGACGATAGGTGTGATCAACGAGATCACCACAGGCAAATACACCTGGAAGGTTGGTCCGTGTTGAGCGACCCTCAACCTTTACATATCCCTCGTTATCAAGATCGATCTGACCGATAAGAAGTTCGCTACGTGGAATATGTCCGATTGCAACGAATAGGCCAGTGAAATCACGCTCTGATAGTTCTCCGGTGACTGTGTTCTTTAGCGCAAGTCCCGAAACTTTCTCTTCACCGAGAATATCGACAACCTCTGTATTCCAGAGCATTTCAATCTTTGGATTATTAAGTGCGCGATCTGCCATGATCTTTGAGGCGCGCAATGAATCGCGACGGTGGATCAATACAACTTTACTTGCAAATTTTGTAAGGAATGTCGCCTCTTCTACAGCTGAATCGCCGCCACCGACAACTGCGATTGTTTGATCTCTAAAGAAGAAACCATCGCATGTCGCACACCATGAAACGCCGCGGCCTGAAAGGCGATCTTCATTAGCAAGGCCAATGTGCTTGTAAGCAGAACCAGTTGCAAGAATTACTGCGCGAGCCTGAACAACGTTTCCGCTGCCATCTTTAACAGTCTTAATCTCACTCTTTAGATCCATCTCAACAACATCATCTGTGATCAACTCTGTACCAAAGCGGGCAGCTTGCTTACGCATATCTTCCATAAGTACTGGGCCCATAACGCCGTCGACAAAACCTGGAAAGTTCTCAACCTCGGTTGTCGTCATCAACGCACCACCTGCGGTTACAGAACCCTCATAGACGACAGGGTTGAGCTGCGCGCGAGAGGCGTAGATTGCAGCGGTATATCCAGCAGGGCCAGAACCAACGATAACGAGATCACGAATCATGGCTCCAGCCTACCTTTTCTCTTCTTTAATAACCCGCGGCCAAACTCGGCCAAAGTTGCAATCTCTGCCACTTTAAAGAGTTTGGCAAAGAGAAGATAGAGGCCGCCACTTGCAGCCAAGATGAACGTGAGGCGACCAGCACGCAAAATCAGCGAAGATTCACCACTTTCCCATTCCAGGAAGTACATTAGCGCAAAGAGTGGGGCCATTGCAAGTAGTGAGGCGAGAAAGAGTTTGGCGTGATGTCCGGCGAAGGTTTTCACCGAGAGCTTTCCAGTGTGCTTTTTCAATAATGAGAGCGTGATGAAGAGGCCGACGATATAGCTTGCAGAAAATGCCAGACCTAAACCAATAGTGACTTGCTGCGCATCGAGGGTATAGAGAAATACATATGAGAGCGCCACCGAAATAACGTTGATGATAAAGATGGAGACCACTTGGGTGCGAGTATCTTCAAAGGCGTTAAATCCGCGGATCAAAATCAAGTTGATAGAGAAGGCTACTAAGCCAAGACTTAACGCCGAGAGAACCTGTCCGATATAGCGTGAATCTTCCAGAGAGATACCAAAGTAGAGAGCCTCAGTCATCATCGGGCCAAAGAAGAAGAGTGCAACACCACTTGGAACGGTGACAACACCGACCATCTTAATTGCGCGGATAAGTTGCTTACGCACCTCTTCAATATTCTTCTCAATGGCAAGTTTAGACAGATGAGGCAAGAGCGCTGTCACGATTGAGATTGTCACAATCGAATAAGGAAGCAACATGATGTAGTAGGCGCTGGTAAATGGAGTAAAGCCAACACCGGTCGTAACGCCTTCTTGTGCGCTACGAACTGCAGCACTTGTTGCCACATTAACGGTGACGAGGTAACCAAGCTGTGAAATCAATACATAGACCAGAGTCCAGCCAGCAAGTGAGAACGATTTACCTAAACCATGAAGACCAAATCGAATCTTTAAGTGAATACCTGAACGCTTAACTACCGGGATCAAGATCAACGCCTGCACGATAATTCCGAGGGTTGTTCCCCAGCCAAGTAGCTGAATTTGGAAGTCTGTGATCGTGCCGATTGTCAGTGACTCTTGCAGAATGAGGACGCCGGCAAATACTGCGATGACAACGAGGTTATTGGCAATCGGTGCCCACATTAAAGGCGCGAAAGAGCCGCGAGAGTTTGCGACCTGTCCGAGCATCGTAAAGAGGCCCAGGAAGAAGATCTGCGGCAGGCAATATCGGGTAAAGGCGATAGCAATCTGGTTCTCTGCCTCAAAACCAGGCGTTGAAAATTCAGGAGCATAGAGACGCACCAATGCAGGGGCGAAGATAACTCCGACAAGAACAAGGAGGAGCAGGATTCCAGAGATTGTTGTTACCAAACGTGAGGCAAAACCATCTCCGCCATCTTCATCTTGAAAAGAACGGACAAGCTGTGGAACAAATATCGCAGTAAGTGCTCCGCCTACAAGTAAGTTGTAGAGAATATTGGGCATCGTATTTGCAACGTTGTAAGTATCTGCAAGGAGAGCTGTACCTAGAACTGCAACACCTAAGATCGCGCGGAAGAATCCTGTAATTCGCGAAAGAATTGTTCCGATCGCCATAATTCCGGAGGCGCGGAAGAGTTCATTATTTTTCATGCACGCCCCTTTCTAATGCGGCGGTACGTCTGTGCGCCGGCACCGATAAAGAGTAGAACTGCCGCCGCTGTTGTAAACCACGCCACTCTGGAATCAATCAAGGTCATACTCAATGAAAGACGTGAGGATGGACCAAGCCACTGCCCCTTTGAATTTGTGAGTACAGCATTGACCTGCGTTGAACCGGATGTAATGACGGTATAGGCCAGCGCCATCTGTGTTCGCGATTGAGGCGCAAGAGAAATCTCTCGCACATCATCGACCAGGACGCGAATATTTGAGGCGCGGAAGATCAGATTTACCTTTACCTCGGTAGAAAAGCCATTAACTAGTGTCAGTGGAACTTTTCCAAATTCTGATGTCAGCGCGTACTTACCTGGATTAACGCGCAACTTACTTTGCTGAGCTGCAACACCGTCTATCGCGCTAGCAGCAAAAATTTCTGATGATGGACCGTTAATTGAGGGTGAGAGAAGAATTGCTAGTCGCGCACGAAAGAGTTGTAATTCAGGTGCGCTAACAACTGAAGTTAACTTTGAAATCGCTTGGCGGTTAACTGTGTAATTTTTACGAAGTGGCCCCGATAACTTTGAAGAAGAGGGCTTCCAACCAGCCTTATTTACTGCAATTGGTCTACCTAAGTGAAAACCTAGGCGCTCTGCGCCATAGGTGTAATAGAAGGCTAATTCACTTGGCGCTAAACGCTTTGCTAGCGCTAGATCTGGATTGCCATATGCAATCGGCGTTACCTGTGCGCCAAATGTTGCAATCTTTAACTGATCTAACCATGCAGCTGCAACATCGACACCAACGCCATCTTCATTACTTGCAAGGTCGTAACCATCTGCCATGTCGGCAACTTCATCAAGAAGTGCGGCATCGATATACCAATGCGCCTTTGCAACTTTAGGTGTGAAGACCTGCGAACCCAACTTTCCTTCAGGTGCCAATAAGGTTGCAAGTTCATCATCGACAAATTCACCACTGAGTAATTGGTGTGGTCGTTCAATGAGATTAATCCGTTGGTCTGCAGCCTGTGCGCTATGAGGTGAGATCAGCGAGATAAGAATGAGGGAAAAGGAGATCGCAAGAAACTTTCTCATTGCTCGACCT
>JACCDK010853381.1_pt1 | contig 11144 bp, 8 predicted proteins | sample 7445871 | NCBI WGS metagenome assembly JACCDK01 (sample SAMN15323436, study PRJNA562643) | freshwater metagenome | isolation source: river surface water | place: USA:Blue River Watershed | collected 2017-08-15
GCAACTCAAATGGAAAGCCACCCGTGGCTTAGAAGAAATGTGCCAAAGTACTTGGGCTTGGGCTAGGCAGCAAGCTTGAGAAACAAATATGCAGGGGTCAATAGTCTTCCCTGCACAATCGACTTAATGTGAACTGTTGGATGTAAACGCTTGGTCCAGCATGCTGCACCAAATGTGCTCAATCAACAAATGGCACTCTTGAATTCTGGCTGTTTGTGGGTGCCCTATCACGACCGATACATCGCACATCGCTTTGAGTTCACCACCATCTCTGCCCAAAAGGCCAATGCACTTTAAGCCTTTGGCTTTGGCAGCTGTCACTGCTCGAATGACATTTTTACTGTGACCGCTTGTAGAGATGGCAATCAAACAGTCACCTTCAAAACCTAAGGCCTCCACCTGCCTTGAGAAGATATTGTCAAAGCCAAAATCATTGCCTATTGCCGTGATAGCAGAGGTGTCTGTGGTTAAAGCAATGGCGGGAAGTGCTTTTCTTTCTGTTTCAAATCGGCCTGTCAGCTCGGCGGCAAAGTGCTGAGCATCTGCAGCACTGCCACCGTTGCCACAGACCAATATTTTGCGACCTGACCTTAAACTTGAAATCAAAGCGTGTGCACAGGCTTCAACTTCGGTCATCTGATGCTTGATCGATTCGACAGCTTTTTGGTGCGACTCAATGGCCAATGCAATAGGATTCATGATTTGTATAAAATTTACACACGCTAGTGTAAGTAATTCAAGCGCTTTCAATAAGGTCCTGACGTGAAATTACCACCCTTACCCTCCTTTGACCCAGTTCGGGTGCTAGTCGTAGGTGACGTCATGCTTGACCGATACTGCGAAGGCCTTGCCAACCGCATCTCACCCGAAGCGCCTGTCCCGGCGGTGCGCGTGCATCATGAGTTTGAAAGGCTAGGCGGCGCAGCCAATGTTGCTTTAAATATCAAAACCCTGGGTGCACAATGCACCCTTCTGGGTATCGTTGCCGATGACCCCAGTGGGCAGTCTGTCATCAACATGTTGACAGCGGTTGGCATTCTCAACTTGCTGCAAATCGACGAAGAGGGCATCACCACTCAGAAATTGCGCGTGTTGGCCAGGGGCCAGCAAATGATACGACTGGACTTTGAAGAAAAAGCCAGTGCAAAAGCCGCCCAAGCTGTCCACAATGCCTTTGAAACTGCTTGCCTAAACTCAGACATCATTGTTTTGTCTGATTACGCCAAAGGAAGCCTGCAACACTGCCAGTCCATGATTGCCATCGCTGTGAAACACGGCAAGCCGGTTATCGTTGATCCCAAAGGTACAAACTTCAGCAAATACCAAGGCGCCACCCTTCTCACGCCCAACCTTTCTGAATTTTCTGCAGTGGCTGGTGATTGCGACGACGACTTGGAATTGGCCATCCGAGCAAAGGCACTTTGTGAGACTCTAAACCTCAACGCCATGTTGGTCACTCGCAGTGAAAAAGGCATGAGTCTGATTGAGTCAAGTCAGGAAAATACAACTGAGCCCAAACAAGTCCAATGTTTACACTTACCCACCACTGCTAAAGAGGTGTTTGATGTCACTGGCGCGGGCGATACGGTAGTGGCCACACTGGCCGCAGCGTTGGGCGCGGGTATGAGCCTCCAAGAGGCTACCGCGTTATCTAATGTGGCTGCTGGCATTGCGGTTGCTAAGGTTGGTACAGCAGCTGTCACACGGCAAGAATTACAGCTTGAGTTAGCGGCCATTGATAAATCACTCGCACCCAGCAAATATGCTCACACTAGTTCAAACAAACTGATCTCTTCACAACACCTGATTGAAGAAGTTTCACAACTCAAAGCAACAGGCAAAGTGGTTGTGATGACCAACGGCTGTTTTGATATCTTGCACCCTGGTCATATTGAGTATCTCGAAAGAGCCCGAGCCTTGGGCGATGTGCTTGTTTTGGCTTTAAATTCAGACCGCTCGGTGCGTCAACTCAAAGGCGAAGGAAGGCCCGTCAACGCCTTTGCAACACGCGCTCGCATGCTAAGCGCCCTTGCATGTGTGGACAAGGTCACTGAGTTTGATGAAGACACGCCAGAGTTATTAATTTCACAGGTCTTGCCCAACATCTTGGTGAAAGGCGGCGACTACACCACCGACCAAATTGCAGGGGCAAAGCAGGTCCAAGCAGCTGGTGGCCAAGTGTTGGTGCTTGACTTCTTAGATGGGCACTCCACCACACAGCTCATTGAAAAAATAAAGTCTAGTTCTTAGCCCACGTTTGCATGCTCTCGGCATTAAAAAGCCCAGTCCACTGATCCCAGTAGGGGTCGTCAGCGGAGAGAAGCCTCAGAATGCGAAGCTGTGTCTTATAGAGCGTCACCAAATTATTCACATGGTCGGCTGTACGCCTTGCGACAGCACTTTGAGCCTGTGCCACTTCGCCCCAAGTTTTGAGGCCTAGGCCCATTGCCTTTTGAACACCACGAAGCTGATCGGTGGATGCCTCTAAAAGTGACTCTCCAGCTGAGATTCTCTCAACCATGCCCTGCTGAGTTGCCCAGACATTGAGAAATTCCTGCTCCATTCTCAACTCGAGCGACTCGCGATCTGAGACACTGGCCTGATAAATGGCCAACTGCTGTCGCTGTGCCGATGAAATACCACCACCTGCATAAATCGGAATACTGAACTGAACACCAATTTGTCTGTTTTGATATCGGATGCCCTGAGTACTGGTGGCGTCGTTTTGCGCTTGGTTGTAAGAAGCAACCAGGTCTAGGCTTGGCAGATGATCGAGTTGCGCTTGGCGAAGTCTTGCGCGCTGAACTTCCTCAATTGCACGAGAGGCCATGATGTCGCTGGAAGTCTGCAAAATTCTTTCCCACAAGGCCTGCTTATCAACTGCGTTTAAGAAAGTTTTCTTGATTTGGGGCAATGCAACTTTGCCCATCGGCTCAAATGGCAGTCCAGTGACCAACGTAAAGGCTCGTTGTTTGGCACTCAAATTAAGTCTTCCTTCGTTGACCATTGCTTTGGCGCTCTCGAGTTGGCCCTTGGCTTCCAGCACGCCGTCCCGTGTACCGTCCCCGCCCTTGAGCCTCATCTGCTCCTGAATTGCAGCTCTCTCGTAGGCGGCAAGTGTCTGCTCGTAGGCTGCTAAAGTTTGCGCCGCAGCCAAGACATCCAACCAAGCACCCGCTGCACGAATTCTGGCGTCTGCAAGCTCAGACAAGTACTTGTATTCACCATTTTCTTTTTGCGCCTTGGCAGCGTCCATGCCGACCACATCTCTGGGTCTGATCAAGCCCTGTCTAAGCGTCATTTGATAATTCTTAGAGGGGCCTGTAAACGTCCTTGAAATTGGGCCCAAGAGCGTTTCCTGGGTGGTTGTTTGCGTCAAATTTTGATCACTGCCTTGCAAGCTCACTTGTGGCAGCAATTTAGACCTTGCAATCGCTACATTCTCACCAGCCGCTTCTCTGTTAAATGAAGCGGCACGCAATGAGGGATCCACATTCAAAGCGCTGGCCAATGCTTCGCTCAGCGTCTGCGATGAAGAGAGTATTGGCAAAGCGCCAATGAACGTCATCACAAAGTATTTAAAGGGCAATTTTTTAAGCATACGCATCCTTATTCTTCCTTCATGGAAGCAGCCAAGCGCTTGATCAATGGATGCAACAAATACTTCAGCAAACTGCGCTCACCTGTCTTGATCAATACTTCAGCCTGCATCCCCGACTGCAGCGGTCGATTGCCTAAAGCTTTGATCCCCTCTGCCGTTAATTCAACGCGGGCCAAATAGTAGTTGGCACCACCGGCCATGCTCATTTGAGGATCGGTCAGTGTGTCGGAAGAAATTGACTCAACCCTTCCTTCACAAACCAATTGGGGGGTGTTTGCAAAGGTGCTAAATCGCACGTCAACCAACTGGCCCTCTTTGACCTTGTCAATGTAATTGGGAAGAATTTTTGCTTCCAATACCAACTTCTCATCTTTGGGCACAATGTCCATCAATTTTTGAGCAGGTTGTAGCACCGCGCCAACCACTTGAACCTGAAGCCCAACCACCTGCCCTGTGACTGGTGCTCTAACCTGTGTGCGCTCCAGCTCATCTGCAGAGACTTTGTACTTTTCAAAATTCGACTGGTAGTCCATGCGAATCTGAGCCAATTGAGAGTCAACTTCCTTGAGGTATTCTTGTTTTCTCTGCGCAATTCTTTGCTCTGCCTCGCTAATTGCATTTTTGGAGCGTGCAACATTAGAAACAAGCTCCATGTAGCGACCTTCGTAGGCTGAAATTTTACGTTGTAAATCAAGCGTCCTGTTCATAGGCGCATAGCCCTCAGATGCGAGTTCTTTGACGGCCTTTAGCTCTCTTGTGTACAAATTAATTTGCTCTTCTGCGCTTTTAATTTGACCCTCAAGTCCTTTAATCAGAGACCGTTGACCTTCAATGGATTGCATTGCGGCATTGGTCTCTGATTGCAAAGCAGCTCTTCTTGCATTGAACAATGTTCTTTGCGTTTGAACTTGCTGACGTATCAGCGTATCGTTAGAGGCAATCACATCTTTTTCAAATGTCACTTCGTCTGCCCCCCTTTGCTCAGCCAAAAGGCGACTTTGCATGGCGCTAAATCCCATGTAGCGCTGCTTATTGGACTCAAAGTTGACGTTTGAAAGTGCAGAATTTAGCTTTGCAACAATCTGCCCCTTTTCGACTATCTCGCCCTCATGAACCAACACCTCATGCACTAATCCACCGTAGAGCGTTTGAACGGGTTTGCGTTTTTTATCAACAGTAACTGTTGCCATTGAAGGAACACCTTGATCGAGTGGGGCAAGTCCCGCCCAGAGTAAAAAGCCACCAAAGCCCACGACCAGTATCCAAAACCCCATCTTCATGGGCGTTCGTGTGTCTGTCTTCAAAGGTGCATCGTCTGCATCTTGATCTGCTGCGGAATTTGCTTGTTTGCTTTGATTGTTTTGCATCTTTTGAAACTCACTGATCTGAGAATTTGAATTCGCTTTTGATATTGACTAGGCTGGATTGCCGATTTGTGCTTGCTTGGCCTGCGCAACCAAACGATCCATCACCATTTGTTTTGGCCCCATGATGGAGACTTCGCCGTTGGCAAGAATCATGACTTGATCTGCGCAAGACAAAGCATTCGGTCTGTGTGTGATTAAAAAGATCGTCTTTCCTTTGTCACGCAACTGCTGCACTGCGCTTACAAGTGCCGCCTCGCCTAGGTCATCTAAATTGGCATTGGGCTCGTCCAAAACTATCAGGCTGGGTTCGTCATAAATGGCCCGTGCAAGTGCAATTCGCTGACGTTGCCCACCAGACAAAAACCGTCCGGCCGAACCCATCTCTGTGTCATAGCCATTGGGAAATCTCAAAATCATGTCGTGCACGCCAGCCAACTGTGCAGCCGCAATTACCTTTTGAGGATCTCGCTCTCCAAAGCGAGAAATGTTATCGGCCACAGTTCCCTCTAACAGTTCAACATCCTGCGGCAAATAACCAATGTGTGGGCCAAGATCTGACCTTGCAACTTTGTTAACAGGCACCTGGTCCAAATACACAGCACCTTGTATTTCGGGCCAAATGCCTATCAAGCATCTGGCAAAAGTTGACTTGCCTGAACCTGAAGCGCCCATGACCACAATCACTTGGCCGCTAGAGTAATTGGCATTGATGCCTTTGAGGATTGGCTGCGCGCGGCCTTGTACTGTTGCCACCAACTGTTCTACACGCACAGTTCCGTTAAAGCGATTTGGAATATTCACTAAATCTGTGGAAGCCTCAAATCCTTTCAACAATTCGTTCAAGCGCGAATAAGACAGCGCTGCCAACATCGACATGCGCCACATCGACACTGCCATTTGAACAGGCTGCACAGCACGGCCCATGAGCACGTTAGCCGCCACCATGGCTGCAGGACTGAGTTCATCGTGAATGACCAAATAAGCCGCAATGCCAAGCATCAGGGATGACTGAAACATGGATGTGAATTTGGTAACCGCAGTAAAACGCTCATTCATGTCCGAGGTAATTGCATGATCTTGCATATCTGTTGCATGCAAGCCTAACCATTTGGCACGAAGACCTTTGATCATGCCCATGGCATCAATCACTTCCGAGTTTTTCAGCTTGTTCTCAACGTACATCCTGGCAGTGCGGCGTGACTCAATGCTTCCCTCATTGACTTTGAATGTCAGTCGATGACCCACCCAAGCAATCAAGCCGTAGATCAAGACAAACACAAAACACATGACGCCCAATACAGGGTGTAGCAGCCAAACGACAAAGATATAAATTGGCGTCCAGGGCATGTCAAAGAAAGTAAACACCCCTTGCCCGGTCATGAACTGACGCAAATGCGTCAGGTCATTAAAGGCCTCGGGCGAATCAAACTTAATCTTGCTCAGCGATTTGTTAAAACTCGCCTTGAAAATTTGTGAGTTCATGGCCTCATCAAATCTCACGCCCGCCCTCACCAAAAGACGCGAGCGAAGCCATTCCGAAAAAGCCATGACAGCGTAGAAAAACACAGCCACGGCGCTGATGGCGATCAAAGTAAAACCGCTTTGGCTGATCATGACGCGGTCATAGACTTGAAGCATGTACAGCGTTGGAGTGAGCATGAGTAAATTGGCCACCAAACTGAACAGCCCCACCATCCAGAACTCAGCTTTGAACTGCTTGATGACATCCAGCATGGGGCCCTGTGCATTTTTTAGAGTTGTATTCATGATGCATCTCCAGGCTTCGTAGCTTGCGCCTGACCATCTTCCGATTTCTTTTGTGCTTCTTGCGCAAGTCGCTCTTGTTCCGCTCGTTGCTGGTCTCGCGCTTTTTGAAGCGCAGCCAAGACATCATCCCTGGGTCCAAACGCCTGAGCCATACCGTCTCGCATGATGAGGATTTTTTGTACCTCCGACAATATTTGAGTTCTGTGAGTGATCACGATCACAGTGGTGCCAGCCTTTTTAAGTTCTTGCAAAAGGCGCACTAGCGCAGCCTCACCTGCTTGATCCAAGCTAGAGTTTGGTTCATCCAAGACAACCAAGCTTGGGAAACCATAAATTGCTCTGGCCAGGCCCACACGCTGCCTCTGGCCACCAGACAAAGTCACACCTTCAGGTCCTATGAAGGTTTTTAAACCCTCTGGCAAATCGTTGATGACTTCATCGAGTCCTGCGATGGATGCAGCCTGCCTCACCTTGTCAATGTCCACATCGCCAAATCTGGCAATGTTGTCTGCCAGCGTTCCATCAAACAGTTCTACACCCTGTGGCAGGTAACCCAAGTGCGGGCCAAGCTCTTCTTTTTTCCAAGAAAAAATATCTGCCCCATCGAGTCGGATTTTTCCAGCCAGCGTAGGCCACACACCAATCAAGAGTCTGGCCAAACTTGTTTTGCCCGAGGCAGAAGGTCCAATGATGGCCAAGCATTCGCCGGCAGCAAGTGCAAATGAAACATTCTTGACAATTGGCACCTGACTGCCAGGCGCGCCGGCGGTAACGCCTTCTACAGACAAATGTCCCTTGGGGGGTGGCAGTGGCATGAGCTGATCTTGTGCCGGAAATTCTTCCAAAAAGTCTTCAAGCCGTGCAAAGGAATCGCGCGCATTGACCACCATTTTCCAGCCAAAAACCATCTGCATGATGGGCCCTGCAGCCATGCCACCCAAAATGGAGGCAATGATCATCATCGAGCCAGACATCTGACTGCTGGCAGCAGCACTTGGATTGAGCATTGCCTGAAGCGTGAGCCAACAACCTAAGCCCAAAAGTGCTGAGCCTTGCACCATTTGAGCCGTTTTGGACAGCGCAGCAAGCGTTCCCGCTTTGTCAGAGGCATCTCACTGCAGACGTAAAAATTTTCTTTGACGCTTCATCCACCTTTGGTGAACGCCTTCATTCATGCCCATCGACTCTACGACTTCTGCATTTGCAATAACGCCGCTGGCATAACTGACAGCCGAACTGGCAGCCTTGCCTGACTCCACAAGGGCGGGTTGGGTGACTTTTTCTGTGATGGCTGCCAATACGATTTGCACCCCTACACCAAAGAGCGCTGACCAGCCTAGCGTTGGGTTGATCAAAAAGATGAGGAACAAAAAGAAGGCCGATACCGGGGCTTGCATCAGTGTTGCCGCCACTGGCATCGACATGAACTCAACCAAAATTCGAAGATCGTTGATTGGCATTTGGCCATATGCGCCAGGCTTGACTTGATTGGCCGTGAAAGTTGCGTTGAAGACACGCGATGACATCCTGCGATCTAACTCAAGTGCAGCCTTGAGCATCACCTCTCCCCGGACCCACTCGATGAGCTCCATGATGACCAACGCAAAGAACACAAATAAAGTGAGCATCAAAAGGGTTGTCGTGTTGCGGCTGTTAACCACCCTGTCGTACACCTCCTGCATGTAGAAGGTTGGGCTCAAAAGCAACAGCCCACCGATCAACGCAAAATAAGCCGTTTTCCTAAAGCTAGGGATGAGCCGGATCATCTCGCTCATGAGCTCACCTGTTTGCTTCTCAACGCCCCGCCCTAACTGCGAGCCCACTTGTTTTTTACTCATTTGCGTTCACTCTGCATTGATTAATTTTTGTCATTTCAATTCTGTTCATGCGTTTGAGGCCTGCGTACCTCAAGCCCTCATGCGAGCAGCGATCTCTTGATCGGCTTGCTCAACCTGAACCACTTGCTCTGCTTGCAAGTTGTTTGGCGCTGGCATCACTGGATCTTTGCCTTGCGTATGAACCACCAAATAGCTGGGCAGATCGAGTTGCCTTTCTTGGACAGCCGTTAATTGCTCGGTTTTTGAATTATTGTTGGCCTCATCAAGGGACGTCATCACAAAACGTAAAAAGTAAGTACCCGCTCTTTTTTCTAACGAGATTTCTCTGAGCTTTTCAGTTCTAAAGCGCATCTCTTCTGCCTCAGGCAGTCCGAGTTCAAAACGCATACGTCCGTCAAGCGTGAAGAGTGAAATTTGGCCCTTTTTGATGCTCAAAGTGTGGCGGTCAAAAAATACGGGCGTGTCTTCAGAAAAAGCAATGACAGGCAAATCCTTTTGCTCGCTTTTTGCAACGTTCCAAGGACTTTGGGGGTGTTGGTAAACCAGTCTTGCTGCCCTGCACACGGAATAAATGACGTTGCAAACCATTTGAGAACCAAGATTGGGGAAGCTTTCGCGAAGTCCCTTGTAGGCCAAATGGTGAAGCGCCACCCTGTTCCAGCATCGTGACTGACTGACCAAGGGCGCTAAGTTGTTGCAGGCCTTGGCAAATAGCGACTGAAGCGCTACCAATTGCGCAATTTGAGCCTCAGAGCTTTTAAGCTGAACAATGATCAAACGTTCCATAGCGTTGGATTCTAAGTCATTCCTATATGAATATTTTCATATATGAGAAAAAATGTGTCAAATTATTTCCAAATTATCTGGGGGTTAGCGAATTGACCCACTCGAGCTGCCTGGGCAGGCAAACACTTTGCAGGTCATAGTTTTCTTGGGCAAAGCGACGGGCATTTTGGCCTAGCCGCTGTCTTTCCTCAGTGTTCACTAACAAATCGCAGACCTGGCTTGCCAATGCCTGAGGGTCAAAGAAACTGACCATCTTGCCCGTCACATCGTGCTCAATTGCTTCCCGAAGTGGTTGCGTGTCGCTGGCAACAATGGCACAGCCCACGCTCATGGCTTCCAGCAGGCTCCAAGACAGAACAAAAGGATAGGTGAGGTAAACGTGAACGCTGGAGATTTGCAAAAGGGCAACAAACTGTTCATAAGGCACATGCCCCAAAAAGTGAATTCTTTGACGCATCTGGTCTGAGAGCTGAGGTTGAACCTCATTCCAATAAATTTCACGCCAACTTTGCCCACCCTCAGGTCTTGCGCCATAACTGACACCATCACCACCGACGATCAACACGCGCGCATGGGGACGCTCACTCAAAATTCTGGGCAGGGCTCTCATAAAGGTGTGGTAACCCCGATATGGCTCCAGATTTCTGTTCACAAAGGTGATGACCTCATCCCCCTTTTGAATCTGAACCTCTTGAGACAACTTCATGGCAATACGAGGGTTTGGCGCTAAAACATTCGTGTCGATGCCATCGTGAATGACGTCAATTTTGCTTCTAAAGTGTTCTGGAAAGGTGCTTGCCTGCCAGTGTGTGGGAGATATACCCCTGTTGGCCACCTCAAAGTGAACCATGTTGTTCAGGTTTCGCAGGCGGAGTCGGCATCTTTCTGCCAAGTTTGGTTGGGAAAATTCTTTGTCAAATCCCACATCAGCGCCTTCTGCGTGATAGTAAAACTCACAGTAGATGCCTAGCCCCGCTTTAGGCCATAACTCTTTTAAAAATATGCTCTCACCCCAACCGTGGTGGGCAACAATGACATCTGGTTCAAACCCTTGCTCTTTGAGCCTAATAGCAGCATTGAGACAGGCCTCGCCCCTGATGACCTTTGTTTCAAAATCTGCGACCCATGGCTGCACACCTGGCGAGGTGCCTCTGGCTACCTGGTAAGGCACCATCTCAATACCTTGCCACAAGCCAGGCTCCATTTTTTTCATGTTGAGCGCAACCACCCTGTGACCCTGGCGCACCAGGGCTGGCCCCAAATGCTTGAACTGGCCAGGAAAATTCTGGTGGATTAGTAGAATGTTCATCTCAAGAATGTCGAAAATGGTGTTTGTGAACTTCGTTTGCGCCAATCTCCATTCTAAGCCGGTGCCTTTTTATTTTTTGACTTCAAACAGGTGCACAGCCCAAAGCACATTCATTGAATTATTCCTTGTTTGATTGACAACTACTTTAACGACTTATCAAAGTGAACTCTCCACAAGAAGCGCCAAGCCCCACCCCTGCTAGCGATGTGTCAGACAGGGTGCAGAGAGCCAGTCGGCTTCACGAGCTGGCGGTTAAGCTCTTCTCGGAAAGCCAGGACAGGGGCAAGGACTCAGCCCTTCGGGCAGCCACACTGATTGAAGAGTCCGTCAAACTTCACGCAACGGCCCAGAGCTTGCTCAACCTGGGTAAGCTTTACATGGTGGCAGACCTTCAGCTCAAGGCCATTGAGTGCGGCAACAAATGCCTAGAAATGTCTACATCACAGCAAAACATTGATGTAAATCGCTTGCTTGGC
>JACCDK010800345.1_pt1 | contig 11141 bp, 9 predicted proteins | sample 7445871 | NCBI WGS metagenome assembly JACCDK01 (sample SAMN15323436, study PRJNA562643) | freshwater metagenome | isolation source: river surface water | place: USA:Blue River Watershed | collected 2017-08-15
CTGGCTCAGTTGTCGCAGGTTCACTTTTAGTGGTATTAATCGCTTTGGTTCGTCAAAACAACTTCCAAACCCCTCAGGTGGAAGGTTTTGTTTCCCAAACAGGTATGGTAGAAAACCTGGGTAAGGTCTTGTATTCAGAGTATTTATTACCTTTTGAATTAGTTTCTATCTTGTTCTTTGTGGCGATGGTGGGAGCGGTTCTTTTAGGGAAGCGGGAAGCAGGAGAGCGTAATTTTTAAAAAAAACCTTAAAATTTCTACTCTTTGCTCTCTAATCTTTACTCTAGAAATGCTTAAAGTTTGAATCAGTTTCTCGGAAACATAGATGAAATGTGTTTCATGAAATCATTAAAAAAGGGAACCTTTCGGGTTCCCTTTTTTAATACCAACTCTATGCTTTATTCTTTGAGCTCTATGCTTTAAATCTCTACTCTCTACTCTCTTATCTAGCGAGCATTCGCTCCGCGAATGCGATAATCAAAAACACCCAGCTTCACCCCAAACGTAGCCGCAGCTCTCGACATGTCTGGAGTCTTCTCCTCTCCAAAAGCAAAGCGGTAATTTGCACCACCAAATACTTTGACATACTTCAAAAGGTTTACTTCTAAGTTAATGCCGGGTTGAACTCCAAGGGTATTAGGCCCTCGTCTATCATTGAGATACCCTGGACCCGGTTGTGGCATGGCATAACTCGAGTAGTGGGTATAAATAGATCTATCCTCAACTTGAATCCGACCTATTGCTAATGGGAAACTTAAATGGAATACCTTGTTCGCCATGGGTGTGGCTTCCATCGTAAAGGCCGTAAATCGTTGGCGAGGTTCTGGTGCAAAACCACCATTTCTATCCTCGCGTTTTGGTATTGAATTGAAGGAGGCTATACCTAGGGATAATTTATTGTTCAAATGAACTTGAAATCCCATACCACTCTCTGGACCACCTTTACCGATAAGTACTTGCGATTGAAAAGATAATCCAAAGGATTTTAGTTTCGCAGGTTTGAAAAGGGTCCTCATGGAGGAAGTTGTATCTTTTTTGATTTTGATGAGGGTTTCTTGGCCGAAGCTGGTGAAGCCCAAAAAAAGGAAGGCGATTAGGCGGATTGACATGTTCATATGCTTTGATTTTTTTTACGAATTTACCATTTTATTTAATGACGTAAATCTATTTAGATGCAAGGCCTAAATTAGAAGATTAATGGTCTGATTCTATCGATGAAGGGCAGGTGTGGATTACGTAGATTTAGCTAGATTTGTAAAAACATGGCAACTTATGTGGAGAGCGGAAAATTTTAAAAAAACGAAGCGCAGTTTTCAGGTATTGTTTAATCTACTCCTTTGGGGGATGTGGATGGGACTACCTTTATTAAGTCCGGTGCACCAAACTCATGAAAATCCGCATCCGCATCCGCATCAGAATCCAGAGTTTTCGGAGCATATTTGGGTGGAGTTGATGACGGTGATGCCTCTTTTTTATGTGATCACCTTGGTTTTGATTCCATATGTATTTAAGAAAAAGGGGGTTTGGTTATTTTTCGCATCGTTGATTATAACGAATGTGGGCTTCTTTTTTCTACAATCGCTTTTCCATCACCTTTTCCTTGAATTTGAACATCAACATGGAACTGCGCCAGAAATGTTAGGAGCATTTCCTTTAATTATGGTGTCAGCGATTGCGTCAGCCTATGGCCTTTTAGTGGAATATTCGGAACAGGAGTCCAGAAAAGTAGAAGAGGCAAGGGAGCAGATGAGTGCGGAATTAGCTTTTTTGAGATCTCAGATTAGCCCTCACTTTATTTTTAATATCCTCAACAGTATTGTGTATTTGATTCGGACGAAAGCTTCAAAGCAAGCTGAGGATGTGACGATGCGTTTATCTTCGTTAATGCGTTATATGTTATATGATTCTGACCAAACGATGGTTCCGCTAACGAATGAAATGGCTTATGTTGAAAACTATATTGATCTCCAAAAAATGCGCTTCGATGGAAATGTTTCCTTTGATTTTCTGGTAGAGGGCGAGGGACATGGTCATTTAATTGAACCCATGTTATTAATTCCTTTTGTGGAGAATGCCGTTAAACATGGAGTGGGTTTGGTAGATCAACCCTTTATTTATGTGAAGTTAACATCGACCGAAGCGGGTTTGCATTTTCAGGTAAAAAATAAAAAGGGGAAAGAAGAGCAGGTTTTTAAAGACCCTAGCTCGGGTATTGGATTGAAGAATGTGAAACGCCGTTTAGAATTATTGTATCCCGAAAAGCATCAGCTAACTATTCAGGAAGATGAGCTAAATTTCTCCGTTGATTTAACCTTAACTTTGAAATAAGATGGTAAAAATGAATTGCATAGTCGTCGACGACGAAATGATGGGGCGAAAATTACTGGAAGAAAATGTGAAGCAGATTCCATTCTTAAATTTAGTGGGCTCTTGTGGAAATGCTTTTGAGGCGATGGAAATGCTGCAAAAGGAAAAGGTTGACCTGATCTTTCTTGATATTCAAATGCCTGGTTTGCTGGGGACCTCATTCATTTCTTCTTTGGCAGTAAAGCCTCTTGTTATTTTCGTCACAGCCTACGCTAATTATGCGGTAGAAAGTTATAACCTCGATGCGGTGGATTATCTAATGAAACCCGTGAGTTTAGATCGTTTTGCTTTAAGTGCAAATAAGGCATACCATATTTTTATGGGGAAATCGGTGGTGGAAAATGAGCCTTTAGAAGATTTCTTTTTTGTGAATGTCGAGTATTCGCTTGTACGTATTTCGATCCCCTTGATTAGTCATGTCGAAGGGTTGAAGGATTATGTGAAGATTTATGTGGAGGGGGAGCGGCATCCGATTTTGACGAAGCAGACGATGAAGAGTGTCGAGGCCAAAGTCATGCCACATGGTTTCATGCGGGTTCACAAATCATTTATCGTGAATTTAAAGAAGATCGAGTCAATTAAGCAGCAGCGAATTAAATTAGGAAATTATGAGATTACAGTCAGCGATTCACACATTGGCGAGTTGATGGATCGTCTGAATGCTAATAGGCTAAATTAACCTGTAGTCCCACATGAAAATTTCTGCCAGGTGAAGGGTTATAAAACCGACCTCCCGTGGCATTTAAATCAGGTCCAGAACTATAAAGTTCATTACCTAGATTATCGATTGATGCCCATAATGTCCATTTCTTGCGTGCATACGTCACCTTTGTATTCCAAAGTCGATAGGATCCCATTTGCTCCGTATTCGCATCATTCAAGAATTGATAATCTACAAATTGAAAATTTTGGATGAAGCTTAATCCACTTGGATGCTTCCATAACACGCTAGCTGATTGTTGAAAGGGGCTAGTACCCGTTAAGAAATTCCCGTTTGCAAATCGAAAGTTCTGCCAAGTCGCAGCTTGCTCGAGTTGTATTTGCTTCGAAAGGAGCCAGGTTGTCGTCAACTCGAGTCCCTGCTGAATCGTAGAACCCGCATTAACAAAGTAATCAGATCCATCCTCTCTACGTCTAACCACAATCGTTTCGTTTAGATTGAATTGATAAACGCTCAGATCCCAGTTAAACTTGGCGTATTTCCCCCGGTAGGTAAGCTCATGATTCCAGCCTTTTTCTGCCTTCAAACCCGTATTAATTGCATCATAAGCAGATGGTCGCATCTCTGCAATGCTGGGTGGGGAATAGCCATGTGCTATTTTAGCGACAATACTTTGGTGATTGCTTATTTTGCGTGAGATAGCTAGGCGAGGGGAGAAGATGATTTCGTCGCCTACGTATTCTGTCCAGTAGCTTCCTAAACTTCCAGAAAAGGTGAAAATCCAGTTATTAAGACCTACGTAATCATTTTGTAAAAAAAGACTCCCCTGTTGAACATGCATGTCTTGCCTATAATTTAATACCTCTTTTACCCCAAAGCGATTGCTGTAGGTAGAACTATTCATCTGGCCAGCCTGATATTCAAATCCTAAATCGGTGTTTATTCGCCCTTTGTGGTGAATTACTCCACGAGTGGAATAAGTGGATTCATGACGAATTTCGTAATTACGGATTGTAGGATTTTCGATGTCATTTATTTGTACGGATTGGCTGAGATCCCATGCCCAAGCCGGGGAAATCACTCGGGAGGCTTTTGCACTCAGCCCAAAACTTTTGATTTTAAAGGTCGCTCCTTGTTCCTGCGCACTTTTAAATAAACCAGCAGCAGGTCTGGCCTGTGTGGGATTGGCTATATATTGTGCTTTCGTGAGTCCTCCGGGAGTTTGATAGGCTAAATCCACATAATAGGTACTCAGATCTAGATTCAAATCGTTCGAAAATTGGTGGTGGAATTCGTAGGAAAGCCATTGCTTCTTCATCGCAGAATGATCGCGATATCCCTCCTGCTGATTGAAAGATGCATAGAGTCGGTGATTATCGCTAGATAAGTCGATGCTCGTTTTTAATCCTCCTAAGGAATGGTAAACGGTCTCTGCGCTTAAATTTCTGCCTCGAGGGTTACTTTCAAATAGCAAAACACCACCCGTACCTGCTCCATAAATTCCGGCAGATGGGCCTTTCGTGATGGTTAATCCAGAAAATAATCCTGGCTCTAAAATTGATATGTAGGTATTGTTTCCGGCATCCGTAAAGGGAACTGAATTCCAATAAACTTTGGTGTTTCTAACCCCAAAAGGGGCCCTTAAAGAACTTCCTCGAATCGCGATGCGGTAACTCCCTGGGGAACGTTCTTCCATCCGAATACCTGCCATGGAATTAAGGGAGGCAACAAAAGAAGTAGAACTCAGCCTTTGTAAATCGGTGGTTCTGACAAAGGCATCTGGGGTCGTTAATGGACTGCGCTTTTGTTCAAATACATAGACTTTTACTTCCTCTAAAACCTTCGTTGAATCGATTTGAGCTAGCGACGGAAAACAGAAAAGAAGTAGGAGGATTTTCTTCATTTTAGAAGAAATATGTCAACAAGGTGGAGGGAATAATGGCTTGAGAAGCCTGAATCGATTTCGATTTTGGGTTTTCGGCTCCACCAAGATTTAATACTTCAACAGTTAGTCCCAGTCCAAAATGGCCGTGATTTAGGTCTGCTCTCAATTTATAATTAGGTAATTTATCGGATACCAGTGATTGGTAAGGTACCCCCACATAACGCCCGTACAAGGTGACCTCCTCGTATAAGGGTTCAAATATTTTAGCTTGTAGACTAAGGCTTGTTTTCCCTGGAATAAACATGCCTATTCCAGCACTGATCCCATGTAGTGAATACTTTTCTTCCTCAATGTATTCTGATTTTGCAGAACTAATTTTTCGGGCGATTGATTTGCTGTAGAAGCTTAAACTAGGGATAAAACTAATCTTATGTTTGCTAGTCCAACTAATGCCTGCTTCGGCTTGACCCCCTCTGTACTGGGATAATAATTCCTCACTTGGAGAAATAGGTTGATTTCTAGGATTTACTGGTGGTTCTATAAAAGTATATTGGCTTCGATTGATGGGGCTTCCTGTGACGTTCCCCATCGTTTTTAACTCCACAAAAATTTTATGCTTTTTTCCTGGATTTTGGAATGTAATACCGGCTGCTAAATCTAAAGTGGGTTGACTTTCGTGCCAAGAGATGAGTGAGGTACCTATACCAGAATTAAATCGGAATTTTTGGCCAAAAACACCGAGTGAAATGAAAATGAAAATAAGTATACCTATAAACCGCATAGAGACAAATATAGACTATTTACCAATACTTCCCTTGTTTTTTCAGGGCAAAAATAAGGCCTCTGATGACAATAATAAGGTGATTGACCACATTAGGGATGAGCCCAAAATGTGATTGCAATACATCATAACGCTCATTCCAAGACATTTTAAGGTTTTGAACAGAAGCTCCGCCCATCAAATAATTACAAATAGGGTTCTTCGATTTCAGGATAGTCTGGCTTTTTTTCAGCACTTGAATCTCCCAATCAATGTCAGAGCTCAGTTTATAGGATAAGTCAAATAGTGGAGATATACTGCGTTTCGCGATAAAAGCTTGATGACAAATCAACATCCCGAATCGGAAGTCCTTCCAAGTCAACGAGTTGGGCAGTCGATGGGGTGTCGCCTCACTTCGCAAGCCGATGGATTCCCCTGCGTTATTGACAAAAACTGCTTCACCGTAAAGTACATCCGGATTTTGATCTAGTTCTTGTAGGATATTTTTCAACGTTGTCTCCGATGCAAAAGTGTCGCCCGCGTTTAGGAAGAGCAAATAATCCCCTTTGGCTAATTGCATCCCTTTGTTCATCGCATCGTAGATACCCTTGTCTTTTTCAGAGATGAATTGATGGATGTACAGTTTATTCGCCTCGATGATGTCCAAAGTCCGATCTTTCGAAGCTCCATCTACCACCACATAGTCAATTTCACCGGCGCATCCCTGTTCGATAACACTTTTCAGTGTTCGTTCTAGGTAGGCCTCTGCCTGGTAGGTGATGGTGATGATACTAAGCTTGGGCATAATATTCGAGGTGTTGTTTTGCCACCGTTTTTTGATCGTATAATTCGACGGCGCGCACTCTGGCTCTCACTCCGGCTTTATCATTTTCTAAGCACCATTGAATCCCTCTAGCTAAATCTTCCGGTTCAAAAGCGCTTGCCACATAGCCTGTGTGCTGATGCTCAATCATTTCTGGAATGCCGCCTACTTCAAAACCCACGCAAGCTGTGCCGCAAGCCATGGCTTCCATTATCGTATTCGGTAGATTTTCTTCCAAAGAAGGAGTCACAAACACATCCGCCGCTGCATAGATGTCGCGCATTTTCGATGGATCAGTCACCTGCCCAAAACTATGCACTTTCAACGGAAGCTCCTCCGACATTTCTCCACCCACGATAAGTAACTCTGTCGTTTCAGGGTCTAAATAAGCTAAAGCCTCTTTCAATAAATAGAAACCTTTTGCTGGGGCATTCACGCGCATGGCGACGAATAGGACGTATTTTTTGTTCGGATCTAAACCTAAACCAGCTGCATTGGGCGAGAAGAATGCTGTATCGATTGCATTAGGAATGGTCTTGATCGAATGTCCCCCTAAAATGCTACTCTGCTTAGCTCGATTTCTTAACCAGTCACTACACGTGATAATATGAAGGTTTTTCTCGGCAAAGCCGTTTTTCTTAGCTTCCCATAGCCGATGCGAAAGGTCATTTGGATTTGGATTTTTCAAGAATTTGCAATCCCCACAACTCTTTTGGAAATTTTCGCAAGTTCCACTGTGGTGGCATCCACCCGTAAAGGCCCACATATCATGCAAGGTCCAAAAAACAGGTTTATTCAATCGAGTCAAGGAAGCAATGTCGTTTACAGACAAAAAGCCAAAATTCACCCAATGTAAATGCACAATATCAGCCTGTTGTATCAGGGGATGCTTCGAAATATCACTTCCGAAAATACCCGGGTTGAATAGGAATCGGATCGATTTATCTTTTTCAAATCGTAAGAAAAATAAACGTTCCGCGACGAATTTCAGCCAGGAAATAATCCCATTCCCGAATTTTGTAGCATTCGAATTATTCGCTTTTTCTCGGACAATATAATCCACTCGATGTCCTGCCATTTCCAAAGCCACCTTCAATCGACCCGCTGCAATTCCCGCCCCGCCATTGCTGTCGTGGTAGGAGAGTAGGACGATATGTAGCTTTTTATGGGACATTAAGCGAAGATTTCAGCCAGTTTAGCCGCGATACGTTCCGCTGCTTTTCCATCCCAAAGTGGAGGAATACTCCCTTTCTTCACCTTGCCAGCCAAGATTTCTTTAAGCGCGGCATAGGTTTTCTTAGGGTCTAAATCGGAAAGCAATTGATTTGTTCCTAAAGTCACCGTGATCGGTCTTTCCGTCGAATCTCGGAAGGTCAAGCACGGAACCCCTAAATAGGTGGTTTCCTCTTGAATACCTCCAGAATCTGTTAAAATTGCTGTGGCATTCGACATCAATTGAATGAATTCTAAGTAGCCCAGAGGCTCGGTCATGATCAAATTTTTGGCCTGATCGAGACGATTCGCTAGCCCAAATTTCTCCATGTGCGCCCGTGTTCTCGGGTGAATAGGGAAAATAATCTTTGTGTCTTGACTACTCAATTCGATTAACTCCAGGATTGATTGTAACCCTTTTTCGGTGTCCACGTTCGCAGGGCGGTGCATGGTCATGACAATATAGTCACTAGTCGCTAGTGGCCGCTCTGCGGCAGTCGCTAGTCCGAGGTCTTCTAGTATGGTTGTTGTTTTTGCTTTCTCTTGGTAGCGAACTAAAGAGTCAATCATCACATTTCCTGCGAAGAATACACGCTCATCCGCAACACCCTCATTTTTCAAATGCTGCATCCCACTTTCCTCCGTCACAAATAGATAATCCGCCACGCTATCCGTCAAAATACGGTTCAGTTCTTCTGGCATCGTTCGATCGAAGCTACGCAATCCCGCCTCCACATGAGCCACTTTGATGCCCATTTTGATGGCGACTAAGGTACAGGCCAAAGTCGAAGTAACATCCCCCACCACAATGATCAAGTCCGGTTTCTCGGCCTCTACAATTTTTTCAAAGGCCACCATGATTTTCGCTGTCACCTCTGTATGGCTTCCGCCCCCAATCCCAAGGAAAAAATCCGGTTCAGGTAATTCCAATTGAGTAAAAAAGACATCGCTCATTTTCGCATCAAAATGCTGACCCGTATGAACTATCTTCGATGTCCAACCGGCTAACTTTTGAATCGCCCGATGCAGCGGTGCTACTTTCATGAAATTGGGACGCGCGCCCACGACTTGAATTACTTTCATTTACTCCTGTTTAAAATTCTAATTTACAAAGTTTAGATTAGAGATGAGAGAGTATAGAGTAGAGATATTGACTTCTACTATCTATACTTTCTACTCTCTACTCTCTACTCTCTTTTGCCCACTTGAATGCTTCCATATAGTTAGAAAGCACCGAATGAATATTAATCTCCTTTTCTATAATTTCTCTCGAACGCTGTCCAATGAAGGCAATGTTTTCGGGCTGCGCAAAAAGCTTCTCAATAACTGACTGCAAGCTGGATAAAGAACCGGATTCGAAATAATGTCCATTATATCCTTCGCGTACAAGGCGTTTTTCGGTTCCATCCGCGACGGAACATATCACCGGTTTCGAGAAACACATGGCCTCGTTGATGGACAATCCCCCCATACCGGCTAGGACATAGATTCCCGATTCGCAGGTGATTTTGCCTAATTCTTTGGGGTCATAAATTCCTCCGTAAAACTGAATGAAATCGTGGCCCGCAGCCTGTGCTTTCAAAGCTTCCAGTTCTGGACCATCGCCCACGATACTTAATTCCGTCTGTGGGAATTTTGCGCGCAAAGCAATAGCCGCTTCGATCAATAAATCCACCTGCTTCCATTTGACTAAACGCCCAATGTGCAAAAGTCGGAAAGGGTTGCTAGAAACGTCTTTTAATTCGTTTGCGGTTGCTAATAAGGCATCCGTATCTGGGGAGTTCGCCGTGATAAATACCTTTTCAGGAGGAACACCATAGCTGCCGTGCAGGGCTACTGCCTCGTCTAAATAATTGATGTGGGCATCCACTAAATTCGAGAAACGCTTTCTGGTTTCGCGCACGATCAAGAACTTTAAACGGGCGAGAAGGGATGGATTCGATTGGTGGGCTTGGTTGTTTTCCGTTACACCGCCTCCCTGTAAATAATAGGAGATGGCATTTTCGTAATGGGGTACTTGAAAGGGGATTTCTTTGGAAATAAGCGCCACCTTATTTTTTCTCAAAAAGTGGTACCAGCCTGGATAGAAAACAAAAGAGGCCTGGTAGGGCCAGTTGACCATCAGGACGTCTGGTTTTTCTGCCAAAATCAATTCCTTCAGCCCTTTGAAAAACTTCTTCCCGTAATAGGTCGTATACTCTTCTCTGCGAAAGACCTTGAATTCGATGCCTTTGTCCGAGGTATAGACCCCAGCACCTAAGGTAGCCCCTTTTTCAGTAGGCACCACTACGCAAACCTCCACCCCATAATCGCGTTGCAATTTGTTCAGGACAAGGTTATAATAGTGAGGCAGGCCACCGGCCAGGGACATTATTTTCATTTCTTAAACCAATTAATAACTAGCTCGCTGATGTCAGGAGAAAGTTTGAATTTCGTGACCGTGAGGATAAACAATCCACCGATAGCCGTAGTTCGCACACCTACATTTAAAAGCCAAGCGATCAAAGGACTACCTTCGATAACCGGGATTTGGGATACTAAAATGTAGATAAGCGCACTGACTACCAGGATGCCTAGCGATCGAAAATCGAAGGGTTGCAAATCTAATTTCCACCAAATGAAACCGAATTTCAATAGATTATAACCTGCTAAAGCGATTAAGGAGGCTAATGCCGCACCGTTATACGAATACAATGGAATGAGGATCAAATTTCCCACGACTAGTCCGATGGCTAAAATAATGTAGAAAATGAGGTCGTAGCGGTAGTATTTCGAGTTGATTAATACTTCAGAATTTAAGCCCGTTCCCATGTCGATGATCTTGCTTAAACCGACCATAAGGACTACCCAGCGGCCTGCCTCGTAGATTTCGTGGCGAGGTATAATGGTGTAGATGAAGTCCAAATTACACCAGATCAACAAGAAGAGTACACAGCCGATGAGGAGGAGATTGAGGGAGGATTTTTGGTAAATATCCTGAATATTTTCGCGGTCATTTCGGTTCCAGGCCTGCGCTAAAATAGGCGCCGCAATAGCTGCAATCACATTCCTAGGAATGGAAATCATAATCGCCATCCGGGAATTAATGTCGAAAATCGCCGTCGTTCCCAGGCCACCCATATAGGCAGGCAACATCACTTTTTCAATATGCTGAATCAAGGTAAAACTTGCGCCAGCTAAAATCACCCAGCCACCATAGGAAAGCATTTCCTTAAATACGGGGGTGCGTAAAAATGAAAAATCTACTTTCGTGTAAAAGCGCTTTAACTGTTTAATATAGGCCAATAAACCGGCAACTGCTACCACATAAGAAAGCGTTATAGCTAAAATGAGTTGATTAAAAGTCAAATAACCAAAGGCAAAAGCAATGACTAAAACCCCATTAGAGACCCGCAAATACAATTCTCGAATGATGGCTGGTACCACAATGCGCA
>JACCDK010112414.1_pt1 | contig 11140 bp, 11 predicted proteins | sample 7445871 | NCBI WGS metagenome assembly JACCDK01 (sample SAMN15323436, study PRJNA562643) | freshwater metagenome | isolation source: river surface water | place: USA:Blue River Watershed | collected 2017-08-15
CCCGGGCCGGAATCGAACCGGCACGCCCGTTATTCACGAAAGCGGCGGATTTTAAGTCCGATGTGTCTACCAATTTCACCACCGGGGCTAAAGCTCTATTGTGCCTTCAAGTTGAGCTTTTTTGACATTAAAAAGCCCTCCAAGGAGGGCTTTAATTGAGACCTCCAACAGAATGCGAGGGCTCAAAAAGAAGCGTGCATTAACCGCCTTTTTTGGCGCGCTTGCCTGGGTTCTTTTTGCTGCGAGTTGCTACACCGCGCTCTAAGCTGACGCGCTGACCGCGGCCGCTGGTAGGCAATGTGACACCAGGCAGTGGCTTCAAGGGGGGTGTGAATTTACGGTCGGCTTCGGTAACGATCTTATTGCCCATCAATGGCTCCAGGAAAAAAAGTTCAAGGCGATATTAAGCCACAGATTCGAGGCCACTTTGGTTCAATGCCCGAAATTAGCCGTCAATCTTGCAGTCCTCGAGACCCTTCTTGGGCTTCACTCAGCGATTTCAGGCTTCTCACCTTGGACAGCGTGATCAAGATGGCTTGAACTGAAAAGCCTGCCACCACAACCAGCAAACTGGCCAGATCGGAACCCATTTCACCCACGAAGCCTCCCAACAATGCACCCAGAGGGCGCGCACCCGTACCGGCCACAATGTTGATGGCGGTGACCCGGCCCATCATGGGGTTGGGGGTGACGGTTTGTCGCAAAGTGGTCGATGTGATGGTCCAAATGATGGGACCAAAACCAAATAAAAAATATGCAAATCCCGCCACCAGCACAGAAGGAAACCAATGCGTCAAGGCCATCACGCAGGCAGCTGCAACCGAGAAAAAGGGGCCGAGCAAAATGGCTTGGCCAAAAGGCATCATTGAGACAATGCGGGAGGCCAACAAAGAGCCTGCGATCATGCCTACACCATAACAAGCCATGGTCAGTCCCACCTCACTGGAACCCATGCCCAGGGTGCGAATGGCATAGGGAACATAGATCGCTTGCAACACGAACCACGAAATGTTCCAAGCAATGGAGGTCAACAAAATGGGGCGAAGCAAATGGCTAGACGCCACAAAATGTGCGCCATCTTTGAGCTCTAACCAAGGGTGACGATCGGGTGCCGCTTGTCGAATGGGTTCTTGTATTTGCCTCAGAAACCCTAGGGCTGCCAGAGACAACATCAACGACAAAACAAAGGAGGTTGAGGCGCCCATCCAAGCAATCAAAGCGCCCGCCAAGGCGGGACCCCCCGCAAACGCCATGCTGCGCGCCAACTCCAAACGACCATTGGCCTGTGCCAACTGTTGACTGCCCACCAAGGCCGGCACCAAGGATGGCGCACTCACACTGAACCCCACAGTGCCCACAGCAGCTAAAAATCCAACGCATGCCAACAAGGGCACGCTGATTCGTTCTAGCAACATGGCCACAATGAGAACCATGAGCGCACAAACACGCAACACCTCAGACATCAGCATCAACCTCTTTCGCGACATGCGATCGGCGAGCAATCCCAAGGGAATGGAGAGCAATAAAAATGGCAATGACTGAACCGCTGCAATGATGCCAATTTCGCCAGGGCCTGCTTGGAGTAACAGCACCGCCACAATGGGCACAGCAGCCAAGGTCAACTGCTCAGCCGATTGCGCCATGAGATTGGAAAATGCCAGCTTGTGAAACGTGGAAGGCAAGCCGCTTGAATTTGAGTTCATGGAGGGTGTGTTGACAGGTCTTTTGTCTGCTATCTTCAGGCCTTCATTTTGCCTTGATTTGCACAACTTCCATGAGCCTTCAATCTGTCAAAGACTTCTTCTCACATCGTCAAATCCTCATTGACATCATTGAACTACCGGTCAGCACGGCCACGGTTGCGCTGGCGGCTGAAGCCCATGGGGTCGAACCTGGACAGATTGCAAAAACATTGGCCTTTCAATTGAATGATGGCCGGGTGGTGTTGGTCGTTGCCAAAGGCGATGCGCGGATTGACAACAAAAAATTCAAAGATGCATTTGGCAAGGGAAAGATGCTAGGGCTGGATGAGGTAGCTCAGATCACCGGTCATCCGGTTGGCGGCGTATGCCCATTTGGTTTGGCAAGGCCACTGCCCGTCTACTTGGACAATTCATTGAAAATTTACGAAGAAGTGATCCCAGCTGCGGGCTCTGTCAACAGTGCCGTTCGCATCAGCCCCCAAAAAATGGCAGAAATCACCCACGCTGAATGGGTGGATGTCTGCCAATCACAATGAGTGCCAGACAGCGTCTGGCCTCAAAGCGACTGACCTCACTTCATCCGCAACACATCATTTGCCATACAAATAGTTAGGCAACCACAGTGTGAGCTCTGGCCAGATGTACATCAAGACCAAGCACAAGATCACGATGAACATGTAAGGCATCATGCCTGCAAAAATCTGATTGATGGTGACGTGCGGTGGCGACACCCCTTTCAGATAGAAGGCAGACATGGCCACAGGCGGCGACAAGAATGCGGCTTGCAAGTTCACAAACACCATCACGCCCCACAACATGGGATCAATCTGGAAATGGGCCAACAGTGGCAAGAAGATGGGCACGAAAATCACAATGATCTCGGTCCACTCCAATGGCCAACCCAAAATGAAAATGATGGCTTGAGACAGCAGCAGGAATTGAATGGGGGTCAGGTTCAGCGCCATGACCCACTCCTCCACCAAACGTTGCCCGCCCAAAATAGCAAAAACGGCAGAGAACAGCGCTGAACCCACAAACAGCCAGCAAACCATGGAGGTGGTTTTGGCTGTTAGGAACACCGCTTGTTTGATTTTTTCGAAATCAAGCGTTCCCGCAGACCACGCCATCAAGAAGGCACCTGCAGCACCCACCGCGGCCGACTCCGTGGCTGTGGTGATACCAAACAAGATGACCCCTAGCACCACGAAGGTGAGAATGCCCAAGGGCATGACAGAGCGAACCAACATGTTCAGAATTTCATACTGCTCAGCATCAAAGTGCCAGTAGTAATAAGCCAACAAAGCAGCACACAAGGCACAAGCAATCCAGAATCCCACATAAAAACCTTCTGGGACGGGTTCTGTCTTGGGCGCATCAGATGTGTCACCATCGCCCAAAGCCTGCAAAGGCGCATCCGACTCTTCAGCCTTGGCTGTGATGCTTTCTGCGCCGGGCGGCAATTGAACCCCTTGCGAAGAAGTCGCTGTCTTCACGGTTTCTGCCCCTGGAGGTTCTTGAACACCCTGTGAGCCAGGCGGTTCTTGCAATCCTCCCGCACCAGGCGGCTCTTTCAAGTCGCTGGCACCGGGTGGCTCTTGAACGCCAGAACGCTCGGTCGCAACGGGCGCTGCAGCAGAACTGCTCTCACCTGTGGGCGCAGCGCTGGAGGCTTCTGCTTTGGCTGTTTGGGTTGCCACTGCTTGCACAGCCGCCGCATTGTTTTCTTCTTGCGAGTGAATGACCACGTACCACCAAACAGCGCCCATGGTGGCCACCGTCATCAAGATGGGAACCAAACTCATGACAAAACTTTTGGCAATGAAGCCCCAAGTCACCACCACACTGTCAGCAGATTTCTTCAAGACTTTGCCAGGCGACAAAAGCGCTTGAAGGAGTGCCAGAAAATATTTGGGGGCGTAATGGTCTGCAATTTTTTGCACTTCGGGCGAAATGTTGGCGCGTGTTTGCTCTGCAGGCAACTTGGGTGCAATTTTGGGATCAATCAAGACCCAAGCAATGATGTAGATGAGGTACAACGCAGCCAAGAAGAATCCTGGGAACATGGCAGCTGCATACAACTTCACGACAGACTGTCCAGCAACAGCGGCGTACACGATGATCATCACAGAAGGCGGAATCAGAATACCCAAAGTTCCGCCAGCGGTGATGACACCTGCGGCCAAGCGAGTGTCATATCCAGCGTTGAGCATAGGACGCATGGCAATCACGCCCATCAAGACCACCACGGCACCCACCAAACCACTGGCAATGCCCCAGAAGGTGCAAATGACCAATGTGGCCACCGCCAAGGAGCCTGGCAACTTGCGGAAAGCCAACTGAACGCTGTGGAACATCTTGTCAACCAAGGCCCCGCGCTCCATCACATAACCCATCAGCACAAAGAGTGGGATGGACAGCAAGGTGTCATTGGTCATGGCACCAAAAGTGCGCTGAACCATGAGGTTGAAAATTTTGTTGTCGAACCATGGCGCAGAAGGATCGTAGAAAGCGCCAAAGCCAAAGGCCATGCCCAAGCCCATCAAGGTGAACGCAGTTGGGAAGCCCAACATGATCACCACCACGATGAGTGAGAGCATCAAGAGTCCGAGTGCGGGATCACTCATGCATGGCCTCCTTTGGCGCGTTGGTGGGCAGATTCCTCAATGTTTTTGGCATTTGCAATGGCTTCCAAAGCGGCAGCTTGGTCCACCAATGTGCTGGATGCCAACTGCTGTTCCACCACATCAATCTCGTCAGCATCTTTCAGGCGAGGGGTCCACTCACCCGTGCGAATGCACACAATGCATCGAATGATTTCTGCCAAACCCTGCATCAAAACGATGAAGCCTGCCAAGGGAATGATCGATTTAAATGGATACAGCGGCAAGGGGTCGGCGTTGAAGGTTTGCTCATGAATCGACCATGAGTCGGCCGCGTAGTTCCAGCCAGCCCACGTCAGCGCAATCACGCCAGGGATGAAAAAGATGATGTACAAAACCAAATCAAGCCAAGCTTGTGTTTTGGGTTTGGCACTGCCGTAGAAAAAATCGCCCCGAACATGGCCATCTTGACATAAGGTATAGGCGCCGCCCATCATGAAGAGCGTCCCATACATCATGTTACTGGCGTCAAAAATCCAGGCTGTCGGCGCATTCAATGCATACCGCTTGAAGACTTCAATCACCACCAAAAGCATGAGCGCAACAATGAGCCATGCAAAAGTTTTCCCAACCCACGTGCTGATTTCATCAGCTGTGTGCAGCAAAGTTTGCGTTTTCATATAACAACTTCAAAAGTAAAAAGACCCACCCCAGAAAAACTGGGATGGGTTGATGTCCATGCACTTCAAAAAGATCAGGCTTTTTTGTTAAAGTAGCGGTTATAGGCCATCTTGAAATCGACCATGTAGTCGTTCTGCCACTGGCCTGCACGCTGTGCAAACGCCATCTGTGAGTCCATCACTTTCTTGAAGAATGGGTTTTCCGCAGACTTCTTGGCAACCACTTTGTCCCACGCATCGAGCTGAGCCTTCAAAATGGCGTCAGGTGTTTTGTAGAACTTGATGCCTTGTTTCTTCATCTCTGAGTAATCTTTGGAGTTGCGATCGATGGCTTTCCAGCTCATCTCAGCAGAAGAAGCTTGCACAGCGTATTCAATGATGGACTTCAACTCTGCAGGCAATGCATTGAGCTTGCCTTTGTTGAACAAGATTTCAAACTGCTCACCGCTTTGGTGGAAGCTTTGCAACATGCAGTTTTTGACCACATCAGGGAATCCCAACACGCGATCTGAAGACGCATTGTTGAATTCAGCGGCATCGATCAAACCACGGTCCAAGGCCGGCACAATTTCGCCACCGGGCAATGGGTTCACGGAGGCGCCCAATTCTGTGAAGATGTCAACAGCCAAGCCAACCGTGCGGTACTTCAAGCCTTTCAAGTCCGCCACTTTGGCAATTGGCTTTTTGAACCAACCCAAAGGTTGCGTCGGCATGGGGCCATACACATAGGAGGCCACGTCAATGTTCAATGACTTGTAGATCTCTTCGAGCAGCTGCTTGCCGCCACCATAGTTGTGCCAAGACAAGACCATGTTGGGGTCCATGCCGAAGGCAGGGCCAGAACCCCACAAAGCCAATGCAGAGCTTTTGCCATAGTGATAAGCCAAAACGCCGTGGCCTCCATCCAGTGTGCCCTTGTTCACGGCATCCAACAATTGGAAGGCTGGCACCACAGCGCCAGAGGGCAATACTTCAATCTTCAAACGACCACTGGCCATGTCGTTGACTTTTTTAGCAAAGTCGTTGGCGTATTCATGGAAGATGTCCTTCGCTGGCCATGTACTTTGGAAGCGCAAGCTGACCGTGTCTGCCTTAGAGATCATGGGAGCGGCTAACGCGCCTGCAGCAACAGCACCTTTCAAAAGGCCGCGGCGAGAAGATGAAGTTTTCTTTTCTGTCATGGTTGTATCCTTAAGTTGACCAAAATAAATCCAACCGAGATGATGCATAGGGCACGCATTTCGCATCTCAGGGTTATTACCAAATTTCCCGAGAATATTTTCTCAAAGTGTCAATCAAAATAGACAAAATCTCCCAAGCGATTCTCCGTTTATTCACCTCATGCTAGGCACAATAGGCATGTCATCAAAGGAGCCCTCCATGGAAGCACAAGAAACAGCAGAACTGATCGAACAATCGGGTCACGGCGGCACATCGCAAAACCGATCAGCCCTCACCATTTCCATTTTGGCCATGGTTCTGGCCATTGCCAGTTTGGGTGGCTCCAATGCCATGAAAGAGGCCACACAAGAAAACATCTTGGCAGCCAATGCCTATGCTTTTTACCAAGCGAAAAACATTCGCCAAACCACCTACAAGTTGGCTGCCGCCGATCTGGAACTGCAAATGGCGAGAGAGCCGAACATGAATGCCAACGCCAAGGCAATGTTTGAAAAAAAATTAGAGGATTACAAAAAAACAGTCGAGCGTTATGAATCTGAACCCGAGACCAAAGAAGGCAAGAAAGAGCTGATGGTCCGCGCCAAAGAACATGAAGCTGCCAGAGACCACGCCATGCGACAAGATCCTTGGTTTGACTATGCAGAAGGCATGTTGCAAATCGCCATTGTGTTGCTGTCTGTTTCGATTGTGGCTTCTATGCCGGCACTTTATTGGGCGGGTTCTGTTTTAGGGGCATTGGGTTTTCTCAGTACAGTGAACGGCTATTTTTTACTTTTCTGATCCACACTGCCGAACCTGAAGCATTCACATGACGCCTTCACTTCAATCGGCCATCGATTTCATTCTATCGTGTGAAACGCCTTGGTCGCGAGACACGTCTGCGCCTTGGGGTATTCATGATGTGGATCCACCGCCCTACAACCGTTTGTTCGGGCCTGTGCACAGTCGGGGCCCTGTCTCTGGCGTCATCTACCACAAGCATCAATTGCTGGCGACTTGGGGTGAGCCTCACAAATCGGACCTGACCTTCAGTGTGGCCAAAACTTATTTGGCCTTGTTGGCGGGTGTTGCCTTTGACCACGGCCTGTTGACCGATGTGCACGAGCCTGTCATTGCAAATTGTCCAGGCATTGGCTTTGAAGGCGAACGTTTGTCCCGCATCAGCTGGCATCATCTTTTGCAGCAAACCAGCGAATGGGAAGGCACCTGCCTTGGAATTCCCGAGCAAGTCGACCGTTACCGGTGGGTGTCGTATCAACCTGGCCATGCTGACGGAACAAAAGGTGATGCCAGACCCCTTGGCCAACCTGGGACGCGTTTTGAGTACAACGATGTGCGCATCAACCAGTTGTCCTTGGCCCTTTTGCATTTGTTCAAACGTCCCTTGCCAGAGGTCTTTGAAGAATCCATCCTTCAACCTGTTGGTTGCCAAGACCCTTTTCAATGGCAAGGTTACGAACAAGGGTGGACGCATGTGGCGGGTCAACGGATGATGTCAGTTCCAGGAGGCAGTCACTGGGGAGGCGGCGTGTCCATCTCGGCCATGGACCAGGCCAAGATCGGGCTCATGCTCATGGACCATGGTCTGTTCAACGGCAAGCAAGTACTGTCGCGCCAATGGCTTGGAATGATGCAACAGGCCTGCGATGTTGCACCGTATTACGGCTATCTGATTTGGCTCAACCAAGATGGCCAGTTGTTCAAAGATGCGCCCCGAACTTCATGGTTTGCAATTGGCGCAGGCTCCTCAGTCACTTGGATCGACCCCCAGCTTGAATTGGTCTGCGTCATGCGCTGGATTGATGCCCCTAAAACAAACGACTGCATCGCCAAAGTGATGCAGTCGTTGTCGGTGTAAATCACTGAAGGCTTGAAACCTTCAGCGTGTCTTCATTTCGCAAACAAGCTGGCTGGATTAGCGAAGGCTTTGAATTCAACGGCATTGCCGCAGGGATCTAAAAAGAACATGGTGGCCTGCTCACCCACCTGTCCTTTGAAGCGAATGTGCGGCTCAATGACGAATTTGACACCCGCTTTTTTCAACTTCTCTGCCAACGCCTCCCACTGCCCCATCTCCATCACCAAGCCAAAGTGGCGAACAGGCACGTTGTCACCATCGACCGCGCTGGTGTTGCGATGACCTGCTTCATCCGGAGACAGATGTGCAACGATTTGATGACCGTAAAAATTGAAGTCAACCCACTCGTCGCTGGAGCGGCCCTCAGGACAACCTAACAAGTCGCCATAGAAAGATCGGGCCGTGGCCAAAGAGGTGACAGGGAAAGCAAGGTGAAAGGGTTGCATGTTGGTTCAATTGAATACAAACGAAATGACATTTTGCCTCAAGCTGGGCCACAGGTGTAGGGGTGGCTGTGAGCCAAATTGACCGGATCAGGCCTTCAAAGTTTTCTGAAACAAGGCCAAGGTACGGGTCCAAGACAAGTCAGCCGCCGCCTGTTGATACCTCGGTGTTGAATTGTTGTGAAAACCATGCTGCGTTCCGGCGTACTGATGCGCTTCATAAGTAACCCCCTGCGCCTTGAGACCCGCTTCATAAGCAGGCCAACCCGCGTTCACCCTTGCATCGTTTTCTGCAAAGTGCAAGACCAACTCTGCTTTGATTTTCGCAATCTTTTCTGAGGATGGCGCAACACCATAGTAAGGCGCCGCAGCTTTGACACCGTCCCCTAGCGTTGCTGCAATTTCATTGCTCATCGTTCCGCCCCAGCAAAAACCAGTCACCCCCAATTTGCCGTTTGAAAGGGCATGGTTTTTCAAGAAGATCGCGCTGTTCAACATGTCACCTTGGAGCTGCACCGGCTTGAGCTTGTCTTGTAACAACTTGCCCTCCTCGTCGTTGCCTGGATAACCACCCACTGGGTATAGACCGTCGGGAGCCAATGCCAAAAAGCCAGCTGCAGCCAAACGACGTGCCACGTCCTCAATGTAAGGGTTCAAACCTCGGTTTTCATGAATCACCAAGACAGCTGGAAACTGAGTGGCTGTAGGCGAAGTCGGTTGAACGAGATAGCCCCGCATCTCTCCTGAACTACCGCCCGGTGAGGCATATTTCACGTAACTGGCCTTGATTCTTGAATCCGTAAATGAAATGGTTTGGGCGTTGGCATACCGCGGGAAGAGAGCTTGCGCCATGGCCATGCCCCCCACGGCAATGGCACTGGCCTTGGCCAGAAATTCTCGCCGGTCCATGGCGCCATGACAGTATTCATCGTATAGCGCGTAAATCTGAGGATCGATGGCTCCAGGCTGAAGCGTTGATTGAGGTTGGCGCATGGTCACTCCTAAAAAGTTGGGCCATGTTAATTCAAGGAACTCATGCTTGCTGAAGTCGTCAAGATCAACCTCTTTGATTATGATGAGACATCCATTGCCAAATGTCTACCCTACCCTTCCCTTGACAAGCTCAACCACACTCAATCCTGTGAATTGCTGGAAGTGCAAACACTTTGCCACCAGCTGGGATCCCAAAATGCCATACAGCTGCAAATTATTGGGATTCAAGTCACAAGTCCTGCCCAGCATTCAAGTGATGAACTCAGACGGACGTCCATGCTTTGGCTTCGATCCCAAGCCTGTCAATGCTGCCAAAACTTAATTGGCAACCTTCTCCATGACCTTATGAACACCCACGCAGGCTTTCAAAAACAGGACTCACCACACATTGTTGTCTTAGGTGCAGGCGCCATTGGCGGTTACATCGGAGGCTGTTTGGCTGTTGCAGGGGCCCACTTAAGCTTCTTAGGTCGCAGCAAGATGCAACACATCGTCAAAACCCACGGGTACAACTTGACCGATTTGTACGGCCGTCATGCCAAGCTCGAGCCCACTGAAGTTCAGTTCACAACCGACCCCAGTGTCTTGCAAAAGGCAGACTGTGTGTTGGTGACTGTCAAAAGCCGCGACACGCTTGCAGCAGCTGATTTGCTGCGAACGCATGCCAATCCAAATGCAATCATCATCAGCTTTCAAAACGGCATTGGAAATGCAGAGGCTTTGGCAAATCAATTGCCGCACTTTCAAGTCATTGCGGGCATGGTGCCGTTCAATGTTGTGACCTTGCCAAACGGACATTTGCATTGTGGTACGGAGGGACAACTTTGCACGGAAAGCAATGCCCTGTTAAGCCCCCTGATCTTGTTGTTTGAAAAAGCTGGCTTGCCGCTACAGCAACATGCACATTTCAAAGAAATTCAATGGGGCAAATTGATTTTGAATCTGAACAATGCAGTCAATGCGCTGTCTGATCTGCCCCTGAAAGAGGAGTTGTCGCAACGCGCCTATCGTCAATGTCTGGCGCTTTTGATCAGTGAAACATTGACCGTCTTGAATCTAGCAGGCATTCATCCAGCCAAGATTTCCAAAGTATCAGCCAAGCTGTTGCCATACATTTTGCGAACACCCGACTTTGTATTCAAAAGATTGGCTGCCAGCATGCTCCAAATTGACGAAAAGGCCAGATCTTCCATGTGGGAGGATTTGCAAAATCAAAGGACGACCGAAGTCACGGCCTTGAATGGGGCTGTGGTTGATTTGGCCAAGTCCATTGGCGTCAGTGCGCCAGTCAATGCTCGGATGGTGACCTTGGTCCAACAAGCGGAAAAAGGATTGCTCAAAGCCCTTTCAGGGAGAGCCTTACTTCAAACTTTGAAACAAGTCCCTTTGGCTTCCTAATTGACACACTCTAAGTTTGGCTAAAAAACAAAAAGCCCCTTGCGGGGCTGTCTTGTTAATTTCAAACGAGAAATTTGGAGGCGCGGGCCGGAGTCGAACCGACCTACACGGATTTGCAATCCGGTGCATAACCGCTTTGCTACCGCGCCGATTTTTTTGTGACAAAAAAGGGAAGCAGTTGCTTCCCTAAGTTGCTGAAAAGTGGGGGTACACCTTTCAATGTTTGGAGCGGGATAAGAGGCTCGAACTCTCGACCTATACCTTGGCAAGGTATCGCTCTACC
>JACCDK011221822.1_pt1 | contig 11137 bp, 4 predicted proteins | sample 7445871 | NCBI WGS metagenome assembly JACCDK01 (sample SAMN15323436, study PRJNA562643) | freshwater metagenome | isolation source: river surface water | place: USA:Blue River Watershed | collected 2017-08-15
ATAATCTTGGTTGTAATTCTAGTAATGCATATACCTATAATGTTACACAGCCAACTCCGATTGTCTTAAGTCAAACCAATCTAGATATTCCTTGTGCTAATGGTACAGGTAGTATTGATCTTACCGTTAGTGGGGGAACACCATCTTATCAATATGTATGGAGTAACGGACAAACGACCCAAGATATTGGAAATTTATTGGCTGGTGATTATTCCGTTTCGGTTCAAGATGCGAACGGATGTAGTACAAGCTTGGGGTCAATTAATATTGCGAGTGGACCCTCCGCTTTAACCTTAACCGCAAACATTTCCAATGCGGCTTGTTTTGGTCAAAGTTCTGGTGCAATTGATCTAACAGTCACAGGTGGTGTAGCTCCGTATACCTATTTTTGGTCTATTAACGCGAGTACGGAAGATATTACTTCCATTAACGCAGGTTCTTATACCGTAACAGTTACCGATGCAAATGGTTGTTCAACAAACCAAACATTTTTGGTTTCGGAACCATCCGCATCCGTTTCGGTAAGTGAAACACATACAGATGTGATTTGTGCAGGAACTGCCACAGGAACCGTGAACCTTTCTGTCAGTGGTGGAACTGGCCCGTATTCATTTCAATGGAGTAATGGTCTAACTACTGAAGATTTATCTGCTATTGCAGCGGGAAGTTATGTTGTTCAAATTACAGATGCAAATGGATGTGCGACAAGTTTAAATGTTGCATTAGCTGAATTATATGCACCGTTAACCCTCAGTACAACCCAACAAAATGTATCATGTTTTGCTGGTTCTACAGGATTCATTAATTTAAATGTTCTTGGAGGATCTCCTCCTTATGCCTATGTTTGGTCAAATTCTTCAAGTACGCAAGATATTGGTGGATTAGCAATTGGAACGTATACTGTTTCTGTAACGGATTTAAATAATTGTACAGCTGTTACATCGGCAACGATTTCACAGCCTGCTTCTGGCTTGACATCGTCTGAAACAAATATTGATTTACAATGTGTGGGATATAGCACAGGTTCTGTGAATGCCACTGTTTCAGGTGGGACAGCACCTTATTCATATTCATGGAGTAATGGCGCGACAAATGAAGATATTTCGAGTCTACCGATCGGAACATACACCTTGATCATTACAGATGCGAATAATTGTTTGGATACGCTCGTTGCAACAATTGATAACCCGAATGACGGACTCAATATTTCTTCGATTGTCAACAATGTTGGTTGTTACAATGGCGCTAATGGTTCCATTGATCTGACCATAAGTGGAGGTACGCCAGGTTACATTGTGACGTGGTCGAATGGATTGCAACTTCAAGATTTATCAAACTTAACTGCTGGTTCGTATACAGTAAATGTTACAGATAATGCCGGATGTACCTTATCCCAGTCTTACACGTTAACTCAGCCAGAAGCTCCCTTGACCTTTACTTCGCAAACAACGAACGTTTTATGCTATGGAGATACAACAGGTGCGGTTACCTTAGCGTTAGCTGGTGGGACCCCAGTTTATTCATTCGCTTGGAGTAACGGTGCAACGACAGAGGATATTTACAATTTACCTGCTGGAACTTATTCGGTAACAATGTCTGATGCAAATGGTTGTAGTTCGACATACAGTGGCATTGTAACACAGCCAGGATCGGCGATATCGATGACTTTGTATCCTAGTCCTGCTTTGTGTTTTGGTACAGCAACGGGTAGCATTGATTTGAATGTAAGTGGTGGTGTACCAGGGTATACATTTAGTTGGAGTAACGGTTCAACAACGGAAGACTTAACGAGTATCCAAGGTGGACAATATTCAGTGACAATCCAGGATTTAAATGGGTGTTTATTAGCGGACACGGTAGTGGTTTCGCAACCAATGAGCGCATTGACCTTGAACCAAACAACGACAAACGTAAGTTGTACTGGACTGAGCGATGGCTACATTAATTTGACGGTAAGTGGAGGCACGGGTCCGTATGTATACTTATGGAATAATGGTTCCACGACACAAGATTTATCGAATGTTCCAGCAGGGATTTACGCGGTAACGGTAACGGATGCCAATAGCTGTAGTGGAAGTTTAACCATACAAGTGACGCAACCAAGTGCCTTAGTAGGGGTAACGGGAGTTTCTGCCAATGTGATTTGTCATGGCGGAACAACGGGAAGCGTCGCAGCAACAGGAACAGGTGGTACAGGTATCTACACATATTTGTGGAGCAATGGCTCAACGAGCGCAACGTTAACGGGTATACCTGCGGGCATATACAGTGTAATTGTAACGGATAATAATGGGTGTAATTCAAGTCAAGCATGGACGATTACCGAACCAAGTCCGATCAGTTTACAGAGCGTAAACACGAACATATTGTGCTATGGTCAATCATCAGGAAGCATATCCGCACAGGCAAGTGGAGGAGTTGCACCCTACCAATACCAATGGACGAATGGCTTAACGGGATCGGTGATTGTGAACCAAGTAGCAGGTCCATATTTTGTCACAGTAATCGATGACAATGGTTGTACATCGACATTTTCAGACACGATATATCAGCCACAGAGCGCATTAACGATGAGTAGCATCGTAGTGGATAATACCTGTTTTGGTGTAAATGGTGGATCAATCAATAATACAACAAGTGGCGGAACCGCGCCATATCAATATCAGTGGAATACAGGCGCGAGTACAGAAGACTTAACGAATTTGTTAGCGGGAAGTTATACGGTTACGATACTGGATGCGAATGGCTGTATTTACACATCGACCCAATCGGTGAGTCAACCCCCAGTGAGCATGACGGCAAGCGAGACGCATCTAGATGTGAGTTGTTATGGAGGAGGAAATGGATTGATCAACTTAACGGTAAGTGGAACAGGCTTCCCATTCAGTTATGCATGGAGTAATGGTGAGACGACACAGGACATAGATAGTTTGGTACCGGGAGTATACAACGTAACGATTACGGATGACGATGGCTGTATATTGACCCAATCGGTGAACATAAGCCAACCATCAACGGCAATCAACGTTCAGGCCTTGGTAACGGATGTGTTATGTCATGGTAATCCAACAGGATCAATTGATGTTACGGTCACGGGTGGTGTAGGACCATATTCTTATAACTGGAGTAATGGACTGGGTACACCGGATATTAGTAATGTATTAGCGGGAACGTATGTGTTAAATGTCTTCGACCAAAAAGGATGTTTATCGCCACATACCTATACGATAACTCAACCAAGTGCTGCTCTTTCAGCATTGCTTGTACCAACAAACATTGATTGTTTTGGTCAAAATTCTGGCCAAATCGATTTACAGGTAAGCGGCGGAACATTAGGCTACAGTTATGTATGGAATAATGGATCGAGTAGTCAGGACATATTTGGATTATCTCCAGGCGCATATGTAGTAACGGTAACGGATGGTAATGGCTGTACCGCAAGTGGAACGACGGTATTAAGTCAACCGAGTCTACCAATGACGGTAACAGGAGTAATAGGTTCGGTATTGTGTTATGGAGATAGCACGGGATTTGTGAATATTACGGCATCCGGAGGAACAGCGCCTTATAATTACTTGTGGAATGGTACGATCATCAGTGAAGACATCGATAGTATTCCAGCGGGACCTTATGTATTGGAAGTCTACGATGACAATGGTTGTTATGTACAACAGACGTATCAAGTACAACAGAGTTTGAGTCCCTTGACTTTGACAAGTGTTCAGACGCCTGCAGGATGTTATGGTGGATCGAATGGTCAATTGAACCTGACGGTAACAGGAGGCACGACCCCATATAGCTATCAATGGAACACCGGAAGTACAGTACAAGATATACAGAATTTATCTACGGGCATCTATAGCGTAACGGTAACCGATGCAAATGGATGTAGTGGTACCTTACAAGATACAGTGACTCAACCGAGTTTCTATGGCGTTACTGCCCAAGTAACCCCGGTGGCATGTTTTGGACAGAATACGGGATCAATCAACGCTACAGTCATAGGCGGCACAGGACCATATACGTATTCATGGAGCAATACGCAGACGACCCAGGATTTAAGTGGATTACTAGCTGGGACCTACCTGGTATCGGTCACGGATCAAAATGGATGTTTATCAAGTCAAAGCTTTAGTGTGACCCAACCAAGTGCGACCTTGAGTTTAAGTACGGTGATGACCAACGTGAGTTGTACCGGTTCAGGAACGGGAGGGATTAACTTAACCGTTAGCGGTGGAACAGCACCGTATACTTACATATGGAATAACCAAGCGACGACCCAAGATATCAGTAACGTAGCCCAAGGCACTTACACCGTGACAGTAACCGATGCAGGAGGATGTCAAGTAAGTACAGGAGCGCAAGTGACTCAACCACAGGCGATGAGTTTAATCGTGAGCACAAGTAATCCATTGTGTCCAGGAACAGCCACAGGATCGATTGACTTAACGGTGAATGGAGGCACACAACCCTACGCATATGCATGGAGCGGACCAAATACAACAGCAACAACGCAAGACATTGGCTTCCTAACAGCCGGGGTATACTTTGTAACGGTAACAGACGCCAATAACTGTACATCGACACAATCGGTATCCTTACAGAATCCAATCGGAGTAAGTGCGACGTATGTGAGCACACCCGTACAATGTTATGGAGGGAATAATGGCTCGGTGAATGTGAGTGTAACCGGAGGAGCAGCACCTTATAGCTACCAATGGAGTACAGGAGCACAGACCCAAGACATTTGGAATGTACCAGCAGGAAATGACACCTTGGTGGTAACGGATGCCTTAGGCTGTGTAGATACGTTAGTTACTTTAACAACTCAACCAACCCAACCAATCACCGTCACTGCGGTTATTCAAAATGTGGGGTGTTTTGGAACACTTTCCGGAAGTATTAATGTGAGCGTAACAGGAGGAACACCTGGTTACACCTACCAGTGGTTAACAGGTCCAACTACGGAAGATTTATTCGGTTTAGGTGCTGGTAGTTATACCATAAATGTCACCGATTTTAATGGTTGTATCCAAACAGAAAGTTACAACATTACTGCACCATTGACTCCCATGATGTTGGCTGTCACGGGAATAGGTTTAACATGTTATAACTCCTCAACTGGATCTGTTGATTTGACAATTACAGGTGGTGTTGGCCCATACCAAATAAATTGGTCTACAGGTTCAACGAATGAAGATATCTTTAACTTACCAGCAGGGTTCTATCAAGTCAATGTAGAAGATGTAAATGGTTGTGCGGATTCTGCAACAGTTACGCTGCAAAATCCAAGTCCTTTATTGGTTTCCGGTGTAATTAGCAATGTTCAATGTTATGGACAAGCAACCGGAGGCATCGATTTAACAGTAACCGGTGGGGCTGGCCCATATTTCTACACATGGTCGAATGGCTCAACGACGGAAGATTTAATTAACCTAAGTTTTGGCACATACACGGTTTCAATTACGGATTTCAACGGCTGTACAATAACAGCAAGTTATTATGTCACACAACCAAGTTCGGAAGCAGTGATTTCAAGTACAGTAAACAACATTTTATGTAATGGAAACAGTACAGGTTGGATCAATGCAACGGCTGTGGGAGGGGCATTGCCTTATAGTTATTTCTGGCAGGGACCATCAGGATTTGTTTCACCGAACGAGGATTTATTCGGTATTCCAGCAGGAAGCTATGTATTGATGGTAACGGATGGTATAGGCTGTGTGACACAGGATACGATTGTAGTGAGTCAACCAGCGTTGATTACGCCAACGGTTATTCAAACCAATGTAAGTTGTTATGGATTTGGTAATGGTTCCTTGGACATCAGTGTAACGGGCGGAGTCGGAAGTTATGATTACAGTTGGTCAACAGGAGCAACGACACAAGACTTAACGAACTTAATTCCCGCGACATACACCTTGACCATCACAGATGACAACAACTGTTCGGTAGGCTCAAGTTATGTGATCACGCAACCACTTCAAGCATTGACATCGAGCATCAGTCAAGTGAATGTAAGTTGTTACGGAGACTCAACGGGCTTTATCAATTTGAATGTAACGGGAGGAACACTGGGATACACGTATAGTTGGACCAATGGCTCGACCACAGAGGATATCTTTAACCTACCGATTGGCACCTATGGCGTTAATGTAACGGATGCGAATGGCTGTACAACCAGCAGTCAAACGACGATTACGCAACCACAGGCGGGCTTGAGCATCAGTTCGAGTCAAACGAATGTAAGTTGCTATGGTGGCAGTAATGGAAGCATCAGCATCTTCAGTCAAGGAGGAACACCGAGCTATGATTACCTCTGGAACAATGGACAAACGACATCGACTATTAGCGGACTACCGATCGGAAGTTACACGGTATTGGTAACAGATAGTTTGAACTGTAGTGCTACAATGACCATCACATTGACACAACCACAATCTGAAATCACTACGACGAACTCCGTAGTCAATTTAATTTGTTTAAACACATCAACAGGCTCGATAGATTTGAGTATGAACGGCGGAACACCTGGCTACAGTTATTTATGGAGTAACGGAGCGACGACCCAGGACATCGATAGCTTGTCGTCAGGCGATTACACGGTAACAGTAACCGACACCTTGGGATGTGTATTGACAACGACCTTAACAGTTGCAGACCCTGTCGATCCAATGTTGGTAACACCAACAGTAACGAATGTGACGTGTTATGGCGGCAGCGATGCATTGATTAGTTTAGCGATTACAGGCGGTCTTCCATCGTATGATATACAATGGTCAACAGGTGACACATTGGGCGTATTGGATTCATTAATAGCAGGAGGATACAGCGTGTTAGTAACAGATGCACAAGGATGTGAATCGACCTTGAATTTCACGATAACGCAGCCCGCACCCATCATAGCATACTTCAACCCAAGTGTGACCTTTGGTTGTTCACCGGTAACCGTAACGTTTACAAATAACAGCAGCGGACCGTATACAAACAGTTTATGGGATTTTGGTAATGCGACGAGTACAACGACCCAAAATGGAGTTACGACATTTACCCAACCGGGATGTTATGACATCAGTTTAATTGTATCGAATGCTGCAGGATGTGCTGATACGATGAGCACGGATAGTTTGGTGTGTGTGGTATCAGGACCAGATGCAAGTTTTGTGGCGAGTACCCAAGGCATTGACTATTACACAGGACAACTGGAGTTGTTCAACACATCGGATGGAGCAGTGACCGATTACCATTGGACCTTTGGAGATGGAAGTCCGAATTCAACAATGGAAAACCCGATTCATTATTACCCAGATCAACAAGCGGGAAGTTACTTAGTTACTTTATCGATCATCGACACGAATGGATGTGTTGACACAGCATCCTATGAGTTCTCTTTGGTGGAAATATTGAGTGTATACATTCCGAATAGCATCACCATAAACGGCGATAACATCAATGAATTATTCCTACCTGTATTTTCGAATGTGGATATCATGAAGGGATATCAAATGGAGATATACAACCGTTGGGGACAATTGGTATGGGAAACAGACATTGTATCCGAGGGATGGAATGGAAGGTACAAAGACAATAAGGATGTTCAATTAGGAACATATACTTGGAAAATTAAATACACAGATAATTTAAGTGAAACGCGTACATTAGTTGGGCATGTGACCATTCTAAGGTAATTCGAAATTACAGCGTAATTTTAAATCATTCTTGTAACTTTGCAGGTGTAAAAAATAAATGAATGAAAAAGTTAATAGAAGCATTTCCTCAGAATATTGTAGACGCTACAGCGATTGCAAACGCAAGTAAATTTCAAAAGCCACAAAATGAAATACATAACATTGTTATTTGTGGTTTAGGCGGATCTGGTATCGGTGCGAAAATAGTTTCCAATTGGATTCAAGACGAGATTCAAATTCCGGTGGTAGTCAGTAACGAATATGTTCTTCCTGCTTTTGCTGGAAAAAACACTTTAGTAATCGGATCATCGTATTCAGGAAATACAGAAGAAACGACGATGAGCATCAATGAAGCTCATGCAAAAGGCTGCCATATCATTGGAATCACGAGTGGTGGAAATTTGGCTTCTTTTTGTTCAACGAATGGGTATGATTGCGTTATTGTTCCGGGTGGAAATCCACCTAGAAGTGCATTGGCATTTTCTGTTGTTCAATTATTACATATTCTTGCTGAACTAGGATTTACTTCTGCTACTCACGTGGATACTATGAATAAATCAGCAAAGGTTCTTACAAATGAATTAGAATCAATTCAAGCAGTAGGAAAAGAATTAGCTGCGCATTTATTTGGTAAAGTAGGTGTATATTATGCAGAGACGAAATACGAAGGAGTGATTGTACGCGCCCGACAACAGTTTAATGAGAATTCTAAATATTTAGGATGGCATCACACCATTCCTGAAATGAATCACAATGAATTGGTAGGATGGAGTGGAGGAGACGCTCGATTCGCGCCAGTATTCTTTAGCACCGGTGATTTACACCCAAGAAATCAAAAGCGTTTTGAGATTACAAAAGACGCCGTTGAAAAGAAATGTGGTCAAGTATTTACCCTCCATGCAAAAGGAGATTCTTTCATTGAAAGATCCTTGTATTTAATTCACATTGTGGACTGGGCATCTTATTATTTGTGTGAGATGAATGGTGCAGATATCATGGACATCGAAATCATCGATTACCTGAAAGGAGAATTGGCGAAGTTTTAATGGAAACACCTTCCGTTCAGGTTCGGGACCTCGGACTCATTGATTACAAAGAAGCATGGGATTTTCAAGAATCGCTTCTCAAAAAGTCGGTGGATATCAAAATCCTTAATCGAACGAATGAGACCCAAAACGTACCTGAGAATTATTTGTTGTTCTGCGAACACCCGCATGTATATACCCTTGGGAAAAGCGGAAAACCAGAGCATTTATTGTTAAATGAAGATCAGTTAGAACAAGCATCCGCTCGGTATTACAAAATTAATCGAGGTGGAGATATCACATACCATGGTCCTGGTCAATTGGTTATGTATCCAATCATCGATCTTGAGCAATTTTTTACGGATATACATAAGTATATGCGTTTTTTGGAAGAGGCAGTTATCTTAACTTTGGGTGATTACGGTATTTCCGCTGGGCGTTATGATGGATTAACCGGTGTTTGGATTAACCCAAATCAAGCCACGGCAAGGAAAATATGTGCGATGGGGGTTAAATGTTCAAGATGGATTACCATGCATGGAATAGGATTTAACGTGAATTCGGATTTGAATTATTTTTCAAACATTATTCCATGTGGAATTGATGATAAAGCCGTTACCTCTTTAGAAAAAGAACTTGGTAGAAAAGTGTCCATGGAAGAAGTAAAACAACGTTTGCGCGTTCATATGGAAGTCGTTTTTGGTTTTAAGTCAATTGAATACACACCATGAGAGAAGAATTAAAAGGTCCCAAAGTGGAGCATGTTGCCATCGCCTTGGTGGAGATCCCTTTGGAAAACAATGAAAAAGAGTACATCGTATATTTACTGAATTTACGCGATGACATTATGGAGGGAATCATCGTTACTTCAACGGGATATGGAGAACATCCAGTAACAGGCGAAAAAATAGCCACTTCCACATTGAGAAAAGGGATTGAAATCATGTTGCCGAACGAAGCAGCGCGCATTGAACCAATTATGCCTGATTTATTCGACCTCACGAATGAATATTGGGTAAGTTTTTGGGTGAATGATGTCATGTACGATAAACGATTTTTATTCATCCCGGGAAGCATCAAACAAGAAGACTTTCAAATGATTGACTTATTAGGACACAAAGGGATTTTGTTGACATGAAAAAACTAGTCCATTTTTTTCTTTACTTGATTTTAAACTTCGGTGCTTTGGCAATCGGGGGATTTTTGATGGGATCGAGTCCAAATGAGAATGCGTGGTATGTGCATTTAAATCAAGCACCATGGACTCCACCGGGTTTTGTGTTCGGATTAGCTTGGATGATTATTATGTTGTGTTTCACACTATACCTTACCACAAGTTCCGTATTTGTGTTGGGTGAAAAAAAGCGCCGAAACACCTACTTAGTCCATTTGCTTTTGAATGTAAGTTGGAATCCCATATTTTTCTATTTTCATCTGACTTGGTTGGCCTTTCCGATTTTGATCGCATTAATCTTGAGCTTGATTCTATTAAACCGTCAAATGGACAATTCCGCTTCAAAGGTTAAGTCCTTATTGTTATTGCCTTATTTTATATGGTTGCTAATAGCCGCTTCATTAAACGCATATGTTGCGATTATGAATTAGTTTGCAAAAGGGATTTTCCAGTCATTTCAATAGGTGCAGCCAAGCGCATTCGATTTAAAATAGTAGGAGCAACGTCTGCCAATATTCCATCGTTTAATTCAATTCCTTTGTCATCAGTGACTAAGATTACGGGAACAGGATTTAAACTGTGTGCAGTATTTGGAGTTCCGTCTGGATTGACTGCGTAATCAGCATTTCCATGATCGGCGATGATTAAAAATTCATATCCTTTATTTCTACCAAATTCTACCACAGATTTTAGGCACTCGTCGACTGTTTCCACTGCCTTAACAATGGCGGAAAAAACTCCGGTGTGTCCTACCATGTCTGGATTAGCAAAATTGAGGCAAATAAAATTTGGCTGATCGTTTTCGATACTCCTAAGGATGCAATCCCTCACTTCTTGGGCGCTCATTTCTGGTTGCAAATCATATGTGGCAACTTTTGGTGAATTCACCATGATGCGCTTCTCACCAACGAATTGTTCTTCGCGACCACCACTAAAAAAGAAAGTGACATGGGGATATTTTTCTGTTTCTGCAATGCGAACTTGAGTCCGGTCCATATTTGATATGACCTCACCGAGCGTATTAATTAGGTTATCCTTTTCAAATAGGACGTGTAATCCGCGATAAGTTGCATCGTAATTTGTCATGGTACAATAATGCAAATCCAAAGGAGTCATCTGAAATTCTGGAAAAGCTTGTTGTGTTAAAACCGTCGTAATTTCTCTTGGTCGGTCAGTCCGGAAATTAAAACAAACGACAACATCACCATTTTCAATGAGTCCATTCGAATCGATCATGAATCCTTCGATAA
>JACCDK010605904.1_pt1 | contig 11135 bp, 10 predicted proteins | sample 7445871 | NCBI WGS metagenome assembly JACCDK01 (sample SAMN15323436, study PRJNA562643) | freshwater metagenome | isolation source: river surface water | place: USA:Blue River Watershed | collected 2017-08-15
AATTTATATTTCTTTCGCAATATGCTCGTACCTTCATCATCACTATATTTTTTATTAAATATATCATTGATATACTCTTTATACAAAATGTCCCTTATTATTTTATATATGACATCGTCATACTCCTTATTCAATACTGTGGCAATATCAGAATAATCCACAGCTAAAACATTAGATAATAAATAATTTTCATCACACCTACTCCAATAACTATTCTTATATTTCTCTATTATATCATCTACTGTAAAATATATTACATTATTTCCTTTCATTCCCTTAAATAACTATATATTATAAAGATTTGTTGTGAGATGGCTAATTGCGGAGTATGTATTTATAGTCGGTTGTCATAAAGCCGTTGAAGGAAGAGCTGGCTGCCGTAGTATATGCCCCGAAGTTCTCTACATATACCCATTCGCCTACTACCAATTCCGGAAGCATTATTTCGCTCGCTATTAAATCCATACTATCGCAAGTTGGCCCAAATATCTTGCTTTTGTATAATATTTTTTCATTGCGTTCATTAAAAGGTTGTATGATAGGATTGTTGTGGTCAAAATATATACAATTGAAGGAGCCATAAACACCATCATTAAGATAATAAATGATGATTTCTTCTAATTCTCCAGTATCTTTATTTAAATATTTTTCTCGTTTTTTGCCGATTACATTGAGTACGAGGATATGCGATTTTTCCACGAAATATCTTCCAGGCTCGGCAATAAACTTAATAGTCTCTTCTTCTATCTCAGTGGCAAAAAATTCTTTTTGAGCTCCGTTTATAGTTTCGGCAATCTGGTCAATATTTATAGAAGTATCTGAATAAACGCCTGGAAATCCTCCGCCAATATCTATAATATTGATATTGATATTATTTTTTATTGCCAAGTCGTAAGCTTCGCGACAAGTTTTTATAGCATTATAATAGTTATCAAGAGAACGGCAACCGCTTCCTACGTGAAAGCTAAAGCCTACGAGATTCAAGTTTAGAATATTCATTAGAGCAATGAGTTTTTCTACATTTTCCAATTTACACCCAAATTTTGAATTAAATTGACAGATACTATTGCTATCATCTACTGCCAAACGTAAAAGGAGCTTGGAATACGGATGATACAATTTAATCTTGTAGAGCTCTTCTTCACAATCAAAGGTCATCATATCAACATCATTAGCACGGGCATATTTTATTTGCGAAGACATTTTGCAAGGATTGGCAAATATTATTTTGTCAGGGTCATTAGTGTATTCTATTACAGACTTGATTTCATTTTCAGAGGCACAATCAAAATAAGTCCCGAGACAACATAGCAAATCTAAGATTACGGGATTTGGATTACATTTGACGGCATAATATGGCTTAATATTCGGAAAATTAGTAATCCATTTCTCATACAATTTAATAATTTCCCCCAAATCTATGATATAGAATGGCTGTTCGCTCTGATTATTTTTTAAAAAATCATTTATTATGTCATATGTAGTGTATTCCATACTAAATAACTTTACATTGTATTTCTCCAAAAGCTGATTATTAAAGCTCATTTATTTCTCGCACCTAATTATTTTTATGTAATTGTTTAATTGTTCATTTGTTTATATAATATTATATACGATAGGCAATATATGATTGATATATGATATGCGATATATGATATGTGATATATGATATGCGATATATGATATGCGATATATGATATGCGATATATGATATACAAGGTATTAAGCGTTTTTCCAGAAGTCTTCTGCGGTAATAAATTGCATTCCCATTCTAATCGCGGTAGTTTCGTCGGTTTTTCTATCTCCTACAAAGATACATTTGGAAGGATTTAATTTTAGAGTTTCTACAAAGTTTACAACTTGTCCCACCTGCGGTTTTCTACAATAGCAACTGAGCGGAAAGGCGCTGTGAGGACAATAAGTAATATTAAACTCATTTTCGGTTAATCCCAGCATTTCACGAGTCTTATTCATACACGCAATTACCTGATTATTGCTAACAATACCTTTAGAAATGCCAGACTGATTACTTATACCAAGCAGTTTATATTTATTTTTTAGAAGAGCTCTCAATTTTTTCTTCTGCTCTTCTAAGGATATAATCTTCATTGGCTCAACTTCTTCAGGAATTAAAGGATATTTATGTTTAAGATGTTCGGTATATCGCAGAGTCCCATCTATATCAAAAAATATTGCCTTATTCCTATATTTCCTACCATCCCATTTAATAGCAGGGGCTTCTACTTTTATTACATTAGTAAATCCCTCGGCAATTTTTGGAATCTCTATTTTTTTTCGCATAGCAAACAAAGTAGCTGGCGGAAATACATTAGGGTCTTTATGAGCCTCTGTATTTTTTTCGGCTTTGCCAGTCATATATATGTGTTTATATCTATCAAACATCCTATGTAATGTTTTAACCTGACTATCTTCAATAGTATTTACAATATAATGAGCTTCTATGGGAATATTTAAGCTCTGTGCCAATTTTATAAAAGGCTTTCTTGTATCTATAGTAATATTAGTATTATCAATAATTATTTTATATTTATTTTTAGATTCTAAAAGTTCTTTCAATTTCGGTAAAATATCAGCTATCGCACCACCTAATGTATCGCGCGATAATATAATGCCGTTTTTAGAATATTTGGTTGCCAATTTTTTGGAATATGTAGATTTGCCAGATGCCGGAAATCCAACAATGACTATGATTTTCTTTTCACTATTCATATTGTTATATTTATTATTACTATATATAATCATTTTTTTAGATAACCTATATGGCTTATATACATATGTCTATTTAGCATTATAAAATTAAAAAATGATTAGAGTCTATCAAAACATAACACATAGCAAGAAGCAATAATATAAGGAAAAATACATTGATTATTGAATATGTTTAAGAAGAATTATTTGACAGAGATTCCCGATGATATTCTTGAAATTATAGATATGTATTGGCGTGAAGACGATTATAACATACATGTAAAGACTGAGAGAAATTATTTTAGCTGGCAATATAATAATTTCATAGATGAAAGGATGCATAAGAGCATATGTCGTTTGAATTATGTATATAAAGCAGGAGCGAATACAAAAGCCTTTATAAATCGTCAGAAAAATGCCGGCGATAAGCTGAAAAATCATATTGATGATATCATTAAATATATGAAGATGCCGAAAGTCAAGAAAATCCTGAGAAATAATGGTATCTATAATGCCAAGAAAATATATGAGAGGGAAAATCCAGATAATAATAGCCAGGTATTAAATTACGAGAAAGCCCTGCTATCTCAATATATATTTTCGGCATATTATACCATCGTATATGCCATAAGAATAGAAAGGTAATAAAGCTAATATCTATATCATCAAAGCTTATAAATACATATGTATGACATATACCTATAATAAAAAGTCTGATTATTAGTCCGACATAAAGAAAAAATATTATTGCGAGAATTATCTTAGGATATTCCTAGATATATTCAATAATCAGATATTTATAATTTAATAATCAGTTTGCGATTGACCACCCATTAAGCCAAAGTTGTTTAAGAGATTACCTCCTTTACGGTGATATTTTTTGCCTTTCTTAACACTGCGTTTTCTGAAAGTAGCAGCCATCATTAATTTGTCAAGCATAGATTTAGGGACTTTGTTTCTTTTTCTGCGTCTTCCGCCTGATTGGTCAGGTTCATTTAGGAATTTCTCTCCATGCTTATGAACTTGGAAATAATCCATAGCATTATTACCGCCTCTGTAGCCGCCCTTTTTACTACAGCTGCTTCCTCCAATTTTTTGATCGTGTGCATTAAAACCCTCAGTTTTAGATGGAGGAGTAGGAGGAGGAGGAGGAGGAGGAGTAGATGGCGGTGCTTCTTGATGAGATTTAGGAACATCCATGCTATTTACTGGTTGCGTAGAGAACTTATCTTTAGTTTTCTCGGCTTTTTCGCTAAAATTTTCATTGTCCATATTGGCAAAAAATTCTTGGAGGAATCCACCATATTTTTTCGCGGATTTTGAACGCGTCTTCTTGGATTTCTTAGGCTTAGAAGCTTTAGACGCGGCAGCTTTTTTGCATAATTTAACATAGCTTTCTACAGATCTCATTTTTCCAAACCCTTTAACATATAGCTTGGTTCCTTTGTGTTTCTTATAAATGCACTTTTTTTTTCCTTCAATAACTTTGGTTTTAACTTTCTCGTACCCAGCAACACTCATTCAATTCTTCTTCTATAAAATAAAGAAGAAAATAAATAATATATAATAATAAATAAGAAAAACAAGCACTTTATGTTAAATTACAATACAATAAGTTTAGAAGAGAATGCGCAATTTATATACTTATCTATTTTTATTATGTTATTTGTTGTAATTATATTATTTTATTTGAAAGAAACCAACAGAAAACATTATAAATTATTTGAAAAATATGGCGAAACGCGAGAAGGAACACACATATATTCTACACAACAATTAGAATTAGACTCTACGCCTATATTTTATCCCACACAAAGTTCAAAGGTCACACTGGTACCTTGTGAAATTAGATTTAACAAAGATGGTTCAAGTAAATACGTTTTTAAAGATGATTGGAAGGAAATAGCAACAATTAATAATAATACGGGAGAAAATAGCCCAGATTTGCCATATGCTAAGAAAATACTAACAAAAAAAGGAGCTAATAAATCGGATTTTAATAATTTTAGCGAAGAAAGTAGATGTTTTAAGCTGAAAAATAATAATAATGATTTGAACACTCATAAATATGCGGAAAATGCCTTGATATCATATAATCATAATAAATATACTACATTACAAACGACAGATGGAGATACTAAGGAATATATACAGATGAACTTTAATCCGTCGCTTGCCAAAGAAACAGATTATTACAAATATGCTATTGAAAGTATATGTAGCTATACTTATGATACTATTCTAACACCACCTTTGAAAAATGTAGAGCTTTATCGCATATTTATAGATGATGATAATATTATTAAAAGCATTAATAAAATTAAAATAAACGCATTAAACAATAACAAATTCGAAATAATCCCTTTTTCTCTCACAGAATTATTAGACACAAGTTCATCTATATATTATTATGATACTAATAGCAAAACTTTCAAATTCAAAATTAATAAAAACGAAAAGATAATTGGAATCACAATATACAAGTTTGAAAGGAATCTATTGTGTGAAAAAGAGGAAATAATATCTTATGATGTATTGATAACAGATGATACAAAACTTAATACAGTTTCTTTAATAAATATAGATAAACTTATTCTGCCGGTTGCGATAGATGGCACTGAGCTTATTGATGATATTCTGGATAATTTTAGAATACGTATAAATAATAAATATGAACCTAAGAATTTTACGGATAAAGAAAAAATCTTAGAAATTATAAAAAATTACATAGATAATCGCATAGATTCATTAAATACTCCTATAATAAGAGAAATAGCAATAAAAAAAGCAGAACTTGTAGAATTAGAGAAGGTGAAAAATGCTTTTGCCGACAAGATATCTACCATAGACAAGTATATAATAAATATAATTACAGTTGAATCACAGAATTATGACGAGGAAACTAAGAACTTCTTAAATAAATATTTAAAGCCAGGCAAAATATCTTTTCAAAAATATATTGAAAAGAAAATATTAGAACCGATAATAAATGATGATAAATTGAAGGCTACACTCAAAGACAATACAAAAATCATCGATTATGCTTTCGGTGGCAACGGGCAAATACTGGCGATGCCTCATTTTCCCGATGCTCACCGTATTGATAATGCAAGCCAAAAACTATCTCACGGTGGCTGGACTATAGAATCATCATTAAAAACACTACCAAATCAGGGACTCAGCGCTATATTACACCTTTGGACATTTAAAATGCCGATTTTAGTCTTTGTAATTTTTGTATTTTCTTACTTTATTTTTCCTAATATATTTGGTTTGTCTATTATATGTTCCATTTAATATTCTCTTATAATAGTCTTCTGGTATTGTTTTTATAACCTCTTTAATATTATTATTTAAGTCTTCATAATATAACCCTTGCTTCTTTTGTAATTTAGATTTTAGAAGACTAAAAAACATTTCTATACTATTTGTATAATGTTGATATGGTACAGAATAAATCAACTTATTATTCTTGTTTATTAATTCTTTAACTCTTATGTTTCTATGGGAACTTGCATTATCTAAAATGATAACCTTGTTTTTATATTTATTAATAAACCTTTCTAAAAATGCTAATAACCTATCACCATCTATACCACCCTTATTATATAATTCATAACCTTCTACTCCATTTATAGAAATAGCAAAAATACCAGTATATTTTTTGAAAACTTCTTGTGAATTAGTTTTAACTACACATCTTTTACCTACTTCATTATAACAATAATGTCTTAATTGTAAAGAGTTAATACTTGTTTCATCTATGCAAATAATGTCGTCAATATTATAATTTTTTATTTCATTATAAAAATCTTTTATTTTTTCTTTAATATTAATATCCTTACCGAATCGCTTTATAGGTTCATGTCTTATTTTAGTTAATTTTAAAGATATATAATTTTCTTTAATTATCCTACTAATATGTCTTCTTGTAATGTTTAATTTAGAATACTTATTGCTTAATTTAGCAAGCAAATCCTCAATTGTAATAGTCTTATTATTTTTAAGTTCTTTGAGTATAAAAGTTATATGTTCTTTTTTAACCTTGTATGATATTGGTTCTCTGTTATGTCTTTTAATTTCATTTTCATCTTCATATCTTTTAGTCCATCTTAATAAACTTCTTACAGAGCAATTAAAAATTCTACATGTATTATCTTGCGTATCTTTATTTTCCAATAAATATTTAACAGCGGATATACAATGTAAAAGATTATGCTAAAAAATATATATATTTTACTGTAAAGGCAAATGCGTAATATTTATATGTATATATATTAGAATTGAAAATATAAATAAAATGGATAAAATGAGAATGAAAAGTACAAGTAAGGATTCTTCAAAATCGGCAAGAACTACAAAATCTGCTTCAGCATCACACTCATCTCCTGTATCTAAATCAATAGTTAAAAACTTTATGAAAGGCTTGATGACTACGGAAGAGCTTTTGAAAAAAAAAGAAAATAAAAATAAAGGGCTTGTTAAAATTAGATTAGCAGTATCTTCGGATGATATGAAGAAAATGCCAGAAATGCTAATTAATAAAGAGTTTAATTTAGTAGTAAAAAAATTAAAAAAAATCAATAATAAACCGTTAAACTTTTAGAGGGTGTTAAATCTGTTTATTGTATCTTAACCATTTCCAGAATTTAATAGTAACTCTATTTAAAAATATGCGGAAATTGGTGTTTGTAAGAGTAAAAAAGGCATCGTTGTTCAATTCATCGAAGTTATTCATATCTATGAATGGCGAACTCTGTGGTGTTATATTTGTATTACTGGATAGCGAATATAACGAGTATGCTTCCTCATTCATTATTCTTACAAATTCTGTTTCGTGTGTGTTGAGAGTACCACCGTTAAAAACGTTCTGTACATTAATATGTTTAAATATATTATTAGGACTTGAATCATATACAGGTATTCCGGGAGTATTGGGAGCATCATCCCATTCTACGATTTTGTGTATTCTTTTTAAATTATATAATAAAAGACATTTTATTACATTGCGATAGGCCTCTATTCCTGTGCCACATTTATTCATTACGTGTGTAACCATATCCTGTTTTCCATCAAGAAGAGCGACAAAATAACCTCGAGGATTACCTATTTTTTTTGTTCTCGGGTCTAATACTAAATTATAATCGTCCCATAATTCGTCTAAATCTCTTAACTCCTTTTTTGCCTCAGACATTATTAATACTGAAAAAGGGATTTTTTTTCTTTCAGCATTTCTATGTTTTATCCAAGAAGGAACAAAGTAAGCCGGAAGCCACTTCTCGACCGCGTCCTTACCCTTTTTATCATCCTCAATAATAATGTCTAGACTTTCTTCAAACGCAATTTCGGAGGGAGTTCGATCAAATATAGATACTCTTTGTTGAGGAGGATTAAAATTCATATGCGTGCTAGGAGCGCGGCTTATAGGGCCATATGCCGCACCATTAGCATTGGGATTAGGATGAGCATTTCCATTTGCATAATTTGGCCCTAATGTTTCTCTTATTAAATTTTCAAAAGCAGGATATTTACCAGACATTCTTATATTATTCTAATTATTTAACAGATATTAAATAATTAGCAATTATAATGTCATATCTTTGAACATATAAGTGTCTATTAGAGTATATCCGAGTTTTCTGTAATAATTTCTCACACCTGTCCCGCTAATAATGGCAATTTTTGTATATCCTTGTTCTTTTGAAATTCTTTCTGCTTCTTCAATTAATCTCTTGCCATATCCTTTATGTTGATAAGAAGCTTCGATATTATTTCCAACATTACTAAGATTAGAATAAACATGTAGTTCGCGTATTAGAGCACAATTGTGCAAGATAGGTAGTTGCGTAGATTTATCAATGTTAGCGAGTCGAAGCCTAATAAATCCAATTAAGTATTTTCCTTCCGATTCAAATGATATAAAATATTCTGTACCACCGCTTCCATCATATGATGTAATATCAATCCTTATACTTGATGGATTTACATAGGTATCTTTAATCTCACGACATCTGATACAATTACAACACCAATTATTTTTTTTCATATCATCTTGTAATAGTTGGCGCATATTAACATATTCATGTTTATATCCTCCTGATATATATGTAGATGGGATATCTCTAATAATTCGGTTAAGTCTCTTCCATTTTTGTACTTTTTTCTTAAACTCCTTAATCAATTCATATAGCAAGATATCATCATATGGCTTATATTCTCCGCTGTCGTACCATTCTTTTATTTGCGTCCAAGGAACAATTGCCGTTGGATATATTTTGTATTGATCTACTTGTAATCTCTCGTCATATAAGGATGCTTCAAGCATTTCTTTATCCATTTCGTAAGAAGAGCCAGGTAAATTTGGCATCAAATGAATATCAATTTTATACCCATTATCCTTTAGAAGTTTAATGGCCTGATAGACCTTTTCTATTGAATGGCCTCTTTTAATTTTTTTGAGGACATCGTTGTTTGTATGCTGAACACCAAGTTGAACACGAGTACAATTATATTTCCTAAACTCCGCTATTTCGGTTAGATTTATACAATCTGGGCGAGTTTCAAGTGTAAGACCTATAATATGTATTTTGGCATTCTCATTCAAGGTTATCTCTTCTTCTAATGAAAGCATATCTCGTTTTTCATAATATGTATTTGCGGCATAATAAGTAGCTGTAATAAAATAATCCTTATAATTTTTATGATAATTAGACCAAGTACCGCCTAATACTATGATTTCTAATTTATCTACAATATGCCCCATATTAATCAGAGCATCTACACGCGAATTAAATTGTAATACAGGGTCAAATTTGTTATCATTAGCTCTTAGAACAGCCGGTTCAGTATAAAGATATGAGCGTGGCTGATCAACCCAATTATTACCAGCGTGTGCTTTTTCATTAGGACAATAAGCGCAATTATGGCGACAACTGAATTTTCCAACTACTTTATTTCCTTCGTCATCTATATATTCAGGAGTTCCCGAAGTTAATATAGTAATTACTATGACACCAGAGTTTGATTTATTTTTTTTCTTTGTAATAAGATTTTTAATAGTAAGATTATCAATATTAAGTGCTTTATAAAAATAAATAAGATTTGATTTTGATAAAGATACTTTAACAGTTCTCTGGATATGCTTTTGAAACTTCGTAATATCTGCGCTTGTTTTGATATTATCTATATTTTTTAGAAATTCTTCGGAAATGCTCTTATATTCTTTATCTGTATATGTCCTGTTCTTGTGATTATTATTATGTCTCACAATATTCTCAATATCCATAATATCCATAATACCTTTAATAATATATTACCATTATATATCATAATTAAGTCAATTTTTATTATATATATGATATATATATGATATATATATGATATATATATGATATATATATGATATATATATGATATAAATTATTTATAAGAATTGATTTATCTATATTATAAATTATCTATAAATATGAAAGAAGATAAATTATTTTATTATAGCAAATCTGCTAACAAACAAGCAGGAAAAGGAGTAAATGAATTTGTATCTAATTATAATGATTATGATGAATTGAATAAAATTAAAGATTGGAGAAAAATGCTTAGTAATTTTTATGTAGCAGAATTTACTTACAATGGTAAAACTTATTATACAGCAGAGCATGCTTTTCAAGCTAAAAAAATAGAATTGATAGATGCAAATAAAGCAAACTTCTTTTGTATAGAATCGGGAAATATTATTGGGACTGCAAAGGATGGTAATATTGCTAGAAAAAATAGAAAATTAGTAATTCTTGATGATGAAAATATAAAAAAATGGAATGAAATTAAACATAATATAATGAAAGAAATATTAATGTGTAAATTTACTCAAAATAATGAACTTAGCAATGTATTACTATTAACAAATAAAGCTATGTTGTTACATGGAGCAAAAGGAATACCTATTTCAAGACAATATGATTTAGAAGAAGTTAGAAATTATTTACAGAGTTATAAGAAAACAACATAATATCAGTTATCTTATAATACAATATATATTGTCATTTTACTCCTTAAATGGCATATGGTATAAAATTGAAAAATAAAGAGTTTTCAGTGTCTCAATAAATGCTCTGGTATTCTATATTACTCTAAGTAATTTTTAATAAATATTGAAAAGCTATTGAGAGGCTATTGAGAGGCTATTGTGAGGCTATTGAGAGGCTATTGAGAGGCTATTGTGAGGCTATTAATAGATTTTATAAAAATGAAATGAAAAGCTTTTAAGAGATATTAAGATATTTATAGTATCATTATGATGTCCTAAAAAGACACTAGAATTTTTTAAAAATTGAAAAATAAAATTTGAGTACATCTCTTGATTTATTTTGTAATTTCCAAAAAACTTTTGAAATTTTTGAAAAAACAGAAAGATGTACTCAAATTTAAAA
>JACCDK011032643.1_pt1 | contig 11133 bp, 10 predicted proteins | sample 7445871 | NCBI WGS metagenome assembly JACCDK01 (sample SAMN15323436, study PRJNA562643) | freshwater metagenome | isolation source: river surface water | place: USA:Blue River Watershed | collected 2017-08-15
GTGACGCCACGCCCATATCTAAAAAAGAGAGAACGCCGAGTAAACCACCTGTCCCTAACCATAAACCATACAATCGTGAACCTATAAATTCTACATACAGAGGTACAAATAATAAGCCCTGAATAATATCCACGAACATAATCAAATAACTCCCTATTGCTAGAACAATAATAGTTTTACGACGTGAAGGATTACTTAAATCAAAACTCATTACTAGACTTAATCTTAAACGCAATTTCCCGAAATTGGTCCACTGTATTTTTGGAATTAATGTTCATCAACCTCTGAAATCCTGAAGTTGAATAATTTATATGAATAGGGTAATTAACGATTAGATCATGAATGCATTTAGCAATCGACTCAGGATTATCCGGATCGAATAAATTTAATTTTAGATTATATTTCTCACAAAATAAAACGTTTGGTTGTATTGCAGACGCAATAACAGGTTTTTTAAATCTAATAGCTTCTAGTATTGCGCCGCTAAATGCTTCATACTTAGATGAAGTAACCACAGAATAACAATTTTGGTACAATTTAAAAACTTCAGTTCGATCCACAAATCCTAAAAATTCCACCATATAGTTCATATTTGTTTTAAAAACCAATTTATCAATTACTTTTTTTCTTATTGGATCGATCGGTCCTGTACAAATTAGTTTCAATTTTAAATTTGGATATCTATCATTGTGAAGTTTTAGACCTAATATCAAATTTTCATGATTCTTGTGTATAGCATTCGCAGATGGAAAATACAAAAATTCGGGTTTAGCAAAACCATTATTTGTAACTTTTGAATCATACTCATCATAAAGAAAGGGGATCTCATATGTTTTATATGACAAATCGGGAAATAACTGAATCAATCTTTTGTAAGGATAAGGCCATGAAACAACAACAGCGGCTGAATTTTTAATTGCTATAATTTGTTCATTTATGATTCTTCTTTCTCCATTCTTTAGATCCCACTCTCGAAAATCATGCATAATGAAAATAGTCCTATTGGCAATATGAACAAATTTTTCTCGCTGAAATGGATAGATAATAACATCTGACCTCGAATCCAAGAATTTGACCCATGATTTTCTTAATCCAAAAAGATTAGGTTCCAAATTTGGGAATACCCTGATTAAAAAAGATAGGGCTTTTCTAAATAAATAATTTCTCTTATATAATGATATAATCTTCTCATATTTCTTATCAATTAAAATTTCTACATTTTCTAGTTTAGCCTCATAATCTAACTTTGTGCCAATTGGCACATTGAGCATAATAATATCATTAGGATAATATTTATTCCATGCCTTTACAAGCATGTATAAGTAGTTTTCTATCCCACCCGATTTGTTTGGATAGATACTTCTAGCCTCAAAAAGGATTCTCATTCCCATCCACAACTTTTTGATAGTCAAAAAATGTTTTTATTTCAATTCCATCTAAGGTTGCGTAGGGTAGAGGCGGATAATTCATAGCCCTTATAAATCGCTCTATCTTAGAATCGTCCCAAGATTTATCTATTCTGCCCTCAAAAGGACAACCCCTATTAAAATATGTCTCATTGCCATTCTGCTCTACGCCATTGTATCCTATTTGGACTTTATCAAGGGCCTCTAAGAAATCATCTGCAGCTTTAAACATTAATCTATGATATAAAGTAATTTGAGTATCCCAATCTTCAATTTCCACAGTCTTTTGCAAAATTATATTCCCTGAATCTATGTTAGATGTCAAATAATGGTAAGTATAGCCCACATACTTCTCTCCATTAATCATTGCCCATGTTAAACTACTACATCCTTTATACCTTGGCAATAATGAAGGATGAAGATTAAATATTCTATTTTTAACAAGCTCAATCAAATTTTCAGGTATTAAATAGCGATAATAAATGCTCGCAATTATGTCAGGAACGAATGGCAGATTCAAGATTGATATTTTTTTTGTTGAATAAGGGATGTTTTGCTTTGTACAATAATCAACAACACTGTTAATGTGTGGTGGATTTTTATGAGTGTAAACGAAAATTTCAAAACCTTTCTCTCTGCAAAGCTCTATTGCTTTACATCCAATCCAATTATAAGCACATAGAATTACTCGCATATTCTAAATTAAACCTTTTCAAACGTTAGACCGCAAACGCCAAATCCTTTCATATCATTCCAACTGCTATACTTAGTAAAGAAAAAATCCATATATAGCGGATCTAATACATTGAAAATAAAACCACTTTTTGGCATAGTACGACGATAATTCTGCCAAGATCCTGACCTTTTCTCGCCGTACCAACTCATATCAATCAATTTTAAATTATTGGGCTCGATTAATCTTTGCATTATTGAATCATAATCATAAATTCTTTGAAAAAAGTATTTTCCATTTAATTGTTTAGGCTGCGTACCATATAATGGCACATTTACAAATTCTTCCCTATAAAATTTATCAACTGGAACCGTTAGTATTATCTTGCCTCCATGAGAAAGTAATTTCTCCAAAAGTTGAACAGCTCGAACATCATCAATATCTCCGGAAATATGTTCTATCACTGAAATAGAATATATTAGATCAAAATGAGTAGTGCATGATAGGCCTTGTAAATCTGATAACGAAACATTAATATTTCTTACTTTCTCTAATTGAATAATTTTTTGCGTTTCCTTTATGTCAAAAGGATCGGGGTTTACCATGAAAATTTGTGCCTGCTTATGGATCTTAGAGAGAAATATTGAAAATAGCCGAGGTGACGAAACATCTAAAACCCGAACCGGGGTTTTCTCTATTTTACTTAAGACGTAATTGAACTCACTATATCTGACACTTTCCATAGGATGACAAAATAGCTCAACTCCTTCCTTGAGCTCATTATTCAGAACCTTCTTAATCCCAATTTTTCTTCCGAAAAAATCAATACTCTTAGAACTATTTTTTCTTGTGAAATAAATTATTTGAACTATCAGGCTTATTACAATAGTGAAAATTAATTTAACATACGTCATATTTTATAATTTAGGTATTAATAATGTTTGTTTTGAAAAAATCGGAAACTTTAGTACAGATAAATTTTACATCCTCATATTCCAATTCTGGGTAGCTAGGTAAATTAATTCCTCGTATTGATATATCTTCTGAAATTGGAAATCTATTATATTTTAAAGAGTACATCGGCATTGTATGAATTGGAAAAAAAAGAGGCCTTGTTTCTATACCCATAGAATCAAGATAAATTCTTAACTCATCTCTGACTTTACCAGATTCAACAAGAATTGAAACCATCCAATAACTATGCTTCACATGAAGCCTTTCCGTTTGGAATTCAATATTTCTAATGTCGCCAAGAAACTTTTTATACCAACCTGCAATTTTAATTTTCTTTTGTATAAAGATATCAGCTTGTTCAAGTTGAGCTAGACCTATTGCAGCACAAATATTTGTCATCCTATAATTATACCCAATTACATCATGCCAATACTCACGATGCTTAGCCAATCCTTGACTTTTAAACCTTACTAGTCTGTCAAACAGAATTGCGTCATTTGTCACTACAACCCCCCCCTCACCAGTTGTGATTGTCTTGTTACCAAAAAAACTAAAAGTCGCTATATCACCAAATAAACCGACATGGTTTCCCTTGTACAATGACCCAAAAGCTTCTGCACAATCTTCAATCACATAAAGTGAATGGTCTTTTGCGATTTTCATAATCTCATCTAATTCAGCTGGATGCCCATATAAATGAACAACCATAATTGCCTTAGTTCTGGGTGTTATTTTCATTAAAATATCCGCTGGGTCAACTTGCCAAGTATCAGATTCCGAATCAACAAAAACTGGCTTAGCTCCTGTATAGGCTATTGCATTAACAGATGAAACGTAAGTGAGTGTGGGAACAATAACCTCATCATCAGAACCAATACCTAATGCAATTAATGCTAAATGAAGAGCAACCGTTCCATTACTTACAGTAGTTGCGTAATTAATATTGATATAATTTGCGAAGCTATCTTCAAATAAAGAAATGTATCGGCCTTTGGAAGATATCCAAGTAGAATCAATACAATCATTTACGTATTTCTTTTCATTTCCATTTAAAGTAGGCTTATAAACAGGGTATTTTTTTGACATAAAAGAGTTTTTTCTAGTAAGTGTTCCGTGAATATTTTTCCAAGGTCGTTTCAAGTTGCTAACGCAAAAATTAATACTTCCATAAAATTTAATTAAATCTTTTTTTGGCTTATTAAATTCTAAAGTCTGTCATGGCCCTTCAATGAGCGCATTTTGAACCCAATTTATTTCTCTTTGGTTACCAGTTAAAATCTGTTCCTTTTGGAAAAAACCCTCTAAAGAGCCCATTTGTGTTTTCATTTGTCTCTCGCTGCCAAGGGCTGTGAGGATCACAAAAACAGACTTGCATCTTTTTAGGCTTTATGAACTTTCAGTGCAGGGTCATCACTTTACCTCTGTCGTAGGTTAAGGTTTCCGTTAGATCGCGAGGTAATTCTTTGATTTTTTTGACAAAGGCTTTTCTCACAATTTCGGCATCTTTGCCCTCCAGATGTACCAACAAACATCGAGTACTGCGTTCTACCAATGTGCCAATGGTAGATTTATGATCTTTACCTACAATCAAATCTCCCTCCCAATGCCCTGGTATAATACGATTCTCCACTTCTACAGGACGTTGGCTGATGCTAATCATGTCCAGGATTGTGCCTAGTTTCTCTGTCTCCAACTTGCGAGATTTACGGCGGGGTTTCCGCTGCCGCAAATTAGCGGTCAACTCCTTTTTCAGCTCACTTTTCGTCTGAACATAGATGAATTGATAGATTGTCTCATGACTCACAGTTAACCCAATGTCGTTAGCCATCTGTTTGGAAATTTGATAGAGTGACCAAAGTAACTGAATTTTTTATTAATATATGAATGCATCTCTTAATTCCAAATATATCGCTCTTGCGCCGGTGTGAATCCCATTCCCGTCTCTTGGCCTATGAATGGGCCGAACCGGCACGGTATCCACCTGGCGAATGATTTCGGTAAGCCTCTACCTATGGTTGATGCGTACCGATTCAACACTGCTGTTATCTGCATCATTTTACTATTGTTTGAAAGTAGTATCGAGATCTGTTCTCGCTCCTCCAACTGTAATATTCCTTCATTTATAATGGCTAAATTAAGTGTGTACCTTTGTTAAACCAAATTTTGCTTTAGCACATTGAAGTCATGTTTTTAAAGTCGGCAATTGTCTTAATAATGCCTTGCCTCAAAGAGATTTTGGGCTCCCATCCAATAGATTTCAACTTCGAAATATCTAATAGTTTTTGTGGAGTACCGTCTGGCTTGTCACTATCAAAAACAAATTGTCCCTGATATCCAACTTCTGCAGCTATTAATTCTGCTAATTCTCTTATTGTAATATCGACACCGCATCCAACATTAACTATATCTTTCTCATTATAATTCTGCAATAAAAAATAACACGCATCAGCAAAATCATCGACATGTAAAAACTCGCGTCTTGGCGTCCCTGTTCCCCAAATAGTAACACTAGGTTCATTATTTTTTTTTGCAAGTGCAAATTTGCGAATCAAAGCAGGTAATACATGTGCATTCTGAAGATGATAGTTGTCGTTTGTGCCATATAAATTTGTGGGCATCGCGGATATAAAATTACAACCATATTGTGCTCTATAACTAGAGCACATTTCTATGCCTGCAATTTTGGCAATAGCATAAGGCTGATTTGTTGGCTCTAAATACCCACTTAATAAATATTCTTCCCTTAAGGGCTGAGGTGCCAATTTAGGATAAATACAAGAGGATCCTAAAAACAGAAGCTTACTTACTTTATTTAGATAAGCCGCATGAATAACATTTGTTTCAATCATTATATTATCATAAATGAATTCAGCTTTATATGTGTTATTTGCGAGTATACCTCCTACTTTAGCAGCAGCAAGTATAACATAATCCGGCTTTTCTTTTTCAAAAAAATCATTTACATCTTTTTGATTTCTTAAATCTAACTCACTTGATATTTTTGTAACAATATTATTAAAACCTTCCTTTCTTAGTTTACGCTCTAAACCAGAACCCACCATTCCTCTATGTCCGGCAATGTATATTTTATCGTTTTGATCCATCCTTAAAAACCACTTTGTTTTAGATATAATTCCTTCTTAAATAAAGAAACATCACTTGCAACCATTTCTTTAACTAAAGCTGCCAAATCATATTTAGGTTTCCATCCCAATTTAGTCACTGCTTTTTTAGGATCCCCAATTAATAAATCAACTTCTGTTGGTCGATAATATTTTGGATTCACTTTGACAACTACTATACCCTCTTCTAGTCTGTATTCGCTATTATTTTTAACAATGTACCCTTCTTCAGCTTCATCGTTTCCACGAAATCCTAATTCTATTCCTAATTCCGCAAAACTCATTTTTACAAAATCTCGAATCGTTGTAGTTATACCAGTTGCTAAAACGAAATCCTCTGGTTCATCTTGCTGCAACATCAAATACATTCCTTCTACATAATCCTTTGCATGCCCCCAGTCTCTTTTAGCATCTAAGTTCCCTAAGTATAAAAAATTGTCTATCCCTAAAGCAATTTTTGCCACTGCTCTTGTAATTTTTCTGGTAACAAAAGTTTCCCCTCTTTGTGGTGACTCATGGTTGAACAATATACCATTACAAGCATACATATTATATGCTTCTCTATAATTCACGGTAATCCAGTATGCATACAATTTTGCAACGGCATAAGGAGAGCGTGGATAGAACGGTGTAGTTTCGGATTGAGGTACTGCTTGTACTAATCCATATAATTCGGAAGTAGATGCTTGATAAATTCTAGTTTTCTTAATTAACCCTAATAACCTAACAGCTTCTAAAATTCTTAAAGTACCTAAACCATCCGCATTTGCTGTATATTCTGGTTCTTCAAAGCTTACATGCACATGGCTCATTGCTGCCAGGTTATAGATCTCATCAGGTTGAACTTCTTGAATTATTCTTATCAAGTTAGTACTATCTGTTAAGTCTCCATAATGTAAATGCAAATGTCTATGCGACGTGTGAGGATCTTCGTATAAGTGATCTATTCGTTGTGTATTAAAAAGTGAGGATCTTCTCTTTATACCATGAACTTCATACCCTTTATTTAGAAGAAACTCTGCCAAGAATGCTCCATCTTGACCTGTAATACCTGTAATAATAGCTTTTTTCATAATTAGATCAATGGGATTTGATTATCTCAAATAAAAAATCTTGTAATAGGTTTCTGCTTATAAACGATGCTTTCGCAACGACTTGAAAAAATTCCATGTTATTCACAACCCTTCTTGACGATCTATTTGTGGCATCCAATCCAACAGTGATTTAGCTTTGGTGATAACGGGCTGACGTTGCTTGGGGTCATCAATTGGCAAGGTTTTAAAAATTACCTTTTGATCGGTGCCTGTGAGCTTGATGATCTCCTAAGCAAACCGTCCGATCGTAATCTCAAGTGGATTACCCACGTTCACTGGATCAGTACATTCGCTCAACAACTTGTAAATGCCTTCTACCGAATCACCCACATAGCAAAAGCTGCGGGTCTGACTTCCATTGTCGAAAACTGTCAAGTCCTCACCGCGCAAGGCCAGTCCCACAAACGCGGGCAACACACGACCATCATTCAGACGCATTCTCGGACCATAGGTGTTAATATACGTACGATGCGGGTTTCTTTAAACCATGAAAGGTGTGATAGGCCATGGTAATCGCTTTTTAAAAGCGTTTGGCTTCATCATATACGCCCCTCGGTCCTACAGGATTCACATTGCCCCAGTAGGCTTCGGTGTGGGTGAACTGTTGGATCACCATATACAACAGAGGTGCTCGCCACCAAAATGCGGGCTTTTTTTGCAATCGCCAATCCCAACAAGTTATGAGTACCCGACGAACCCACTTTCAAGATCTGAATGGGAATTTTTAAATAGTCGATGGGTGATGCGGGCGACGCAAAATGCAAAATATATTTTAGGTCATCAGCCACATGCACCAACTTGCGAACGTCGTGGTTGTGAAACTTAAACTTCTCCAATGGAAACAAGTGTTCAATGTTTTTCAAATCTCCGGTGATGAGGTTTTCCATCTCGAAACATTGTATCCTTCTTTTAAAAAGCGATCACACAAGTGACTTCCCAAGAAGCCGGCTGCGACAGTGACTAACACCATTTCTTTGCTAATTTGATATCTTTCCGTCCGATGCTGTAATACGTATATCCCTGCTTGCGCATGGTATCTATTTCAAAGACGTTCCGTCCATCGAAGATAACTTTTTCTTTCAACAGCGATTCGATTTTTGCAAAATCAGGGGTTCTAAATTCGGACCATTCTGTTGCGATGACCAAGAAATCAGCCCCTTCCAAGGCCGCGTACATTTTCTCGGCAAAAACTACTTTATCACCCAAAATGCCTTGCACGTTGCTCATCGCCTCGGGATCATAGCATTGAATTTTCGCGCCTCTCTGCAATAATGCATCGATCATCTCCAATGCCGGTGCTTCACGAATATCATCGGTATTGGGTTTAAAGGCCAATCCCCACATCGCCACGGTTTTCCCCGCTATGCTACCAAAATGCCCATCAATTTTAGGCAACAACGCCTTCTTTTGGTCGTAATTCACTTCCTCAACGGCCTTAAGAATTTTGAAATCATAGTTCACTTCAGCCGCGCTGTGCACTAAAGCCTGAACATCCTTGGGGAAACAACTTCCGCCGTATCCAATGCCGGGGAACAAAAAGCGCTTTCCTATGCGATCGTCGCTACCCACACCTTTGCGTACCATGTCTACATCCGCACCCAACAACTCACACAAACGCGCAATTTCATTCATGAAAGAAATCTTGGTGGCCAAGAAACTATTGGCCGCGTATTTCGTCAATTCCGCACTGCGTGTGTCCATGTGCATCACGGGATTGCCCTGACGTACATAAGGCGCGTACAACTCATCCATCACATCGAAGGCACGTTGGCTTTTTGCACCAATGACCACGCGATCGGGCTTCATAAAATCATCCACGGCAACGCCCTCACGCAAGAATTCTGGGTTACTCACCACATCAAACTCACCGCTGTAGTTGGCCTTAATAGCGGCCTCCACATTGTCGGCCGTACCCACTGGAACCGTACTCTTGTCAACGATGACCTTGTAACCGGTCATGATTTTTCCCAAATGATCCGCCACACCCAACACGTATTTCAAATCGGCCGCACCGCCCTCACCGGGAGGGGTTGGCAATGCTAAAAAGATCACTTGCGCTTCTTTCACCGCATCCTCCAAACGGGTGGTAAACGTCAGTCGACCCTCCTTCAAATTTCGCTTGAACAACACCTCCAGTCCGGGTTCAAAAATGGTGATCTTTCCGCCCGATAGCATATCAACCTTACGCTGATCAATGTCAACACAGATCACATTGTTACCTGTTTCGGCAAAACAAGTTCCGCTGACCAAACCTACATAACCGGTTCCTACTACTGCTACTTTCATTCGATTTATTAGGATTTTACAGCCTTGCGTCGACTTCACCGCGACTCAAAAAGGACTTTGTGTCGAATATCACAGAACGTTTAGTTGATTTTAGACCATCTAAATTGAGGTATGAAAATTCACTATGTGCGACTGCAAGAACAATCCCCTCATAGGTTTTAACCACATCCTTGATTAGACTCACTCCATACTCATCTTTTACTTCTTTTACATCCGCGTGCGGGTCAAATACATCAACGTTTATTTTGTGTTGTTGTAATTCTCTAATAATATCTATGACCTTTGAATTTCGGATATCTGGACAATTCTCTTTAAACGTAATTCCCAGAACTAATACACTAGAATTTGAAACCAAATGATTATTGGAAATCATTAGTTTTATTAATTTGTTAGCTACAAAAATTCCAATTTGGTCATTTACTCTTCTCCCTGATAAAATCACTTGTGGGTGATAGCCTAGACTTTCAGCTTTATGTGCTAAATAATAGGGGTCTACCCCTATGCAATGCCCACCAACTAATCCAGGTTTATATTTTAAGAAATTCCACTTCGTTCCTGCTGCTTCTAATACATCATTAGTATCAATTCCCATTCGATCAAATATCAATGCGAGTTCATTTACAAATGAAATATTGACATCACGTTGCGCATTTTCTATCGCTTTTGAAGCTTCAGCTACTTTAAGACTTGGTGCCTTATGTGTTCCAGCAGTGATGATGGATCTATATAAGTGATCAACTACCTCTGCAATTTCGGAAGTTGATCCCGAAGTTACTTTTTTTATTTTGGTCAGAGTATTTATCTTGTCGCCAGGATTAATCCTCTCAGGTGAATAACAGCAATAAAAATCATGGTTGAATTTCAATCCAGAATATTTTTCTAATACAGGAACGCAATCTTCTTCGGTACAACCGGGATAAACCGTAGACTCATATATTACAATATCTTCTTTTTTGATAACTTTACCCAACATCTCAGAAGCTTTTAATAATGGAGTTAGGTCTGGTGTCTTAAACTGATCAATAGGCGTCGGGACAGTTACAATAAACACATTGTAATTTTTTAAGTCCTCGATATCAGCAGAAAAATTCAAACCGAAGCCAAGATTTGATTTGGCCAATTCCATTGCATTTTTCATCCCAACAAGGTCTGCTTCATTGGTACGATCGGTTAAAAGATTAAGCTCTTCAATTCTGGATTGATTGATATCAAAACCCAATACTTTATATTTTTTACCAAATTCAATTGCGAGTGGCAAGCCAACATAACCTAAGCCAATTACTGCAATTCGTTTGTCGTGTAAATTCATAAAAAAATTTATTAATTGAGTGCGCACCAAACTGCTCACCATCTACCTTGATTTTGACTGATTTCTGAAGAATTTTGGGGAATTTATAATTCAAAACTAAGCTCATTGCCAACACTTTAACGATTTAAGCTGATTGACAAATGCCCTGCGTCTGTCTGGACCACACTAATCAGATTAACCGCAAATTAGCCTCCTGAATATTCACTGTGTCGTCAGAATAAATACGGTATTCAATCTTGCGTTTGATCTTATTCGCAACACGCTCACATAGGTCATCAAGGGCCGAAAC
>JACCDK010538240.1_pt1 | contig 11131 bp, 10 predicted proteins | sample 7445871 | NCBI WGS metagenome assembly JACCDK01 (sample SAMN15323436, study PRJNA562643) | freshwater metagenome | isolation source: river surface water | place: USA:Blue River Watershed | collected 2017-08-15
ATGGTTGATCTTGAAATTCGCTACAACAAAATGCAAATTTTCAAAAATACGGGCTACGGATATGCATTGTGTGGGTTTTTGATGCTTTTACTTTTCTTTTGGCAACTTTTTGTGAAACCACAAGGAAAATTATTTCGCGTGCTTTCGATCAGCGCAAAAGTGCTCTTTTGGCTCATCATAACTCTCTTTTTATACCATGGAGCAGGAATTGGAATGCGGTGGGCAATTTCGGGTCATGCGCCATGGAGTAACGGATATGAAGCGTTGGTATTTATTGCATGGGTAACAATGGTGGCGGGAATTGCCTTTTCGAGAAAGAATGCTGCAGTTTTACCAGCGACTGCTTTATTGGCTTATTTCATGTTGTTTGTTACCGAACAAAATCTTATGGATCCGGAAATTACACCACTTGTTCCGGTATTGCAATCGTATTGGTTGATGATTCACGTGGCGATCATTACCGGTAGTTACGGGTTTCTTGGTTTGGGAGCTATTCTCGGCCTCATTAACATGATCCTTTTTATTTTCAAGCGTGAGAAAAACAAGACCATTCTTGACATCAACATTAGTGAATTAACGTATGTTTCGGAAATGACCATCACTATCGGATTGTTCATGCTAACGATTGGAACTTTCCTCGGAGGGGTGTGGGCAAATGAGTCGTGGGGTAGATATTGGGGCTGGGATCCAAAAGAAACCTGGGCACTAGTTTCAGTTTTGGTTTACGCTATTTTACTCCATTTACGATTTATTCCACAATTGAGTAGTAAGTTCATTTTCAATGTTTATTCTTTTTGGGGATATTCGGCGATTCTCTTTACATTTTTCGGGGTAAACTTCATGCTTGTTGGACTACATTCATACGCTCAAGGAGAAGGACTTGGAAGTTTGCCGAATTGGCTTTTGTATACAATTGCTTTCTTCTACTTTCTGACAGAATTAGCCGCAACACGTAACGCAATTTTAGGCAATAAAGAACGCTCACTACCATCTGTACTCCGAATTATCGGGATCAAACTACTTGTTGTAGCTTCCATATTTTCAATTGTTTACTTTATTTTTAGGCAATACATCAATACAAGTATACCAGCAGAGGAATATATTTTCACTTCCTTTAAGTTCACGGAATACGCGTTGCTTACCATAGTATCTGTGCTCGTAATTAATGTAGTTCTTCTTCCACTTAAAATGAGGTGGCTTTTTAAATCTTGGTGATGGATTCGTTAGCAGAGCGCATACTCTTTGAAGACAACCATCTTCTGGTCGTAAATAAGTTGCCATCTGAAATCGTGCAAGGCGACAAAACAGGAGACGAGCCACTGCCTGAAAGAATCAAATCTTTTTTAAAAGAAAAATATCAGAAACCAGGAAATGTTTTTTGTGGCGTCGTTCATCGCTTGGATCGACCGACGAGTGGAGTTGTGGTTTTTGCGAAAACTAGCAAGGCCTTGGAACGTTTAAATGCGCAATTTCGCGAAAAAGAAACCAACAAGACCTATTGGGCAATCGTTGAAAACAAACCAAAGGAACTGAAAGGTTCATTGAGAGATTATTTAAAAAAAAACGAGTCTCAAAATAAAAGTTATGTTGTAAATGAATCAACTCCAGGTGCTAAATTAGCCTTGCTTCACTATCAACTTTTAGCCTCTTCTGATCGATATCACTTGCTTGAAGTCACCATAGAAACGGGAAGGCATCACCAAATTAGGGCACAATTGAGTAATATAGGATGTATCATTAAAGGTGATCTTAAATATGGCGCAAAAAGAGCAAACAAAGACGCTTCCATTGGATTGCATGCACGTTCTCTTCGTTTTTTTCATCCTACCACCAAAGAGGAAATCACGCTAATTGCGAACCCTCCTGCAGACGCTGTGTGGGATTTTTTTATGAATGAGATAGGATGAAAGAGCGTGTTACACAACTTTCTATGTCGGCATTCAACTACGAGCTTCCCGATGATAGAATAGCGTTTTACCCAGCAGAACCTCGAGACTCCAGTAAACTTTTAATTTATAAAAATGGCGTAATTGAGGATCACTTCTACACGGAATTACCTCAACATTTGCCTGAAAACACATTTTTAATTGCGAACGATACAAAAGTTGTGGAGGCCAGGTTGCTATTTGAAAAACAATCGGGAGCGAAAATCGAAATTTTCTGTTTGGAACCCGACGAACGTTATGCGGATGTTGTGAGTGGTATGCAACAAAAAGGTGACGTGTACTGGAAGTGCTTGATTGGCGGTGCAAAAAAATGGAAAGATGAGCTTCTTACGCTGAAAAACAATCATACCGACCTTCACGTTAAAAAAACTTCGCACTCAGGAAGTCCGGCCGTTTTGCATTTTACATGGAATGACCACGAAATGACCTTTGCAGAAATATTGCACCTCTTTGGTAACATCCCGCTGCCGCCCTATATTAAACGAAAGGCGGAGAAACAGGACCAAACGGACTACCAAACTGTTTACGCACAACACAAAGGGTCCGTGGCGGCACCCACAGCGGGACTACATTTCACAGAGAATTTACTCGAACGATTGCAGCAAAAAGGTATCCATTCCCATTTTGTGACGCTTCATGTTGGCGCAGGCACCTTTATGCCGGTGAAATCAGAAACTTTGGGTGGCCACGAAATGCATGCTGAATTTTTAGACGTTTCCATCGCTTTTATTCGGGCATTTCTCGAAAACAACGAAAAAAAGGTATGTGTAGGCACCACATCCTTGCGCACCTTGGAATCCTTATATTGGATGGGAGTTAAAGTATTGACTAATTCCAATATTAGTGTTGAAGAAATTAAAATTTCACAATGGGATGCGTACGAGATCCCGCAAGATTTTTCTGTTGAAAGTGCATTTCAAGCGCTGCAGAATTGGATGAAATCTACTCAACTAACGCATTTGGTAGTACCCACTCAATTATTAATTGCTCCAGGCTATACCATCCGAACGGTAGATGCCATTCTCACAAATTTTCACCAGCCGGAATCTACCTTATTGCTTTTGATTTACGCCTTCGTAGGTGCCGATTGGAAAAAAATCTACGCGCATGCCATGGAGAACAACTACCGCTTTCTCAGTTTTGGAGACGGTAGCCTTTTGTGGAGGAGATAAGAAATTAATTTTGAAGTCTCGGCAAGTAAGGAACATGCAAGAGGGCCGGGGGTTGCAGGTTCGTATCCTGTCATCCCGATTTCCGAAACACAAATTTCATAAGTACTCTCACATAAAACACATCATTTTCTTACATTTTTGATTACAAAGTAAAGTAGCCTTAATTTATATGAAAACATTCTGTATTTAGGCCTAAATAATGACTTTTAGCGCTTTATAGCAATCAAAATTTTCGGTATATTTTTAATTTAAGTATTCTAGTATTGGTTTAAATTAAATTATATTTGAATAAAAGTTCCTCATGCAAAAATTGTTAATACTGGTTTTATTGTTTCTGGCATTTAATCTTTCGGCTCAGACAGTTTATCCCACATCAAAGTCACTTACATTTAACGATGGCACACATTTATATACACAATCAACTTTGTACACTTATCAAGATTATGTATTATTTAATGAAGGAAATATTTTTTTTAAAATTCATAAAGACTCAATTAAAACTATTCACGAGAATACTAAAGCAATTAAAAGCGATAAAATTTCATATTACCTATATAAATTCGCATCTGAATCTCAAACAGGAATTGGCCTTCAAGTTTTAGGAACTGCACTTGGGGTTGGTCTATCCTTTGCTAATGTCAGTCCAATTGTTTATCTAACGCTACCACCCGCGATAAGTCTAACAGGTTTTATTATTTGGGCGTCATCATACAGGCATTTGAAAAAGTTTCATTTAATTTCTGAGGCAAAGGATTACTTTACAACTCCTTAGACGTACAAAATACTCAGTGCATTTGAAGTAGTTTTAATAAATTCAACTTCTATATTTGTTAATTAACAAAATTTCATGAAATAAACTTAAGTTTTCGTTATAACTATTTTTTTGAATTTAGCATTTGGACAAGTGACCAAAAAAGATAGAATTAATAGTGGATAAACTCAAAAATGGGAAGTAATTAATCTGATTGAACAAGGTGACACAATAGTCTATTTTTATTGATCGTTTCAGAACATTGATAATAAAAAGAAATAAGGATGTATAATTGAAGTAAAGTGAAGTGCAACGCTCTGCAGAATTATTAATTGCTCCAGGCTATACCATCCGAACGGTAGATGCCATTCTCACAAATTTTCACCAGCCGGAATCTACCTTATTGCTTTTGATTTACGCCTTTGTAGGTGAAGATTGGAAACACATCTATTCGCATGCCTTAGCACAAGATTACCGCTTTTTAAGTTTTGGAGACGGTAGCCTTTTGTGGAGGAAAAAGGTTTAATTATACCTATCAATTTAAAATTTTAATAGATAAATTTTCAATTTCAGTATTTCCTTTTTTGAGAGTAAAAAATCCATTTCTTAATTTTTAGATGTTGCAACGTCCATCGGATGGGGAATTGTAATCCATTTTGAATAGTTTATTCCATAAAAATTGAAATAGGTTCCCGGTGCTTCTTTTTCAATGATGTCAATTTTAGTGGTATCAGAGGGTAAAGCAGGGAAAATAAGGGAATAGGTATGATACTCACCTTGTCTTTTAAAGTAATGCTTCATTGGCGCTATGGGAATTCCTACAGCACGAATCAATCTGTATTTCATAGTTGAACCAATCGGGGAAATATAGGAGTTTCTATCCATTTGAATCCAACCGCCATTGATGTAAACGGAAGAAGAACGATAAATGAAATCAATCCGAGTGTATTCGTCCGTGATTTCAATGCTTTTCATGCGATGCTCTAACTTGTGATCCAGAGCGGCAGGATTATACAATTTAATTTTCTTTGAATGAGTCGTTTCGCGAACAACTTCGTTTTGCTTTTCAATTTTTACTTCCATGATAATAAAGTTTATGAAACAAAGAAATAGTATTAATCCGCATTCAATTTACGGAATGAAAATAATTTGTATTTTTATATGTTGTGTAAATCATTCTCATGCCGTTCATAAAATTAAGCGTATGCCTATAAATAAAAGTGCTTTCAGGCGATACCAAATCATTGACCAGCTCGTACGCAACAAGATGAAAATGTATCCAACGATGGATGAAATCATTGAAGCTTGTCGCGAAAAATTGCAAATTGATACATCCCCAGAAACCATTCAAAAAGACATGGCGCAAATGCGGGAATTGCCACCCGATGGATTTGATGCACCCATCTATTACGACCGAGGAAAACGTGGATATGCCTATTCGGATCCGGATTATGTTTTGGGAGGAGTTTCATTGACAGACTCAGATATTGAAGCAATTAGAGAATCGTTGGAATTCATTCAGACAATCGGAGGTTCACGAATAAGCGAAAAATTTAAAAATGCCATGGAAAAGGTATTGTCAACGGCACTTGAAGAATTTCCTAATTCAACAAAGAAACAAACCATTTTACAGACAATGAATCCGCCTGTTTCTCGTGGTTTTGAGCATTTTGATTTATTTTACAAAGCTTGTTGGGAAAAAACGTCCGTTTCATTTGTGCATTACAATTACAAGAAAAGGGAATTCAAAGCCATCACCATTCACCCGTTTTTAATCAAGGAATTTGAGAACAAATGGTACATTATCGGGTATTCCGAACAACATAAAGAAGTACGAACCTTTGGTATGGATCGTGTTTTTGACCCTTTCCCATTGAAAAAGACATTTATCAGTGTTGACAAAGCCATCATAGAGCGCGAAGCAAAAGATTATTATGGTGTTTTTCCAATTCCAAAGCAAAAAAAACAACGAATAAAAATACAAGTCAGTGATTTGGCAACTAATTATTTTGAGGCCTACCCGCTTCATGAAAGTCAGAAAATCAAAAAAGAACCGGATGGTTACTCCATTGTCAGTTTCCAACTTGTTCCGACTATTGAATTAACACGCTTGTTTTTATCACACGGGCACCACATCCAAATAATTGAACCGCAATGGCTCATCGAATTCACCGAAAACCTCAAATAAAAATGGCTGTAAAAAACGATTCGCTGCTTTTTGAAATTCCAAAAATTGATACGCCGAAACAAAACCCGAAGGTGCTTCGCCTGATATTAACCAAAGAATTTACCAGAATTGATTTTGGCTACACAACTCCGTGGTATTACGACAAAGGCGGTTGGATTAAAATTTCTCCCAAGACTTATTTGCAAATAGAAGGTTCATCAGAAAAATTCATTTTAAAAGATGCTGTTGGGATTCCAATTGCGCCTAAACGCATCAATTTTAAATCAACTGAAGATTGGCAATTCTTCTCCCTTTATTTTGATCCAATCCCCAAAAAGGATTGTACGTTCAACATGATTGAGGCCGAAAAACCAACTCCGAATGATTTCAATTATTATGGGATTGCGTTGAAGATGGATGAGGGTAAGGTGATATTACTTAATTAGTAACACCTTAAAAATTCAAATAAAATAATTCTGAATTCATCAATCAAAAATAGGTTTTGACCGCAAATTCAAATTGTTCAATAAAGATTTTTTTGAAGGGTTGAATATTATTTTGTTCGTAAAATACCAACATAGCTTTTTTATAGTCGATGGAATCTACGGTTCTGAAGGAAAGCGGACAACAGTTTTCACTCATCAAAATTGCATTACTAATAATTCTTGCTGTACGTTTGTTTCCATCTTCGAAAGGTTGAATATAAGAAATCAGCAAAAGAAGTAAAAGTGCTTTTTCGAACATATTATTTTTTCTGTTTACCAATTCACACATAGTTTGCAATGCTTCACGAATCTGAAATTCATTATCAATAGGTCTGTAATTTGTTCCTGAAATACCAACTCTTCGTTTACGAATATTTCGACCGACATTCAAATCTTTGATCAGCATACTGTGTATATCTTCAATACGAGCAATCATAAGCGGATTTACATAATCACGATTTGACAAAATGAAATCCAACGTTGCCTTATGATTGAGTAACATAGTCGCTTCGTCTTTCGTTTTTCCTGAAGCTGTTTGTTGTTCTTTCAGTAAACGTTCTGTTTCCAATAAGGAATAGGTATTACCCTCAATTTGAGATGATTTCCAACTTAAATCAATAGCAAGTCGTTCGAATTCACGATTAAATTCATCGGCATTCAGTTCGGCTGTATTTCTTCTAAAAGAAGCCAATAGATCATTCAATTTATCAATTTCTGTTAGTGTAAAAAGATCAATATCATGTAAAACGGTTTTTATCAATTCAAAATTAAACTCCAAATTAATTGTTCGTTCATCAATTTCTGATTGAAAATAAGTGTCGATGTCAATCGGGGCAATTACAAAATAGGAAGGCGCAAGTGCATAACGCGTATTTTTTCCTCTTCCTTTGATAAAAACCAATCCTTCATTTATTAGGCCTTGAAGCGTCCTCTTAATCGTAGCGTAACCTCCAATATTTCCAATACCTTCATGTATCTCACTGGATGAAACATCAGGATGCGCAGCGAGATACTTCAAAATAATGTGCTTGATATTTTTAAATTCCTTCATGCATTGAAAACTTTCGGCTCACTAAATTACGAAATATGGCTCAAATTAGTTTTTTTTGAGCTTTATAATTATGTTTTTTGAGCTTTAAAAATTATATCTTGAATTTTTTTATCCATTACATTCTAAACTTAACATGATTGAAACCGAAAAACCAACTCCAAATGATTTTAAATATTTTGGGATTAAGTTGAAGATGGATGAGGGGCAGAAGATTATAATGTGATTTCGACTTAAGGATTATACTTCTTCTTTCCTGTACAATAAGGACAGCCATTTCTACTATTTTTATAACTGTTAAAGGAAGAAGCCCAAATATGAATTTCTCCTTCTTTATTATTGCATTCGAATTTTAATATCGAATCTCTATTTTCAATTTCTTTTGACAAACAAATATGGCCTCTACTAATTGCTAAATTCATTACATCTTCTATCGAGATTTTATTTTTCCCAAAACAAATAGGGCAATTGGTTCCTTTTCTTGATTTGGTTCCTTTTATAGCTGTTGGCGAGGCTTCCCATTTATGGCCCTTTTTACATTGCCATTCCACTTTTGATTGAGGTTTATATTCTGTTGAAACCAAGATAATATTATTTTTTTCTGCAATTTTTTGTAGATCCGAGATAGTAAATGTTTTATTATTTGCACAATTACGACAAGTGACCATTCGTTTTATTAAATAATGACATGTAAAATATTCATGATTGCACTTTAAACATTTTATTAATTGATTTTTATCATTTACACCTGAATAAGTATTTGATAAAAGTTTCATATTAATACTTGCCAATTTCTCACGAATTGGAGCCAACTCATCTGAATCACGACCATAATTCTCGATTATTTTTATTAGCTTATTTTTATTTTTTTCAACTTTTGATGGCAAAGATTTAATAATATGTTCAGCTAAATCTTTATCACCAGAAATAAAATATGGAATGATAACAAGTGAAATTTTATTTTCAATGCAATACTGAATTTTAACTTCATCCCTTTGTTTTTGAGCTTCAAATTTCTCAGGTTTGTTTTGGTGAAAATAAGGTGAATACTCATAGTGTTGTAACCCGTTGTATTCGAACGCAATACTTAATTCTTCATTGAAACCATCCAATTCAATATTAAACCCGAAATTCGTTTTTATTTTACTCTTTTTTGGAAATTTAAACCCTTCAAAATAGTTTTCAAATACAAATTTAATTTTGGATTCTGTTTTAAAACGTTTGCATTCCGGACATCCTGAATTACTATTAAAAACATCATTAGGTGACGCTTGCCATTCGTGATTGTATTTACATCTCCATAATAGTTTTTTTTCTATCCCATTGTATTCTTGAGACAAACATTCCATACCTCTTTTTTCAGCATTTATATTAATTTCTTGTATTGTTTTTTTTCTGAGGGGAGAACAGTAAGGGCAAAATTTCACCCTCTTTTTACCTCTCAAATAAGATGATTTCAATGGGAATTTATTATTACATGTTAAACATTGAAATTCTAGAATTTGTGTAGCCCCCTTGTATTCTTTTGAAAGTAGTTTCCATCCATTCTTTTCAGCTTCTTTACTAAAATCATCAATTGTAAGTCTTTCTCTTCCTGAGCATTTTTGACATCCACTTCCTTTTAAAAAATGTTCAATTGTTTTTTTAATATGATGCCCTTTATTACAGATGAAATTATGTTTTACAGAACCTCCTAAATATTGTTCTGAAAGTAATTGCCAATTTCTTTTTTTCGCAATGCATTTTAAAGAATCAATAGAGTGTTTGCGGCCTTTAAATTGAACAATATTTTTTTCCATTTTTTCTTATTCTTATAATTACAAATTTATTTTTAATCAATAGTTTTAACACTTTTTTTCGTTCATTTTAATCAATAATTAATTCTTTCTACCCCACACATACAAAATAAAGAACAAATTAAAGAACGCAAAAATTGCCGTAATTGGTTGACATATTCTTACTGCATTCAGAAAAATGGTATCAAAAACAGCAGCTAAAAAAGTAAATAACGGCGAACTAATAGTAACTAGAGCGACGATTAATTTGAGTGATTTTTCCTTAGTTAGAAAGGTGCTCATTATCGCAGAAATAATCATTGGAAACAAGGCATACAAAATCATTAAATATCGTAAGCTTGGTGCTAAGCAGAACACATAATAACACCAAAACAATGAAACAATAATCAGTGCAATTAGAGCCGTTAGTCGAACTTTGACTTTTAAATTATTTTACTCTCCCGAAATTTCATCGTCTAAAAGTTGATTTTCCATGCTGCTTCTATTTATACTACAAATAAATGCGGTTCATCCGTAGCCAACATACTGAAATAAAAATTTTTGATAAATCTTTAAATAAAATTCAAACCGCACATTGAATACGGAGAGATGATTTTACTTTGTCTGAAATTAGAAAAACAACAATGAATTTCCTGTCCGCTGCGACAGGTGCACCCTGGCTTGCACGATTTGAAGTTTTATCACTTACGGCGGTCAGGGTGTTTTTTTTTAATTTAGAAGCTAAAAATTTATAAAAGTGAGAATATGAAGGAAAAAATCACACTAACCAACTCTAATTCGAGTGAATACTTTGAAAGTCATACGGAATTCAAAACTTTTAAAGTTCGTAAAATTAAATACCGCAATCCTTTAGATTGTCCGATGTTAAAATTCAATTGGTTGAAAGGACCATTTGGGGAAATATTTTCTGTCCCAATTTCAGAAGCACTATCGCAACAAAAAAATGAGTTTGATATCATTGCAATGGCCCATGAAATTGACATGCCTTTTAATGGCCCCTATAAAAAAATCGATATCAAGATTGACGATGCTTTTAAAAACAATGAATCTAAAGTGACTTTTGAAGTAGAGATGGGATAGAGTTTATTGAATGTAAAAAAAAGAATTTAATCATACCGAAGGAAAACGAGTCATTTTATATTCTGTTTTACACGGGGAAATTATTAATGATGTTTAAAAGAAGGAATACCCAGATGGTTTTACATTGGATATTACCAAAATTCAAGAGAAAAGATTTGAATCTATTTCTTTAACATCAGTGAAAGAGAACTTGTTTTCATTTGTATATGTAAATTTTAACGGTGAAGTCGAATCTGAAATCAACGTGATTAGACCTAAATATGGCTTCCATGAGAATTTTAATGATTCGGTTTTTATAGGAATATTTGTTAAATATTTCTTTATTGGGTTTACAGAAGTGTTTTAAATGTTTGTAATTTTAGAGGGAGCAAGATTTGATTTAATAAATCGAGTTCGTTGTTGTGATGAAATGTGCTTAATTGGTAATTTAACAATGAAAACATTGAAGTTATTAATCATCTATTTCTGAAGGCAAAATAAAATAGAAAAAAGAAATATTCTATCGAGTAGCTCTTGAAAAATGGAGTGCTGTGCGAAAGACTGTTTCGAGTATATAAGAGATATGGTTAATTATTATGAAACCAATTATTCAGGAATTTTATAGCTCTGACAAATCTGTTGTTTCGACGATCCGAACTATAGTTTTATTCGGAAGAAATGTTTCAACATACAAATTTGCGTTAGCC
>JACCDK011327819.1_pt1 | contig 11131 bp, 15 predicted proteins | sample 7445871 | NCBI WGS metagenome assembly JACCDK01 (sample SAMN15323436, study PRJNA562643) | freshwater metagenome | isolation source: river surface water | place: USA:Blue River Watershed | collected 2017-08-15
CAAGGTGGAAAGCTATGGCCTCAACGCCAAAGAAGAAATTGATTACGAGGCCATGGAAGCCAAGGCGCGTGCCACCAAACCCAAACTCATCATTGCCGGGGCTTCGGCCTACAGCTTGCACATCGACTTTGCTCGCTTTGCCAAAGTGGCCAAAGACATTGGTGCCATCTTCTTGGTGGACATGGCGCACTACGCTGGCTTGATTGCTGCCGGCGTTTATCCCAACCCCGTGCCGCATGCCGACGTGGTCACCTCCACCACCCACAAAAGCTTGCGCGGCCCACGCGGGGGCATCATCCTGATGAAGGCTGAACATGAAAAAGCCATCAACAGCGCGGTGTTTCCGGGCTTGCAAGGTGGCCCCCTCATGCACGTCATCGCGGCCAAGGCCGTGGCGTTCAAAGAAGCGCTGGACCCCAGCTTCAAGGCCTACCAAACGCAGGTGCTGAGAAACGCGGACATCGTGGCGAAAACACTCACCGAGCGTGGCTTGCGCATCGTCAGTGGCGGCACCCAAAGCCACGTGATGCTGGTTGATTTGCGTTCCAAAAACATCACCGGCAAAGCCGCTGAAGCCGCCTTGGGTGCAGCCCACATGACCATCAACAAAACCGCCATCCCGAATGATCCAGAAAAGCCCATGGTCACCAGCGGCGTGCGCATCGGCACACCCGCCATGACCACCCGTGGTTTCAAAGACGAGGAAGCCCGCGCCACGGCCCACCTGATCGCTGATGTGCTGGACAACCCGCACGATGAAGCCCACATCGCAGCGGTTCGCGCCAAAGTCCACGCCTTGACCAGCCGCTTTCCGGTGTATGGCTGAGCCCCGATGAAATGTCCTTTTTGCAACCATGCGGACACCCAGGTGATGGAGACCCGCATGTCCGAAGAAGGCGATTCGGTGCGCCGGCGTCGCCAATGCGGTCATTGCGAAAAGCGCTTCACCACCTACGAGCGCCCGGATGTCAGCTACCCCACGGTGGTGAAGAAAGACGGTCGCCGCATCGAATACAACCGCAGCAAATTGCAAGCGTCTTTGAGCCTGGCGCTGCGTAAACGCCCGGTCAGTACCGAGCAGGTGGACTCGGCCATTGAGCGCATTGAGGATAAATTGCTCACACCGGGTCAGCGCGAAGTGTCTTCCACCCGCATTGGTGAATTGGTCATGCGCGAGTTGAAAAAACTCGACAAAGTGGCTTATGTTCGTTTTGCCAGTGTTTACCGCAGCTTTGAAGATGTGGACGAATTCAAAACCTTGGTGGATGAATTTCGCCGCTGAAGGCTGGTGAACAGCGCACAGGTTTCAAGTAACCAACGCACAACCTTGAGACACTGTTTGCTTTGAAGATGGCAGCCATGCAACGGCTGCTTTTTTCTTTGAATCCCAAACATGGGCCACAGGGCTATTCCTTGACAGAGCTGTGTGTGGTGCTGTGCTTGCTCGCCATCTGCGCCAGTTGGGCCGTGCCCAACTTGTCTCATTGGCTGTGGCGACTGCAGGTGGAAACCGTGCTGCAGTCTTGGGTCGGCGATTTGCAACAGGCCCAGTTGCAAGCCTTGCGCGGTGGCCAAAACTTGAGCCTGGAACGGCTCGGTAGTTGCCAATCCACCCCCTTGCCCAAGGGCGATTGGCGCTGCGGTTGGCAAGTGCTGCCCGTTGCTGGCGATCTCAAGCCCTTGCGCACGCATGCGCTGTCGGGTGACGTGCTGGTGCTCATCTACCCCGCCAACAACCAGCTGCCCATCAATGGCCACGGCGAAACCGTGGCAGGGGGACTGCGCGTCACGGTGCAAGCCAAACGCCTGAAAACCATGGTGCGCAGCATTTGCATCAACAACACAGGACGAATGCGGGTCGTGGCCGCCGAGGTCTGCACATGACCCACGCCATCCGCCACTGCGCGCGCATTGACAAACCAGCGGGCTTCTCAAGTTTGGAAGCATTGGCCGCGCTGATGGTGCTGAACCTGCTGTTGGTTGGTTTGTTCAGCCGGCAACTCCAAGCTTGGCAAGCACAACGTGAAGCCTTGGCGCTGCAAAACACGGTGGAGATATCGCAAGACTTGTGGCACCGCATGCAAGTCAACAGCGAAGGCTTGGCGGCTTACCAACTCGTTTTGGGTGACAAACCCAGCGCCACTGACTGTCAAAGCAAATCCTGCAGCCCCGCCGATTGGGCGCAAGCGGATCTGGCCGATTGGTACACCGCACTGCAAATGCGCATGCCTGGCGCCCAGGCCAGGGTGCAAACCCAAACCAGCGCGCCACCGGTGGTGCGCTTGCTGCTGGCCTGGCCGCAAAGCAGTGTGGATGGCTTGCCTGAAAGTTCGGCTGTGACCGATTGCCCCAAGCTGCACCGTTGTTGGCAAACCAGTTGGCCGCCATGAAACGAGGCCCTCCCAATCAACGTGGTCACAGCTTGGTGCAAAGCCTGTGGGGACTGATGCTGTCCATGCTGGTGCTGATGGCAGCCTTTGCAGCCTTTGGATGGGTGCAAAACAGTCACCGCCAACTGCAAACCCAAGTCGAGGTGCATCAGCGCCTGCGCGCCGCATTTGGCTTGTTGCGACTGAGGGTGCAACGGGCCGGTGCACCGGGCTTGACTGTGGATGGCACGGGCAAATTCAAATTCGACACTTTGTCCAAAGCACTATGGGGCACCAGCGACAGCTTGTCGCTGGTGCATTGGACCAAGCTGACGCCAGCCGACTGCCAAGGGCATGAATCGACTGACCTGTCCACCATCGAAGATGCCTTTTCATTCAGCAAACAAGCACTGGTTTGCAAAGACACCGCACCCGAAGACAGCTTGACGCAAGAGCTGGTCGACGGCATGGATGGCCTCAGCTTGTTGTACGCCCAAGCGCTGCCAGGCCCAGCACTGCAATGGCGAACGGCCGACAAGGTGACGCTTTGGAGTGCCGTGCGTGGTGTGCAAATATGCTTGCAAGCCAAGGCGGTGGGCATCGTGGTGCCAAGCGCCTCATCCTGCGTCAGCAGCCTGAACACCCCCGGACTGGTGTGGCGAGGCGTCGCCGCATTCAGGCACGTTGCCCCATGAAGAGACGGCAAGGCCCGCAACTGGGCATGGTGCTGCCCACCGTGTTGGCTTTGGCCATGTTGAGCAGTGTTTTGGTGATGGCCGCGTGGCGCAACCTGGGTTTGGCAGAAGCTTGGGGCCAGATGGCGCAGCAACGTTGGACCTTGCAACAAGTCAGCCATGCGGCTTTGTTGGCTGCGGTGCAAGACATCCAAGGACCACTCACCGATGACAGGCACCTGCCCGGCAAAGCGGGTTCCACGCATGCATTTTTTCCACGCAACACTTCGGCCTGGAAAACCTTGCAAGCCCGTTTGGGCGAACAAGACTGCTTGAGCGGCATCTGCCAGCCCGTGGGTGAGGACGACAACAGCTACATGCTTTGGAAAAATCGCCTGGCGCATGGCCAACGCTACGGCGAAGACGCTGGCCTGACCGTGCGCTATTGGGTGGAAGTGTTGCCCTTGATCAGCCGCTTGGGCACCCTGAGTTCACCCTTTGTTTACCGCATCACCGTGTGGGCGCAAAACAGCAGCAACGCCATCGTGGTCAGCCAAGCGCTGTGGCATCCCACACCCAGCCACCCGGCATCAACCGCCATCCCCATGACCCTGTCGGGCTTCAAACGGTTGATGCAGCTTTCACCATGAGGAGAGTGCCATGTCGGCGATAGCTTTGGGATTGGATATGGAGCGGCTTCCATCATGTCATTGAAACTGATCTCCAAAAATGGCTTCACCCTGTTGGAACTGCTGGTGGTGTTGGCCATCGTCGGTTTGCTCGCCAGCATGGCGATGCCGATTTACCAGCAAGCACAACAGCGGGGTCAGCGCAGCCTGGCCAAACTGGCTTTGCTGCAAGCCGCTCATTGGATGGAACGTGCCGCGAGTGCCCAAGGCCAATACCCGTTAGCCCGTGATGTTCCAAGCAACTTGCTCTCCCCTTCGGGTCTGAACTACCAACTCAGCGTCACCAGCAGCGCCCAAAGTTTTCTCATCACCGCCCAGCCCAGCGCCGCGCAAGCTTCAGACCCCTGTGGCAGCCTCAGCTTGTCCAACACTGGCGAGCGCGACGTGACAGACGCCCGCATGACGGCAGCGCAATGTTGGCGTCGTTGAACGGATAATCCCACCCATGTCCTTCACTGCCGCCGACACCCTGCACATGTCCCAAGCCTTGGCTTTGGCCGAGCAGGCGCTGTTCATCACCTCGCCCAACCCGCGTGTGGGCTGCGTCATCGTCGGTGCACAGGGCACAGTACTCGGGCAAGGTCACACCCAAGCTGCCGGCCAAGCCCATGCCGAAGTGATGGCACTGCGCGAGGCACAGGCGCTTGGCCACAGCACCCAAGGTGCCACGGCCTATGTGACCTTGGAACCCTGTAGCCACCAAGGCCGCACCGGGCCCTGTTGTGATGCACTCATCGATGCAGGTCTGGCACGGGTGGTGGCCAGTGTGGCGGACCCCAATCCGCTGGTGGCCGGTCAAGGCTTGGCGCGTTTGCAAGCCGCAGGCGTGCAGGTGGACATGGGTTTGCTGCGCGCCGAAAGCACCGAACTCAACATGGGTTTTTTCAAACGCATGCAACAAGGCACACCGTGGATGCGCATGAAGTCGGCGCAATCCTTGGACGGTCAAACCGCTTTGAACAACGGTCACAGCCAATGGATCACAGGGGAAGCAGCAAGGCTGGATGGCCACCGGTTTCGGGCGCAAGCCTGCGCAGTCCTGACTGGCATTGGCACGGTGCTGGAAGACAACCCCTTGCTGAATGTTCGCGGCATCGACACGCCGCGCCAACCGCATTTGCTGCTGGTCGACTCCCGGCTGCAAACGCCATTGAACGCCCGTCTTTGGGACGTGCAACGCCAAGTCGTGATCTTCCATGCTGAAAGACAGCCCGCAGTTGAAGAGGCATTGAAGGCCAAAGGTGCCCAATTGGTGTGTTTGCCAGGTGAAGGACAAAAAGTAGATTTGGCTGCCTTGGTGGGTCATTTGGGGCAACTGCCTTGCAACGAAGTGCACATCGAAGCCGGTCACAAACTGAACGGTTCGCTGTTGAAGGCGGGCTTGGTGGACGAATTGCTGGTGTATTTGGCACCCCAATTGCTGGGTCCTGGCCAAGCCATGGCGGCTTTGCCTGAACTGCAATCACTGCCCGCAACAGCGGCTTGGGCATTCACCGACCACACCACTTTAGGGCCTGATTTGCGGGTGCGGCTCAAAGCCGTCCGCTGATCTGCGAAAATACGCGCATGTTCACCGGAATCATCACCGGCGTGGGGCGCATCGCCGCCGTTCACGACCTGGGTCGCTCTTTGGATCATGGCAAACGCCTTGAGATCAGCACACCTGCGCACTATCTGGACGATGTCGGTCTGGGTGACAGCATCGCCTTGAACGGTGCTTGCATGACGGTCATTGCTTTTGACGCCGCTCAAAACCACTTTTCCATCGACATTTCTGCCGAATCGCTCGACAAAACAGCTGAACTGAACAAGATCGGCACCACCTTGAATTTGGAAAAAGCTTTGCGCCCCAACGACCGTTTGGGCGGCCACATCGTGTCCGGCCATGTGGACGGCATCGGTTCGGTCAGTCAATTTGCACAAATTGGCGAAAGCTGGTTGCTGCAAGTGCTGGCCCCACCCGCTTTGGCCAAGTACTTGGCTTACAAAGGCTCCATCACCGTCAATGGGGTCAGCCTCACGGTCAACCAGATCGAAGACACCCCCCAAGGCTGCGTGGTGTCGATCAACTTGATTCCCCATACCGTGGAGAACACCGCACTGGGCAGCTTGAAAGCCGGCAGCGCCGTGAACTTGGAAATTGACACCGTGGCGCGGTACGTCGAGCGCATGCTCAGCCTGCAACCCTCTGCCCCCCTGAAAGCCCCCGAATGACCAGCGCACTACAACCTGTGGCCATCTCGCCTGTGGAAGAGATCGTGGCCGAGATGAAAGCCGGCCGCATCGTCATCTTGGTGGACGAAGAAGACCGCGAAAACGAAGGCGATTTGGTCTTGGCCTCCGACCATGTGACGCCCGAAGCCATCAATTTCATGGCGCGCTTTGGGCGTGGCCTGATTTGCCTCACGCTGACCCGCGAGCGTTGCGAATTTTTGAAACTCCCGCCCATGGCTGCGCGCAACGGCACCGTCTACAGCACCGCTTTCACCGTGTCCATTGAAGCCGCTGAAGGTGTGACCACCGGCATTTCAGCAGCCGACCGCGCCAAAACCATCCAAGTGGCCGTGGCCAAAAGCACCCAAGCAACAGACTTGGTGCAACCCGGCCATGTCTTTCCCTTGCAAGCCGTGGACGGTGGCGTGCTGATGCGCGCCGGTCACACCGAAGCGGGTTGCGACCTGGCCGCCATGGCCGGTTGCTCCCCCTCTGCCGTGATTTGCGAAATCATGAACGACGACGGCACCATGGCGCGTCTGCCCGATTTGCAGTTGTTTGCGGCCGAGCATGGTTTGAAAATTGGCACCATCGCCGACCTGATTGCACACCGCAGCCGCACCGAGTCGCTGGTGCACAAAGTGGGATCTCGCCCTTTGCAAACCACCCACGGCGAATTCACCGCCAACGCCTACAAAGACATCACCAATGGCGCGGTGCACATGGCGCTGGTCAAAGGCCACTGGCAAGCCAGCGCCGAGGTGTTGGCCCGGGTGCACGAGCCACTGTCGGTGCTGGACGCCTTGGAGCCGAACCGGGTCATGCATTCTTGGGGATTGGATTCCAGCCTGCAACGCATCGCTCAAGAAGGCGCAGGCGTGGTGGTGCTGCTCAATTGCGGCGAAAGTGCCGAGCAACTGCTGGCCCAGTTTGACGGCACCGCGCGCTCGGCACACGGCCCCGAACGTGGCCGCATGGACTTGCGCAGCTACGGTGTGGGCGCGCAAATTTTGCGCGACTGCGGCGTGCAAAAAATGCGTCTTCTGGGAACCCCACGCCGCATGCCCAGCATGACCGGCTACGGGCTTGAAATCACCGGCTACCTTTCAAAAGAATAACAACCATGTTCATCTCCAACCTCGCCAGCACCACGACACTTGATGGCAGCGCCCTCAAGATCGGCATCGTTCAAGCGCGTTTCAATGAAGACATCACCAACGCCTTGGCCACGGCGTGCATCGCCGAACTCCAAGCCATGGGCGTGCTGGAAGACAACATCAGCCTGGTGCATGTGCCGGGTGCTTTGGAGGTGCCCATGGCCTTGCAAGCGCTGGCCCAAATCGAAGACCCCGAACCGTTCAGCGCGCTCATCGCCTTGGGCTGCATCATCCGTGGCGAAACCTACCACTTTGAGTTGGTGGCCAACGAGTCTGGTGCTGGTGTCACCAAGGTCGGCCTCGACTACCACGTGCCCATCGCCAACGCCATTCTGACCGTCGAAGACCTGCCGCAAGCCGTGGCGCGTCAAACCGACAAGGGCCGCGATGCAGCGCGCGTGGCAGTGGAAATGGCCTTGTTGTTGCAAAGCCTGGCATAAACGACAACACGAACCCCACTCCACGCAGCAAACCCGCTGGCGACATGCGCCGCGCCAGTGCCCGCGCTGCCCGCAGCCGCGCCCGCAGTTTTGCGGTGCAAGCCCTCTACCAAATTTTGGTGGGTCGCAATGAAGCCGACGATGTGGACGCCTTCACCCGAGAACTCAGCGGATTCAACAAAGCCGACACCGTGCACTTCGATGCTTTGTTGCATGGTTGTGCGGCACAAGCAGCCGATTTGGATGTGCTCATCCTGCCCTTGCTGGACCGCAAGATGGCCGAGATTTCGCCCATCGAACACGCGGTGTTGTGGATTGGTTGTTATGAGATGAAGCATTGCCTGGACATTCCATGGCGCGTGGTCATCAACGAATGCATTGAACTGGCCAAAGAATTTGGCGGCACCGACGGCCACAAGTATGTGAACGCCGTGCTGAACGGCGTTGCGCCTCAACTGCGTGCGCTGGAAGTGCAAGCCGACAACGCGTCCAAGGCCGCCAAAGCCGCACCGGCAGCCCAGGCCGACTGACACCATGCGTGTGAGCCAACGCGCCCAGCGCATCGATCCGTTTTATGTCATGGAAATGGCCAAGGCCGCGCAAGCCATCGCCGCCAGCGCCCGCCACACCGACCGCCCCATGGTGTTTTTGAACATTGGCGAGCCCGATTTCACCGCACCGCCCTTGGTGCAAGCCGCTGCTGACAAAGCCATCCGCGATGGCCGCACCCAATACACCAACGCCCTGGGCTTGGACAGCCTGCGCGAGCGCATCAGTGCTTGGTACGGCAGCCGCTTTGGTGTGGCCGTGCCAGCGCGGCGCATCGTCATCACCGCAGGCGCATCCGCTGCTTTGCAATTGGCTTGTCTGGCGCTGGTGGAAGCTGGCGACGAGGTGCTCATGCCCGACCCCAGCTACCCGTGCAACCGCCACTTTGTGAGCGCCGCCGATGGCCGCGCGGTGTTGCTGCCCGCGGGCCCGGAACAACGCTTTCAACTGACCGCTGATCAGGTGCAAACGCATTGGCAAGCACAAACCCGCGGGGTGTTGCTGGCTTCGCCATCCAACCCCACCGGCACCTCGGTGGCGGCCGCTGAATTGGCCCGCATCCACAACATCGTCAACAACCACGGCGGCATCACCTTGGTGGATGAAATCTATTTGGGCTTGAGTTTCGAAGCGGCTTACGGTCAAACTGCGTTGGCCATCGACGACCAGATCATCAGCATCAACAGTTTCTCCAAGTACTTCAACATGACCGGTTGGCGCTTGGGTTGGATGGTGGTGCCTGAGACCTTGGTGCCCGTCATGGAACGCTTGGCGCAAAACCTGTTCATTTGCCCCAGCAGCATCGCGCAGCATGCCGCCTTGGCCTGTTTCGAACCCGACAGCTTGGCCCTTTATGAAGAACGACGCGCTGCCTTCAAACAACGGCGCGACCAATTCATTCCGCAATTGAACGACATGGGTTTGACTGTGCCGGTGATGCCCGATGGGGCGTTCTACGCTTGGGCCGACTGCCGCCAAGCCTGTGCGCGATTGGGTCTGGCCGACAGCTGGGCGTTGGCCGAGCACGTCATGCGTGAAGCCCATGTGGCCATCACGCCGGGCAAAGATTTTGGGATGCATGCGCCTGCGGACCATGTGCGTTTTTCAACCGCCAGTTCCTTGAGCGATCTGAACACGGCCGCGCAACGCCTGCGCCAATTGTTGGAGGCTGCATGAGTTTTGAATTTCCTGTGCGGGTCTATTGGGAAGACACGGATGCTGGTGGCATTGTGTTTTACGCCAACTACCTGAAGTTTTTTGAGCGCGCACGCACCGAGTGGTTGCGCCAGCTGGGTTTAGAACAGCAACAGCTCAAGGACGACACGGGCGGCATGTTCGTGGTGAGTGAAACCCAATTGAAATACCATCGGCCGGCGCAACTCGACGACTTGTTGCAGGTGAGTGCCCAATTGCAGGACAAGGGTCGCGCCAGCTTGGTGATTGCCCAACAAGCGTGGCGGCTCGAAGCCGATCACAGCCGCACCTTGTTGTGTGAAGGCACCATCCGCATAGGCTGGGTGCACACCCGCAACTTGAAACCTGAACGCATTCCCTCATCGATTTTGGAGCTCCTGTCATGAACGACTTTTCAATCCTGCATTTGATGCTCAACGCCAGTTGGGTGGTGCAAGCCGTGGTGCTCATCTTGTTGTTGGTGTCCGTGTTCAGTTGGGCCGCCATCTTTCGCAAGATCTTGTCGTTGTCACGCGTGAAAAACCTCAACGATGAATTCGAGCGTGAGTTTTGGTCTGGCAAAAGTTTGAACGAGTTGTTTGCCGCTGCCACGCAAAATGCCAAATTGGCTGGCCCGATGGAGCGTATTTTTGCCAGTGGCATGCGTGAATACCAAAAGCTGCGGGAACGGCGCATCAGCGACAGCGGTTTGTTGATGGATGGTGCACGCCGCGCCATGCGCGCGAGTTTGCAGCGCGAAATGGACGAGATTGAATCCAATTTGTCCATGTTGGCCTCGGTCGGTTCGGTGTCGCCCTACATCGGCTTGTTTGGCACGGTCTGGGGCATCATGCACGCCTTCACGGGCTTGGCAGCATTGCAACAAGTCACGCTGGCCAAAGTGGCCCCGGGCATTGCAGAAGCCTTGGTGGCCACGGCCATTGGCTTGTTCGCCGCCATCCCTGCGGTGTTGGCCTTCAACCGTTTCTCGCGGGACATCGACCGTGTGGCCAACAAGTTGGAAACCTTCATCGAAGAGTTCTCCAACATCTTGCAGCGCAATGTGGGCACGCAAGTGGCCGCAGGTCGCTGAAGGCACCACGCCATGGCCACCGTCTCCACCCGCAGCCGCCGAGGCCGCCGCACCATCAGCGACATCAACATGGTGCCGTTCATCGACGTCATGTTGGTGTTGCTGATCATCTTCATGGTGACCGCGCCTTTGCTCGCGCCCAGTTTGATCGAGGTGCCCAGCATCGGCAAAGCCAGTGCCGCGCCCGATCAGGTCATCACCATCGAGATCAACAAAGCGTTGAAGATTGTGGTGAAGTCACGCAAGCCCGGCCAAGGCACCGGCACCACCAGCAAACAAGACGCCACCATGGACACCGTGGGCAAATTGGCACTGCAACTGCAAGCCGGCAATGCCAGCACGCCGGTGGTGATCAGTGCAGATAAAAAAATCGCTTATGAAAACGTGGTCAAACTGATGGACCAGTTGCAGCGTGCCGGCGTGCAGCGTGTGGGCTTGTCGGTCACGTTGGCTGATTGAATGAATGTTGTGAGTACCACCCAACCGCATCTGGAATTTGCCCCTCCCCCCGCGCCGGGTGGCGGCCGAGCCATGGTGTTGGCCCTGTTGGTGCACGGCTTGTTGATGCTGGCCCTGACCTGGGGCATTCGATGGCAAGACCAAGACCAGGAGCTGAGCGTGGAAGCCGAGCTCTGGTCGTCCATTCCTCAACCGGTGGCAGCCAAAGGCAACACGCCCGAACCGGTGGAAGAGGTGGTGGAGCCCGACCTCCAACCCAAACCACCCCCACCCCCGCCACCTCAACCAGTGAAAGAAGTGGCGCCCAGCAAAAC
>JACCDK011564340.1_pt1 | contig 11131 bp, 9 predicted proteins | sample 7445871 | NCBI WGS metagenome assembly JACCDK01 (sample SAMN15323436, study PRJNA562643) | freshwater metagenome | isolation source: river surface water | place: USA:Blue River Watershed | collected 2017-08-15
ATGGCAGAATCCAGTCCTTCCCCGTAGAGAATTGGGAGAAGGAATTCCAGATAGCAGGCGAGAATCAAATTTCAAGGCTGGAGTGGACAATAGACACTTTAACTTATTCAAAAAATCCATTAGTTAATACAGATGAAATTAATAAAATTAACTACATTTCCAGAGTAAACGGAGTAGTAATCCCATCTGTAACTTGCGATTACTATATGGAAAATCCGCACTGGAATCCAAATGGTGAGGATATTGAGCGCGAAATTACCCGAATAATTGAATCAATGCCCAGAGTAGGAGCAACCATTCTGGTCATCCCTCTTGTGGATAACTCATCAATCTCAATGAATCAAGGAATGGATTTGGAATTCTTTGCGAACCTTAGAAATTCCCTTAAGCGAAACAATGTTCGCATAGCTTTCGAATTAGATTTAGATCCAGCATCTTCAAGAAACTTCATCGATCACTTCGAAGCAAATTACTTTGGAATCAATTTTGATATGGGTAACAGTGCAAGTCTTGGGTTTAGTCCTGAGGCTGAATTTTCAAATTATGGACATCGTATTATAAATATACATGTGAAGGATCGCATACTCGGAGGGCACACAGTTCCTTTAGGGTGTGGAAATGTTGAGTTTAAGGATGTGGTTGAACAAATTAAGAAAATTAACTACCAAGGCAACTTCATCATGCAAACAGCTCGAGCAACAGATGAAAAACATACCGAGGAACTAATACGCAACATTGACTTCTTCAAGCGAGTGCTACATGAATACTAGTCCCAAGAATGTTTTGATATCTGGTTCATCAAAAGGTCTCGGGAGAGAGCTTGCACTCTATTTTCGTGCCATGGGTTTGGATGTCACAACAATGGGCTACAAATCAAAGGAATACATAGACATCAGATGTGATTTACTAGATATTCCAACTTTGGATATCGCGTTGAGAAGATTGTACGAAAGCACAGGACCTATTGACATTCTGGTTTGTAATGCAGGAGGAGGGAAAACCCCCAGCCTGGACGTATCAAAAAATCGAATTACACAGTATTTTATGGAAAAAAACTTTGAAACTGCGAAGAATCTTTTGAATTCCGCAGAGCAGTACATGAGAACCCCCGGGGGTTCAGTAATTGGAATTTCTTCAATCGTCGCGCTGACTGAAATTCCAGGAGCTCCCAAAGGGTATTCAGAAGCAAAGAGGAAGATGAATGAGTACTTTTTAGAAAGGGCTCTAGTACTGGCTGAAAAGAAAGTAAGAGTAAATCTTATTTCCCCGGGTAACTTAATGTTTCATGGATCCCGTTGGCATGAGATAAGTCTAGAAAATCCAGATTTTGTGGAGGACTTGCTTAGGAAAAGGGTTCCACTTCACGAATTCATCTCACCTGAGGAAATTGCATCTGCGATACTTTACTTGTCTTCAAATCAAGCAAGAAATATCACTGGTGCTAACCTTATAATCGATGGAGGTCAAATATTATGAAAGATCTTTTTGATTTATCGGGGAGAACGGCAATTATTACCGGAGGTTCGGGTCTTCTTGGAGTACAGCACGCCCGAGCGCTCTTACAAAGAGATTGCAATGTTGTGATCTGGGATATTAACTATCTAGAAATGGAAAATGCCAGAGTCGAATTAATCGAAGAATTTAAAGGAAGACAAATCCAAATCCAGCAAATTGATGTAACTTCTGAACGAGAAATTGCAAAAGCAATCTCGATTTTCGAATCAAAATCAGAGAAAATTTCCATTCTCATTAATAATGCAGCAGTTAACCCTAAATTCAATAGTGAATCGAACAGCGAATCCTCGCACTTCGAAAGGTATTCGATTGAAACCTGGAACAAGGAAATTGAAGTCGGATTAACCGGAGCAATGCTCTGTTCGAAACATATTGGTTCACACATGGCTCAAAATGGTGGCGGAGTTATCCTAAATATCTCCTCAGACCTGTCGGTAATCTCTCCAGATCAAAGAATTTATGAAAAACTAGGAATTCCGAGTGAACGTCAATTCAAGAAACCGGTGTCTTACTCGGTTATTAAGGCAGGACTTGTAGGGCTAACGAAATTTCTGGCCACGTACTGGGCGGAAGCGAATATACGAGTCAATTCACTTTCCCCGGGCGGGGTTTTTGAAAATCAAGACTCAGAATTTGTAAAAAAACTTACTTCACGGATTCCGATGTCACGAATGGCCGACATTGATGAGTATATCGGCGCAATTCAGTATCTTTGCTCTGACGCGAGTGATTATATGACCGGGCAGAATATAGTAATTGACGGCGGACGATCAGTTTGGTGAGGGAACATTAACAATGAACCCTTCGCAGAAATCAAAATCTGAAAACTAGACAAATCCTTCTCCGAAAACATCAATTGGCTAGCTCCGCCGACAATTAACTTATATCCCTCTAATTAAAAAATAAAATCATGCTCTCAGAATCCCAACTGAATGCAATTGAGAAAGTATTTATGCAATTCAAGCCCCATGTTTAGAATAATGTAATTGATTAAGACGCTTTTAGTTAGCGTCAAGTCGAGTTCTTTTGGGAATGCACCAATAATGATTTACTAATTTATGGAGCCTTGATGAACTCAAAATGTCAAAGAGTCTGGGAAAATAAAATCTAAAACTAACCGTTTTGTCCTCGACCAAATCAACATCCCACCTTCTCGATGTGGCCAATCTTTACGGCGATTTCATAATGGCCCAAGCAGAGAAGGCAAATCCAGTGAACAATACCGAAATACACGAGTAAGTCGAAAACTTCGCAGATAAGTCACCATCGCAATCAACTTTCAGGAAACAAAATTCCTCTTGGAAGCCTGTGAAGCTTGGCGCGGTACCGCTCCACTGCACATCTGCAATTCTCAGCTGTCGGAAGCAGTGAAATCTTGAGAAATATACCTTCACCCGACCTAAAACCCAAAAGTAATAGCCTTGGCTCCACCCACAAAACAGACAAATTTGTTAAGTTGTGCACATGCGAGTGCCTCTAGCTTCAAGCGGTTTGAGAAAATCTGATATCGACGCGGTTATCCGCGTCCTTGAATCAGGAAATTTAACAATGGGAAGCGAGGTAAAAAAATTTGAGAGCAAAATTGCGAAGTATTTAGGCGTGGAGCACTTCATAATGGTGAATTCTGGATCCTCTGCAAATTTGTTGATGATAGAAGCACTGATGAGACCAGCGCTTTCTCGCCCTAAGTTGAATCCCGGGGATAGCGTTTTAGTGCCTGCAATTGCTTGGCCCACAACTATTTGGCCGCTCATTCAACTCGGTCTCAATCCACTATTTGTTGATGTTGACTCCAATACCCTTGCTCTAGATTTGGATGCAGCTCAAAGACTCATTGATTCCTCAAGAATTCCGGTGAAAGGAATTTTTCCTATTCATCCACTTGGTTACGCAATTTCACCTTCTGCTTTGGATAATTTTGTATCTAAGAACGAACTGATATTGATAAACGATGTCTGTGAATCCTTAGGAAGTTGGAGCGAAGGTAAACATGCTGGAGTAACCGGTCTAGCATCATCATTTTCTTTTTATTTCTCACATCATATTACAACGATGGAAGGTGGTGGCGTGGCAACCAACGATGATGCAATAGCAGATGACTTACGTTCTATGAGATCACATGGCTGGTCTCGTGACAGATCTGACGTACAGTCCTGGAACGAAAATGTATCAAGCAATGATTCAAAATTTCTATTTGTTTCCACCGGTTATAACGTAAGACCAATGGAAATCCAAGCAGCCATCGGCTCACTCCAAATTGATGAAATTGATACTTTTGTGTCCAAGCGTAGGGAAATTGCCCGGCGAGTTTGTCTTGCACTGTCTGAAACAAGACTTTCTGTTATTGGTGCCGATACATTTCTGGATGAAGATACGACAAAATCCAATTCTTGGATGCTCATACCTATTCAGCTGTCCGGAGACAATATCCCCGAACGAAAGCAGAAAATTCTTGAAGTTCTTACTCAACTTGAAATCGAAACCCGCCCCGTATTAACAGGTAATTTCCTCTCCCAACCTGCAATTCAAAGAATTACACGACATGCAGTCGACCCAAATTCCTTTCCTGTAGCAACTGAAATTACTAATTCAGCATTTCTAGTTGGTGCCCACCACGATCTCACAGATGATCAAGTGAATTTTCTCTGTGATTCGCTGAAAAAAGTAAGCTCAATATAATGAATTCAGATATTACAGCGGCGCTCATTATTCCTTCTTACAATGAAACACTGGCGCTTCCAGACTTACTCAGACAAATAAAAGCGGAATTAACATTCAAAGATGCTGTGATTATCATGGATGACAGCCCCAAGTTGGTCTCAGCGGAAATTGAGCTGAAATGTCTCGAAGCCATCGAAAATTCGCAGTTTCTATTCAAATTTGAAAATTCTGGCGAAAAATTGGGTCGTGGATCTGCAGTTCGAAGAGGAATCGTCTTGGCTCTCTCCGAGTTCCCAAACTTAGAAAAAATTCTCGAGTGTGACGCAGATGGCTCACATAGGCCAACGGATATTCTCAAGATTAAGCATTCAACTCAAGATGCTGATCTACTTGTGGGTAGTCGATATCTTGACTCGAGCAAAATCGTAGGTTGGCCTGCTAGTAGACGTATTTTTTCTTTTCTACTTAATAAATCGATTCCCCGGTTAACAAAGGTTGAGCTTCAAGACATCACAAACGGCTTGAGAAGGTATTCGAAAATTGCAGCTCTCGAAATTTTGTCCCACGACCAAATTAATACAGGATTTATCTATCTTTCGGAACAAGCGATTTTGATTTCTAAAGCTAACCTAAAAATTGCGGAAGAGCCAATAATATTCATCGACAGAACTCTTGGAAGCAGTACTGTGACATGGCGAGAAATTTCAAATTCGCTCCAAGGAATTTTTAAATTGATTTACTCCAACCGAAATTTATGACTAGATTATTTTCTACTGGAGTATCTGGGACAATTGGCAAGCATCTCCCTAAAGATGTGATCCCTATAAGAGTAAATTTAGCAACGAAAGATAGACTGATAAGAAAAATTGAATTAGATAATGATTCGAACCTGATACATCTAGCGGGAATCGTGGGCCCATCCGAAGTGTTGAAAGATATTAAATATGCAAGAGCAGTCAATATTGATGGAACAGAAAATTTGGTCACTGGATTTCTTGATAAGAGCCAGGGTAATTTTTATTATATTTCTACTTCCCATGTCTACAGGTTTTCTAGTACTCCAATTTCAGAATCAAGTTTGGTAGGACCCACAAACATCTACGCAGAACAAAAACTTGAGACCGAACTATTATTGCAAAAGATATTCAAACCATTTCCTGAAAGACTTACAATCATTAGAGTTTTCAGTGTTCTCGATTGGGATGTTGCTCCATACACTTTAGGAGGGGCCATAAGGAAATTAACCCATACTCATTCAGATTTTATTCTAGCGAACGCTTCGGACGTGAGAGACTTTCTAACCCCGAAAACAATCGCACAGACAATTTACGAGATTGCAGCAAAAGGAACACAATTCGGAGTCGTGAATTTGTGCTCTGGGACAGGGATTTCTGTTGGCAATGCCGCCAAAATCATGTTGATCGGAAGCAAATTTGAAATACCGGAGAGCAAGTTTTCATGGGTGCAAAGTGCAAATCCGTACATTGTTGGCGACAATACACGTTTACTATCACGTCACCCAAGCCTCCAACTTACTTGGAAGCCCTCAAAACTGAGTTAATGGTGGTTATAGGAGCCCCATTAATAAGGCGGAATCTCTACATCCCTCCAGTAGGCATTACCTGCATGTATTCTCGTGACTAACTTACAGAAACAGCAAAACATTTCGTTTCTCGCCTTAGTCGCACCATCGATTTTGGTGGAATCCACACACTTTTACACACCCAAGTTGGTGACAACATTTAAGCAGACCAAGATTGAACTACTAAGAGCAATGGAGAATTTTCGGAAAAAAACCATGGCTTTAAGAGACCTTAGTAGCGAGTATGTGAAGTACACTAGGCTATCAAGATGAACAGTCCGACATACATTGCTTGGAAGAGTCAAGAGGAAATCGATTGCAAATTTCAAATTTGTCAAGTAGTTGGATATGGCCCAACTATAGTCTTACACCTGAAAGCAATGTCGTCAATTTAGATTCAGAAAAATCAATTGAAAAGTTAAGAATTATTGGGTAACTCGAATGTCTTACATATCAATCCAAAGAGTTATGGCAAATCTAGGACTATTTCCTCTAGATAAAAAAACGCACGTAGGTAAAATACTATTGAGTCTGTATTTGGCCTTTTGTGTTTGTGCTCCATCAATTTATTATCTCGTCAATTATGGTAAAAGCAGTTATTCCTACGCTGAATACTTTGCAAATTATCGAGGGGGTTTTGTTCGCCGAGGAATCTCCGGACAAATTCTGCTATTCATCCCCAAACAATTTGATGCGTATATATTTCCAATATTGGCGGGACTAAGCTTACTAGCGATAATTAGTAGCATCCTTATCCTTTTGTCCATCTGCAAAATATCAAATCTCAACACCTCAATAAAATGGATTTTGTTATTACATCCGGCTCTATTCACTTTTTATACATTGATACCTGGTGTGCTATTAAAAAAAGAGATCTTCCTTAACCTAATATTTCTAATTATTATCAGGAGATTGATTTTACAAAAAAAGAAAATAAACAATCTTGGTATCCAAACAACCTTCTTAACCCTACTTTCGATTTCCCCATTCTTAATTCTTTTTCAAGAAGTTTGGATATTTTATTTATTTAGCTTAACGCTAGCTCTAGTTAGTGATGGTTTATTAAACTTACCTTGGTTTCTCAAGAGTCATTTGGGTAGAATATGTAGCCTATTATTATTTTTAAACCTTTTTCTTTATATCAAGATGATGACTCTCAGAGTCGAAATGTCTACCGTGGACAAGCAATTAAAAGCAGTATCTCGGTTTGACATAACCCCTGATCCGTTCTTTTATAGCTCAAATCCCTACAGAACTATGCATACTGAAGTAATGTATAAATTCACTAATACAAATACGACCATGATCTACACATTTTGTTTATTAAGTTCAATTTTGATTATCTGGAAACTTTTTCCAGAAATAAGGAACAAAGCCCAAAAATCTCTAATGTTGGCATGTCCAACTCTAGTCCTTTTCCTAATAGCAAGTGATTGGAGCAGATGGATTTCTATAATAAGCTTTATATTTCTGGGATTACTACTCCTGCAGAGACAATCCCAATTTCCAAACTTAAAACCCTCAACTAAAGATAAAGCCTTGATTCCTATAAAGGTCTTCATGCTCATTTCAGTTGCGATTTTCCAGTTACCCTCGACAAATGAGCCGGAGTGGTATGAAATATTGAAACTCAAATCATTCATTAACTTCTTTGCTTGATTCTTAGACTAAAGAGACTGTGAGAAATATCGTTTCAATGCATTAGATAAGAGTTCCACTCTGAAGAATTACAGGCATTTTAAGTGCAAGTTACTAATTGCAAATTTACTTAAAGTGCGATTAGAAAACTACAATTCTGTTTCACCATTAATTCTAAACATAAACATTTCACATGCTGTAATGTCCGACTACGATGCGCTAATTAGAATTAGCAAGAAAGTAGAATTATGAAAATAACTGACAAAATTGGGCTAGTTCACCAAAACGACATCTGTGGTCGTCTTTATAGAGCTTACCAAGTGCGAAATGTATTAGATCTTGGCGCAGGAAATAATCCCCAGGAGATCATCTGCAGAGAAATCGGAGTAAGACAACTATTAATTGATTTAGGTTACCCAGAGTCAGACTCTGAGTGGGTAATAAGACGAAAAATTGATATTACCGATTTTACAAAAGTTCGTGCATTTATCAAAAATTTCTCGGAATTTGAAAAAGTTGATTGCGTAGTATCAATAGGAAATATCGAACATTTGGAAAAGGCACAAGGTGAGAAGTTGCTCGATGAGGTGGAGGATTGGGCCACAAAACTTGTTATATTTGAAACACCGAATGGATTTGTACACCAAGGTCCTGAAGATGGGAATACCTATCAAGTGCACCTAAGCGGTTGGACGCCAAACGAATTTCGAAAAAGGGGCTATAAGGTAATAGGAACAACTGGACTTAAAATACTTAAAAAGACTTCTGACCAAGGCGCATACAGACTGCAAATCAGAGGAATGAGACTGCTGGATGTTTACTTGAGCCGAGCATTATTCATCAAGTATTTCCCTGGCATGTGTTTTAATTTTGTAGCCTACAAAGTTCTAGACCGATAGAGAGCTCTCTAATTTTCGTTCCTGGGGTATATCTTCTGTATTGCGAATTAACTCTGAGTTGAGTTCAAACTCCTTCAGATTTCAAACAGTTCTGACCCACTCCTAAGTTACCAATCCACGCCAAACCGCGTGAATGCAGTGCAATTTGAGTTACACTCACACCATGACCGTTCTTGTTACTGGTGGAGCTGGATTCATCGGCTCTGAATTTGTTCATGAATTGTATAAATCGGGGCCTGATTCAATTGCGATCGTTGACTCTCTTACCTATGCAGGAAATCTAAACAATTTGCAATCAATTCTCCCTAATATCCGATTTCATAATGTGGACATTTGTGATGTTAACGGGCTAGCCGAGGTGTTTAGGCTTGAAAAACCAACTACCGTAGTTCACTTTGCCGCTGAAAGCCATGTGGATAACTCAATCTCCAGCCCTAATATTTTCTTGGAAACAAATGTGGGTGGCACTTTAAATATCTTGAAGCTTTCCATTCAACATGGAGTAGAAAAGTACATTCACATTTCAACCGATGAAGTTTATGGTTCACTGAGGGAAGGAAAGGCAGTTGAGTCGAGTTGTTTCAATCCTGCATCCCCTTACTCGGCATCAAAAGCTGCAGCCGAACATTTCGTAAATGCTTGGAATATAACGTATGGTTTGCCAACATTGATTGTGCGATGTAGTAATAATTATGGGCCGCGCCAACATGCCGAAAAGTTAATTCCGTTGGCGATAAACAGATTAATTAATCAAAAAAAGGTTCCTATTTACGGAGATGGATCTAACGTAAGAGAGTGGATTCACGTATCTGACTGCGCTAAGGCAATTCTTGCAGTCATGAATTCGAAAGAGAAATCGAAAGTCTATAATATTTCAAGTGGAGATTTTCGAACCAATTTAGAAATTGCGAGAGAATTAATTCAGATTTTTAACTTAGACGATTCATACATTGAGTTTGTTGAGGATCGAAAAGGGCATGATTATCGCTACGCGATAGACTCAAGTCGCATCCTAAACGAATTGAATTGGAGGCCAACTGTCAGCCTAAGTGATGGACTACAGGAAACGGTTGATTGGTTTAAGGCTTCTAGAAAAAAATGAAATGAGTTCTTGTGAAGAATTATTCAGATGTAAATCATGAAAGATGCGGCCTCATCATGGCGGGTGGAAATGGATCTCGCTTATTACCACTAACGAAATCAGTCAATAAACATCTTCTTCCGGTATATGACAAACCCATGATTCTCTATCCGCTTTCGACTTTGATGATTGCGGGTATTCGAAGAATTGCCATCATCACCAGGAGCGCCGACCATGAACTTTTTAGGAATCTACTTGGAGATGGAAAGAAATATGGGGTTGAGCTGGAATACCTAAAACAAGATTATGCCAGGGGCGTACCAGATGGCTATCGGGTCGCCTCAGAATTCATTGGAACGCAACCAGTCGCAATGATTCTCGGGGACAACATTTTTATAGGACAAGGCCTCGGCCAAACTCTAGTTCAAGCTGGTCAAAGGGATGGTGCTCACATTTTCGCTTTCCCTGTGAAGAATCCGCAAGATTATGGAGTTGTTGAATTGGACATGCAAACGAATAAAGCAGTTTCGATAGTTGAGAAGCCAAAAGAGTCTAAATCTAAATTAGCGATACCCGGCCTATATTTCACCAATAACGAAGTGGTTGAAATTGCAAAGAATATTGAACCTTCAACGCGTGGTGAATTGGAGATCACAGATATTCTAAATCACTATCTACTAGATGACCGCCTGGAAGTGACAACTTTTCGGCGAGGTATTGGGTGGATGGATGCAGGGTCGATTGAGTCACTTTACTCTGCAAATGAATTAGTTCAGGTTCTACAAGAGCGACAAGGACTAAAGTTTTCGTGCCCTGAGGAAATTGCCTGGAGAAATGGATGGATTAGCGATTCTGAACTATTTGATAACAGCAAAGATTATCTAGAAACTTCATATGGTAGGTATTTAAGAGAATTAGTCCAATGAAAGAAAAAAAAAGTAACACGTCAAAGAGAATTCTGTTTGTTGCCGAAAACTTACGAATTGGCGGCATTCAGCGACTTCTACTTGACGAATGTTATCAATTACTTGATTGGGGATATCAACCAGAGATTCTTAGTCTCAATGAGAAACTAGATAATGATGACATCTTGTTGGTTGATCGAAATCAGGAAGAGTTAGCTAATATCAAAATTTCATATCTGCCTCGAGGAAAAATTGCCAAAATATTTTTTTTACGAAACTATCTAAAACATTCGAATCAATTTGCTTTATATATTTCTCATTCAACGACCGGTTCAGCCCTCCTCAGAGTCGCTTCAATGTTATTACTAAAGCGGATTAGAATCACTTTGCAAATTCATCAACTCATGACGCTTTCGGATAAAAAACAGAAAAAGAAGCGAATTTACCAAGCGCTATCAGCGAATAATATTCAATTTTCTTCATATCAGTTCTTGCTTGACTGGAACGTTGAGCTAGAGAACTTTAATCTAGTTGGCAGACTATTGAAACCACGATTTACTTTCAATCGAATGGGAATATTTCTGCCTAGGCTTCAGCAAAATGATGAGAAATTACTCGAAATTTGCAACGCTGACGTACCGCATCTTATTTTCTTATCCCGAATATCAACATGGAAAGGATTTGAAACATTTTCTTCGATATCTAATATGATTTCAAACGAAAAAATTCACACTTTAGTTGTTACTACGGGAAATGCAAACAGAGATGTTCTTAACTTGGATAATTTTGACCCTAGTTCAGTTCACTTTATATTTAACCAAGGCGTAGCAAATTTAAGAGTCCATCCTCG
>JACCDK010068433.1_pt1 | contig 11127 bp, 8 predicted proteins | sample 7445871 | NCBI WGS metagenome assembly JACCDK01 (sample SAMN15323436, study PRJNA562643) | freshwater metagenome | isolation source: river surface water | place: USA:Blue River Watershed | collected 2017-08-15
CCATGGTTACCGCTTGTAATTTTCGTTGAACAGCCGTCATACGTTCGCGGTAAAGGTCCGCTCCATTGGCTCGAACAAACAGCGGAAGTTGGAGATTCAACGTTTGGCAATGTTCTTTTAAAACGGAAAGAGTAGGTCCCCATGGCTGCATCCAAGGAGAATAAAGGATGGTTTCCGATGAAAGGTTTAAATCGGTCATCAATCGTTCGGCATGAATTCGAGCTGCTCTCCATTTTCGAGCAAATTCCGGATTCAACGAGTTGAAAAAAGTTATTTCTGGAATTCTTTTCAGAATGTTTTGGGATGCTTGATGGGTGTCGCAGGTTTTGGGTGTATTCCAAGATCGGGTAGATTTTTCGAACCAATGAATTTCGGCGTTGGGAGGAATGGGTCGGATTCCATCTTCCTTGAAAAAGGGGATGATGATGATTTTTTCGAAGTGCGGTGCTAGTTGAAAAACCTCAGGTTGGGCCAGCGGTTCACGTTGACCAAAGGGAAAATATTGGCAGAAATAGAGGAGTGTTTTCACGGATGGAAAACTAAGGTAGGGGAGAAATCGTTTCTTTGAGCTCGTTGGCCCAACGGAAAACTGTTTCCAATTGTTCGGCTTTAGAGAGGTCGGAATTATCCAAAACTCGGGCATCCGAACATTGAATCAATGGATTCTCCTCCCGAGTAGAGTCGATATGATCGCGATGCGCCAAATTTTCAACGACGTTTTCCATGTTTTCGGGCGTTCCCTTCTCTTGTAATTCGTCGAAACGACGTTGAGCACGTACTTCAGGACGAGCGGTTAGGAAGATTTTTAATTCAGCATCGGGGAAAACGTTGCTTCCGATATCTCGACCATCCATCACAATGCCGCGTTTTTTACCCGCTTTTCGTTGAAGGGCTACCATTTCACGGCGTACGGCTTTCAAAGCGGCAACTTCACTCACCAAATTTGAAATTTCCATTTTTCGGATACTATGTTCAACATTTGTTCCGTTTAACCAAGTTTCATTGGCCTTGGTCTCTGGATTTCGATGGAATTCTACATGAATGTCCTTCAATGCAGATTCAATGGCCAGTGGGTCTTCCAGTGAAATACCATTTTCGATGAAATATAGTGTAACGGCACGGTACATAGCGCCGGAATCGACATAGCTGTAATGCAATTTCTTGGCTAAATCTTTCGCCAAAGTACTTTTTCCACATGCGCTAAACCCATCGAGGGCAATGATGATCCGTTTCATCCGAATACTTCAGATAGGGTAGTGGCGGTAGAAACGGTTTTTCCGTTTTCATTTTTGGAAAGAATCGCGGCTTCGTTTTTAGCATCGTGTTCGAAAAACAAGATCCAATCTTCTTGAATCGCTTTGTCAATCAGCGATTGCCGCTCTTTCATGGTGTCGAGAGGACGCACGTCGTAGGCCATGACCCAAGAAGGATTGATGTGGGCGATGGACGGCATCAAATCGGCCAAATAAATAACTTTTCTTCCATTTAGGGCAATCAAGGGCAAAATCATTTCTTCGGTATGTCCATTCACAGTCAAAAAATCAACGCCTTCAAAATTCATTTCGGAGGCATGATGAATAAGATTTAATTGTCCTGATGCCTGAATAGGATCGAAATTTTCCAATAGGAAAGAAGCTTTTTCTCGGGGGTTGGGCTGGTGGGAAGTTTCCCATTGCCCTTTGGAAATCCAATATTGTGCTTGAGGGAAGGCAATGGAATGGGAGCCATCTTTTTCCAGATTAACGGCTCCTCCGCAATGGTCAAAATGCAAATGGGTGAGAAATACATCCGTGATATCGGAAGGATGAAAACCAAGGTCTTTTAGGGAGTTTTCGAGATTTTCTTCTCGGTTGGGCTGGTAATAACTGAAAAATTTCTCGGTTTGTTTGGTGCCCAACCCGGTATCTACCAACATCAACCGGTTTCCATTTTCGATAAGCAAACAACGCATGGCCCAAGTGCAAAGGTTATTTTCATCGGCAGGGTTGTGTTGGTTCCAAAGCGATTTTGGCACAACACCAAACATGGCTCCACCGTCCAACTTAAAAGTTCCGGTTGAAATGGGATACAATTTCATTCAACAAAAATACAAACGGTTGATCGGGTTATTCCCTACTTTTGCAGAAAATTACCGCCATGTTTACAGGAATTGTGGAAGCCATGGGCACCGTTGTTGGCCGAATCGAAAACGAACAGAATGTCGATTTTTGGATCGAATCGCCATTTTCTGCCGAGTTGAAAGTCGATCAATCGGTAGCGCACAACGGGGCTTGCCTCACGGTAGTGGAAGTAAAAGGAAGTGCGCACCGGGTAACGGCCATTCGCGAAACCTTGTTGAAGACCAACTTGGGCGATTGGGCCGTTGGAACGATGGTTAATTTGGAACGTTGTTTGAAAATGGGCGATCGGTTGGACGGGCATTGGGTGCAAGGGCATGTAGATGGATTGGGTAAGTGCGTTGAAGCATTGGAAGATGGCGGAAGTTGGCGATTTCGCTTTGTTCATGAAGATAAATTAGAAATGATGACGGTTCCCAAAGGGAGCATTACCGTTAATGGAGTAAGTTTAACGGTCGTGGATTCCACGAAAACTGGATTTTCGGTGGCCATCATTCCTTATACCTACGAGCACACCAATTTTCATTCGTTGAAGGTGGGCGATGCCGTGAATTTGGAATTTGATATCCTTGGAAAATATTTGCAAAGGATGATGATGAAATAACAAAAAGCCCCGAAGAAATTTCGGGGCTTTTTGTTTAATGTTGAATCACCACTTTTCTAACTTCACTACCTAATTTGATCCAATAAATTCCCGTTGGGAGTTCGGAGGTGGAAACCGAAAATTGTTGTGCTCCATGGGTGGGAACCTGCATGATTTTTTGGCCGGCCATATTAAACCACTCGATGTGCTTTTCGGGTTTTGAAAGGATAATCAAGACTTGGTCGTTGGCAGGATTGGGATAAATTTGAGCGGGTTCATTCGTTCTTTCCTCATTGGAAAGTGGTATTCCCCAACATTGGCCGGGAATATTTGCATCTAACCAGTTCAATCGATTGCTGAGGTTGCTTTTCAGGTTGGTAATTTCGCCGGCATAGGTGGATGGAATTGGATTAGGATTGGGCCAAACATAAATTCCAAGGATAGGCCACTTATTGAAGTTGCGTGTTTTGGGTTGATTTAAAATGGTTGCCATGGAATCGACCCAACGGTTGAGGGATGCGTTGCTCCAATAACCTGAACGCAATCGATCGTAGCGGCAACGCAAATGGGTGGTAAAGGCGGTGTCTTGTACTAATCTTGACCACCAAAACGGAACTTGCATGCCATCATTGCCACAAACCAAATTGAAATTATAGGCCCAACCAGTTAAATTATCGCCATCGCAATAATTTGCATTTCGGTAGGCAATATCGTAATCCCAAACCGGCCCCATGACAAGTTTGCCTTTTTTATTGGTGATTTTGTGTTTGTGCAAATAGGTGGAAATGCGAAGTCCGTCTACGTTTTTTGCTAATTCATTCAGCAGGAAATAATCGATGAAAGATGCTTCATCGGCAAATTTTCTCCATCCCAAAGCCGAGTCCATGAAGTTGGGGCCGGCCAAGGCGCGTTCAAAAGAATCGACATACCGAATGAGGTATTGTTTTTGAAGCGGAGTGATCGAATCGGCATCGGGGTATTCTGGTTGAAAGGAAATGACTTTATTGCTACTCGGAGAACGGAAAGTAGAGTTCCAGCCGTTTCCAGATCCGCTTCCGGTTGTTTTATCGATTTTGAAAATGTATCCTCCTGTGATTTCAATGGCCGAGGTATCGGTGGCATTTAAGGTAGCAATATCGACCCGGGCGTTATTTTTCTTGATTTTTTCCATCAAAATGTAAATCCCTTGATATTTGTCATCGATGATCAACTCAACGAATTGGGTTCTTGGAGCATACCAACCCATCTTTCTCGCCATATCGTAGGTGAATACATTTCGCAACAACGACTTATCGGTGTAGTTGGCATTGAGGATCCAGTCGGATTCGGCTGGGAAACCGGGGAAGGCTACATCGGAATCGTTCAAGGTTACGTCCCACGTTTCGAATCCATAACTTTTTTTCGGAAATCCTTGGGAAGAAGATCCTCGGAATTCGATGCCAATGGTTCCCTTGAATTTGGAAGCAGAACGATAAGGATAGGTTAATCCGGCTGAATCTAAAACAAAATCCATGGTTACTCGTCGTTTGGGTTCATCCACGATGGTTTGTCCGCCGGTGTTGATTTTTATGATAGGTAGGTTGGAGTAGGGCAATTCAGGAATGGCCGGCGACGTACCTGAAAAGGACAAGGTCCAACTGCTTACGGAGCCGGCTACTCCGGTGACTAAATCAGTCACCCAAAGTTTCCAAGTGCCGTTCGGATTTTGTCCGTTATTGAAAGCTCCAAGCATTTCGAAAGGCCGATAAGTTCCAGTAAAGGGTGCGGGTGCCGTGCGAATGCTATTGGGAGAATTGCCACGAAAACACGTCGATGAAAAATTCTGAGAGGTGGCATTCCCTAATCGGGAGGCCAACGTGATGATCGAGCCATCGGGCGATTCCAATTTTATTTCTAAATCATTAGCTCGGGTATGGGTGATGTTAAAGCAAATTTGTTGGATTCCAAATGATGAATCCATTCGATTGGCAAGCCCTTGAATTACCAATGGGAAAGGCGTTGGTAGAAGATTATCTGTAATTGACCCACCGCTACCTGAAAAATTTTGAGCTCCAACATGAATGCATAAAAGCCCAAGAATGATCGTTAGAAATTTTTTCATTTTGATTTGATAATAAGTCAAAATTAACTCAATTTTGGTTACTTTTGTTTCGTTAAATACGAATTCGGCATGTTTAGATTCTTTAAGTCTAAATTCTTCATTTTCATGATCATTTTTTACACCTTGGTGTGTGTGATTTGGTTTTTATTTATTCGCTGATTTTCTTTTTTTCCTTTCATCATACCTTTGTATATTTGCGCTCCTGTTGCCCAGGTGGTGAAATTGGTAGACACGCCACTTTGAGGGGGTGGTGTCCTTACGGATGTGCAAGTTCGAGTCTTGTTCTGGGCACAAAAAAAGCCTCGACAACTGTCGGGGCTTTTTTATTTGATTTTTTCCAAAGATTAATCCACATTATCGTGTAAAAATGGATTGTGAGGACGAATAGTAATTCCTTCTCCTTGTGAATTCACCGTAAAACGAGATGCAGCACTTTCTGAGGAATGAGGAGTTGGATCTAATTCCAATCCACTTCGTTGATAGGCTGGTGTGTTTTCCATGTCAATCACTTGTTTCAAATCGAAGTGTTGCATCATGGAAAGTCCACGTAGCGTTTCTGCGCGATGATTGTGGTTTGAGGTTGAAGTGTCGTTTCCGGGATGTACTGAACGAGTACCCATAACACTGATAGTTTCCGAAGCAGGTTTTTCATATACTTTCCAGCTGGAATCTTCCTGAATTTCATCTTCGGTATGACCTGCAATAGATTCGGGTTCAAACTCGGATTTAAACTCCGATTGAGGTTGTTCCATGCTCGTTGATTCGGAATGAAAAAACTGTTCTGGAGTTACTGGCTCTGGAGCGGAAACAGAAGGAGAAAATTCGAAAACAACGGTATTTTCGTTTTCTTGAATTGGAAGTGGTTCTGGTTTTTCCAAAGGAACGACGACCTTATTCTCCGAGTTAGGCATTTCAGGCTGAATGGTAACTGGTGCTTCGAAAGAAGGTGAAGAAACCATTGGATTAATGGTAACTTGTTGAATTCGGCCTCCATTAATATCTACTACTTCCTTTTTAACCGGTTCGTGAACATGATCAGACAACATGTTGCCCTTCTCACCACTAAATCCGGTAGCGATCACCGTAATTTGAACTTTGTCGCCCATGTTGGGATCTACGCAAGTTCCCCAAATAAGGTCAGCATTGTTACCGGCATAATCCTGAATGTAATCAGTAACTTCACTGATTTCATTCATGGTAATTTCTTTACCGCCTGAGGTGATGTTTAACAACACATAACGAGCATCGGAAATATCGGTATCGTTCAACAACGGAGAGCGCAATGCTGCTTCGGTTGCTCGAATAGCGCGATCGTTACCTTCTGCTGAACCTGTACCCATTACAGCTTTTCCACTGTTACGCATTACCGTTTCAACATCTTTGAAATCTACGTTGATGATACCTCGAACGGTAATGATTTCGGCAATGGATTTTGCAGCATTGGTTAAAACCAAATCGGCGTTAGCAAAGGCATTGGAGTAGGAGAGTTCCCCATAAATTTCCATCACCCGATCGTTGGAAACAACAATCAAACAATCCAAATGCTTGGCCAATGATTTTAATCCTTCTTCGGCTTGTTTTCTTCGGCGGGGACCTTCAAACTTGAAGGGCATGGTTACGATGCCTACGGTAAGAATTCCAGCTTTTTGGCATTCTGCAGCAATGATGGGTGCTGCCCCTGTCCCAGTACCTCCACCCATACCAGCAGCAATGAAAACCATTTTAGTTTCCGAACCAATCATGGAATTGATATCGTTCAATGTTTCAAGAGCGGCTTGTTCACCTACGGCAGGAATGGACCCTGCGCCCATGCCTTCCGTTAAACTTGGACCAAGAATTAGTTTTTGAGGGATCGGACAAGCATCCAAGTGTTGAGCGTCGGTATTACAAACCAAAAAGTCAACATCTTTGATTCCTTGTTGAAACATCGCCGAAACCGCATTGCTTCCTCCGCCACCAACACCAATGACTTTGATAATTTTGGGGCGAGAAGTAGGTAAATCAAACATAAAGTTATTGTTTTCCAAGTTGTTAAGTATTAATTGATGGACGGGTTGCGACCTTTACAAAAATCGAAAGAGAACCTCGATTTAAAAAGGTAACCAATGGGTTGATTATGCATATTTTTTCAACAATTTGCATTAACGATCGTTGTAGTCTTCTTCATCCTCGCCCAACATGACTTGGATTTTTTTGAAGCCAGCAAGGATCTTTTGGTAAAAAGGTCCGCGTGGAGGATCGGTTTTCTGAGTTACAGAAATGGGCTGCCCTGCAACTGCCTCGTCTTCGACTTGAGCGGTAAGGACAGTTCTTTTGTTTCGTATGCCTTGCAAAACCAATCCAACACCGGTGGCGTGCATTGGATGTTGTAGAGAACGATCGTTTTTTGCCAAAAATTCTGCGGGAGAACCGATGCGAACATCGAACCCAGTTTCCAATTCAAATAGAGCCTTGAGGTTTTTCAACATAGCTCCGCCGCCTGTAAGTACGATGCCGCCAATTAATTTCTTTTCGTAACCAGAAGCACGAATTTCAGAGTTTACCATCATGATAATTTCCTTCATGCGCGATTGGATGATCAGTGCCAAGTTTTTCAAAGCTATTTCCTTAGGCTGACGGTTTTTCAAACCTGGGATAGAAACGAAGGTGTTTTCTTTAACCATGCTGGCCAAAGCATTACCATGGTTTTCTTTCAATTTCTCGGCATTACGTTGCAACACATTGCAACCCATTCGAATATCGTCGGTAATGATGTTTCCGCCAAAAGGCAATACGGCTGTATGACGAATAATCCCATCGTGGAAAATCGCAATATCCGTGGTACCTCCACCAATGTCCACCAAAACAACACCGGCTTCTTTTTCTTCCTCGGTTAATACCGCATCGGAGGATGCCAATGGCTCAAGAATTAAATCTTGAATGCTTAGTCCTGCGCGCTCAATGCAATGATAAATCACCTGCGCCGCAGAAATGTGTCCGGTGATCACGTGGAAATTAGCTTCCAATTTTGATCCGAACATTCCGATTGGATCTTTAACACCAATGCGTTCGTCAACGATGAATTCTTGTGGCAAACAATGGATGATTTCGTATCCAGGTTGCATTTGCATTTTTTTCATTTTCTCGATGAGGCCATTCACATCGGTCTCGTCAATTTCCTTGGTGTACTCGGAACGAATGGCCATGCCGTGTTGCTGCATAGATCGGATGTGAATTCCAGCAATGCCTACATTCACTTTTTTGATGTTCACTTTCGATTCCTCTGAAGCCATTGCAACGGCTTTCTTGATGGACTCTACGGTGTCTTTGATGTTTTGAACCTCGCCGCGTTTTACGCCTAAAGATTCAGCTTTTCCAACGCCTAAAATTTCCAATTTGCCGTGTTCGTTTTCACGTCCAACTAAGCAAAGAATTTTGGTGGTGCCAATGTCGAGGCCAACAACCAATTCACTTTTGTTTTTCATAGGTTTATTTTTTTTGATTTTTATTTTTTGATTTCTTATTGTCGTCTTTTTTGGTCGATTCTTTTTTTGAATTCTTGGTTTCTTTTTTGGACTTCGTCGTCTTTTTCTTTGGCTTGGAAGAACCCTTGGATTTCTTTTCTTCTTTTTGTTTTGGCTTAGAAGACTCCTTTGGCTTTTCTTTTTCCTTCTTCGAAATCTGGGGTTTCGTGTCGATGATGATTGGATCGTCCACAGGTTTTATTGATGAGTCAATGGCGGTAATGGGCACTTCACCATATTGAATTTTGCGCCCCCGTTGTAGGGCAATGACCTGATTCGAAAAGCGCAGATCTACGGCCTCGTACTTGTTTCTCCAGCCACCTGTAGAGTCGGCACCCGAAACGAACGACATCCATTTGTACACTTGAGGAAGGATAGGTTCTTGAAGATCTACGCGGCAAGGAAATCCTTCAATTCTTGAAATCAACCAAATCGCATCTCCTTCCACCGAAACCTGGGTGAATAGCCCAGAAGTTGTTGCTTGTTTTCCAAGATCATAGGCCATCAGGGCTAATTGAGAAACTAAGCCAGAATCGGTTGAATTTTTCCGATAAAGTGTACCAATATCACCCGTTGCTGTTAAGCAATAGGCCGAGAAATGCGGTGAAGTTGCCATCAATTTCCCTTTCTGATCTACGTAAAAACTTTGACCTAATCGATTGAAAACCCTCAAAACAGGAACGCGTTGGGCAACTTCCACCACCAGCTCCTTTTGCATGGTGAAGTAGGCTTTTGCATCCGCCACATATTCGATCTGCTCCAAGGCCGCTTCAAGTTGAAGAAGATTAACTTCCCCAATTTTTTTGCCTTTGATTTCTCGCATACCGGCTTCTTCCAATTTGTTCCTCAGGATGGTTTCATCCACAAAGAATTGTTCTGTTTTGAAATAATCATCAATCACCAAGCGGAATTCGGTAATGCTTTCGGATGATTTTTTGAATTGAATTCCGGCAAAAATGCCAATCACCAACAAAAGGAGTCCCCCTAAAATCAACCATTTTTTCCAACGCTTCATAACCCTCCTCCTCCTTTCAATTTTTGTTCAATAAGTGGAACCAATTGATCGATATCGCCAGCACCAATGGTTAGGATAACTTCATCTGAAGAGTTGATCAGTGATAAAACTTCGGTTTGATTTGCTAACCTTTTATCGGAGTGAACAATCATTTGGAGCAAGGCTTTGGAGGTAATTCCCGGGATTGGCAGTTCTCTTGCTGGATAAATTTCCATCAGAATGATTCGGTCCAATTTGGCAAGAGATTCGGCAAATCCAGGCATGAAATCCCGAGTCCTTGAAAACAGGTGGGGTTGGAAAATGCCGGTAATTTTTTTCTGCGGATACAAGGCCCGAACTGATTGGATCAACGAGTTGATTTCAGTTGGATGATGGGCATAATCATCGATATATACCAGGTTTTCGTCACAAAAACGTACATCGAATCGGCGGGCTACCCCTTTAAAATTTGCCAATCCATCTCTGGTTTTCGATTCTTCCATGGGCAAATTTGCGCCCATCAAAAGGGCCATGGCTGCCGTTGCATTCCAAATGTTATGGAATCCTGGAATTCCTAAACATAGGTTTTTCCAAGAAATTTCTCCTAGGGTAAAATCGAAGGTAAATTTTCCGTTTTCGATGCGAATATTTGTAGCACGGGCATTTCCAGAATTTCCGTAGGTGTAGATGTTCTTACTGGAAATGCCTTCTGCTTCGTTGAAAAGCCAAACCTTTCCATCCGCAGGAACGAGTTTGGCGAATTCTTGGAATGAAGCTACCACCGACTCATCGGTTCCATAGATATCCAGGTGATCGGCATCGGTAGAAGTGATTACTGCGTGGGATGGATGGAGGTGAAGGAATGAACGATCAAATTCATCGGCTTCAACTACCACCAAGTCCGGATTTCCAGCGATATAATTGGTGCCAAAGTTGGAAGCAATCCCGCCTAAAAACGCGGTAAATGATAGGCCTTGAGCATGCAAGAGCTGACTCACCAGGCAACTGGTGGTTGTTTTTCCGTGGGTCCCCCCAATGGCCAATAGGGTTGAGTTTTGGGTGATTTCTCCCAAGGCCTGAGCCCTTTTGATCATGCGGAAAGCCCCGTTTGAGAAGTATTGAAATAGTTTTGAATCGCTAGGTATGGCAGGTGTATAAATGATCAAGGTTGATTCTTGTTCAAATCCTTTTGGAAGTTTTTCAACGGAATCCTGGAACAAAACTTCAATTCCCTCCTCCTGCAATCTTAGTGTCGTTTGGGTGGGTGTTTTGTCGTAGCCAGCAACGTTCCAGCCGCAGGCGCGGTGGTACCGGGCGATGGCACTCATGCCAATGCCGCCAATTCCTAGGTAAAAAACGTGCTGGATGGTGTTCATGGTTTCAGATTGTTTTTGATGGATGAAACAATCTTTTGAGCAGCCTCGGGCTGGCCGAATTTCAACATTCCTTCGCTCAATTGGTGAAGTAATGCGGTATTTTCCACGGTTTTGAAAATAAGCTTGTGCAAATCCTGAGCAACGTCTTCATCAGCTAAAAACAGAGCGCCACCGGCTTTTTCCACGGCCTTGGCATTGTACGTTTGATGGTCTTCCGCCACGTTGGGAGAGGGAATTAAAATGGCTGGTTTTCCTACCAAGGCCAACTCCGAGATGGTGCTGGCGCCCGCTCTCGACACCACCAAATCGGCAGCGTGGAAAGCCATATCCATGCGAGATACGAAATCCTGTAATTTCCAATTCATGCCGGCTTCACCAAACGTTCCTTTGAGGTATTTGTAATTGTTACGTCCGCACTGCCACAACAGTTGAACTTCATTTTTAACGAAATAG
>JACCDK010515944.1_pt1 | contig 11126 bp, 13 predicted proteins | sample 7445871 | NCBI WGS metagenome assembly JACCDK01 (sample SAMN15323436, study PRJNA562643) | freshwater metagenome | isolation source: river surface water | place: USA:Blue River Watershed | collected 2017-08-15
GGCAATGTCGCATGCCATGACTGTCTCGGCAACGGGCACCTCTTTCAACACCTGGCAATGAAATGGCAGCGTACCAGTCACAGTCATTCCACGCACGACGATCATGTTTACGTGCCACAGAGTTGGCTCAACAGTCACTGCACACCACGCCTCGTCTACAAGCACCAAGAAAGCAACAGAATTCGCCCCGAATGGAAACGAATTCCCAAAGTGGCGCAGCTGATTGACGAAATCAGCAATCAACTCTCCCCGGATAGCCGGATTGTGGTCTGCGAATTGGCCATTTTTGTGGTGCCGATGAGTGAATTCGTCTTTGACCTGGGTCGCGCGTTTCCGTGGGAACAGACGGGCAGTATCCCCCAGTATCGCTGGGCAGTATACGGCTTTGAACGCATTTTGACTCCCAACCGCAAACTCTTTGACTGGAAGCTCATCGCACTCATCGTTCTTTCAGGATGCTGCGCTATACTGACCATCGGTGTCATTCTACTCGTCACATAGCTGATTGCGCGCTACTTTCGTCATTGTTGATGCATCTGTTTGTCGAGTGTATACGTAGCGTTTGGTACCAAACAGATGTGGGGGTATTGCCATGCGTGTGGCCATGTTGAGTGTGCATACCAGCCCGTTGGCTGGTCTAGGGGGCAAAGAAGCCGGTGGCATGAACGTGTATGTGCGTGAACTCAGTCGTGAGTTAGGCCGACGCGGGATTTTTGTGGATATTTTTACCCGTAGCCAAGACAGTAGTACACCTGTACAAACGCCAGTAGAGCGTGGTGTCACACTCGTCACCCTCCCTGCGGGACCACAGACGCCCTACGACAAAAATCTCATCCTCGATTACCAAGATGAATTCATTCATGGCATCCTGGCATATGCGCATGCCCATCATCACCGCTACGACATCATCCACAGTCATTATTTTGTATCAGGCATTATTGGTCTCGAGCTGCGTACCCAGTTGGGTGTCCCATTGGTGCACATGTTTCACACACTCGGCGCCATGAAAAACAGCGTGGCGCGGAGCGACGAAGAGCGCGAAACCGGTACCCGCATCGCGCTTGAAAACAAAATAATGCATGAAGCTGACACCATCGTGGCTGCGACTACACTCGACTTGCGCCAAATGGTGTGGCACTACGATGCGACGCCAGATCGCATCAAAATCATCCCGTGTGGTGTCGACCTGCATCGCTTTCACCCTCACGATATGGCCGAAGCTCGCGCCGCACTCGGGCTGCCCGCCCATCCCACTCCACTCGTTTTGTTGGTCGGTCGCATCGAGCCCCTCAAAGGTATCGATGCGCTCATCCGGGCAGTGGCATTGGTGCGTGCCACACACGCCCATCTGCAGGCATTGACAGCCATTGTGGTTGGGGGTGCCAGCGATGAGCAACCCGAGGCCTGGAACAGTGAGCAACATCGCCTCAATGCGTTGCGACACGAGCTGGGGATTGCAGATGCCATCAAGTTTGTGGGCGCACGCCCACAGAGTCAGTTGTCGTTGTATCATGCAGCGGCTGATGTAGTCACCATGCCATCACACTACGAATCATTTGGCATGGCTGCACTCGAAGCCATGGCGAGTGGGCGCCCCGTGGTTGCAACAAGTGCAGGTGGTCCTGCAACCATCATCGAAGCTGGTGTCAACGGATTACTCACGCCACCTGATGATGCCACAACATTAGCACAACAGCTGATCACGATCCTCGATCATCCGCATATCGCCCATCAAATGGGTATAGCGGCACGCACTCGGGCGGCACGCTATGGCTGGAGTAACATTGGATGTGATATTCTAGATGTGTACCGATCATTGATTCGCCAGCATAGCAATACATCATCCGCATGCGTTTCTTGTTAATTCTTTGCAGTATCGTTTTTTTCTGTAGTGCGTGTGGTAGTCCAAATATGGTTATCAGCAACGCCACCAGTGACGATATTCCGCAGATCCCGAGTGTCACACCTGAGCCACCAGGCACCATACCAATGGTGGCAGCCACCATCACGCCCATTCAGTTGGTGGTGCTTAAAGATGACGCGCCACCCGCCCTCGACCCAATCGAGGTGGGGGCGGTGGGCGCCGAAAGTACGCTCGATCAGCACATCCGTGATCTCGTCAATGCGGGATTATTTAGTGGCAGTGTGCTCGTGGCAAAACAAGGGCAGATTCTGCTACGCCGTGGCTACGGCATGACCAATGCGACCACACCCAATATGGCGACCACCCGCTTTCGCATTGCATCAATTACCAAACAATTTACTGCTACGCTGGTGTTGCGTCTACACGAACAAGGGCGTCTCAATATTGATGACGGAATCTGCAATTACATCGAAGCGTGTCCCAACGCCTGGGGGCAAGTCACCATCAGGCACCTGTTGGCACACTCGTCGGGGATTCCCGACTATACCGAATACCGTGATTTCGATGCCACGCAGGCTATCCCAACTACCCGTGAAGCACTGATTGCGCGCTTTCGTGAAGAGCCGCTCCAGTTCACCCCTGGCAGCAGTTTCAAGTATTCGAATTCTGGCTATGTCCTGCTTGGTGCCATTCTCGAATACGTGACTGGCACCTCATTTGACGAACTGTTGCGCGGCGAAATCACAGCGCCACTCGGGCTCAACGATACCGCCTATGACCGGAGCCACAACGGCACAGGGCTCAATCTGGCCTTTGGTTGGTTGCGCCGTGGGGTTCCTGCTGATGTCATCGACTCATCGACACTCGACACCGCGGGCGCACTCTATTCCACCATTGACGACCTATTCCGCTGGGATAGAGCACTCGCCGAAGGACGCATGCTCCGCCCACAAACACTCGCCATGATGCGGACACCGCAAGTCAAACGGTACGGACTCGGCGTCATGCTCTATCCACTTGGCAACATGAATGCCGTCCATCACGATGGGATGGCCAGCGGTACCCGCACATTTTTGGGCAACTTCACCGACAATGACATCACAGTGATTATTTTGAGTAACTTTGAAACAGCCGATGTCGAGGGAATTGCGGCGTACCTAGCACAGTTGGCCACAGCACAATGATATGCCTGCGCGGCGCCGTGTGCCGCGCCAGCACGGCGCCATGCAATGATGCCCCTACTGCTTCACCCGTCCTACTTCACTTCACTCTTCCTACTTCATCCTTCATACTTTTTAAAGCATTTCCAATGCGCCAATGGCGGTGCGAATGGCGCGATCGACACCTTCGGCTTTTTGGTCGAGCACAATCGTCTCGGCGGTGGTACGTTGCGCCACTGCGGCACACACACATCCAGCACGAAAGCCATAGACGAGGCCCATTTTAAACAGTGTGCCTGCTTCCATTTCATAATTAAGCACGCGCAGATGCTGATACTCGGCTGTCACACCGTCATGCTTGCGCAGCAGATGGGGGTTGGCCGAAGCGCGCCGTTCTTGTCCTTCATAAAAGGTATCAACGGACGCAGTCACACCCATGTGTGCCGGGATAGCGGCGTGTTGTGCGGCCTGCATCAAGGCAATCGTGACATAGGGGTCAGCAGCTGCGGGGAATTCGCTAGGGGCGATATCTGCAGCTGCCCCCTGGCGACACAATGCGGCCTGTGATACAACCACATGACCAGGCATGACGTGTGGTTGGATGGATCCACACGTGCCCACACGGATGATTGTGGTGATACCAACCTGGACTAGTTCGTTGACCACAATGCTCAACGATGGTGCACCCATGCCACTTGTCGCCGAGATGATTGGTGTGCCATTGCGCAAAAAAGCCAAAGAACTATGCAGTCCACGATGGTCAGACAATGTGCGGGCACCCTGTAAATACGTGGTCGCTATCATGGCTGCTCGTTCTGGGTCACCAGAAATGAGTGCCATACGTGGCTGATGCCCGGCAAAATCATCACGTCCGTAGCCGATATGATAAAAGCGTGGTGCAGTCATATATGGCTCCTCTTAGGCTTTGGGTGCGAAAAATCGAAAGACGATGAAACAGACAGTCGAGACGACAAAGATACCCAAAAAAATGCGCGCTGGCCAATCCGCCAACCCATTGGCCGAGACGTTAATTGCCGCCAAAATTGCAGTCAGTACCACAACAAACCCACACCCTCGTACCACGCGCTGCTCTGGGGTTGTGTTCATGTGCCATCTCCTTGTCACGTATACTACCCGTAGTATAGCGCACTCATGTCGATTGAGTGCTTCTTTTGGAGTTCACCAGAAAAGAGGCAGTGATGACACCACTCCCACCTGACACGCTCAACAGCATTGGCACCCTCAAGCGCCGTGAAAACGAGGCACGCATTCTTGCGCCGATTGTAGCCGCACTCTGTGAAAAATTCGACCGTACCGAAGTGCTTGCCACCGTGCGCGACACCATCATGCAAATTGCCACGCAGCAGGGAGCCCAACTGGCGCACGATAGTGGTGGATGTGATTTGGCCACATTCGAAGACACGTTGCAATATTGGACCAAAGATGATGCCCTGCGCATCGAAGTCGTGGCCCGCACACCTGAGGAATTCGGCTTCGATGTGCATCGATGCCGCTATGCGGAGCTCTATCAAAGCCTGGGGATTCCCGAGCTTGGTGCGATTTTGTCGTGTAACCGTGATGCGGCGCTGATTGCAGGGTTTAATCCGGATGTCACCCTTACGCGCACACAGACAATCATGGAGGGGGCGCCAACCTGCGATTTTCGCTATCGTACTCCCAACGCATAGCGCATTGCTTGCCTCACAGCGCACGCATATGCTATACTGTGCACGGTATTACAAACGACACACACTTCCTGATGCGGTTGTATCCTGCGCGATTGCGTCACAACAGCAAAAGAGGGAAGTGGCGGTTACGCACACGTAAACACACAAGGAGAGACTCGTGACAGACGCAGCCCGTATCGCCTCGTTGCGCGCCCTGCTCGAAGCCGGCGCCCACTTTGGCCACCTGACCCGCCGTTGGACTCCCAAAATGAAGCCCTATATCTTTGGGGCACGCAACGGTATCCATGTGCTCGACCTGCAACAAACCGTTGACGGGCTCAACAGCGCATACAACTTTGTGGTTGAGACGGTGGCAAGTGGCGGCAAGGTGCTCTTTGTGGGCACCAAAAAGCAAGCCCAAGAGACCATCCAACAAGAGGCCGACCGTGCCAATCAGTTCTACATCACCCAGCGCTGGTTGGGTGGCACGTTGACCAACTTTGCAACAATTCGCCGGCGCCTGCGCTACATGGCCGAACTCGAGGGGCAGCGCGATCGTGGCGAGTTGTCACGCTTGACCAAAGCAGAAGCCCAGAAGCGCATCGAGGAAATCGAGAAGCTCAACAAGGTGTTCAGTGGCATCAAGAACATGGATCGTGTGCCGAGCGCCATTTTCATCGTAGACCCACACAAAGAGACGTTGGCGTTGGCCGAGGCACTCAAAGTCGGTATTCCGGTGGTTGCCATGGTTGATACCAACTGCGACCCGGACAACATCGATTACGTGGTGCCATGCAATGACGATGCCATTCGTAGCATTCGCCTCATCACGAGCCGTATTGCTGATGCTGCCATCGAAGGGCAAAATCGGCGTGAATCGGCACGTGGAGACCACAGCGCACAGAGCGCGATACCAGCTGAAGCCGCCGACAAAGAATAATTGGAACGACCAGGAGGCGGGAGTGTGGTGGGGAGCCCCGCTACCTCCCGTATTCTGTGCAGACTGCAGACACACAGAAGGAGTGCACGGTGACCGAGATTTCAGCCCAACAAGTCAAAGAACTACGCGAGCGCACTGGCGCTGGCATCAAAGAATGCCGCGATATTTTGGCGCAGACCAACGGCAACATGGACAAGGCAATTGAGCTCTTGCGCGAGCGTGGCCTCAAGGTCAGTGACAAAGTCAAAGACCGCAGCGCCAACGAAGGACGCATCGAGATTTATGTCCACAACGGTGCACGCATGGCAGCCATGATTGAGCTCAACTGTGAAACCGACTTCGTGGCACGTACGCCAGAATTCATTCAGCTCTCCAAAGATATTGCCATGCACGTGGCAGCCGTCAACCCCAAGTACATCACCATGGACGAAATGCCCGCGGAAGATGTCGCCAAAAGTGGCTTGACCGCAGCCAAGTACGCCGAAGAGGTGGTTCTGCTCAAGCAACCGTATGTGCGCAACCCGTCACAAACCATCGAGGACATGATTCAAGCAGCAGTAGCCAAGCTACGCGAGAACATCGTCATCCGTCGCTTCGTTCGCTACGAAATCGGAGCCTAAGCAACAGGGACAGCGGAGGTGATATCACCTCCGCCGTTTTATACAGCATCATGACGACCACACCCAAATACAAACGCATACTCCTCAAAATGAGTGGCGAAGCATTGGCAGGCGACCACGATCAGACCATTGACCAGAGTGTGCTCGCCTATTTCGCCAAAGAAATCCACTCCATCCACGAGCTTGGTGTCCAAGTGGCTGTTGTGGTGGGTGGCGGTAACATTTGGCGCGGTGGTCAAAAAGCCATTTCGCTGGGCATGGATCCTGCGCAGTCGCACTACATGGGGATGCTCGCCACCATCATCAATGCACTCGCACTCCAAGATGCACTCGAACGACAAGGCGTCTACACACGAGCCATGACCGCTATCAAAATGGATGAAGTCGCTGAGCCATATATCCGGCGCCGCGCTACCCGCCATCTCGAAAAGCAACGGGCGATTATCTTGGCGGCAGGCACAGGCAATCCGTATTTCAGCACAGACTCTGCGGCGGCACTGCGTGCTGCCGAAATCGGTGCAGAAGTGATTTTGATGGCCAAAAACGGCGTTGATGGTGTCTATAGTGCAGACCCACGTCGTGACCCGACAGCCACGCGCTATGACCAGCTCACCTACATGGATGCCATTAGTCGTGGGCTTGCCGTCATGGACAGCACCGCACTCACGTTTTGTATGGACAACGATATTCCAATTGTCGTGTTCAACCCCAATCAGCCCGGCACGATTAAACGCATCGTCATGGGTGAGCATGTGGGCACGATTATCAACAAAGGAAGGTAATTTGCCATGATTAATGACGTGCTACACGATGCTGATCAGCGCATGAAAAAAACTGCTGATGCGTTGCGCCATACCTTGGTGAGCATTCGCACCGGCCGTGCGTCGATTTCACTGGTCGAAAATCTCCAAGTGGAAGCCTACGACGACATGCTGCCACTCAATCAACTCGCCACGCTTTCGACTCCCGATGCGCGTACCATCGCCATCCAACCCTTTGATACGAGCATGATCAAGGCCATCGAAAAGGCCATCAAAGTATCAGATTTGGGGCTTAACCCCAACAATGATGGTCGCATGGTGCGCCTCAACTTGCCCCCACTCACCGAAGAGCGGCGCAAAGAGTTGGTCAAGCAGGTGCGCGTCAAAGTGGAAGAAGCCAAAGTCGCGCTCCGCAATATTCGCCGTGAAGCCCTCGATGACATCAAACAGCTCGAAAGCGAAAAGATGATTAGCGAGGACGAACAACGCCGTGGTGGAGACAAGCTCCAAGAACACGTCGAAAAGGCGACCCGCGAGCTCGAGCAGATTGGTGCCAACAAAGAATCCGAAGTGCTGGAGATTTAATCAGCAATGAGCGATGCGACGACACCCTCACAAACGAGTGGAGTACCCCGCCATATTGCCGTCATCATGGATGGCAATGGACGCTGGGCTAAACAACGCGGGCTCTCGCGCCACGCAGGGCATCGTGCTGGTGTCGAAAACATTCGCCCTATTATTCGCGCTGCTGCGGATATCGGTGTCCAATTCTTGACACTATATGCCTTTTCTACTGAAAACTGGCGCCGGCCATCACTCGAAGTCCAAGGCTTGATGACCATCCTCAGCGAATTTTTGGACCGCGAGGTAGACAATTTACGCAACGAAAACGTGCGCATTGTTCACCTCGGCTCATTTGATGGCGTCATGCCACATCTCGCCGAAAAAATTCGCCAAGCAGTTGCACGCACGAGTCACTGTACCCGTATCACACTGGCGGTCGCATTTAACTACGGCGGACGCCACGATATCATCAATGCGATACAAACGATTATTGCAAGTGGCGTACCCGCACATGCCATCAACGAAGCGCTCATCAGTGCGCATCTCTCAACCCGAGGCATTCCTGATCCGGATTTCATTATTCGCACCAGCGGCGAGTGGCGCCTTTCGAATTTTCTGATTTGGGAAGCAGCATACAGCGAATACTGGACATGTCCAGTATTTTGGCCAGATTTCACTCCCGAATTATTACAGCAAGCAGTGAGCGATTATGGCAAACGCGACCGACGATTCGGTGGCCTCACCTCCAAAACGTAATCCCACGCTCCAACGGCTCTTTACCGTGCTCCCGTTGGTTCCCGTGCTGGTGCTCGCCATTTGGTGGGATGTGTGGTCTGTCACGTTGGTCGTCATCGTTGCAAGTATTATTGGTCTTGCTGAGCTCTTTACGGCACTCACCGAGCACTCCATCAAGTCATACGCCTATGTCGGGTATGTGTATGCGGTTGCAGTCATTGCAACCACGTATTTCGACAGTAGCCGAGTCGAATATGTATTGATTATTGGGCTGATTCTTTCCCTTGTGGTCATGCTTCGCTATGCCCAACATCCCCATGCATACACAGGTTGGGCATTGACTATCGCAGCCGTGTGGTATATCGCATATACGCTCTCGTACATCGTGCGAATGCGGGCGATGAGTACACCACTCAGCGATGGGCTCCTCTCCACCTATATGGCACCTGGAGTGGCATGGATTATCACCACACTGGCCAGCACGTGGCTGTGTGATACCTTTGCCTATTTTAGTGGTCGACACTTTGGCAAACATCTGCTCGCCCCACACATCAGCCCCAAAAAAACCTGGGAAGGGAGTATCGGCGGCGTGATTGGCGCTATCCTTACCAGTAGTGCATGCATCCCACTGTTTGGCCTACCCATCCCGTGGTGGGGTGGAATTATCATCGGCGTGATGGCAGGCATTGTTGGGCCACTCGGCGACCTCGCCGAATCGCTCATCAAACGACAGCTGGGCATCAAAGATTTAGGCACACTCTTTCCTGGACACGGTGGCATGCTTGACCGCATCGACAGCGTCATATTCATGGTGCCACTCGTCTATGTCGCATTGCATCTATTCGGTATTTCATAGAAAAATTTCTCACCACATCCTTACCTCTGTATGTGCACTTTTTCGCTACAATACACGTCATAGGGGTACGTAGCAATGTCCCACGATTTCGACTTGTGATTGAAAGAGGTCTACATGACAGCCATAGTCACTATTGTGGCGTTTTTAGTGTTGTTGGGAATACTGGTTGTCGCACACGAACTCGGCCATTTTTGGAGCGCTCGTGCTTTCCGCATCGATGTCGAAGAATTCGGCATTGGTATGCCACCACGCGCCTGGACATTCGCAGAACGCAACGGCGTCAAGTATACGCTCAACTGGTTGCCACTGGGTGGTTTTGTGCGCTTTCGCAACAAACCGGATGACGGCGACTCGACATCGTACGGTATTGGCAGCTTACGCGAAGCCCCCATCATTCAACGCATCATCGTGCTCCTTGCTGGTCCCTTCATGAATTTGCTGGTGGCAGTGGTCATTTTGGCGGGATTGGTCTATTCCAACGGCAAAGTCGTCTATGAAACAGGACTTGTCATCAATGCCGTCTACCCAGGCTCACCTGCCGAACAAGCAGGAATCCGGCCAGGTGATATCCTGTTGACCGTTGACAACAGTGCCGAAATAACACCAGCGATGGACATCGGTGTCATCGCCAAAGACAAGATCGGGCAATCCATACCAGTGCAGATTGTGCGGGCGGATCAGACGCAGACCCTCCAAATCGTGCCTGGTCCTTGGACGCTCGAAAATGGCGAGTCACGGATGGGCTTTGGGATTGGTTACACACAACGTGCCACCACCCAACCAGTCGGGATCATTGAAGCAGTGCAATTTGGTGTCAGCCAGACAATTACCATTTCCGTGGCCATGCTGGACGGGTTGCAAACGCTGCTGAAAGGGTTGTTGGGCTTTGCTCCCCCCGTGGAAAATGCTGGGCTGACGGGAGTGGTGGGCATGGCACGAGGAACAGGCGAAATCATTGATCGTGATGGGCTGTTGGGGTATCTCAATTGGATGGCACTGATCAGTATCAACTTGGCCATCTTTAATCTACTACCGATTCCTGCGCTCGATGGTAGTCACATCATGTTTGCCTTGATTGAAGCAATTCGGCGCAAGCGGATTCCTGCCGAGCGCGAGGCCATGGTGCACATGGCAGGGTTCATGGCCTTGATGATATTGATGGTGGTAGTCACTATCAGCGACATCCAAGGGTGGCTGAATGGCGCATCCGTCTTTGGGCAATAAGCCCGACTACACGCAGCATGACACGCATCCACCCTATATTCGCGCCAGCGACATCGGCACTTATCTCTACTGTAGACGCGCATGGTGGCTCGAACGGGTCAATGGATGGCAACCCGACGACGTGGCACCGCGCCGCCGCCAAGGCACGGTGGCGCATCGGCGCCATGGATGCCTGGTATGGCTTTCGAATCTACTGATACGCCTTGCATGGCTGGCAACCATAGCCCTGGTGGTGGTGGCAACTGCCATGTGGGCAGGGTGGTGGCCATGGTAACCGCACAACTCCTCGGTGCGTTGGTGCTCGTTGTTGTGCTACTGTGGTATGGGGCAATCCGCATGCGACAGCAAAGCGGGTTGCCATGGGCGGATACCGTGCACAGCGATGTGGGCGGAGTGCTGCCACTCGATGCCCCATTAGTGTCACACACTTATCGCCTCACCGGCAAACCCGACTACATTCTACGCCGTGCGGAGGGACTAATCCCCGTCGAAGTCAAGCCGAATCGGCGCGCCAAAAAGCCATACGACTCAGACGCCATGCAACTCATCGCATACTGTCTGCTCGTCGAAGAATGTTACGGTGAGCGCCCGCCATATGGATTATTGCGCTATGCGGACCACACCTTTCGCATTGAATATACGGCTGCCCATCGCACTGAAATCGTGACCACTATTGTCGCAATGCAATACGACCACACACACCCCGACTGCCCGCGCTCACATCAAAAGCCGGCC
>JACCDK010034440.1_pt1 | contig 11124 bp, 8 predicted proteins | sample 7445871 | NCBI WGS metagenome assembly JACCDK01 (sample SAMN15323436, study PRJNA562643) | freshwater metagenome | isolation source: river surface water | place: USA:Blue River Watershed | collected 2017-08-15
AATGCTCGCGATGGCATCAAGATCCCCTGCGCACTCGTTGGCGCAGAGCTACCGCCGAGTGAAGAGGGTGGTAAGCCATTTCAGATTAAGGTCGGAAAACTGCGGGGCGTGGAGAGTAACGGAATGTTATGTTCTGGGCGCGAGTTGGGTCTTGGCGAAGACCATGCCGGTATTTTGGAGCTTGCAAGCGATGCTCCTATTGGTGAAGACATTCGTAAATACCTCAAACTCGATGATCAAATCTTCACCGTCAAACTAACACCTAACAAAGCCGATTGCTTATCAATTATTGGTATTGCCAGAGAAGTTGCAGCCATCACAGGCGCAGCACTTTGTATACCCAAACCTAAAGCCCCAACTGCTGCGATCTCAGATCGCTTAGGCGTCACGATCGAAGATAAGGATCTATGCGGTCGTTTTGCAGGTCGTGTAATTCGGGGTGTGAACGTAAATGTCCAAACGCCCGCATGGATGGTTGAGCGTTTGGCGCATGCTGGACAGCGAAGCATTTCTCCTTTGGTTGATATCTCCAACTACGTGATGTTGGAACTGGGTCAGCCAAACCATATTTTTGATCTCGACAAAATCCAAGGTAATTTAGTGATTCGTTGGGGCAAAGCCGGCGAGCAAATTAAATTACTCAATGATCAAACCGTTGAACCCTCACCAGATAAAGCTGGCATGAAGGTCGGTGTTGTTGCCGATCAGTCTGGCCCCATTAGTCTTGCTGGTGTGATGGGTGGCGATAGTACAGCCGTTGGCGATAGCACTAAAAATATTTATGTCGAAGCTGCTTTTTGGTGGCCACAGGCTATCCAGGGGCGGGCGCGCCGCTTTAATTTCACGACCGATGCCGGCCATCGCTTTGAGCGTGGGGTTGACCCAAATGCCACCATCAATGCCTTGGAATACATCAGCCAACTCATTAGCGACATCTGTGGCGGTCAACTAGGCCCCATCGATGATCAGATCACTCAATTACCTGAGCGTAAAGCGGTGACGATGCGACTCGCTCGTGCCGAGAAAGTCATTGGTATTCCTCTCACTACAGAACTTGTCAGCGATCTATTCAAACGACTTGGCTTGCAGTTCACGATCACTGGTCGCCAGCATGATGCAGTCTTTACCGTTCAGGTACCTAGCTATCGCTTTGATTTGGAGATCGAAGAAGATCTGATCGAAGAGGTGGCTCGTTTATATGGCTTTGAGAACATCCCCGATCGTCCACCCCAAGCCGAACTCAAAATGAGTGCGCCTCGTGAAGCAACGCGCAGTGTTCATGCGATGCGTCACCGTTTAGCACAAGCAGGGTATCAAGAGGTTCTTAACTTCGGCTTTATTGATCGCCAAACGGAAGCACAAATGGGTTGCAATAATCCAATCGCAGTTCTTAACCCGATTGCAAGTCAGTACGGTGTGATGCGTAGTAATTTATGGGGCGGCTTACTCAATAACTTACGTACTAATCTCAATCGGGGCGCTGACCGTGTGCGTATTTTTGAGATCGGTCGTGTCTTTGCGCGTGATGCCAACCAAAAAGAACAAGCTGGTGTGGTCGGCGGTTTTGTGCAGCACCAACACCTTGGTGGATTGGCATATGGATTTAATGATCCAGAGCAATGGGCAAGCCCAAATCGCCTGGTTGATTTCTTTGATGTGAAAGGTGATCTGCAGGGGATCTTAAACCCCTTACAGATACGCACTCAGTTAACCGAGAAGCCCCATCCCGCCTTGCATCCCGGTCGTTGCGCCGTCGTTCATTTGGGTCAAACCAGCATTGGTTGGCTTGGTGAGTTGCACCCTGCCTTGCAACAGGCGTATGAACTCTCGAGCGCACCGATTCTGTTTGAGTTAGATTGGAATGCGATTCATCACATTGGTTTACCAAGCCCCAGCGAAATTAGTAAGTTCCCTGCAGTACAACGTGATATCGCGGTGGTGGTTGAGCAGTCAATGCCAGCACAGAAACTGCTGGATGTAATGCATGCACAACGGCAGCAATTTGTGCAACGTATTGAGCTCTTTGACGAGTTCCGTCCTCAAAAAGAAACAAGTTCAATGACCCTCAATGAGAAAAGTCTGGCGTTTCGGGTGACCTTGGTCAACGATCAAGACACCTTGCAAGATAGTCAGGTCGAAGCCTGCATGAGTGCTTTGATCAATGCGTTACAGAAAGAGTGTAAGGCGCGATTACGCTAGCCCAAATTGAATTTGATATAGTTATCAATATTGAAAGAAACACGAGTAGAATCAATACATTAAATCAAGCAATATCCAGACGTAACTAAGATATAACGAGATCGACATGACCGCCAATAATCAAACAGTCACCAAAAACGAACTCTCTGAGGCTCTCTTTGATCAAGTTGGTCTTAATAAACGCGAAGCCAAGGATATGATCGATGCCTTTTTTGATCGGATTGGCCAAACCCTAGAATCCGGTGTTGAAGTGAAGATCTCCGGATTTGGCAATTTTCAGTTGCGCAACAAAACAGCACGCCCTGGTCGTAATCCCAAGACCGGTCAGATGATTCCGATTGCTGCGCGTCGCGTAGTTACTTTTCATGCGAGTCAGAAGCTAAAGGACGCGGTCGAGTCCCATGCTCAGAACCAAAACGGAAGCTGATTCCAAGGCGGCATCGTTGCCGTTATTACCTCCTATACCGAACAAGCGGTATTTCACGATTGGGGAGGTCGGTGAACTGTGTGGTGTTAAACCCCATGTCTTGCGTTACTGGGAACAAGAGTTTGCTCAATTGCGTCCCCAAAAGCGCCGCGGTAACCGCCGTTATTACCAACACCATGAAGTGGTTCTGATTCGACAGATCCGCACTTTGCTCTACGAAGAGGGCTTTACGATTAGCGGCGCCAAAAACCGTTTGGACGAGACCAAGTCGACCCTGCGCTTGCGCGAAGAGCTCCAAGAGCTTCTTCAAGTCTTAAGCCGCTGAGATACAATTTAGCCTTTCGTCGGGGCGTAGCGCAGCCTGGTAGCGTACTTGCATGGGGTGCAAGTGGTCGGAGGTTCAAATCCTCTCGCCCCGACCATCTGCAATTCGAGGAGATCTCATGCATCCATTTCATCTTGCCTTTCCTGTTGATAATTTGGCGCAAGCTCGTGCGTTTTATGGCGGTCTTCTCGGATGTCCAGAAGGCAGAAGTTCGGACGAGTGGATCGACTTTAATCTCTTTGGCCATCAAATCGTCGCCCACTTAGCTAAAGGTGAAGCGCAAAACGATGTGCACTCCGATGTCGATGGTAAAAAAGTACCCGTGCGCCACTTTGGCATTGTGTTATCCATGCCCGAGTGGGAAGCGATGGCCGATAAACTGAAAAAAGCCGGCATCCAGTTTGTGATTGAGCCTTACATTCGCTTTAAGGGCGAAGTAGGGGAGCAAGCCACCATGTTTTTTCTGGATCCATCTGGCAATGCCATCGAGTTCAAAGCAATGGCACACCCTGATCGCTTATTTGCCAAATAATGAGTAAAGACTATTTTGGTTTAAAAATCCCATTTCTGGATGTCTTGGGCATTGAGCCTGAGTTTGCCAAAGATGGCCATTCAAGAATTCGTTTAAACCTTAGACCCGAGCTTCTCAATAGCTTTCATGTGGCACATGGGGGTGTAGTGATGACGATTCTTGATTTCGCGATGGCCGCAGCTGCGCGCAGTTCGCATGAACACATCTTGGGCGTGATCACGATTGACATGACCACGAGTTTCTTACGACCCTCCAAGGGCATGTTGATTGCTGAAGGAAAAGTCTTAAAAGCTGGTAGTACTGTCAATTATTGCGAGGGCAGCATATTCAATGAAGCGGGTCAATTAACTGCCAAATCAACCGGTAGTTTTATGCTACGCCGAGCCAAAAATAATTCAGACTGAGTCTAAAAACTGCATCAATATTGCAGAAATAGTTAATTAATTATTTTATTTATTATTATAGTTTTTAACATTTAATAATCATAAATTATTGATTTTATTCAATAAAATAATAGAAAATTGATATAAAAATTATTACCTAGATGGATAATAATCATTTAAATGATTATTAAATAACTACGATATAATTCATATTCAGTAATAATCTGATTATTTACAAAACGAATAATAAAATCGCTTGATGAGCACTATTACTCCTTATAAATATTCGCCTTATTACAACAATTAATACTTAAGTCACTTAATAGGAATCAATCAAATATGGCATCGTATAAAGAGCTATTGGCTCAGCGTGAGAAATTAGATAGTCAGATTCAAAGCCTGATGCAACGTGAAAAAGCCGAAGGTATTGCAAAAGCAAAAAAGATTATTGATGAGTTTGGTCTGACCGCAAGCGATTTGTTTGGTCGCAAAGCCGCAGGCAAAGGTAAGCGTGGTCGTCCTGCCAAAAAGGGCGCGGCAGCTAAAAAGCGCGTTGGTAAGAAGCGCGGTAAGGTTGCGCCAAAGTATAAAAATCCTGCTACCGGTGAGACCTGGACTGGTCGCGGTAAAGCGCCCAAGTGGATTGCTGGTAAAGACCGTAGTAAGTTTGCGATCAAATAAGAACGTAAGCAAAAGTATTTAGCAAATGCAAAAGCCAGCTCCATGAGCTGGCTTTTTACTTTCTGCCTCCGCCTTCAAAGATCAAATCAAACTATTAAATGCCTGAGTAAAGAGAGTTTCCAGACTTTTGAGATGCTTTTCGCTATCGTCCTCATTGTTTGTGGAGTAAGTGAATAAGTTTGCTTTCTCAGGTAGCTCATTGAGCTCATTGACGAGCGCCTCTTTTTCAAGATCATTTGGTTTTAAGTAGCTGGCATTTTCTTTGGCCATTTCCAATACACCAGGATGAAGTTGAACAAAAGCTTCATCAATCAATAATGGAATTCGGCGCGTTTGAATATTCTTAGTTAAATAATGAATTAAATGCAGTTGCTCTATTGGCGGTATTAAGGAATCAAGGTAAATCGCATCGGGATAATGGGACACCGCTTGCATTAAGCCTTCCAAACTATCCAGCGAGCTCATTAATTCCACTTCAACCGACCATTCTTTGACGGCACTCTCAAGCGCTTTACGATTTTCTTGGCGTTTGAAGATGCCGAGGGCAAGGTATTGATGGTTGGTAGCGCGCTGTTGCATCGATTGTTTGCGCCGCCGCAACTGCTGTTGTAGGGAACTGGCCAAAATACGCCGGTGGCCGCCCCGTGTCTTCCAGGCCACCAGTTCCCCCATTTCGACCATTTTTTGGACCGTTCCTAGGGATACCTGTAGGATTTTGGCGCTTTGCCGTGTACTCAAATATTCTTGATCGTGACTAATGCTTTCCATGGTGCTCTCCTTGTAGTAAATGCGACAGAAAGAGCATAAAAATCAATTTGATAGAGATCTGTCAGCCATGGATGAAAGTTGAGTAGGAAATTTCCTATAAGCCTGTCAGTGAAACACTGATTTTTGATTGACTTAACCCTAGGATTTTCACTAATGCCTTGATCTAGAGATGTTTTTTTCTTAAGCCCATGTTATCCTTACAGTACATAAGGCATTTTGCTTTGCGTTCTGCTAATCGGTGAAGCCGTGTCGCAGATGGTTTTAACCACAGTTTTTTTCGGGATACCCGATGAAAGGTGAGCATCATGATGCAGTCCTATGAGAGGTCGTCGTACCTCTTTGGGGGTAATGCCCCCTACGTAGAAGAACTCTACGAGTCATATTTATTAGACCCCACTTCTGTTGCACAACACTGGCGCGATTATTTTGACAGCGTCGTTCAAGTTCCTGCGGTTGATGGCAGTAACGGTCGCGATATTGCGCATGCGCCGATTGTTGCTTCGTTTGCCGAGCGTGCTAAACAGGGTCCCATTAAAACGATTCAGGATTCGGCCGATTCCGAGATGGGTCGTAAACGCGTTGCTGTTCAGCAGTTAATTGCTGCGTATCGCAACGTAGGTAATCGCTGGGCAAATTTAGATCCGCTCAAACGCACCGAGCGCCCGGATATTCCAGAACTCAATCCAGCGTTTTATGGATTTACCGATGGCGATATGGATATCGTCTTCAATACCAGCAATACCTTCTTTGGTAAAAATCAGATGACCTTGCGCGATTTGTTGCAGGCTTTGCGCGAGACCTACTGCGGCACCCTTGGTGCTGAGTTTATGTACATCGCCGATCAAAAGATTAAGAAGTGGTGGCAAGAGAAATTAGAGTCAATTCGGTCGACACCAAAATTTACCAATGAGCAGCGTAAGCATATTTTGGATCGTATTACTGCTGCCGAGGGCCTCGAGCGCTACCTGCAAGCGAAGTATGTCGGTCAAAAACGTTTCTCATTAGAAGGTGGCGATAGTTTTATTCCCTGCATGGATGATTTGATTCAGGGTGCAGGCAAGGGTGGTATCCAAGAAATTGTGATTGGAATGGCACACCGCGGACGTTTAAACGTTCTGGTGAATGTCTTGGGTAAATCACCCAAAGATTTATTCGCTGAGTTTGATCACACCGCACCTGAAGATTTACCAGCGGGGGATGTGAAGTATCACCAAGGATTCTCGAGCGACATTTCTACACCGGGAGGACCGGTTCATCTTTCACTGGCGTTTAACCCATCGCATCTCGAGATTGTTAATCCAGTAGTAGAAGGATCAGCGCGTGCCCGCATGGAGCGGCGTAATGACCTAACTGGCAATCAAGTACTACCTGTCTTAGTTCATGGTGATGCTGCGGTTGCCGGCCAAGGCGTGATGCAAGAGACTCTGGCTTTATCGGAAGTACGTGGTTATTCAACTGGCGGCACGATTCATATTGTGATTAACAACCAGATTGGATTCACAACCTCTGACCCACGCGATCTCCGCTCAAGTTTGTATTGCACCGACATCATGAAGACCATCGATGCTCCGGTATTGCATGTCAATGGTGATGATCCTGAGGCTGTGGTTTTGGCTACTCGTCTTGCTTTGGAATACCGTACTCAATTTAGGAAGGATGTAGCGGTCGATATTATTTGCTTCCGTAAATTAGGTCATAACGAGCAAGATACGCCTGCAATGACCCAGCCGTTCATGTACAGCATCATCAGCAAGCATCCAGGTACACGCAAACTATATGCAGATCGTTTGGAAGCTCAAAACGTGATTGCTCCAGGTACCGGTGATGAGATGGTGAAAGCCTATCGCGCTGCAATGGATGCTGGTAAGCAAACCCTAGATCCAGTCTTGAGTAATTTCAAAGGCAAGTTTGCAGTGGATTGGACTCCATTTCTAAATAAGAAGTGGACCGATCAAGCTGACACGGCTATTCCACTTACAGAGTGGAAGCGTCTTGCAGAAAAGCTCACTACCATTCCCGAGAGTTTCAAGATACATCCCTTGGTGCAAAAGGTCTACACCGACCGCGCTGCCATGGGTCGTGGTGAGATTAATGTGGATTGGGGGATGGGTGAGGCGATGGCTTTCGCATCGCTACTTGCAAGCGGTTATCCCATTCGCTTATCGGGTGAAGATAGCGGTCGCGGCACATTCAGCCATCGTCACTCTGTATTACATGATCAAGAACGTGGCCTGTCTGATACAAGCTATATTCCTTTGCAAAACATTAGTAAGGATCAAGCCCCGTTTACAGTGATCGACTCGATTCTCTCTGAGGAAGCGGTTCTGGGATTTGAGTACGGCTATGCTTCAGCTGAACCCAATACGCTCACGATTTGGGAAGCGCAGTTTGGTGACTTTGCCAACGGTGCACAGGTCGTAATTGATCAGTTCATTGCTTCCGGTGAAGTGAAGTGGGGTCGTGTGAACGGTCTGGTGATGATGTTGCCGCACGGTTACGAGGGTCAGGGCCCTGAGCACTCATCGGCACGTCTCGAACGCTTCATGCAATTGTGTGCAGATACCAATATGCAAGTGGTTCAACCCACTACTGCGTCGCAGATCTTCCATCTCTTGCGTCGTCAGATGATTCGGCAGTTCAGAAAACCGCTCATCATCATGACCCCCAAATCACTCTTGCGTCATAAAGATGCATCTTCACCATTAACGGAGTTCACCAAGGGCGAGTTCCAGACTGTGATACCCGAGCAAGACGAGGCACTCGATCCCAACAAGATTGAGCGCTTGATTGTTTGCTCTGGCAAGGTGTATTTTGATCTGGTGAAGCAACGCAGTGATAAAAAACTCGATAACGTTGCGATTGTTCGTATTGAGCAACTTTATCCGTTCCCACACAAAGCCGTTGCTAACGTGATCAAGACCTATCCGAACCTGACTGAGTTGGTATGGTGCCAAGACGAACCGCAAAATCAAGGTGCTTGGTTCTTTGTGCAACATAACTTGCTCGAGAACATGGGCGAGGGTATGCGCTTGGGATATGCGGGTCGACCTGCATCTGCCTCACCGGCAGTTGGCTATGCGCATTTGCATCAGAGTCAGCAAAAAGCATTGCTTAGCGCAGCGTTTGCAAAGCTCAAAGGATTTGTGGTGACCAAGTAAACAGGACCACAGTGAGATTAATGACATAAACAAATGAATGAATAGGACACATCATGGCTTTATTTGACGTTAAGGTTCCACAACTCTCCGAATCGGTTGCTGAAGCAACCTTGTTGCAGTGGAAGAAAAAACCTGGTGAGGCAGTCGCACAAGACGAGATCTTGATCGAAATCGAAACCGATAAGGTAGTACTCGAGGTGCCCGCACCATCGGCTGGCGTACTCTCTGAAGTATTGGTTGCTGACGGCGGTACTGTAGTTGCGGATCAAGTGATCGCCAAGATCGATAGCGAAGCAAAAGCAACTGTTGCAGCAGCGCCCGCTAAAGTAGCTCCAGCTGCCTCAGCGCCGCAATCAACTCCGGCAGCATCGACAGCAAACAAAGGAGCGATTGCTGCGCCATCTGCCGCCAAACTCATGGCAGAGAGTAATTTGAGTGCTAATCAAGTATCCGGTTCTGGTCGTGATGGGCGTATCACAAAAGGCGATGTGCTAAACGCAGTAGCCGGTGGTGCTAAATCTGCACCAGCAGCACCGTTGCCAATCTCAAGCACTTCACTTGGCGAGCGTACCGAAGAGCGCGTACCAATGACCCGCCTGCGCGCACGCATTGCTGAGCGTCTTTTGGAGTCGCAAGCGAATAACGCAATCTTGACCACCTTCAATGAGGTCAATATGGCACCGGTGATTGCGATGCGCTCCCGTTATAAAGATGTGTTCGAGAAAACCCACGGGGTAAAACTTGGATTTATGTCTTTCTTTGTGAAGGCTGCAACTTATGCCTTGAAGAAGTTCCCAATCTTGAACGCCTCGGTGGATGGCAACGATATCGTTTATCACGGTTACTTTGATATCGGTATTGCTGTGAGCTCACCCCGCGGGTTAGTAGTACCGATCTTACGTAATGTGGATCAAATGACCCTTGCCGATATCGAGAAACAAATTGCTGATTACGGTAATAAAGCGCGTGAAGGTAAATTGAGTATTGAAGAGCTCACCGGCGGTACGTTCTCGATCTCGAACGGCGGTGTATTTGGTTCGATGCTCTCGACCCCGATTATTAATCCTCCGCAGTCAGCCATCTTGGGGATTCATGCGACCAAGGAGCGTGCAGTCGTTGAAGACGGACAGATTGTGATTCGTCCAATTAATTACTTAGCACTCTCGTACGACCATCGCATTATCGATGGACGTGAGGCGGTACTTGGTCTGGTAGCGATGAAGGAGCTTCTCGAAGATCCCGCACGTTTACTTCTTGACCTGTAAGGAGTAAATCATGAGTCAAGTGTTTGATGTGCTGGTCATTGGTGCCGGCCCCGGTGGTTACATCGCAGCAATTCGGGCGGCGCAGCTTGGATTTAAAGTCGCTTGCGCAGAGTCCAATCCATATGCAGACCCCAAGGGTGAGCCTCGCTTAGGCGGTACCTGCCTGAATGTCGGTTGTATTCCCTCGAAAGCGCTTCTCGCATCCTCTGAAGAGTTTGAGAAGCTTGGTCATCACGTTGCCGATCACGGTATCAAAGTAAGTGGTATCAGCATCGATATTAAGAAGATGCTGGATCGTAAAGATCAAATCGTAAGCAAGATGACCGCAGGTATTAATTTCTTGTTTCGTAAGAATAAGGTTACGAGTTTGAAGGGTCACGCATCGTTTGTAGGCAAATCTGCAGATGGCTATCAAATCAAAATCACAGGTAAAGATGCAGGAACCGTAGTAGCCAAAAATGTGATTATCGCTACGGGTTCTAAAGCACGCCACTTACCCGGTATTACGGTTGATAACGTACTAGTTTGCGATAACGAGGGTGCGCTCAATTTTGATTCCATGCCAAAGCGCTTAGGAGTGATTGGTGCGGGTGTGATTGGTTTGGAGTTAGGCTCGGTATGGCGCCGCGTTGGTGCCCAAGTCACCGTCTTGGAAGCCTTGCCAACTTTCTTGGGTGCCTGTGATGAAGGGGTTGCTAAAGAAGCACAAAAGATCTTTACTAAGCAAGGTCTGGATATGCACCTTGGTGTGAAGATCGAGGGTGTGAAGGCCGATAAAAAAGGTGTTGTAGTTTCCTATAAAGATAGTGCGGGTAAAGCACAAAAACTCGAGTGTGATCGCTTAATTGTTTCAGTAGGGCGTGTTCCCAATACGGAAGGTCTCAATTTGGAAGCGATCGGCTTAAAGACCGATGAGCGTGGATTTATTCCAATCGATAACCATACTTGTGCCACGGCTGCGAGTGGTGTTTATGCAGTTGGTGATGTGGTGCGTGGACCGATGTTGGCGCATAAAGCGGAAGACGAGGGTGTTTTAGTTGCCGAAGTGTTGGCTGGACAAAAGCCCCATATCGATTACAACTGCATTCCCTGGGTAATCTACACCGACCCCGAGATTGCATGGGTGGGTAAGACCGAGCAACAACTCAAGGCAGAGGGTCGTGCTTATAAAGTAGGTCAGTTCCCATTTATGGCAAATGGCCGAGCACTGGGCATGGGTCGCTCCGACGGCTTTGTGAAGATCTTATCGGATGCCAAAACCGATGAAGTTTTAGGGGTACACATCATTGGTGCCAATGCCTCTGACCTGATTGCAGAAGCAGCATTAGCAATGGAGTTTAAAGCGGCCGCTGAAGATATTGCTCGCGTTTGTCATCCACACCCCAG
>JACCDK010171802.1_pt1 | contig 11124 bp, 11 predicted proteins | sample 7445871 | NCBI WGS metagenome assembly JACCDK01 (sample SAMN15323436, study PRJNA562643) | freshwater metagenome | isolation source: river surface water | place: USA:Blue River Watershed | collected 2017-08-15
GTTCTGCTCAATCAGCAGTCGCACGAAATCAAAGTCGGTTTGGCTAGCCGACGGAAAACCGACCTCAATCTCTTTGTATCCCATCTTCACCAGAAGCTGGAACATCTTGAGCTTTCGCTCGGGGCTCATCGGGTCGATAAGCGCCTGGTTGCCGTCACGCAGATCAACGGCACACCAACGCGGGGCCTCTGAGATGGTCTTTGTCGGCCAGGTGCGGTTGGTCAGTTCAACCTTGATTTGCTCGTGGAAGGGCAGGTATTTGTGGGTTGGCATGCCCGAAGTTTGCTGTGTGTTTTTCACTTGCTGTTCTCTTTCGCTAATCGAACACTCAGATGGTTCGATGCTTAATGGATGTGTTCAGCCGACAGTGAGCTCCGCGACGGGGAAGGCTTGATTAGGCCCCGTCACGGCTCGTAAGCAGAAGCAATGAGAACACGCCTTTAGGTTAGTGGCAGAAACCGCTAGAAACCAAGTTTTCCGAGCTGCTTCGGATCGCGCTGCCACTCGGGCGCAACCTTCACGCGGATAGACAAAAACACTTTGTTTCCGATCAGCTGCTCGATGTCGCGCCGTGCGGTTTGACCAAGATTCTTGAGCCTCGACCCCTTTGGCCCGATGATAATTCCCTTTTGGCTATCGCGCTCAACCCAGATGTTTGCGTGAATGTCGGTGAGCACCTGCCCGGCGTCGTTCGGCTCTCGGTCACTCATCTCATCGAGAGTGACAGCGATTGAGTGCGGCAATTCATCGCGGACTCCATCAAGAGCTGCCTCGCGAATGTACTCGCAAACACGATCCTCGATGCTCTCGTCGGTGACGATTTCTTCGGGATACAGCTTGGGCGAGACCGGCATGAGCGAGATGAGCAGGTCGGTCAGCGAGGCAAGCTGCTCACGACCGTTTGGTCCGTCACCCAAGGCTGACACCGGGATAATCGCATCCCACTCGCGCAGCCCCTGCACGGCAAGCAGCTGCTCAGTCAAGGTCGCCCGGTCAACCAACTCGGTTTTCGTGATGATGGCAACCAACTTTGCCCGACGGAACTGATCGAGTTGCTGATTGATGAACTGGTCGCCCGGGCCGATTTTTTCGTTTGCGGGAAAGCACATGCCAATGACATCGACATCGGCGAGCGTCGATTCGACCAGGTCGTTGAGGCGTTCGCCAAGAAGCGTGCGTGGGCGGTGCAGCCCGGGTGTATCGACGATAATCAGCTGGCCGTTGGCGCGATGAACGATTCCGCGAATAGCTTTTCGAGTGGTCTGCGGCTTCGGGCTAGTAATCGCAATCTTTTGCCCGACCAGAGCGTTAGTGAGGGTCGACTTGCCCACGTTTGGGCGACCTACGAAGGATACGAATCCGGCGCGGTGCTCTAGCGATTCACTCAAGTCATTCCTCAATCTGCATGAACGCCTGCTTGGCATCCTCTAGGTCGGCATCTTGCTCGACCAAAACCGAAACCAACCGCTTGCGGCGGCCCTCGATCTGCTCGGCCGTCAACTTGAGGCCAGAGAACGACACTGTGTCTCCCCTAGCCGGCAGCCTGCCGAGCTCCTTGGCGAGGATGCCACCAACGGTGTCAACCTCATCGTCCTCGAGTTCGAGCTCAAACAATTCGCCGAGGTCAAACAGCGAGAATCTCGCACTGACTCGGAACTTGCCAGGCTCCAACTCATCGACCTCGGTGCTCTTGGCGTCATACTCATCGGCAATGTCACCGACAATTTCTTCAATCACGTCTTCGAGCGTCACCAAGCCGGCAACGCCACCGTATTCGTCAATCACGATGGCAATGTGGCGGTTGGTGTTCTGGAGCATTCGCAGAAGCGCATCCACCGCCATCGATTCAGGCACAAAAATCGCTGGACGCATCAGTTGCTTCACGGGTGCGACAGAAACGTCAATCTTGGATTCGTGCATGGCACGAGCAGAGTCTTTGAGGTACATCACTCCGACGATGTCGTCGATGCCCTTGCCGGTTACCGGCAGGCGCGAATAGCCGCGACTCAAGAAGATCTGCATGGCTTCGCTGAGCGGCGCATCCCCCTTGACCGTAGCCATGTCAACGCGCGGAACCATGATCTCTCGAACGATGGTCTCGCCGAACTCCTCGACAGAATCGAGAAGCTCCTGCTCGAACTCTTCGGGCTCCTCCTCTTTCGGCAAAGACAGCGGAGTGAAGAGCAAGTTCCAGGAACGAACCAGCGGCAGGCAAACTTTGAGCAGCCAAGCGCCGAACTTCTTGTGTCCGCGTCGGCTGGCGATGAGCTGTGAACCGAGCAGCAAGATCACCATCAGGCCAACACAGATGGCTGCGGTCCACCACCAATCGAGCGGCAGCGGGCCGAGCCCCTGACCGAGCACAACACCGAAGGTTCCGGTGAGGATCAGCCTGAGGAAACCGAGCGATTCGGCCTTGTCAGCATGCTCTTCGCTCGCTTCGGCTGCGGCACGCAAGAGCGCTGCGGTCAGAGCTCCGAGTGCGACTAGAGCGGCGGTAACGATTGCAAGTTCTAGCAATTTAGGCTTTCTCGCTCGAATAGAAACTCAGCAGAATGTCACCCTGAACGCCAAACATTACGGCGTGCTCTTCTGGCTCTGCGTGATCGTATCCGAGCAGGTGAAGGATGCCGTGGGTGGTGAGCAGGAGAATCTCGTTGATGGCGTCGTGGCCTGCGGCTTCGGCTTGCTTTGCGGCTACCGATGGGCAAATAGCGATAGAACCGAGGTCAACCGGCGAAGGCAAACCCTCGTCACGACCGTAGCTGAACTCACCGCTAGGCCAACTCATCACATCGGTTGGTCCTTCTTCATCCATGAACTCGACGTGATAGGCGGCCATCGTAGGCTCGTCGACAAACTTGAGCCCAAGCTCGCTCAGCGGGTGAACCTTCATGAAATCGAGCGCGTAGTTGATCAGGTTGAGCACCCTGCGCTCATCAACTTCGATGGTTGTTTCGTTGTGAATTTCGACGGTCACTATGGCTTCCTGGTCATGCTCTCTTTGTCGGTGAACGTTTCACGGTGTTTTGCCTGCCTCTGGCGCCTTGACTCTGTCGAATCGCCTTCTCGCCCAGTTCCTCGGCTTCGTGACGTGCGTACGCATCCACAATTTTGGCAACCAAACTGTGACGAACTACGTCATCGCTGGTGAGTCGAGCGAAATACATGTCGTCGACCTGGTTCAGAACCTCGAGCGCTGTGTGCAACCCGGATGCACCTTTCGGAAGGTCGATTTGGGTGACGTCACCGGTGACAATCATCTTCGAATTGAATCCGAGTCGAGTTAGGAACATCTTCATCTGTTCGGGCGTGGTGTTCTGAGCCTCATCGAGAATCACGAATGAATCGTTCAAGGTGCGGCCGCGCATATAGGCAAGAGGCGCTACCTCGATGGTGCCCGAGGCCATCAACTTGGGGATGCTGTCTGGGTCGAGCATGTCGTGCAGCGCATCAAACAGTGGCCTCAGATAGGGGTCGATTTTTTCGCCTAGCGTTCCCGGCAAGAACCCGAGCTTCTCGCCAGCTTCGACCGCGGGGCGAGTAAGGATGATGCGGCTCACTTCTTTTCGCTGAAGTGCCTGCACGGCCTTGGCCATCGCGAGGTAGGTCTTTCCGGTGCCCGCCGGGCCAATGCCAAAGACTATGGTGTGCTCGTCGATTGCGTTGACATAGGCCAACTGACCCGCGGTCTTCGGTCGAACGCTCTTTCCACGTGAACTCAGAATGCTTTCGCTGAACCCGAATTCAACTGCGCCCTCGTCGCCTGCAGAGTTGCGCTTGGTTGCACCGGTTGAGGCTGGTTTAGTGACCAATGCTGCTTTGGCTGGTCGCGTGGCGTTGGCACGCGCACCGGTGCGAATATCGATCAGATCAATTGTTTGACCAGCTTCGATAAGTTTCAGTAGTTGTTCGACCAGTCCCTGGGCCGCCAGCACCGATTTTTGCGGCCCGGTGAGCTTGATGTCATTGCCTCGAACTGTTACCGAGACATCGGGATGCGCCTTTTCAAGCTCAACCAGAAGCGAGTCATTAGCGCCGACAAAGTCGACCATGGCAATCGATTCGGGGCGAATCAGCACACTAAACGCGGGTTTAGCCAAGCGCTTCATCCTCGCTCATTGGCACAGCGTCGACAGAACCGCGCGGTGTGCCACTCAGGATGTGTCCGTGAGCGTGAAAAACGGTTTGACCGGCCTCGGCGCCAGTGTTGAACTGAAGCCTGAACGAACCGTTGGTCAGCTGCTCGGCAACTCGGTTGCCCAGTTGCACAAGATCAAGCAGCTCGAACGGGGCGTGCTTGGAGAGTTCGACCACGTCTCGGTGGTGGGATTTTGGGACCACTAGAACATGCACCGGCTGACGCGGGCTGATGTCGTGAAACGCAATCGTGTGTTCGGTCTCGGCGACCAGTTTCGACGGAATTTCGCCGGCCACGATTTTGCAGAAAATACAGGTTTCCAAAATGCCTCCGTTACCAGTCTAGGCTTCAGTCATTCTTGGGTCACCACATGCCAGACAGGGCCAGAATTGCTGAAATAGCAGCAACGGGGGCGGTCGAGGTGCGCAATACTTCATCGCCCAACCGAACGGCTTTTGCGCCAGACTCGGAAAACAGCAGCAACTCATCCGGTGAAATGCCGCCTTCGGGGCCAACGACCAGGCAGATGCTTGCGCGGCCGTTGCCTGCTTTAGCCAAGGTCGAAAACTCGATGCTTGATAGCCTCGCCTCAGCAGTTGGCTCGAGCACTAAAACCAGATCGAAGGATGCTGCTATCGCGGCAAGCTGCTTCGAAGTGCAGGGCTCTTGAACGATTGGGTCCCAAGCGCGCAGTGACTGCTTGCTCGCTTCAGAAACGATCGACTGCCAACGCTCAACGCCTTTCTTGGCCTTGGTTGAATCCCATCGACTAATCGAGCGCTCGGCTTGCCAAGGAATCACCGCCCAGCAACCCAATTCGGTCCCAGCTTGGATAGCGAGTTCGTCTCGGTCGCCTTTGGCCAGCGCCTGAGCGACTGTGATCTTGAGCTCGGGTTCGCTCTCGCGAATTACTTCGGCGGCGGCGACCACCAGTTCGTTTGACGCGATTTCAGCCACCGAACCAATTACGCGAAGACCGCGGCCGTTCGAGAGCTGGATTGCCTCGCCAAGGCGCATCCTGCGAACCGAGACAGCATGCTTGCCCTCGGCCCCTGTCAGGGGGATGCGTTGCCCAACCTGGGCACTTTCTAGGCCATCAACTCGAAAAAGCGGAAGAACCATTGGCTCTAGCGGCGCTTTCCGAAGATTCCTGGCTTGTGCTTGGCCAGTTTTGGGGCGTCAGACTTGCGCAACTTTGCGAGGGTTCGGAACAGCTCTTTCTGCTTGGCATCGAGCTTGGTTGGAGTCTCAACTTGAAGAACCACGCGCAGGTCTCCGCGACCACCGCGCATCTTGGTAACGCCTTTGCCGCGGATGTTTACCACGTCGCCCGATTGCGCTCCCGCATCGATGTCGATCTGAACCTTGCCGTCGAAGGTGTCGATTTCGGCAACTCCACCGAGAACCGCGTCGTGCAACGGCACGTCAAGGATGCACTGCAGGTCGTCGCCGTCTCGACTGAAGAACTCGTGCTGGCGCACCGCTACATCGACGTAAAGGTCACCCGATGGTCCGCCTGCAAAACCGACTTCGCCTTGGCCTGCCAGTTGAAGCCTCATGCCATCTTCGACACCCGCTGGAATGTTGACATCGAGATTTCTTCGTGCTCGCACACGACCCTGACCGCGGCAATCAACGCACGGATCAGTGATAGTTTGACCGAATCCGCGGCAAGTGCCGCATGGCTGGCTGGTGACCACGTTTCCAAGCAGGCTGCGCACCTGTCGCTGAATGGTGCCGGTACCGCGACAAACGTCACAGGTATGCATGCTCGTGCCTGGTCGGGTGCACGAACCCTTACAGGTCTCGCAGAGGATTGCGGTGTCTATTTGCAGGGTCTTGGGTGCGCCGAAGATGACCTCGTCGAGTGTCAGGTCAATGCGGATAAGCGCATCTTGCCCGCGCTCGGCCATTGACCTCGGGCCTCTAGTTTGAGCCCCGCCGAAGAACGTGTCGAAGATATCGCCGAAGCCAAAACCGCCCATGCCGCCGAACGCATCCTGGCCGCCCATGTCGTAACTGCGACGAGCATCTGGGTCGCTCAACACTTCGTAGGCGTGGGTGACCGCCTTGAACCGCTCCTGCGCTTCCGGCGCTGGGTTCACATCGGGGTGCAACTCGCGCGCAAGCTTGCGATAAGCCTTTTTGATTTGATCATCGCTTGCATCGCGCGAAACACCGAGAATCTCGTAGTGATCTGCCAAAACCTGACCTAGCTTTCCAAAGTTTTCGATAGATAACGCGCGACGGCACTAACCGCAGCGATGTTGGATGCGTAATCCATGCGAGTCGGCCCTACCACGCCAAGTTTGGCGATCTCTTGACCCGCGGTTTCGTAACCGCTGACCACAATCGCTGCGTTCGAGAGCGGTTCGGCCGAGTTTTCACTGCCGATGCGAATACCCACGCCGTGGTTTCCGGCATCCATCTCGCTCATCAAACGTAGCAAGACGACCTGCTCCTCGATCGCTTCGAGCAACGGACCAATCGACCCAGCAAAGTCCTGTTCGCTGCGCACCAGGTTGGCGGCTCCAGCCATGATGATCTTCTCTTGGCGGTTCGCATCGACCTCGGACACCAGTGCGTCGAGAACTGGCCTCACCGAGTCCACACGTTCGCTTGCGAATTGCGAAATGAAACCGTTGAGTTTTGCTTCGACCTGGGTCAGCGGCGCACCGATTAGCAAAGCGGCGAGTCGTCCTCGAAGCTCAGCAACGAAATCCTGTTCGACGTTGCGCCCAAGGTTGATGACGTGCTCTTGAACCCGCTCGGAATCGGTTACTAAAACCAGCAGGATGCGCGATGGCGAAATGGGAATCAGCTCGATGGTCTGAACTTTGGCCTTGCCAAGCGTCGGGTACTGAACCATCGCCACTTGATTTGTGAGCTGAGCAAGCAACCGCACGGTGCGAGACAGCGTTTCGTCTAGATCGCTTGAGCCCTCGAGGAAGGTCTCGATGGCCTGGCGTTGAACCTGCGAAATGCGCTTGACTTCTGCCAAACGGTCGACAAACAGGCGATAACCCTTATCTGTCGGAATCCGGCCCGACGAAGTGTGCGGAGCAGCGATCAACTCTTCTTCTTCGAGAAGAGCCATGTCGTTACGGATGGTGGCGCTGGAAACCTGAAAACCGTGGCGCTCGATCAACGCCTTGGAGCCCACCGGCTCATTGGTTGCGATGTAGTCCTGAACAATCGCTCGCAACACCTCGAGACTTCTGTCTGAAACCATGATCACCGCCTGGGTTTACTTGTCACAAATAAACAGGGATCGAATGCGCTTAGCACTCCGACTACCTGAGTGCCAATATTACCGCTGGGCTGGGGTTCAACCCAGTAAATCTCGCACCAGCGCATCAGCGAGCAGTCGACCGCGCAAAGTGAGCACGAGTCGCCCATTGAGCGCGCTTTTGGCATCCAGCAATTCGTCGGCGATGGCCTGCGCGACAACCTTCTGGTAGCCCGGATTCACGCGTTTGACGATTTCTAGATCGAGACCGCCAACCATTCTGATTTCGAGCAGGATGCGCTCTTCGAGCCGCACATCATCGGCAAGCATCTCGCTCGAGTGGCCGGGGCTCACGCCATCGCGCAGGCGCTGGGTGTAGGCGGCGGGATGCTTGACGTTCCACCATCGCACTCCCCCAACGTGCGAGTGAGCGCCGGGTCCATAGCCCCACCAGTCGTTGCTCAGCCAGTAGGCCTCGTTGTGTCGGCTGCGCTGGTTCGAACCTTTGGCCCAGTTGCTCAACTCGTACCACTCGAAACCGGCTACCGCGAGTAGCGCATCCGCCAACTCGTATTTCTCGGCTTGCAGGTCTTCATCTGGCTCGGGCAATTCACCGCGCTGAATTTGTTTGGCGAGTTTGGTTCCATCTTCGACAATCAGCGAATAGGCGCTGATGTGATCTGGCTCGAATCCGATGGCCTGCTCGAGCGAGTGGCGCCACTGGTCGATTGTCTCGCCCGGCGCCCCGTAAATCAGGTCGACGCTAACCGCAAGACCAGCGGCTTTCGCGGCCGCAACCGCCCTCGCGACCGAATCGGGGTCGTGGGTACGGTCAAGTGTCTTCAGAACTGTCGGGTCAGCGGATTGCATTCCGATAGAGATACGCGTAAATCCGCCCGATTTCAGGTCGTGCGCGTAGGCCTCGTCCAGGTTGTCAGGATTAGCCTCCGAGGTAATCTCGGCACCATCGGAAATCCCGAAGGTTGCACGCAGCTTGTCGAGCAAACCCACTAGATCGTTAGCCGGCAGCAGGGTTGGGGTGCCGCCGCCAAAAAACACTGAGGCCAGCGACCGATCGGGAATCCCGCTGAGCTTCAAGGCTGTGCCCGCGAACTCCATTTCACTAGCTAGGACGCTCGCGAAATCCGCCTGGTTCACAGCCGAATCGCCAGCCCCCAACTCGCTGCTCGTGTAGGTGTTGAAGTCGCAGTAGCCGCAACGCACGGTACAGAACGGCACATGAACGTATGCGTGAAAGCTGCGATCGGATGCGCCTGAAGCCGCCTGCTCTGGAAGGCGTCCGTTGTCGGGAACCCGAAGACCCAAATCTATGGACTTTGCCAAGCGAATCTCGACTCGAGAATTGGGCTACTTGCCCTTCTTCTCGCCCTTCTTCTCGCCTTCGGTAGACAACGCAGCGATGAAAGCCTCTTGCGGCACCTCCACGCGGCCAACCATCTTCATGCGCTTCTTACCCTCTTTTTGCTTCTCGAGCAGCTTGCGCTTTCGACTGATGTCACCGCCGTAGCACTTCGCAAGGACGTCCTTGCGCATTGCGCGAATCGACTCGCGAGCGATGATTCTCGAGCCGATGGCGGCCTGAATCGGCACCTCGAATTGCTGCCTCGGGATCAACTCGCGAAGCTTTCCGGTGATCATCACCCCGTAGGCGTATGCCTTGTCCTTGTGCACAATTGCGCTGAAGGCATCCACCTGTTCGCCCTGCAGCAACAGGTCGACCTTGACCAAGTCGCCCTGCGCCAAGCCAGCCTCTTCGTAGTCGAGCGAGCCATAACCCTGAGTCTTGCTCTTGAGCTGGTCGAAGAAATCGAAAACGATTTCGGCAAGCGGCAGCGTGTAACGCAGCTGAACTCGGTCCTCGCCGAGATACTGCATGTCGATCATCGAACCGCGACGGCTCTGGCAAAGCTCCATGATGACGCCAACGTAATCCTTTGGGCTCAGGATGGTTGCCTTCACGATCGGTTCGAGAACCTTCTTCACCTTGCCGGTCGGGAACTCGCTCGGGTTGGTGACGGTGATTTCTTTGCCGTCCTCCATGGTGACCTCGTAGACCACAGAAGGCGCGGTGGCAATCAGGTCTAAGCCAAACTCTCGCTCGAGGCGTTCCGTGACGATCTCTAGGTGCAGCAGACCCAAGAATCCACAGCGGAAACCGAAGCCGAGTGCCACCGATGTCTCTGGCTCGTAGGCCAGAGCGGCGTCACTGAGCTTTAGCTTGTCAAGAGCTTCGCGAAGCAGCGGGTAGTCGCTGCCATCGATTGGGTAGATGCCCGAGAACACCATCGGCAGCGGATCCTTGTACCCCTTGAGCGGTGAGGATGCCGGCTTGGCGTTGTTGGTGATCGTGTCACCAACCTTTGACTGGCGCACGTCCTTCACGCCCGTAATGAGGTAGCCCACCTCACCGACGGCCAGGCCCTTGGTTGGTTCTGGCTCAGGCGAACTCACGCCGATCTCGAGCAGTTCGTGCACGGCCTTGGTCGACATCATCTGAATCTTCTCGCGCGGAGCGAGCTTGCCGTCGATCATTCGAACGTAGGTAACGACGCCGCGGTATGGGTCGTAAACCGAGTCGAAGATCATGGCTCGGGCAGGAGCGTCGATGTCGCCGACCGGGTTCGGAACCGTTCGAACAATCTTGTCGAGCAAAACATCAACGCCAACGCCGGTCTTGCCAGAAACCCGAAGGCAGTCATCGGGGTCGCCACCGATTAGGTTGGCAAGCTCTTCGGCGTACTTCTCAGGCTGGGCGGCAGGCAGGTCAATCTTGTTGAGCACAGGAATGATCTCGAGGTCGTTCTCGAGTGCCAAGTAGAGGTTAGCTAGGGTCTGAGCTTCGATGCCCTGAGCAGCATCCACCAGAAGAACTGCACCTTCGCATGCGGCAAGCGAGCGGCTCACTTCGTAGGTGAAGTCAACGTGACCCGGAGTGTCAATCATGTTGAGGGCATAGATCTTGCCCTCGACCTCCCACGGCATGCGCACAGCCTGCGACTTGATGGTGATGCCTCGCTCGCGCTCGATATCCATTCGGTCGAGGTACTGAGCTCTCATCGAACGGTCATCGACAATGCCAGTGAGTTGCAGCATTCGGTCGGCAAGAGTCGATTTTCCGTGGTCGATGTGCGCGATGATGCAAAAATTGCGAATCTGGCTCGGATCAGTCTTTGCTGGCTCGAGTCTGGTTACGGCACGTGGCGACAAGGAAAACCTCGAATTGAATGGATGAAGTGAGCGCGTCTGAACGCTTCTCTATTGTCGCACACGGCGGGTCTGCACAAACCTCAAGGCGCTGTGCAGATTACCCGCTTTGATGCTTGCCTCAGCGTGAATCGGGCTGTTAGGATTGAACCTTGATGCCTGAGGTGTGTCTCCCTCTGAAATCGAAACCAAACAAAAGTTTTTCAGTTCTCGTGCGACCACGAAAAGTCGCTAAAGACCAAGAAAGTGAAACATGGCAAACATTAAGTCGCAGATCAAGCGCATTGGCACCAACCGCAAGGCTGCCGAGCGCAACAAGGCTGTCAAGAGCGAGCTAAAGACCGTTATCCGCGCTGCTCGCGAGGCAGTTGCTGCCGGAGACAAGGCAAAGGCCGCAGAGGCAGTGGCACTGGCAAGCAAGAAGCTTGACAAGGCTGCTTCGAAGGGCGTAATCCACAAGAACCAGGCTGCAAACCGCAAGTCGGCAATCGCAACCAAGGCTGCATCGCTCTAAGCAAGCTTTTTTGAA
>JACCDK010265693.1_pt1 | contig 11124 bp, 7 predicted proteins | sample 7445871 | NCBI WGS metagenome assembly JACCDK01 (sample SAMN15323436, study PRJNA562643) | freshwater metagenome | isolation source: river surface water | place: USA:Blue River Watershed | collected 2017-08-15
GGTGGATCACCTGACATTGCTTTAACTTATAGCAATGGCAAATACACAGGTACGTTCACTTTAGCTTCAGCGAGTGATGTTAAATTCAGAGCAAATTCTGATTGGGGTATTAACTTAGGTGATACTGGATCAGATGGTGTGTTAGAATTTGGTGGTGACAACGTTGCCTTAACTGCTGGTACTTATAATGTTACTTTAAATGTAAGTAACGCAGGTTATTATACTTATTCATTTATTAAGCAATAGTATAGTATACGTTTACGTATAAAAAAAGCCCCTCCAATTGGAGGGGCTTTTTTTATGTGATCAAGTAATTGCGATCAAGAGATTGGAATCAGTGATTGCAATGATGGTATTATTAATACCATGATCCATTAATCACTTCATTTCCATTGGCATTATTCTTTGCTATACGACGCTTTACATTTTTCTTATGAATGTACATGGTCACAAAGACCAAAGGAATAAATAGGAAAGTTAAAGGAGGAATGCCTAACATGCTAATCCACTTGCCTCCAAAATGACGGCGCATTGGACGCTTTAATCTTTCAGCAATTAAATACATTCCTGGTACAATAAATAAGGTCATAAAGAAAGCAAATATCAAACCAAATATTAAAGTCCAGCTTAAAGGCTTCCAAAAGGCAACATTATCGCCTCCAAAAAAGATATGTGGATTTAACTCACTAAATAAAGTAACGAAGTTGATGTTGAATCCAATAGCAATAGGAATGAAACCTAATATAGCAGCTAATGCCGTTAACATTACTGGAATAATTCTAGTTTTACCTGCTTGAATAACTGCCTCTTTTGTTTTCATGCCTCTAGCCCTTAACTCGTCGGCAAATTCAATCACAAGGATACCGTTTTTCACTACGATACCCGCAAGTCCTACAATACCCAATCCAGTCATTACGCCAGAAATTTTCATACCGAAAATGGAGAATCCTAAGAATACGCCAATGATACTAAATAAAATCTCCGTTAAAATAATCACCGATTTAGAAATGGAGTTAAACTGAAGCACTAACGTAAATAAAATTAACATTAATGCAATGACCAATGCTTTTCCAAGGAATGCCACTGTTTCTAGTTGTTGTTCATTCTCACCGGTTTGTTTTACCGTTACCCCCTCTGCAATTCCTTTGAAATTAGAAATATACTGTGCAATCGCCGTGTTCACGGTAGTTGGACTATAGCCTTGATCCACAAGTACATTGGAGCTTAATTGAATTAATCTTTTTTGGTTTTTTCTTTTAATACTACCAAAAGTACTTGTTGGTTCTACTTTTACTAAACTACTAATTGGAATATTTTTCACCATTCCACCAGCAGCCATATCCCTAAAGGACAAACGCATATTTAATAAATCTACTAAATTGTTTCTTTGCAATTCCTCGCTTCTAAGCTGAATTTTATATTCTTCCTTGCCCTCTTTAATCTTAGAAACTTCTTTACCAAATAAAGCGGTTCTAATGAGCATGCCTACTTGAGCGCTGCTTACACCTTCCATCAAAGCACGGTCTCTGTCAATGGTTAAGGTTAACTCAGGATTTTGCAAGTCCACATCCATTTTTAATGTATTGATCCCTGGAATTTGTGCAGCGTCTAAATAATTTTTTAAACCCACTGCTGTTTTCACTAATTTATCAAAGTCTTCACCTTGAATTTCAATATTTACTGGTGGTTCTGTTGGCGGGCCACTAGATTCTTGGTCAATAGAAATTTCTGCACCAGGCACCCCTTGTAATTCTTGTCTTAAGCTTTCTAAATAAGGAGCGGTTGATTTTCCTTCTCGCTTTTCAAACTCCACAAAATTCACTTGAATTCTACCTAGTTCTGCACGATTGCTTCGGTCACCACGCATTGGATCACCTGCCCCAACGGCTACATTGCTAATTATACTTTCTACCAAAGGGTTTTCCTTTTTATCGTTTCCTAACACCTTCCTTACCTTGGTTTCTAATACCTTGGTAATAGAATCGGTATAACGCACATTGGTACCAGAAGGCAATTTCAAATACACATACAATTGATTAGGATCTCCTTTTGGAAAAAATTCAATACCTACTCTTCCTGTTCCAATACTTACGGCCAATAGCAGAAAAGAAAATATCAATAAAATAAATGTACCAATTAATAATCTTACTGGTCTCCATCCACCCAATGATCTTCTTAATGCTTTTTCATACCAGTTCATTAAGTTTGGCAAAGTAGTCGTCTGAAACTTAACAATCATATCGTTGATGAAATATTTATTCGCAACAACGGTTATCATTATAAAGATCAATAAATTTCCTAGGAAGGTAAAACCTGCAACGTCTAATAAAACACCTATTCCAACAGGAATCCAAAAATTTCTCTTTTTAAATATGGCCGACTTAGGTTCATTAGCAACCTTATCATCTTCATGATTCATAAAGTCCACAGCAAACACTGGGTTCATGATAAAGGCAACTACTAAGGAAGCAGCCAAAGTAAAAATTAACATGGCGGGTAAATACACCATAAACTTACCAATGATACCAGGCCAAAATAATAAGGGGAAGAAGGGGGCTAAAGTGGTTATGGTACCTGCAAGTACTGGAATAAATACTTCACCTGCGGCCATTTTAGCCGAAGTGGTAGCCGTAAGCTTTCCTTTGCCTTGCACAAATATGCGGTGTGTATTTTCAATTACCACAATCGCATCATCCACAATAATACCTAGTCCAAATAGCAGGGCAAAAAGCACCATAAAGTTCAGGGTAATATGCGTGCCAACTACTAGATCACCCGCTGGCAAAAACACAAAGGCAACAAACATACTTAGGGGTACCGATAAAGCCACGAAAAAGGCATTGGTAACCCCCATAAAAAACATTAATACAATCAATACCAATAAGAATCCAATTACAATAGAGTTAACTAGTTCAGTAAAGGAACTTTTCGTTCTAATACTTTGGTCCCCTGAAATCACCACATTTAAATCCTTAGGAAAAGTAGTTGCTTTTGCTTCCTCTACTATTTTTTTCACTTCATCGGCAGTAGCAATTAAATTTTCACCATTACGCTTAATGATATTTAAGGTTAATACATTCTTACCATTTAAGCGTGCATAACTTTCAGAATTTTTGATTGTATCTACAATTCTAGCAATATCCTTTAAATAAATAGGAGCGCCATTAGTATTACGCACTATGATATTGGCAATATCATTGGCGTTTTTTAATTGACCTTTTAATTGAAGATTTCTTTGCATATTGCCTACTTCCAACAATCCACCTGATAAATCTAAATTTTCTCTTTGAATAGCGGCACTTATATCATCAAATGTGATACCGGCTGTTTGCATTCGGTAGTTGTCAACATTAATTTGAAATTCTCTTTCGGGTGCACCCGCTAAATCAATTCTATTAATGAGTGCAATTCCCTCTAATCTGTCCTTTAAATCGTCGGCGTATTTTTTAAGCTGAATGGTACTATAGTTACCGCTAATGTTCACAAACATAATGGGCTGATCACTAATATTCAATTCCATTACCCTAGGTTCCTGGGTTAAATCGTTTGGTAATTCTCCCTTTGCTTTGTCAACGGCATCTTTTACTTTTTGTAAGGCTACGTCGGTTTTCACGTCGGTGCTAAACTCTACTGTAATTAATGAAAAATCCTGTTGAGAGGAGGAGGTGAATTTATTTATTTTAACACCACTAATACTTTTAATTTGTTTCTCTAGCGGGCGTGTTACTAAGTTTTCAATATCCTTGGGTGAATTACCTACATACACTGTTTGAACAAACATTGTAGGAATAATTACTTCCGGAAATTGTTCCTTAGGTAAGGTTAGGAATTGAAAAATACCCCCTAAGCTAATAAATAACATCAATAAGTATATAGATGTTTTATTAGTTATACTCCAAGAGGTAGGACCAAATTCCTTGAACTTCTCTTTTATTTTTTGAATTGTCGACATAAGGACAGTTTGTGCTTTAATGAATGATGATTGTTGCTAATTATTTCGTTGTAATGTTTTGACCGTCATAAAGTGACTGATATCCTTCGGTAATCATTTGTTCACCTGCGTTTAATCCTGAAATAATTTCAATGTTATTGCCGTAAAATTCTCCGATTGTAATCATTTTTTTACGTGCAATTAAAATTCCTTTTTCTTTCACTGCTATATAAATAAACTTTCCTTTATCATCGTTTTGGATAAGGTTAATAGGAATGATAATAGCGTCTTTTTTAGAATAGTCTTTAATTTTAACTTGTACTAATTGATTAGGACGGAAATTCTTATCCAAAGGCAATTTAGCTTCTACAAAAAAGCTTCTACTTAATGGATCAATCACAGAACCCACTACATTTAATTTTCCTTCTTCAGTTTTTTGAATATCAGGAAATATAAAAGTGGCTTCTGTACCTACTTTCACTTTACCTGCATAGTTTTCAGGTACTGCACTAGTTAGTTTTAATTTATCGGTATTCACTATTTTAATTTGACCAGGACCTCCAAAAAGTTCACCAACTTTCACATTTACCTCTTCGGCAACGCCATCCACATCGCTGTAAACGCTTGTAAAAGATAATTGGTCTTTTACCATACCCAATTGCTCGGTAGCTGCTTTTAATTGACTCGCACTCGCATCGGCATTGGTTTTAGCTGTCATTAATTGTATTTCACTACCAATATTTTGTTCCCAAAGATTTTTTTGTTTCTCATAAACCGATTTTGCCAAAGCTGCTTGTGCTTTAACGGTTTCCAAGTTTTGTGCTGCTGCTGCTGCACTTTGCTTAATAAGCGTATTGTCTAATTGTAATATTAATTGACCTTTTCTTACACGGTCGCCTCTTTTAACATATAATGCTTTTACTTGACCACCACCCGCACGAGGAGTAATATAAGAAACGCTTTCAGATTCAACCTTTCCTTGTAATTCAATAAAGTGATTAAACTCTTGATTGACAATTGGCGCCAATACCACTAAGGAAGCTTTAGCTTGCTCCTTACCACCTGCTTTTTCAATTTCTTTTTCAAGGTTGGCAATTTGGGCATTTAACTCTAAAGCCTGTTTTTTTAATTTTTCTAAATTACCTTTTTTTGCTTCAAGGCTATTGCCTCCACCGCATGCCACTGTCAAAAATGCTAATCCAATGGTCATTAATTTTAAACTATGTTTCATTTGTATATATTTTGTATTTGAATGAATGGGATGATTATAATTTACCTGTTGCTTTTAATAAATCAACTTTAGCAATTAAGGCTGCATACAAGGCGTTCATAAAGTTATTTTGAGCGCTTACTAAGTCGGTTTGTGCAGCAGATATTTCGGTATTGGAACCAGTACCTGCTTCGTATTTCTTTTTAGTTTGTTGGAATACCTTTTCTGCCAACTCCATATTTTTCTTTTGGAATTGAACCGTTGCAACCGAGGACATGTAGTTTAACTTAGCTTGGTTAATTTCATTGTCAATATTGTTTTTTAAACCCTCTATTTGGTTTTCAGTTTGCTTTAATTCTATTTTAGTTCTTTTTATACGCGCATCTGTTGCAAAACCATTAAAAATAGGCAGGCTTACGTTTAAGCTCACTAAGGAAGTGGTAAACCAGTCACCTCCCTGAAAAAAATCAAACTTGGTTCTTTGCGCATTTTTTGAATAGGAGCCTGACATGGAAATAGTAGGTAAATTGCTTAATTGATAGCGTTTAATATTATACTCATTCATTTTTTTAATGGTACTTAAGTATTGAAAGTCCTTACGTACACTGTATTCAAAATTATTTTCTGACAATACATCGTTGGTTAAACTGTTTTCATTAATAACATCGGTTAATACCAAGCTATCTTTAACAGGCATACCCATTAACATTTTTAAACCCATAAAACCAATCGCTACGCTGTTATTTGCTTTTAATTTTTCTGTTTCTAAATTGTTTAATTGAACACTAATTTTGTCCACATCTAATTTTTCAGCAAATCCATTTTTAAACATTATCTCAGCATCACGGGATAAAGTACGGATACGATTAATGTTGGCATCTAAAATATTTAGCTGTGTTTTACTAGCAGCAAGTTGGTAATATATTTTATAAATATTTCCTTTAATGGCTTCCTGTGTAAGTGCCGCATTTTTTCTTTGCATGTCTAAGGAAGCAGCTCTTGCCTGAAGTGCAATAAACACTTGACCATCAAATAATAATTGTTGAATACTCGCACCAAAATTGGCATTGTACTTTGTACCAAATTGCACTGGTATAAAAGTTCCTGGAGCACCGCCAAATATTTGACCGGGCAATAAAGAAACTGGAATTTGAGTATAATTTACCCCACTTAAATTAGTATTAATGGTAGGTAAAGCAGCTCCAGCAATTTCTCTATTAGTTTGCGTTTGGACATCAATAGCTAATAAAGCGTTTCTTACTTGTACATTATTTTTTTGTGCATACTCGACACATTGTTCAAGTGAAAATGCATGTGTGGTTTTAGTTGAATCCTGCGCTATTGAAAAGCCCGTGATTGCAAAACCCATGATAAAGAAAAATAGTTTTTTCATTTTTATAGATTGCTTGTTTTTATTTTTTTATTTGTGCTGTTTCATCTTGCATTGCATTTGCAATAGTTGTTTCCTGATGTTTATATTTTTCCATTAATTCAATTCCTTTAATGGTCATCAAACCATAAACAAAGTTTTCTGTTATTTGCATGGTTACTTTGCCAATATCAAAACGACTAAATGGATACAGTTGTACATTGAAAGGAACAAAACTTGTTTCGAGACGGTAGATAGATAATATATCTGGATCAATATCCTTTCGGTAGAAACCCTCGGCGACTCCTTTCATTAAGTTGTCTCTTATGATTTGATGCATAAAAACGTCCTTGTGTTTTTGGATGCGTTCAAATGCGTCGGGAAAATATTTAGCCAATTCTTGCATGGTCAACGGGTTCATGTTTTTGAACATTTGTTGGATGTCTTCTAAAAGCATGAACATTTCATGCACGGCATTGTCGGCAGTTTCCTGTGATGTTGTACATTTTAGGGATTGCTCTTCTAGTTCCAAGTTGACCACCGCCATCACCAAAGTGTCCTTGTCCTTGTAAAACTGGTAAATGGTTTTTTTGCTGATACCCAATTGGTTGGCAATATCATCCATGGTAACATGTTTCACTCCGTTGTGAAGCATTAAATCCCTGGCTTTCAATAATATCCTGTTTTCCATAGCTCAATTTGAGGCGCAAAACTATGGAAACTATTTTGGTTTTCAAAGTTTCCGAGCTTATTATTTGATTATTTGTGCTGAATGGCAAAAAAGGTGGAAATTTGCTAATCAAACCCAGCATTCATGCAATCAATTAGGGACAAATTCCAAAATAAGAAAGTTATAGCTTCCCTTGCGCAGTTGTTTTTCCAGGGGGTCGTATTATTAGCACCCATTGGGGTGACGGTTTGGGTAATTGTAAGTTTGTTTAACTGGGTAGATAATTTCCTCCCTAATTTGTTAAACCTTTTGTTTCCGACCCAATTTGCCATGGTGGATGGTAGAATTCCAAAAGTTACCGGTTTAGGATTTATTGTAGCGATAGGGTTGGTATTACTAGTGGGTTGGTTATCCTCTTTGTTTTTTGTAGAAAGATTGGTTTCAGTCTTTGATAAAGTATTAGAAAAAACACCGGGTATAAAAATTATTTATTCATCGGTGAAAGATTTTTTAGAAGCATTTGCAGGTAATAAGAAAAAATTTGATCAACCTGTTTTAGTGAATGTGGATGCGCCTGATGTATGGAGGGTTGGTTTTATTACACAGGAGTCCACCGATCATTTTGGATTAGCAGAACATTTTACAGTGTATGTTCCTCATTCTTATGCCATTTCAGGAATTACTTATATCGTGCCTGCTTCCAAAATAAAAAAATTACCTAAGGGTGTTTCGGCGGGAGAAGCAATGAAATATGTTGTTTCAGGAGGCGTAACTACAGTGGATGATGAGGAAGTGAAAGATGCATAAGCATCTTTCGATTTGAAGAAAAAGTAATAGCTCTTTCGATGTGAAGAAAAATTGAATAAAGAAAAAATAATTTGAGCTTAATGCATCTACATAATTTTAATTCAGGCCCCGCCATTTTACCAAAGGAAGTGTTAGAGGAAGCCGCAGCGGCGATACATAATTTTAACAACACAGGATTATCCATTTTAGAAATAGGCCATCGTACCAGTTGGTTTGTGGAAGTTGTGGAAGAAGCGAAGGCTACGGTAAAAAAATTAATGAATTTAGGTGCAGACTACGAGGTACTTTTTTTACAAGGGGGCGCCACTATGCAGTTTATGCAAGTACCTTTAAATTTATTAGATGAAAATGGAATGGCGGCCATTTGTGACAATGGTGTATGGGGAAACAAAGCGGTTGCAGCAGCAAAATTATATGGACCAGTAACTGTGGTGGCAGACAGTGCTGATAAAAAACATACCTATTTAAAAAAGGATTTGTCCTTACCAGCGGGTACTACTTATTTGCATATTACCACCAATAATACAGTGGAGGGAACCCAATGGCATCAATACCCTCAGGTGAATGTCCCATTAATTGGGGACATGAGTTCTGATATATTTTGTCGTCCTATACAGTTTGATCAGTTTGACTTAATTTATGCTGGAGCGCAAAAAAATATGGGCGCTGCAGGGGTCACCTTGGTGGTAATTAAAAAATCATTACTTGGAAAAGTAAATAGAAAAATTCCTGCCATCTTAGATTATCAAAAACATATTGATGCAGGCTCCCTGTTAAACACACCTCCTGTTTTTTCGATATATGTAAGTTTGCTTACTTTAAGGTGGATTGAAAAAGAAGGTGGTTTAGTGGAGATGGAAAAACGAAACAAGGAAAAAGCGGAATTATTATATTCAACCATCGATGCACATCCAGCATTTTATTGTCCTATCGAAAAAGAAGATCGAAGCATTATGAATGCAGTATTCTTTTTAACCGATCCAGCAAAAGAAGCAGCTTTTTTAACATTGTGTAAACAACAAGGAATGATTGGTGTAAAGGGATATAGAACCGTGGGAGGAATAAGAGTTAGTATGTATAATGCATTGCCTTTGAGCAGTGTACAAGCCTTCTGTGATTTAATGAATGCTTTTTCTTAAATATTTTTCTATAAAGCGTTTCAAAAAAATTTTTACTCCAAAAAAAGAACGATATTTGCGCCCATGGCAAAAATTAGACCCTTTGAAGCGCTTCGCCCACAGCCTCAGTTAGCGAAGCAAGTTGCAAGTAAACCATACGACGTTTTAAATAGTGCAGAAGCAAAAGTGGAGGCAGTAGGAAATGCTTATTCTTTTTTACATATCACCAAAAGTGAAATTGATTTACCAGAATCAGTGGACATACATAGTCAACAAGTTTATGATTTAGCATTAGAAAATTTAAATGCTTTTGTGCAAAGAGATGTGTTATTTAAAGAATCAAAACCTTGTTATTATATTTATCAATTAATAATGGATGGAAGAGCGCAAACAGGATTGGTTTGTGTGAGCAGTATTGATGACTATAATAATGACATTATCAAAAAGCACGAGTTTACTCGACCTGAGAAAGAGCAGGATCGAATTAACCATATTAAAACAACGGGTGCACAAACAGGCAATGTTTTTTTAGCCTACCGTAACCAAGCTAATATTGATACCTTAATTGAAAAGTGGAAGACGAATAAAAACCCGGTTTATGATTTTACAGCCGATGATGGTATTCAGCATACGGTTTGGGCGGTAAGTGATGAAACCATTATTGATCAAATCACAATGTTGTTTGAAACCGAAGTGCCTTGCACATACATTGCGGATGGACACCACCGGGCTGCTTCTGCTGCAAAAGTAAAATTAGCTTTAGGTGAAGCCAATGCGCAGCATTCGGATGCTTCAACAAATACATCAACCGGCCCCAACTATTTCCTGACCACTTTATTCCCTTCTAACCAATTACATATCATGGACTACAACCGTGTGGTAAAGGATTTGAATGGACATTCTGTTGAATCTTTTGTGGCTGCATTGGCCAATGAGTTTGACATAGTGGAACATGAAGGAGCGTATAAGCCTACTGAATTGCATAATTTTGGAATGTATATCGCTGGTCAATGGTATATGCTAAAAGCAAAACCGGGAACCTATAACGACGCGGACCCAATTGGCGTTTTAGATGTAACCATTTTATCCAATAATATTTTAGCTAAATTATTAGGCATTCAGGATCAAAGAATCGACAAACGTATTGATTTTGTGGGCGGTATCAGAGGGTTGGCCGAATTGGAAAAGCGAGTGGATAGCGGTGAAATGCAATTGGCGTTTAGCTTGTACCCGGTGACTATTCATCAATTGTTTAACATTGCTGATGCGGGCGAAGTAATGCCACCTAAAAGTACTTGGTTTGAACCCAAATTGAGAGACGGATTATTAACGCATTTAATTTACTAGTCCATTTATATACCTTATTTAAACCCGGCCAATAGCCGGGTTTTTTATGCGCATAATTCTTTTTTTTCTGCGTCTTTTTGAGTATTTTGTTATACAATTTTGCTTGACTATGGAATGTAAAAGACTATTCGATTGTATCGAACATCAATTAAACAATTTTCCCAAAGAGGATATGTTGTCTGCCAAAGAAAATGGCCAATGGAAATCCTATTCAACAAAGGAAATTGCTCAAAATGTAAATGAACTTAGTGCAGGCTTATTAAGCCTTGGGTTATCAGCTAATGATTTTACACCAGAGGGCAGTGATAAAATAGCGATTATTAGTGCGAACCGACCTGAATGGTTAATTGCTGATATGGCTGCACAGCAATTGGGTATTATTTGGGTACCCGTTTATCCTACCACTAATCCATTAGAACTTACTTTTATTCTTAATGATGCTTCGGTACAATACATGTTTGCAAGCAGTAAGGAGTTATATGATAAAGTAATGTCTATTAAGGATCAAGTAGCCTGTTTAAAAGAAGTATATACATTTGATAAAATAGATGGAGCAAAACATTGGACGGAATTAAAAAATAAGGATACTAATAAGTTAGCCGAAGTAGATGCTATTAAAAAATCGATTCCAGTTGATCAAGTAGCTACTTTTATTTACACTTCAGGTACGAC
>JACCDK010246540.1_pt1 | contig 11118 bp, 5 predicted proteins | sample 7445871 | NCBI WGS metagenome assembly JACCDK01 (sample SAMN15323436, study PRJNA562643) | freshwater metagenome | isolation source: river surface water | place: USA:Blue River Watershed | collected 2017-08-15
CAAATAACATGCGAAGAAAACTCAACATCAAGAGAGATATCAAGCCGGACATGACCTATCAGTCCGTGAAGCTCGTAAAGTTCACCAACTACATCATGGAGTCGGGCAAGAAGAACATCGCCCGCGCAATCGTCGCTGATTGTATGAAGGAGATCAAGGAAAAGGCCAAGGTAGAGAGTCCGCTCGAAGTTTTTGAGCTCGCTCTCAAGAATACAATGCCAGCTATGGAAGTCCGCTCACGCCGCGTCGGTGGAGCAAACTACCAGGTTCCTCGCGAAGTCCGTCCAGAGCGCCGTCAGGCTCTTTCGATGAAGTGGATCGTCGAGGCGGCTCGTGCCAAGAAGGGTAAGCCGATCGCCATCAAGCTCGCTGAGGAGATCATTGCCGCTTCCAAGAATGAGGGAGAGGCTATCAAGAAGCGTGAGAACATGCACAAGATGGCCGAGGCCAATAAGGCTTTCGCTCACTTTGCGTGGTAATTCCAGTTCCAGAATATATACACAAAAGCGCGCTTCCCAAGGCGCGCTTTTGCTATACTAGTGCCATAGTATTTAAATAAATATCATGACCTCACGTACTTATAAGGTAGTCTTGCTTGTTGCGTTTGCTTTGGTATGGGCATGGTCTGCATGGAATCCACTCTATCCTCATGACTGGCTTCTTGAGAACTATCTTGTGTTCGTAGCTGTGCCACTTATCCTAGTTACGGGATACTGGTTCAAGCTTTCAAATGTCTCGTACACCCTCATTACGCTCTTCATGATCTTGCACGTTATTGGCGCCCACTATACTTACTCTGAGGTGCCATTTGGCTTCAAAATTCAGGACTGGCTTGGTGCTGATAGGAATATGTATGATCGGCTGGTCCATTTCTCATATGGTTTACTATTGGCATATCCAGTCCGTGAGATATTTATAAGATTGGCTCATGCGAAGGGTGTATGGACGTATTTTTTTCCAGTGGATATCACTCTCGCCGCATCAGCTATTTATGAAATCATCGAGTGGCGTACCGCTGCGAACGTGGATATGAGTGCTGGTCTCGCATTCCTGGGTTCACAAGGAGATATATGGGATGCTCAGAAGGATATGCTGCTTGCGGGCATCGGTGCACTCATTGCTATGCTCATCGTTTTTGCAATAAATGCATATTTCAAGAAAGGTTTCTGGCGAGAGATGTGGGAATCTATCAAGCCCCGCAAGCATGACGCTCCTCTTGGGGAAGTGAAGCTAGGTGAGTATCTTGATAGGAGATAGTTTGATTATTTCTCTCTTTTCCCGTATAGTACAAGCCACCTAAAGCACCCACTGCTTTTTATTTCGCAAGTATTATTTATCAGGTAATTGGCCGATAAAACGGCCTATTTATAAGCCAAAATTTCCATGAACCGCGACTACCCACTCGAGCGTATGCGTAACTTCGGTATCATCGCTCACATCGATGCCGGAAAGACCACAACTTCGGAGCGTATCCTCTATTACACTGGCATGATCCATAAGATCGGCGAGGTGCATGAGGGTGAGACGACTACCGACTGGATGGAGCAGGAGCGCGAGCGTGGTATTACTATTACTGCGGCTGCTATTACCTGTTTCTGGAATCCGACCTACATGCGTGGCGTGAAGGGTCCAGATGGTAAGGATGATCTCTCCAAGAAAGTCCGTTTCAATATCATCGATACACCAGGACACATCGACTTCACTGTTGAGGTGAAGCGTTCTCTCCGTGTGCTCGATGGAGCAGTCGTCGTTTTTGACGGCGTGGCAGGTGTGGAACCTCAGTCAGAGACCAACTGGCGTTATGCAGATGAGGCCAATGTTCCTCGTCTTTGCTTCATCAACAAGATGGATCGCACAGGAGCATCATTTGAGAAGTCATATGCATCGATTATAGAGCGTCTCAACAAAAACGCGGTCCGTTTCCAGCTTCCCATCGGTACTGAGGGCGACCATGTCGGCGTCGTCGATCTTATGAAGATGAAAGCATACACGTTCTCTGGCGAGAAGGGTATCGACATCAACGAAGCAGAGATTCCGGCAGATATGCTCGCGGATGCCAAGAAATACCGCGCGGAAATGGTTGAGAAGATTGTGGAGACTGATGATGCTGCTATGAGCAAGTTTCTTGAAGGTGGAGAATTCACTATCGACGAACTCAAGGTCCTCTGCCGCAAAGCAGTCATTGCCAACAAAATTTTCCCAGTTTTCACTGGATCTGCTCTCAAGAATGTCGGTGTGCAGCTCGTCCTCGACGCAGTCGTCGACTACCTCCCGTCTCCGCTTGATATGCCTGCGGTCAAAGGTATCGATCCGAATACTGGGGCCGAGATAGAGCGCCATGCGTCAGACGCAGAACCGTTCTCAGCACTCGCATTCAAGCTTCAGAACGACCCATTCGTCGGTGCACTGACCTTCTTCCGCGTGTACTCGGGAACTATTGAGGCGGGTACCTATATTTACAATTCGACTACTGGCAAAAAGGAGCGACTTGGCCGTATCGTTCGCCTCCAAGCTGACAAGCGTGAGGAGGTCAAGAAAGTTTTTGCAGGAGAGATTGCGGCAGCGGTCGGTCTCAAGGATGCTTTGACCTCACATACATTCTGTGACGAGGCGCACCCGATTGTTCTTGAGAAGATCAAATTCATGGAGCCAGTCGTTTCCCTCCGTATTGAACCTAAGACTAAGGCTGATCAGGAGAAGATGGGTATGGCTCTTCGTAAGTTGGGCATGGAAGATCCGACTTTCCGCGTCACATCAAACTCTGAGACAGGGGAGACTATCATTTCAGGCATGGGAGAACTTCATCTTGAGATCATGGTTGATCGCATGAAGCGCGAATTCAATGTCGAGGCAAATGTCGGTGCTCCGCAGGTGGCATACCGTGAGACTATTCTCAATTCTGCTGAGGCTGAGCATAAATATATAAAGCAGACCGGTGGTAAGGGTCAATATGGCCATGTCCGCCTTACTCTCAAGCCTATGGAACCGCTTCCAGAAGGTGAAAAGCTCCCTAAGAACGTGAATCGTTACGATGATTTCGAGTTTATCAACTCCATCAAGGGAGGTGTTATCCCGAACGAATTTATTCCAGCTGTCGAGAAGGGAGTTCATGAGGCTATGGATCGTGGTATTGTCGCTGGCTATCCGATGGTGAATGTTTCATGTGAGCTTACATTCGGTTCATACCATGATGTCGATTCATCGGAAATCGCGTATAAGATTGCTGCTTCTCAGGCATTCCAAGATGCTGCAAAGCGCGCAAAGCCGGTTATTCTCGAGCCGATTATGAAGCTTGAAGTCGTCTGTCCTGAGAAGTATATTGGTGACGTCAATGGGTCTATTGCATCCAAGCGTGGTCTTATCGAAGGTCAGAATGCCAAGGGTCAGAATATCTCGATTATTGCCAAAGTTCCGCTCTCAGAGATGTTCGGCTATACTACAGCACTTCGTTCCATGACCTCAGGTCAAGGATCTGCTCAGATGGAGTTTGATCATTATGAGGTTGTGCCTGCTAACGTCGAGAAGGAGATTGCAGAAAAGCGTAAGTAGTTGCTGGGGATAACTCAATTTGCAGAAATATTTCTGCCTGCTATACTATCCCTACTACCCAAAGACATGTCTCGAAAGAGGCGTGTCTTTCTCCGTTAAGGAGTCGGCATTACTATCATTCGCTAAATCAAAAACAATTATGTTGATCGATCACAAAGCAGCTTTCTCAAAGGAACAGTTTAAATACGTCTTTGTCCTCACTGCGCTCGCATGGATGACCTTCACCATGCCGGCTATGCAAGCGGTCATGGCGGGGTAATTGAGTATGGCCTATTTGTATAATAAATATTTTTTATGAGATCACTACTACTAATAGCGTCCATCTTTGTTATTGTATTTGCGGTACATCCATCTGATGTTCGAAGTGAATATCACCCCGCCTCACATGAGTTTGTTCGTACAACCTACTCATCATCCCAATCAAGCTATATTAGGTGCAACGAGTCTAATCAGATTGATTGTAGTTATAGATCAGATCAGACACCACCGTTTACGAAGAGTGAGCTGACGTATGATTACCTGTGGAAGGGAATAGGAAAATTTAGGGCGACATTGGTAGAAACTGATGAGGGTGCACTAAGAAAATGTACAAATAGATACACCATTATCGTTGGATTATCAGGAGCTCCGGGCTCGTCAATTCTTTGTGATGGGACAAAGCTTGATTATCCACAAGTTACATACGGACTAAAGAGCGTTTTTGGCGGTAGTGGGCCAGGAAGCGACCAGGCGATTCGGGGTAAAGTTGAAGTTATATATGATGATGTTCAAACTAATGAACATGTTGAGAAAAAGGGATCGTATAATGGTACAGAGGCTATATATGCAGAAGGGTCCAAAGGGAAGAATTTCAAGGCAAAGTTGGTAGTGAGTGGACAGGAGCTTAGATATAATAAGGTTAAACACCAAATCGAGGCTACTAGAGATTTGAGTTGTGCAGAACTTGGGGGAATTATTAAAAATGATGAATGTGTTAGATATGTCGTTGTTGCAGGGGAGGGCTTGACCGATATAACCATTGGTGTTTCCGGGGTTGAATTGTATCGAACTTGGACGACTTATGAGTTTGAGAAAGAAGTTCCCGTCTTGAATAAACCAACAACCTCAAGTAGACCTGGAACAACACAGGTGGTTACGGGGTCGGGATTTCAGCGGATTATGCCAGTTGTTATGACGTCCCGTAATTCCAATTCGGGAACTATATCGGGGGTTGGGTCAGTTGGACAATTGGGGACGTATACTTCTATGGCAAGTTCACTGGATGGGGTGAATGCATCATTCTTGATTCCAGCATACATTCCTGCTGGCGAATATACATTAGTCGTCGGTGAAAGTAACACGGTCAATCTTTCAATCGGGAAATATCCCGGCACTGTCAACGTCATCACTCGTCTTGGCAACTGGCCGGTTTCATCAGCAGGTACTTGCGTGTCGACGTTGAGTGGTCCAAATGGATCGAATACAGGTGGCTGTGTCCGCTCTCTCACCAATCAGCCTGCAGGCACATATACTCTTAAGTGGAATGGAGGATATCCTGCTGGTGCTGATACCACGAAAACCCCAACAGTTTCACCAGTCCGCTTCCTCGGAGATCGTCCGGCAGGGGAGAATCCGGTTACGTTCTATGTTGATTTCAAGCTCGCGACGACCACCCCTACGACCATTCCAACTATATCAATCATCTCTCGTCTTGATGGTAGAGCTCTCTCTACTAACGAAGTTCCCATTACCTGTAATGTGAGCCTCTCGACTCCGAAAGGTATATTTCCAGGACCATGTTCACGTACTGTTACTTCAAGTGGTGTAGGAACATATGCAATTCGCTGGTCTGGCTCATTCCCAACAGGTGCTGATACAACTAAGCGCCCAACAGTCACCAGTGCTCAGACTCTAGGTACAAACAACCTCGTCTTCTATGTTGATTTTGCAGCGACACCGGTTGCGCAGCCGAGCATTGGCGTTACATTCGTGTCTGCGGATACAAGCATCTTGTCTGGTTCTGGTGCGAATGATGATACAGGCATCTTCAGAATCAAATATAAGGTGACCGCAGTCGGTGGAGATGCATACATTTCCTCGACGACTGCATCAGCAGTGAATTATATTGTCGACAGGGCGGGCGTACCAGTAGCCGCTTCAGCAATATCGGCAAGTATCACAAATGACACGGACTGGACCATGACGCCAAAGGTCAATTTCCTCATTAAGGATGGTGATTCGGAAACATTCACTCTGACGGTCAGTGTCCAACTCGGCGGTACATATACCGCTGGTATGTATCGCACCTCTCTCACTGGTATCAAATGGGGAACGGCAGATGATATGATTCCTGAATATACCTACACGAATCTCGATGGATTCAAGACTTCCTATGTAGGTTTGAACCTTGAAGATATCCAGAATCCGGCCAACAAGTCTGCATTCACCGCGTCTCTCCTGGATGCCCTTAAGACTTACGTTTTTGGCTTCGGTTTCTAATAGGTGTAGTGTGAAATTGTATGGTTCGATAGAGAAAATCCCCGCAATCTGCGGGGATTTTCTTGTCATACGGCTGGTAAACAGGTACCTTGGTTTGCGTCAATTGTGCAAGCTATCATGGTGGGGTAATCCCCACCGTGTACCGTGTGTCGTGAATAGAAGAGAGCTATACTTGAGCATGTGATCTAGTGATAGGTGTCGAGGGGCCCTCGGCGCCTTGGCATATTTTATAAAAATAATTTTTCATAAATGAAAAAAATAGTACTCTCGTTTATCATCCCACTTGCGGTGTTCTCGCTGGCGGTGTTTGTCGCCGTACCTGTCCCTGCTGAGGCACAGGTCGTATGTCCAGTTGGGTATACCTGTACACCAGTTGATACAAACACACCATTGATCACCGTTCCTTCTCCAAATGATGGAGAAAATTATCCCTCGACCTCTGTTTGCTACAACTTCACTGCGAATCTCCAGCTTGGCTCGCGTGGGGAAGATGTCACAGCACTTCAGAACTTTTTGCTCAATAAGGGATTCAAAATAGGCGACCTCTCACCTGGGAGAGGCTCTGACAAGGGATATTTTGGTGGGTCGACGTTCCAGGCATTAATGAAATATCAGAAGAGCGTCGGAATCGAGGCGACTGGGTATTTCGGACCAGAAACTAGACAAAAAGTGAGTAAAGATTGTTCGGGAACCAAGCCTATGAGCCCGACTACAATCACGATCATGAACCCACAAGCGGGAGAGATCTTGCAGAAAGGTTTCTCGTATAAGATTGTTTGGACCTCAAATTCCATCTTGAATAATAATGAAATCTTCGATATCACCCAGTTTACCGACTACGGCAAGAGTTTGATTGCTGAAGGTGTCACTACTGCGCAAGCAAGCTGTTATGGCGTCACGGATGGGAATGGTACTGATGGCGGACCGTTCTATACCTGCGCAATCGGATGGACACCACAGTATGCATCTACCAAGGCGCAGTTGGTTGTAGAGAAGCGTGGTACGAACGATGTCGGGTATTCGGGAAGTTTCACAATAGCTTCCTGTGTTAGTGGGAGTGATTCATGCGACAAGCCAGAGTTGCCACGAAACGAGTGTTCGGTCAGCGCGATAACGGCTCCTGAGCAGAGTTCTCGAGTATCGCCTAAGCTATTCAATATAGATTTCGGTAATTGGACGACGACGCCATCAAGCAAGACTGGTCCGGCGGTCGTCGGTAATCAAGGTGACTTCTGGAATGTTGTAGCGGTCTCTTATTGCGATCTTCACAACAAATCCAATCTCAAGAATGCAGATGGTACTGCAAGTCAGATAGTCGCGACACTTCAGAATCTTGGTGGTGGATGGGGAGATAACGGAATGCTTGGCCTTGCTGATCCTATGTTGGCGAACTTCAATTACCCGGCCGCGAATAGGGGAGGCAATGCGATGGTTTCTCTCAGCAATATCCCAAAGGGATCATATGACCTCTATATTTACAACAAGACTGGTAATGCGGCACAAAATGGAGACTATGCAGTATCAACAGCTGATGGTGCAGATTATGGGCGTAAAGCGATGACGACTGATGTTGATTCGTACAAGGCGACTTCATGGCAAGAGAACAATCAATTCGTAGTATTCAAGGATATCAAAGTGTCCAGACTCGGAACAATCAACATTACTATCTATCCTTCTGTTGGTGGACTGAGAGATGCACAAATAGCTGGACTCCAGCTAGCCCCGGCAGGTACTTCTCCTGCAGTCAAATACACCCAGTATGAGTCTTCGTCTGATCAGTCAAGTCCTGCAGGTGCGATGAGAGTGTTGTCACCAAACGGCGGAGAGATATGGCAACAGGGAACTAGACAAACCATCAAATGGGATGGCAAGAGATCTTCGAGCTCGAAAGTCGATCTCTACGCAGATCTCGCCTATCCTTCCAACATCGTATGTATCAAATCTCCTTGCGTGGCAAGCTCAGCATTGATTGCTGGGGGAGTATCCAATATCGGTAGATATCAATGGTCTGTCGGTAATGCTGATGCTAAGGGAGGACTTGCTAATGGTGCTTACTATATCCGTGTTTGTGATGCGAATAATCAGTATAAGTGTGATTCGAGTGATTCGACGTTCAACCTTGTATCTCCTTCGGGGTCTATTGATAACCAGTCTATCGTGGTCACGATGCCGTCGAATGGAAGTGTGTTCGATAATGGTTTAGATCAGAATATCATTGTAGGATGGAATACATATCCAGGTGATTTCGAGTACTACAGAGTATATGTAGGAAACGAAATTGCAAATGTCAGTGGCATGGTGTCTGGGCCTATAAGTAAATATTCAAATGGGTATGCCATGACGGCTGGAGCAGTCCGCGGACTAGTTGAGAAATTGTCAGGGAAAGTTGCTCCTAATACTGGATATTACGTGATTGTACATGCGATAAAGAATGATCGTGTGGGCGAAGGATCTGTTGCTTCAGGGAGAAGCAGTGGATCATTTAGTATTTTCGCTCCGACTACTCAACCCGCCATGACCGCGACTATAACTAGTGGTACAGATGCATCAACTCTGACCCCTACAATTACAGGGACCGCTTCAGGGGTTTCACAAGTCGGTATCGTTCTTTCGAATTCAGGAGGCAAGGTGTATGCAAGCGGGCTGATTCCTGTTACTTCGGGTAGATGGTCGGTGACAGTTTCTCCTGGGGTTGCCGCGGGATTGTATGATGTCATGGTTTATGACGCAAATAACAACAAACTCACATCAGGGACTCTTACGGTGTCATCGTCGGTGGTGATTCCGGTGGTATATCCTGGAGCTGTCAAGGTTGTTGCTCGTATCAATGGTCGTATACTCACCTCTACTGAAGCGAAAGGATGCATCTCGACTATTACTGGCCCTTCAGGCAGCAACACTTCTGGCTGCGTCCGCTCACTCACGAACCAGCCTGCTGGAACATATACCGTCAAGTGGGAGAGTGGATATCCTACAGGTGCTGATACCACGAAAGCTCCAACAGTCTCACCGGTCCGCTTCCTCGGAGATCGCCCGGCAGGAGAGAATCCGGTTACGTTCTATGTTGATTTTGCAGCGACACCGGTTGCGCAGCCGACTCTCGGTATCGCATTTGTATCAGCAAACACAAGTGTTTCATCAGGAACTCAATCAAATGATGATGTTGGTACATTCCAGATCAAATACAAGATTGCTGCCGTTGGGGGAGATATATATATTCCTTCGAATATCACATCAGCACTGAACTATGTGGTAGATAGAGCAGGAGTTCCTGTTAATTCATCGGTCATATCTGCAACCCTTACAAATGATACAGATAGCACTGTAACGACGATGGGAAACTATGTGGTTGAGGATGGCACACAGGAGATATTTACGCTCACTGTGACGATGAGGCTCGGCGGCACATATACCGCTGGTCAATATCGCACCTCTCTCACTGGTATCAAGTGGGGAGCAGCGGACGATACGACGCCTGAACATACCTACACGAATCTCGATGGGTTCAAGACCTCGTATGTAGGTTTGAACCTTGAAGATATCCAGAATCCGGCCAACAAGTCTGCATTCACTGCGTCTCTCCTCGATGCATTGAAGGGATACATCTTCGGTCGTTAGCGAACTCTACGAGAAATCACGTGGTGTGATAGAGAAAATCTCCGCAATCTGCGGGGATTTTCTTGTCATACGGCTGGTAAACAGGTACACTGGAGCGAATACAAAAAACATGCAGAACAACACTACACAGAAGCTTCAAGCGTACATATTTATTGGCCGATCAGGATGTGGGAAGGGTACTCAGTCAGAGCTATTGACCAAGAAATTGCGTGAGTCCAATCCTGATATCAAGATCTTGCATGTCGAGAGTGGGAACGAGCTTCGCAAATTTGCCAAGGAAGACAATTATTCCGCTGCACTCACCAAGAAGGTTCTCTCTGAGGGTGGTCTTATGCCTGAATTCATGCCGATGTACCTCTGGGGCAAACTATTTGTGAGTGGTTTCACTGGACAGGAGACGACTATTTTCGATGGTACGCCGAGAAAGCTGATGGAAGCAAAAGTGCTTGATTCTCTGTTTCCATTCTATGGCATGGACAAGCCGTGGGTCATATATCTTGATGTTGATCATGAAGAGTCCACGAGGCGTCTCCAGGGTCGTGGTAGGGCCGATGATACAGAAGAGGCTATCAGGAAGCGTATGGCATGGTTTGAAAACGATGTGAAGCCTTCAGTGGAGTTTTATCGTACCAATCCGAACGTGAGATTCCTCGATATTGATGGTGAGAGGAGTATTGACGAAGTCCATGCTGATATTGTAAAAAGGGTCGGTTTGGTGTAATTTAGGGGAGTGATAACTATCAAGACTAAAGAAGACATAGCGATTCTCCGCGAAGGAGGGAAGCGTCATGCGTATATTCTCAAGGAAGTTGCCAAGCTGGCGAAGCCGGGTGTGCATATCGCAAAGCTCGATGAGAAAGCGGCAGAACTCATCCGCGAAGGAGGAGATGTTGCCGCATTTTTGAACTATCAACCATACGGCGCTTCCCGACCATATCCGGCCACCCTTTGTGTTTCAATCAACGATGAGATTGTTCATGGTATCCCGACCGAAGGAGACAAGGTACTCAAGGAGGGTGATATTGTGAGTATCGATCTTGGGCTTGTGCACAAGAAACTCATCACCGATGGCGCAATCACTGTGGCGGTCGGTAAAATAAAGCCTGAGCTTGAGGAGTTGCTTGCGGTGACCAAGGAAGCACTCATGGCTGGAATCAAGGCTGCAAAGGCCGGTGCACGTGTTGGTGATATTAGTGCTGCGATACAGAAGGTTGGTGTCACTCATAAGTATGGCATCGTCGAGGAATTGGCGGGACACGGCGTAGGCTACCATGTTCATGAGGATCCGTATGTGCCCAATTTCGGTCATGCAGGGAAAGGGGAATTGCTCAAGGCTGGAATGGTCATCGCCATCGAGCCAATGTTCAATCTGGGTACCAAGAAGATAAAGTTGGATGCGGATGGGTATACGTATAGAACCGCGGATGGTAAGCCGAGCGCACATTTCGAACATACGGTGGTCATTACCGAGAA
>JACCDK010399150.1_pt1 | contig 11115 bp, 10 predicted proteins | sample 7445871 | NCBI WGS metagenome assembly JACCDK01 (sample SAMN15323436, study PRJNA562643) | freshwater metagenome | isolation source: river surface water | place: USA:Blue River Watershed | collected 2017-08-15
CGACTGCACCCCGAAGACCGTGGCGCGCTCACGCGCAGCGTGCTGGGTTCCGTGGCCCTCGGACTGCTCCACAAGACATGGGAGAGCACGAGATGAACCTGCTCGACGGTTACGGGATGGACACCATCACCCTGGCGGGCTCGCTGGAAGCCAAGCACGACGCCATGAAACGCGCGGGTTTCTCGCAGGTCATGCTGATGGCGCGTGACCTCGTGACCCATGCTGGTGGCGTCAGCGCTGCCGTGGCGGCCGTCCAGGCCAGCGGCCTGCGGCCCACCGGCTTTCAGGTGCTGCGCGACCTTGAAGGCCTGTCGGGCCACCTGCACGGCTACAAGGTCGACATCGCCAAGTCCATGCTGCAGATGTGCGCGGCCACCGGCTCCAAGGTGCTGCTGGCCTGTTCGTCCACTTCGCGCCATGCCACACAGGACCTCGACCAGATCGCGGCCGACCTGAAAAAACTGGCCATGCTGGCACTGCCGCTGGGCATCCAGGTGGCCTACGAGGCCCTGTCCTGGGGGCGCACCGTCAATGAATTCCCGGTCAGCTGGGATGTGGTCTGCCGCGCCGATTGTCCCAACCTGGGCATTGGCCTCGACTCCTTCCACATTTTTGCTGCCAAAACACCGATGGAGGCGATCGAGGAGCTTGACCCCGACAAGATCTTCCTGGTGCAGCTCTCGGACTTCATGTGGCAGGAAACCCCCACTTTCGAAGAGCGCATGACGACCGCGCGCACCTTTCGCGTGTTCCCGGGTGAGGGTGTGCACAGCGAACAGCTGGCCGACCTGGTCATGCGCCTGGACCGCATCGGTTACCGCGGCGACTACAGCTTCGAGGTCTTCAACGACGACTACCAGCAGCTGCCGCTCGACACCGTGGCCGAACGCGCCCGCCGCAGCGCGGTCTGGCTGCACGAGAACGTGCTGCACCGTTCGGCACCGCTGCCGGCCTGGACGCGCCAGCGCGGCTGATCGGCTTCAGGCCGGCTCGCCAAAGCGCATGCCGATCTGACCCAGCGCACCGAAATCGGCCAGCACCTCGTCACCCTCCGTCAGTTCCAGCGGAGGCATGCAGGTGCCGGTGGTGACAAACTGGCCCGCCTGCAGGACGATGCCCTGTGCCACCAGCTCGTTGACCAGCCAGGTCAGGGCCAAGCGCGGATCGCCCAGAACCGCCGCACCGCTGCCCGGCCGCGCCCATGTCCTGCCGTCCGCGTGGGTCACGCGGGCGGCCACGGGGTGGCTGGCCAGGTCCAGGCTGCGCCAGCCCTCCGGTGCCTGGGGCCCGAGGATGAACTGGTGGGCGCAGGCGTTGTCGGCCAGCAGCTGGGCCTCGCCGGCGGCGGTGAACACGGCAAAGCGCGAATTCGGAATTTCGATCGACGGGTGCAGGCTGGCCACCGCCTGCATCACCTCGTCCATGGCATAAGGCCGGGCGCGGACGGGCAGGTCACGCGCGAAGCGGAACGCCATTTCCGGCTCGGCCACCCGCATGCGGTTGCCTGTACTGGGCACGTTGGCGTCCGGGGCAAGCACCTGACCGGACAGGATGCGACCGGCCAGCGGGCCTCCGACGTTGATGTGCTGCTGGCCGGCGCTGCTGGTGGCAGCGATCTTCCAGCCCAATACTTCTCGCCCTGAGGCCTGCGGCAGGCAGGCCTGGGCGGCATAGCCTTCTGCCCGGGTGTGCGGTCGGCAGTCCTGCGGCAGCGTGTCCAGGCTGTCGCCCGATTGCCAGCGTCGCCAGAGGAGTTGGGCTGCGGTCATGGCAAGGTCCGTCGAGAGGGTCATGGCAGTGGCTCCTTTTTCAGCGTGGCGGGCCATCGTCCAGGCGCAGTTGCAGAAAGGCCAGGTCGAGCCAGCGCCCGAACTTGCTTCCGACCTGGGGCATGAGGCCGGTCTGCTCGAAGCCCAGACGCTGGTGCAGACGAATCGAGGCGTTGTTGCCGGCCTCGATGGCCGCGACCATGACGTGGAGCTTGAGCGACCGGGCCCGTTCAATCAGGGCCTGCATCAAGGCCTGGCCCAGGCCCTGTCCCTGGTGGTCCGGATGCACGTAGACCGAATGCTCGACCGTGTTCCTGAAACCGTCGAACGCCCGCCAGGGGCCGAAACTCGCATAGCCGAGCACCTGCGCCTCATGCACCGCCACCAGCACCGGAAACCCCAGGGCCTGCCGGTCGGCAATCCAGTGGCGCCGGTTGGCCGCGTCCACCAGGGTCTCGTTCCAGATGGCCGTGGTGTGGGCCACGGCATGGTTGTAGATGGCCATGATGCCCTCGGCATCGCTGGGCGTGGCGTCACGTGTCTGCATGGTTGGGCGCTCCTCAACGCATTGTCGCCGACAGTGCCACACCTTCGCGATACCTCGGGGCATCCACGATGGACAAGGCACGTGCAGCCAGAATCAGGCGCACAGCAGCGTGCTGAGACGGAGTGTCCTTGATGAGCTCTCAGACCCGGAAATTCGCGCTGTCCATGACCGTCAGATCACTGGCCAACCGTGGCTGGAACTCCATCTGAGCGAGCACATCGCGCTGCAGGTCAACGCCTGGAGCGATCTCGAAAACTTCAATGCCCTGAGCTGTGAGGCGGAAGCTCGCGCGCTCGGTCAGGTAAAGCACCTCTTGCCCGCGCACCAGACCTTGAGGGCCTGAAAAGGTGATCTGATCGACTTTCTTGACGAGCTTTTTAACGGCGCCTTGCGCGAGGACACGCATCTGGCCATCGCCGGTTTGCAATTTGACGCCTTTGGCCGCCAGGGTGCCACAGAACACCACTTTGCGTGCGTTCTGCGCGATGTCGATGAAGCCACCGGGACCGACCGTGACGCCGCCCAGGCGCGAGACGTTGACCGAACCTTCTTCGTCGAACTCGCCAAAGCCCAGGAAAGCGATGTCCAGGCCTCCACCTCCGTAAAAGTCGAACTGTGTGGCAGCATCGAGCATGGCGCTGGCGTTGCGGGCGTAGCCAAACAGCATGCCGTCCATGAGCGTGCCACCGTAGGTGCCATGTTCGATGGTCTGGTAGATCCGGTGCTGCTCGTTGCGCGCAGCAATGAGCTTGGCCACGGCATCAGGTACGCCGACACCGTAGTTGATGACGGGTCTGGCTTTGCCGGTGTTGAACAATTCCTGGTAAGCGCGTCGCGCCACCGCCTGGCGCTCGCTGAAGGCTTGCTGTGCGGCTGCGACTTCTCGTGCGTGGTCCAGGGCCTCGCTGGCCATGCGTTCGGCACCGGTCAGCTCGCCACTGAATGCAGGGTCAAAAGTTATGGCGTAGCTGGTGGATTGCTGTGGATCAACCACGATCGCATCCACCCAGGCCGAGGGGATGCGCACCTCACGGGCCTTGAGTGCGCCTTTGGGCAGGCGTTCCTTCACCTGCACGATGACTTTGCCTCCGCTGTTGTGCGCCGCCAGGGCGAGTGACTGGGCATCGAGGTTGGCGGCTTCGTGCTCAAAGCTGATGTTGCCATCCTCGTCGGCGCTGCTGGCACGCACGATGGCGACATGGATCGGGAAGGGCTTGTAGCGCAGGTACTCGCGCCCATCGATCTTGATGACATCGGCCAGATCATCTTTGGCAGCATCGTTCATGCGACCGCCGCCGTGACGCGGGTCACACACCGTTCCCAGACCCACATGGCTGATGAGGCCTGGACGCCCCGCGCCGATCTCCCGCATGAGTTGACTGCTCACGCCGCCGGGCAGGATGTAGGCCTCGATCTTGTTGGACAAAGCCAGTTGCTGCATGGCCGGCGACCAGACCCAGTGACCCCCAATGACACGCTTGACCAGGCCTTCGTGTGCCAGGCAGTTCATGCCTTTGGTTTTTTTATCCCCAATGCCCAGGGCGTGCATGACGGTGAGGTTGCGAGGACGCTGTGTCGTGAGGAAGCGTTCCTGTATGGCTTCGAACATGTGGGTGGCCTCCATCAAGCCTCCACCGCCACCCATCAGACCCACGGTGTCGCCGTCATTGATCAGTTGCGCGGCCTCGTGTGCGGTCATGAATTTGGTTTGCATAAATCAGTCTCTTGTGGTCTGTTTGCTGGCAGGCTGGTGGTCTGCAGAGTGATCAAACGCCTTGGTGCTTCGGTATTCATCCATTCCCAACCCATTCACGCGGCCTTCGAAATAGGCAAATCACACGCGCACAAAAGGTCAGCGGTTTACATCAAACAGCACAGCGCCTTTTTTCATCGCACTCTTGGCGATCACGCCGCGATGAATCTCGCTGGTGCCGTCGTAAATTCGATAAATACGGGCATCGCGGTAATAGCGCTCGATAGACAGTTCCTTGCAAAAACCCATGCCACCAAACACTTGAACAGCACGGTCCACCACGCGGCCCAAAGTCTCTGCGGCGTGCACCTTGACCATGGCGATTTGCTCGCGGGCGTCCAAGCCCTGGTCCAGCATCCAGGCGGCGTGGTAGACCATCCAGCGTGCGGCATTGATCTCGATCACGCTGTCGGCAACCATCTGCTGGACCATCTGGAAATCGCCGATCTTGTTGCCAAACTGCTTGCGCTCATTGGCCCAGTCCAGCATCAGCTCGCACACATGGGTGGCCTTGCCCACGGCGCGTGCACCCACCTGGGCCAGGCGCACCACATTGAGCGCGCCCATGGCCAGTTTGAAGCCTTGTCCTACTTCGCCCAGCAAGGCAGCGTCGTCGAGTTGCACATTGTCAAAGAACAACTCCAGGTGCGGCGTGCCGCGCAGGCCCATCATCTTCTGGTCTTTGCCCACGGTAAATCCGGCCAAGCCTTTGTCGACCATGAACATCGATATTTCTTTTTCGCCGGTCTTGGCCGACACCAAAAAGAAGTCGCTCCACTCCCCATCGCTGATGAAGTGCTTTGTCCCGTTGAGCACCCAGCCTTGGTCGTTTTTCCTGGCGTTGGTCTTGATGCCTGCCGCGTCAGAGCCTGCACCCGGCTCAGTGATCGTGATGGCACAGGTGCGTGTGCCCGCCACAGCAGGCTTGAGCCAGCGTTCGATCTGCTCACCCTTGCAGTGCAGCAGCGGTTCGTAGACGTTGCCAAAGGCGCGGCGGATAAGGATGTCGGTGGTGTGTCCAAACTGCTCTTCGCAGAGGATGCGGTCGACGTTGGACAAGCCGCCACCGCCCAATTCGGCGGGCATGTTCATGCCGTAAAGGCCCAGGGCCTTGGCTTTGTCATGAATGGCCTGGGCTTTGCTGTTTTCCAGGAAGCCTTTGTCTTCGATCTCGTCTTCGAGGGGCTGGAGTTCTTCGGCAATGAAACGGCGCACCGTCTCGATCATCATTTTTTGCTCGTCGCTGAGTGAAAAGTCCATGGGGTGTCCTGTTTTGAATTTCTGTCGGTGTAGGGTCGGCTCCTGGCCAGGCACTCGGCAGCCCAGTCCTGAGGAGAGGTCTGGGCTTCACGGCCAAAGTTCACCACCTCAACGCTGACGGGCAGGTCGGCGGGCAGGGCGTCAAACAGGCCTTTCACATCGATCGTGCCGTCGCCAGGCAGCAACCGTTCGCAGCGGGCGGTGTGGATCATTTGCTCCGTCGAGAAATTCTGCCCAGCCTGGGCATCGCAAATTTGCGCGTAGTGCAGCAGTTCTCGCGGGATGGCTCGGATGTCCTCAAGGGGGGTGGTGGAGCGGCCAAAGTGCAGCGCATCGACCAGGATGCCTGCGTTGGCGGGGCTGCCGGCGTTTTGAACAATGCGCAGCGCCGACTTCGCATTTTTCACCGCTGTCCAGGGCATGAATTCCAGATCGGCGGTCATGCCGAAGGGCGCCATCACCTCGCACAGCCGGGCGTAGTGGTCGGTCAGGCGTTCTTCGTTGGCGTCGTCGCCAGCCACCAAAATGGCTTTGGCCTTCAGGGCCGCGCCCGCGTCGAACAAGGCGTCCCATGTGTGCGGGTCAAAGCTTTCGCCGATTCGGATGATCTCCAGATCGAACACGCCCACGCCCGTGTCGCGCTGTACGGCCAAGGTTTCGCGCAGGGCTTGAGGCTGGTCCAACAGGTGTTGCTGCGGTGCGCCGGGCGCGTTGGGCCACAGTCGCAGGCCCACAAAGCTGTAACCTGTTTGCGCGGCGATCCGTATGGCCTCGGCCGGCGTGCAGCGGTGCGAGCTCAGGTAGGCGAGAGAGTAGGAGCGGGACATAGGTGCTGCTTATTTCAGTGGGGACACTGCTGTGGGCATCGCGATGGTCGAGACCATGCTCGTCGTCAGGTGAGCAGGGCCGCCTTTGGGCGGCCAGATGCCCTGGGCCACCGCTTCAGCACGAATCTGGCTGCGGGCATTGAGGCTGTCATAGGCCCAGATATTGGTAAAGCGCAGCGGGCCATCGAGGGCCACCATGGCCACCACACAGGGCGAAAGCTTGTCGCGTGCGGGCACATATTGCTCCCACAAATCGATGGTGGATTGCACACCACCCGTCTTGATGCCATAGGTGCGGATCTCGTAAACCGGGCCGGCGATGCCACTTTCTGCACTGGGACGTACAGGCTTCATCCAGGGGAAGCCTCTGTAGCTGTGTTGCTCGAGGGTCTGAAAAATCTCGCCGCACCCAAAGGGACTGCGGTGTTTCTGGGTGCGTTCGCGTTCGGCTTGCAAGGCCTCGAGCGTGGAGAAGCCGCGCAGCACGATCATCTGGTTGAGTACGCCAATGTCGGTGAACCAGCAGCCCAGCAGCTCACCTTGGGCTTCAGGGGCGCTGGCAAAAGCCTGTACGTTGGTGGCGGCTTGCCCCGCGGTGCCAAAGGGCAGGGTCATGGTGGCAAGTTCGTAGTACATGGTGTTTTCTCTCGAGGTGTCGTTGGATGTGTTGGAAATGGGGTATGCGCAAGTGGCCGCCGGGTCGCGGCCGGCGGCGTGGTGTGCGGCAATGAATCCGAAAGTCATGGCTGGGCCGAGCGTGATCCCTCCCGCCGGGTAGTGGCCGGCCATCATGCTGCTCAGGTCATTGCCACCGGCATACAGGCCTGGGATGGCCTGGCCTTGTCCATCAACGACCTGCGCGTGGTCGTTCACACGCAAACCGGCAAAGGTGCCCAGGCTGCCCATGACAACCTTGACAGCATAAAAAGGGCCATGTTCGATGGGGCCCATGCAGGGGTTGCGCAGACCTCGCCGCGTGGCGTTGATCGCATCGCCCTGGATGCGGTTGTAGGGTGTTTGGCCTTTGCCAAAGTCGATGTCTTTGCCTTCCCGTGTCAGGGCGTTGTAGCGCTGCACGGTCGCTTGAAGGGCCTGCGCTTCGATCCCGCAAGCAGTAGCCAGCGCAGCCAGAGACTCACCGCGCTGGAGGTAGCCGTTTTTGAGCCAGGGGCCCATCGGCATGGGAGCCGGTTTGACTGCACCCAGACCGTAGTAGCGGATGAAGGCGTGGTCGCAAACCAGCCATGCTTCAGGCTTGTGACCGGCGGGTGTGGCGGCCAGCAGGTCTTGCATGAAGTCATGGTAAGAATTGGCTTCGTTGGCAAATCGCTGTCCTCGCGCCGTCACAGCAATCAGGCCGGGCTTGGCGCGCTCGATCAGATGTGGAAAGTGCGCCACGCTGCCGTCTTGGCGGGGCACCAGGGATACAGGGGCCAGCGCGGCGGCTTGCACCAGGTCGCCCGACACCACACCGCCAGCGGATTCGCCCATGCGCAGGCCATCGCCAGTGTTGCTGCGGTTACCTGCAGACCAATGCTCGTGGCCCCTGGCGCATGGGGCAGCAGTTCTTGCTTGCGCTTGGGGTCATGCGGAAAGCCGCCGGTGGCCAGCACCACGCCGCAATGGGCATGGACGCTGGCTTCGCCTTGCGGTGTCTGGATGACCGCCCCCGTGACACGAACGCCGTCCTGCAGCAAGCGCAGCGCAGGGCTGTTCACGCGAATGTCAACGCCCAAATCGAAAGCCGATTTGGCCAGTCCGCCAATCAAGGCATTGCCATTGACCAAACGCGTGCCTCGGCGGTGCACCAGCAGGTCACGCCAGTGGCGCAGCACCAGCCGGGTCACGTACCAGAACGATGCGAGCTGGTGCAAGGCATTCAAAAAGTGGCGGAGCTCCGCACCTGAGGCGATGCCCATGCCCCACAGCGTGTTCTCGTGCAGCGGCGGTTTCAGGTCGTGCAGGCGCTCGCCCAGTTGGCGGGCATCAAACGGCGCAGCGCATATCGACCGGCCGCCAGTGGACGCATCGATGGTGTCGCCATGAAAATCGGGAATGGCGTTGCCATCAATGAACTGCAGTGCGGAGTTCTTTCTGAAAAACTCGACCATGCGCGGCCCGTTTTCCAGGAAAGTACGTGCCCGGGATTCATCGAACTTCTCACCCAGTTCGCGGCGCAGATAGGACAGCGGTTTGTCGATGCGCTCGACGATGCCCGCTTCGACCGCCAGGGGGTTGCGCGGCACCCACATCCAGCCACCCGACCAGGCGGTGGTGCCGCCATATTCAGGGTCTTTCTCCACCACGATGACTTTGAGGCCCAGGTGGGCGGCAGTCACGGCGGCCGACAATCCGCCTGCGCCAGATCCGACCACCAGCAGATCGCAGTGTTCGGGTGTGGCGTGGGATGCGCTCATGGATTTGTGCATTTCACGCCGCGTAAATCGGCTTGCGGCCATCGGGTGGCACAGATTTGCCCGTCTCTGCCGTGAGGCTGAAGAAGGGGGATGCGCCACTCAATGCGGCCAGTTGCTGGGCAGTGCTGATCAGCTCTGGCGCGAGCTCGGTCATTTTTTCTGCGTTGAAGCGCACGTTGGGACCCGCGATGGTCAGCACGCCAAAGGCGGGCTGACCTGCAAAGCGCACCGGTGCCGACATGGCCGACAGGCCTGCGGTGTAGGTGTCGGTGGTCAAGCTGTAGCCGCGCTCGCGGGTTTGTTTCACAGCGTCCATGACCGCTTGCAAACTGGTGGGCGCAGCAGGACCGAATTGATCGGGCAGGCCCAACCCTTGTCTGGCCACAAGCGCCAGTGCCTCGTCATCGCCCAGCGTTGACAGGAGTGCCCAGCCTGACGAAGAGCAAGACAGGCGTGCGTCGCTGCCCATGTCCGGGTCATAGCGAAGGCCTTGGCGTGCACCTTGGGCGCGGGCCACCCAGGTCAGGCGTTCACCATCGACCACCGACAGGCGCACCAGCTCACCCGAGACCTCGGCCAGTCGGTTAAGCAGGGGCTGCGCGATGTCCACGATGCCGGTGTTGCTGAGGTAGCTCAGGCCCATGGAGACGAGTTTGGTGGTCAGCAGGTAGTCGCCATGGCCGCGCACCTGGCGCACATAGCCCAGCCGCACCAGATCGACCAGCAGCCGATGCACAGCACTGCGGGGGATGTCCAGCCTGTCCGCGATGGCGGCCAGTTCCATGCCCTCGCCATGCTGCGTGAGCAGCTCCAGGATGCCCAGGGTTCTTTCGAGTACACCGTTCATGTCAGTCTTTCGGTTCGGCCGTGCACGGCTGCCTCGTGCACGGCCAGGGTGGCTTGCAGGGTGCGCAGGCCGTCGAGTGCGCTGCACAATGGCTCGGTCTGACCAGCGATCAGGACTGCAAAGTGTTGCAGCTGGCGGGTGTAGGCATCGGCCCCTGCGCTGTGGGTGTGCACCCGTGTTTCTTCGTGTGAGAGTTCAGCATGCCAGCTGCGCTCGCCGCGGTACTGCCACAGTCCCAGGTCCGGCAGTGAAAGCGAGCCGTGCGTCCCCATGATCTGGTGCGAGACCACATCCTGGCGCGGGTACTGGCCTTGCTCGCCGGCGCACATGTCCCAGCACCATGGCGAGGTGGTGGCGTCCGAGACGATCACGGTGGCCAGCGCGCCGCTGGCAAAGCGCAGCACGGCAGCAGCGGTGTCTTCCACCTCGAATCCCCGCACGGCATGGCTGTCCATGGCCTGCACCTCGGTGATCTCTCCGAGCAGGAAGCGCAGCATGTCGATGTCGTGGATCAGGTTGATCAGGATCGGGCCGCCACCGGTGTGCCGGCGCCATGGAGCCTCGAAATACGGGTCCGGTTTCAGGAAGGTGGCCAAGGCCGTGGCGCTGACGATGCGGCCCAGCTGGCCGCTTTGGATCATCGTGCGGGCGCGTTGGTTGATGGGGTTATGGCGGCGGTGGTGACCTACCAGCACCGGCACACCCGTACGGGCTACGGCATCGACCAGCTTCCGAGCCTCGCCCACCGTGTCGGCCACGGGTTTTTCGACCAGCACCGGGATGCCTCGTCCCAGGCATTCGAGCGCGGCCGGCACGTGCATTGCATTCGGCGTCGCCACGATGGCGCCTTCTGCATGGACCTGGTCGAGCAACGCAACAGGCTCGGCGCTCCAGCGCACGCCCAGATGGTCGGCCAGCGCCTTGGCGGCGGGGGCGGGATCGGCAATGCCCACGAGATCCAGTTCGGGGTGTTGCTGGATGCGGTCGATGTGGGTCTTGCCGATGGTGCCGGCGCCGATCAGGACCAGACGGGGGGAGGGCATGCGGCGTCTCGCTGAAGTTTGAATCGGTGGCCCAAGTGTAACTGTATTTGGAATTAAATTCAAAAGTTGAATTTAATTCCAAATATGGGTATGATGCGCCCCATACCCGGTTCCCGCTGACCACGTCCATCCCCGCAGCAGATCGAGAACAGCATGTCCCAGCCTTTGAGCGGTGCCACCCGTGTCCATTTCATCGTGGGGGACCCGATCGCCCAGGTCAAATCCCCTGCCGGGGTAACGCAGGCCTTCCATGACGCCGGTCGCAATGCGGTCTGCATCCCGGCCCATGTCTCACCTGCAGACCTGAGCATCTGGGCTCAGGGCGTGAGCAAGGCTCAGAATGTGGACGGCATCATCGTGACCGTGCCGCACAAGTGTTCCTGCTTTGAGCTGTGCGCGAGCACGTCGGATCGGGCCGCATTCCTCCAGGCGGTCAACACCCTGCGCCGAAACGCGGACGGCAGCTGGCATGGCGACATGTTCGATGGCATGGGTTACGTCCAGGCCATGCGCGCCCAAGGCTGTGAGCTCCAGGGCAAGCGGGCCTTGCTGGTCGGCGCGGGTGGGGCAGGGTCGGCCATCGCGTATTCGCTCGTCACGGAAGGGGTGCGCGAGCTGGCCATCCATGACCCGGATACCCGGCGCCGCGATC
>JACCDK010421453.1_pt1 | contig 11115 bp, 11 predicted proteins | sample 7445871 | NCBI WGS metagenome assembly JACCDK01 (sample SAMN15323436, study PRJNA562643) | freshwater metagenome | isolation source: river surface water | place: USA:Blue River Watershed | collected 2017-08-15
CAAAGTAACTGAAACACGCTTCACCGAAATATCGGGCGGTAATCGTCTTGACCCAAGCTTTTCTACTCAAATCAAAAAAACCGACACCTTAGATATTGAAACAGAAGTTAGCCCTGAATTATTAAGCGCTTTATTAATCAAACCTGATCGCTTATCGATCATTAATTTGTTTGGCTACATCAATCACTTACAAGACAATAAGCAAGACTACCAACGCTACGCCATCTCTTTCTGGAAAAAGGTGATCTACCCCTTCACGATTTTGGTGATGTTGGCTCTTGCGTTACCGTTTGCCTATTTACAAACCCGTTCAGGCGGGATTGGATACAAGGTGTTCGGAGGCATCATGTTGGGCATCAGTTTCCAATTATTTAATAGCCTATTCTCACACTTGGGCCTCCTGGGTGAATGGCCAGCCTTTATCAGCGCCATCACACCCGCATTGATCTACTTCTTACTTGCCATTGGTGGTATTCGTTGGGTGGCCAAAACCTAAATTTCTATAAATAATATAGAATCGTTTCAATATACGATTTATTACATATAGGAATCTAGGGCCATGAATCTTCATCAATTCAAGTTCGTTCGTGAAGCCGTTCGCCAGAACTTCAATCTAACCGAAGCGGCCAAAACTCTATTCACATCTCAACCAGGGGTTTCCAAGGCGATTTTGGAGCTTGAAGATGAATTGGGGGTCGATATTTTTCGTCGTCACGGCAAACGCATACGCAGCTTGACAGAGCCAGGTAAGCGAATACTTACGTCAATCGAAAGAATTTTGATGGAAGTAGAAACTTTGAAACGGGTCAGCAAAGATTTTGCAGCCCAAGACCAAGGTAACTTTGTGATTGCAACCACCCACACGCAGGCAAGATACGCCCTTCCCAAAGTTTTGACTGAATTCACCAAACGTTTCCCTAAAGTACGTGTGAGTATTCAACAAGGCAGCCCCTTGCAAATTGCCGACATGCTCCTCAATGATCAGGCCGATATCGCGATTGCCACTGAAGGCATTGCTGGTATTGAAGGTTTATTGGCATTGCCTGGCTATCAATGGCAGCATGTGATTGCAGTTCAACCCGAACATCCATTGCTTTCCAAGAAGAATATTTCTCTAGAAGATTTAATTGAATACCCCATCATCACTTATGACGAAGCATTTGCAGGACGCAGCAAGATTGATAAAGCATTTGCTAGTAAAAATCTAAAGCCCGATGTGGTTCTAGAAGCCATTGACGCGGACGTCATCAAAACTTATGTGGAAACCGGTATGGGCGTGGGCATCGTGGCAGGTGTTGCTTATGATGCTGAGCGGGATCGCAATTTGCGCGTCATCCCAGCAGGCCACTTGTTTGGCAACAATGTCACCAAAATTGCTGTTAAACAAAATGCTTATTTGCGTTCGTTTGTTTACACCTTCATTGAATTATTCTCCCCCACCTTGACACGCAAACTGGTGGATCAGGCCATGCTCGGTGAAACAGTCGACTACCAAATTTAATCAGTGATCTGATAGTGGGCTTGGGGGTACTGAGCCAATTGATTGACCAAATAAGGCATCACACTTTGCATGGTTTCTTTGAGGACCCATGGTGGATTGATGATGAATAAGCCACTGCCTAGCATGCCAAAGCCTTTTTCATCAGGTTCTTGAACAGTGATTGAGATATTCAAGGTCTTTTCAGACAAAGCACGCATCGACTCAATCATTTTGAGATGATCACCGCGACTGAGTATCGGATACCAAATCACGTACACGCCCTCAGCAAATCGACTGAAACCTTCTTCAAGTGACTGAATGACCTTTTGATAATCTGATTTGATCTCATAAGGAGGATCCATGAACACCACCGCTCGACGTGTAGGTGGCGGCAACAAAGCTTTTAAGGATGCAAAACCATCGCCTTTAAAAACTTTGACCTGACGATCGCGATCAAAATGCTGCTCCAAGATTTCATAATCAGTGGGATGTAATTCAAATAAACGCAGGCGATCATCTGCTCGAATAGAACGACGAATCACCTCTGGAGAACCAGGATACAAACTCCAATCGCCGCGACTGTTGCACTGTTGAACCAACTGAATGTAATCAGCCAAAACTGGAGGCAAATCATCTTGATCCCAAAGGCGAGCAACGCCGTTTAAGTATTCTGATTTGGTATTGGCATATTCTGAAGACAAGGAATACATCCCAGCACCTGCATGAGTATCAATCACCCAATACGGCTTATCTTTTTGATTCATGTAGAGCAAAATTTGGCGCAACACACAGTGCTTTAGAACATCCGCATGGTTACCTGCATGAAAGGCGTGACGGTAGGCAAGCATGTTGAGGGAATCTAATTGGGAATTCTGAGGGAGTTGGGCTTGGTGCCGCGGGACGGACTCGAACCGTCACACCTTTTGGGCGGGAGATTTTGAGTCTCCTGTGTCTACCAATTTCACCACCGCGGCATGCTGAGCTGCTTGAAAAGTATTCAAGCAAGACCGCTATTATGCCTCAAGTACCTTGAGAAGTGAAGAAGTGTCGTCATACCCCCATCCTGCATCCATCAACTTTTGAAGTTGCAAAGCCACTGTTTGCAAGGCTGGCATGTCTAAATGAGCCTTGCTGGCAGCATCTTTGACCAAGAAAAAATCTTTGGCGTGCAAACGTGCTTCAATGCCCGCTTTGAAATCTCGACTGACCATCTTAGGCCCCATGAGATCGAGCATTCTGCTGCCAGCCATTCCCCCTGAAATTGCCTGAAATACTTTTTGCAAATCAGCGCCATTGGCTGCAGCAAAACGCAGTGATTCTGCCACTCCTTGAATGGTGATGACTTGTGCAATTTGATTGGAGAGTTTGGCAACTTGACCATGCCCCACACCTCCAATATGAGTGACCGCCTTGGTGTAGTGTTTGACGATTTCTTTGGCTTTGGCCACATCTGCATCCGAGCCCCCCATCATCATGACCAAAGCGCCCTCTGCAGCTGCTTTTGCGCCACCGCTGACAGGGGCATCTACGTAGCCAATTCCTTTGCTTGCCATCACAGCAGCAATGTCTTTAGTACCCTGGGGATCAATGGTGCTGTGATCCATGCAAATGGCTCCTGCTTTGGCCGTCTGAATCACCGGGTCTTTACCCGCATGCAAAACTTCAGCCACATCCTGAGTGCTCATCACATTCGTAATAATGAAATCCGCACCTTCTGCAGCTTGCGCAGGCGTATGACAGGCAATAGCGCCCGCATCCACAAGATGCTTGGCCTCATTTTGAAATACCTCAGGACGCCTGGCGTATATCCGCAGTTGGTGTCCCGCTTTTAAAAGAAAGCCCACCATGGGGCGACCCATGTTTCCTAAACCAATGAATGCAATCGTGCTCATTTTTATTAATCCTTACTTATGGCAAGAAAATGGTTGAACCGGTGGTTTGACGATTTTCTAAGTCTCGATGGGCTTGTGCAGCATCTTGCAAAGCGTACTTTTGATTGATCTCAATTTTGATTTTGCCACTCATGACTTTGTCAAATAACTCGGAAGACATGGGCTCTAACAAACTTCGATCATGGGCATAGGTCATGACCGTTGGTCGAGTTAATTTCAATGAACCTTTGACTCCCAAGATACCAACATCAATGGGTGGAACAGGGCCTGAGGCATTGCCATAAGTCACCATCATGCCGCGCGGCTTGATGCAATCCAAGGACTGCATGAAAGTATCCTTACCAATCGAGTCATACACCACGTTGACACCTTTTCCATGGGTTAACTCACGCGTTCTTGCCACAAAGTCTTCTTGTTTGTACAAAATGGTGTGATCACAACCATAAGACTTGGCCAGCGCAGCTTTTTCTTCAGAGCCCACCGTGCCAATCACAGTAGCCCCCAATAATTTGAGCCACTGCATCGCAATCAAGCCAACGCCACCAGCTGCTGCATGAAAGAGGACCGTATCACCAGGCTTCACTTGGTAGCTGTCATTCAACAAATACTGAACGGTGAGTCCTTGCAACATCATGGCGGCACCCATTTCAAAAGAAATGGCATCAGGTAACTTCACCACGATGTCCGCTGGCATCACGCGCACTTGTGAGTAGGCACCGGCTGGTTTACCTGCGTAGGCCACGCGATCACCTACTTTGAGATGTTTGACATGAGAACCTACCGATTCAACAATGCCCGAGGCTTCCATGCCAAGCCAGCCCGGTAGCGGTTGTGGATAAACACCTTTACGAAAATAAACGTCAATGAAGTTCAAGCCAATCGCTTGATGCTGAATACGAACCTCATCAGGACCAGGTTCTGCGACCTCAATATCAACCCATTTCAAGACCTCTGGGCCACCCACTTCCATCATTTTGATGGCTTTTGACTGAATCACGCTCATGTTGTCTCCTGTTTTTATTGATTTGTTTTTAGTTAATTTTTTTGGTTTTTTAGCTCATCAGGTCTTAATTTGCCTAAAATTACGAACTTAGCTAAATATATAGCAATTCTTCAATCAAAGTTATCCAGGGAGTATTTATGGCCGGTCATTCCAAATGGGCCAATATTCAGCATCGCAAAGGACGCCAAGACGAAAAACGCGGCAAGATTTGGACGAAGCTCATTCGTGAAATCACCGTGGCGGCCAAAATGGGTGGCGGTGATGTGGCAACCAATCCACGATTGCGCTTAGCGATTGATAAAGCCAAAGATTCCAATATGCCCAATGACAACGTGCAACGTGCGATTGCACGAGGCACAGGCTCTTTAGAGGGTGTGAACTACGAAGAAATCCGTTACGAAGGTTATGGTTTGAATGGCGCAGCGGTAATTGTGGATGCCCTCACCGATAACCGTACCCGCACCGTGGCCGAAGTCAGACATGCGTTTACCAAGCATGGCGGTAATTTAGGCAGTGATGGCTCCGTAGCCTTTTTATTCAAACATTGCGGCCGCATGTTTTTTGCACCCGGCACCTCAGAAGATGCTTTGATGGAAGCCGCACTAGAAGCAGGTGCAGAAGATGTGATTACTCAAGAGGATGGCTCGATTGAAGTGGTCACCCCTCCGTACGAATTTGCACAAATTAAAGATATCCTAATCTCAAAAGGCTTTACACCAGAACTGGGTGAAGTCACGATGCGCCCTGATACAGAAACTGACTTATCAGGCGAAGATGCCGTCAAGATGCAAAAACTATTAGACGCACTGGAAGCCTTGGACGATGTTCAAGAAGTATTCACCAATGCCTCAATTGAGTAAACAATTTATTAGTTAGTCAGCCAAATAACGAGAGTATTTATGAAAATTTTAGTCGTGGGTTCTGGTGGTCGCGAACATGCTTTGGCATGGAAATTGGCTCAATCTGCAAAAGTTCAAAAAGTATATGTGGCCCCAGGCAATGGTGGCACCGCCACCGCAGCTGCAAAAAATATGGGCATTGAAAATTTGGCCATCACTGATTTGAATGCCCTAGCCCATTTTGCTCGCGATGAAAAAATTCACTTAACCGTGGTCGGTCCAGAAGCTCCCTTAGCGGGCGGTATTGTGGATATTTTCAGAGCCCAAGGTTTGCGTATTTTTGGCCCAACACAAAAAGCAGCTCAATTGGAATCTTCTAAGGATTTTGCAAAAGCGTTCATGAAACGCCACAACATTCCAACCGCGGAATATCAAACGTTTTCAGACATCCAAGAAGCTCATGCCTACATTGATCTCAAAGGAGCTCCTATCGTTGTGAAAGCCGATGGTTTGGCAGCTGGCAAAGGGGTGGTGGTGGCGATGACACTTGAAGAAGCTCATGGTGCCATTGACATGATGCTGTCTGATAATAAGTTAGGTGATGCTGGTGCGCGCGTGGTGATTGAAGAATTTTTAACGGGTGAAGAGGCTAGCTTCATTGTGATGGTCGATGGCCAACATGTGTTGGCTTTAGCGACCAGTCAAGATCACAAACGTTTGTTGGACGCCGATCAAGGTCCTAATACAGGTGGCATGGGAGCTTACTCCCCTGCCCCCGTGGTCACCCCTGAAATTCATGCACGGGCTTTACGTGAAATCATTTTGCCGACGGTCAAAGGCATGGCTGCCGATGGTATTCCGTTCACAGGCTTTTTGTACGCAGGCTTGATGATTGATGCATCTGGCAAGGTAAAAACCTTGGAGTTCAATTGCCGCATGGGTGACCCAGAAACACAACCCATCATGGCTCGCTTGAAGAGCGATTTCTTGATTGCTTTGGATGCTGCGGTTGATGGGCACTTAGATCAAGTGGAACTTGAATGGGACTCACGCATTGCTTTGGGTGTTGTGATGGCTGCTCACAACTATCCTGAGACGCCACGCAAAGGTGATGTGATTACTGGTATACCGGCTGATGATGCCGATCATGTGACTTTCCACGCAGGCACCACGATGGACAATGGCACTTTGAAAACTTCAGGCGGTCGAGTTTTGTGTGTCGTTGGTTTAGATCACACAACCAAAGGCGCCCAACAAAAAGCCTATGCACATTTGGAATCCATTCATTTTGATGGCGCACAATTCCGCCGCGACATTGGCTATAGAGCCCTTTAATGAGGTTGAGTTGAATGATCAATACCACTGAATTGCGACAGTATTTTTTAGGTCTACAAGATCGCATCACTTCTGGCATGAGCGCTTTGGACGGCAAAGAATTTGCCACAGACTCTTGGGTAAAACCTGAGGACGCCAAACTCAAAGGGGATGGTCGTTCACGCATTTTGGAAGAAGGTCATATTTTGGAGCGAGGGGGCGTAGGGTTTTCGCATGTGCGCGGAGATTCGATGCCGCCATCCGCGACAGCACATCGTCCTGAATTAGCAGGTCGTGCTTTTGAAGCCATGGGCGTGTCTTTGGTTTTTCATCCACGCAACCCGCACATCCCAACGGTGCACCTGAACGTGCGTTGCTTCATTGCGCAAGCTCCTGGTAAAGATCCCGTGTGGTGGTTTGGTGGCGGTATGGATCTCACTCCTTACTATGGAGATGAGGCAGACTGCAAACATTTCCACCAAACTTGCAAAAATGCACTAGAACCCTTTGGCTCTGAATTACACCCACGCTTTAAGAAATGGTGTGACGATTATTTTTATCTCAAGCATCGTGACGAGCCACGCGGCATCGGTGGTATTTTCTACGATGATTTCAGCGAATTGGGTTTTGAAAAAAGTTTTGAAATGACTCGCGCGGTCGGGGACGCTTTCTTGGATGCTTATTTGCCGATCGTGAAAAAACATCAAAATGATGCTTATACAGAAAGCCAGCGAGAATTCCAGGCATTCCGTCGCGGTCGTTATGTAGAGTTCAATTTGGTATTTGACCGTGGCACTTTGTTTGGTTTGCAATCAGGCGGTCGCACTGAATCCATTTTGATGTCAATGCCACCCGTTGTGCGTTGGGGATACGATTGGAAGCCTAGTCCCAATAGTCCAGAAGCACGTCTTTATACTGAGTTTTTAAAACCGAAAGATTGGATCCAAGCTTGATGGATTCAAAAAAACGATTATCGGTGGGCATCTTAGGTGGCACATTTGATCCCCCACACTGGGGTCACTTGCGCTTGGCCGAACATTTTTCAAAAGTGCTGCAACTCGATCACATCATTTGGATGCCTGCAGGACAGCCTTGGCAAAAAGGCCACGACATCACTTTGGCCAAACATCGTTTGGCGATGAGTGAATACGCCATTGAAACCTTGCATGATTTATTTGTGGATCATCACATTTACACCAAAATTGAAATCAGCACGTTAGAAATGGCGCGCGAAGGTCCCAGTTATGCCATTGATACAGCCAAAGAAATTCGTGCTTTATACGGTGCCCAAGCCTCCATCACATGGCTCATGGGTTCTGATAGTTGGTTGAACATCAAAACATGGCATCAATGGTCTGAGTTACCCCAATACGTTCATTTGGCGGTGGCTAGTCGACCCGAGTCTGATTTTAGAGTCATGAGTGAATCAGGTGGATCCAAGGGGGTTTTTGCGGATATCCAAACCTCAGACCCTCAGTTGTTACAATCCACCCCATTGGGTCATGTTTTATTGGACCAAAACTTACAAATTAATCTTTCCTCCAGTCAACTCCGTGATGGTTTTTTTAACCATGCCTCATGGGAAGAATTGGCAGATGCAATCCCACCTTTGGTACTCGATTACATTGAAGCCAAGGGTCTTTATAGAAATACATGATGGATATTCCAAAATTACAACGCGTGATCATTGATGCTCTTGAAGATGTCAAAGCTGAAGATATTCGTGTTTTTGACACCAAAAAAATCAGCGACCTGTTTGATCGCGTGATCATCGCCACCGGTAATAGCAATCGTCAAACCAAATCATTGGCGATGTCAGTGAAAGAAGCCGTGAAAGCCAAAGGTGGTGAAGTCATTTCTGTCGAAGGTATGGAAACCGGTGAATGGGTGCTGGTGGATTGCGGTGACATCGTAGTTCATATCCTGCAACCCATGTTGCGTTCTTATTACCAACTAGAAGGCATTTGGGGCGACAAACCTGTGCGCGTCAAACTGGGTAGCAAGAGCAATAAATCCAAACGCTTTGCCAGCGAACCTGAGGAAGATGAGGACGATTAAGCCCTTGGCTTAACCCTCCTTTTTCAATCATGAAATTGTGGGTCATCGCAGTCGGTCACAAGATGCCCGCCTGGGCAGAAACAGCCACACAAGACTATTTAAAGCGCATGCCTGCTGATTGCGCGATTCAGATTAAAGAACTTAAACCTGATTTGAATCCTGCCAAAGAGGCCATCAAAATCAGAGAAGCTCTGCCCAAAGGGGTTCACATCATTGCTTTAGATGAGCGTGGCAAAGATTTATCCACACAAGACTTAGCCCATCAGATGAGCACTTGGCGCCAAAGTGGCAAAGACATTGCTTTATTGATTGGTGGGGCCGATGGACTTGATCCTGAACTTAAAAAAGAAGCCGACTCGATGATGCGTTTATCCAGCATGACTTTGCCTCATGCGATGGCGCGCGTACTTTTGGTAGAGCAACTTTACCGTGCTTGGACCATCTTGCAAGGTCACCCCTATCACCGTGTTTGATCCTGCATGAGTGATCTTTAAGAAAAAAGCATGCGCCCTATTCAGCACTCCTTCATTTATCTCGCATCTCAAAGCCCACGACGGCAAGAATTACTCCACCAGATTGGGGTTGATTTTCAGTTACTGTTGGCTGATCCCGATGAGGACAGTGAGTCACTAGAAACACAAAAGCCTCATGAAGTCGCCCTTGAGTATGTGAAACGAGTGACTTTGGCTAAATTAGAGGCGGCCAAGCATCGCCTGCAAAAGCGTCAGCTTCCTTGGGCCCCCATACTTTGCGCAGACACCACTGTGGCAATTACTTTGAAGGGTGAGGAATTCATCTTGGGCAAGCCCACAGACACGTCTGATGCCAAAAGAATCTTGGGTCTACTAAGTGGTCAAACGCATCATGTACACACAGCGATTGCCCTGTTACCTGAATTTTCAGCTCATGATTTCAGCCCCATTCTCAAAGTCTCAAGCTCTAGCGTGACATTCAAGGAACTGAGTCTTGATGAGATCGATACCTATGTGGCCAGCCTCGAACCCATGGGTAAAGCTGGAGCTTATGGTATCCAAGGTCAAGCAGGCGCCTTGATTTCTCATATCAGCGGGAGTTTTTCTGGCATCATGGGTTTGCCTCTTTTCGAAACCTCGGAAGTACTCAAAGAAACTGGTGTAAAGTTTTCAAACCGCACTTGATGTGCTGCATGACCCATCGAAGATGACTGAAGAAATCCTTGTAAACATCACTCCGCAAGAAACTCGCGTGGCAATCATCGCCCAAGGCGTGGTTCAAGAGCTTCACATTGAGAGAAGCCCAAGCCGTGGGATTGTAGGGAATGTCTATCTTGGCAAAGTCACACGGGTTCTTCCTGGAATGCAATCCGCTTTTGTGGACATTGGGCTAGATAAAGCAGCTTTTTTACATGTGGCTGATTTATGGATGCCCAAAAATTCCAAAACTGAGAATACGCCAATTGAAAAGTTGGTCTTTGATGGCCAAACCATTTTGGTTCAAGTGCTTAAAGATCCACTGGGCACCAAAGGGGCTCGCTTGAGCACACACATCAGTATTGCAGGCCGCAATTTGGTGTATTTACCCCAAGAAGATCAAGGGCAACAAATCGCTATCTCTCAAAAGATTGATAACTTAGAAAACCGTGATGCGCTTAAACAGCGGTTTCAGGCTTTGCTGTCCTCTGAAGAAAAAGGCAGTTACATTTTGCGCACCAGCGCTGAAGATGCCGATGATCAAGAATTGTCAAATGATTTGAGGTATCTCAACGCCACGTGGAAGAAGATTCAAGAAGGCCAGGGTCGTCTACCAGCACCCAGCTTGTTACATCAAGACTTGAGTCTTGCTGAACGCGTCTTAAGAGATTTGGCCACAGATGCTATCACTCAAATTCGAGTGGACTCTGCTGAAAACTATGAAAAATTAGTGGCCTTTGCAAAAGACTTCACACCCAATCAAGAGGGTAAATTGGTTTTATACCGTGGCGAGCGCCCACTCTTTGATTTATTTGATACCGAAACTGAAATCAATCGCGCCCTCGGTCGTCGCGTTGACTTAAAGTCAGGCGGGTATTTGATGATTGATCAAACAGAATCAATGACCACCATTGATGTGAATACCGGTAGCTATGTTGGCGCCAGAACTTTTGACGATACGGTCTACAAAACTAATCTAGAAGCGGCTCAGACGATCGCCCGACAATTGCGTTTACGCAATCTTGGCGGCATCATCATCATTGATTTCATTGATATGCACAGCAAAGAGCATCAAGAGGCTGTATTACAAGAACTCAATAAGAATTTGGCGCGCGACAAAATCAGAACCTCAGCCAACCCCTTCTCTTCCTTGGGTTTGGTTGAAATGACGCGCAAGCGAACCCGTGAGTCTTTGGCCCACTTACTTTGTGAACCCTGTGATGTATGTGATGGCAAAGGTCAAGTAAAAACAGCTCAAAGTGTTTGCTATGAAATCCTGCGCGAGGTGCTGCGCGAGCATCGTCAATTTAATCCAAAAGAATTCAGAATCATTGCCAGCGCTGATGTGATTGATCGCTTC
>JACCDK011717370.1_pt1 | contig 11106 bp, 10 predicted proteins | sample 7445871 | NCBI WGS metagenome assembly JACCDK01 (sample SAMN15323436, study PRJNA562643) | freshwater metagenome | isolation source: river surface water | place: USA:Blue River Watershed | collected 2017-08-15
CAAACGCTGGCCTTTTTTTGTTGGCCTATTTATTCCTATCTCCCTCCAAGCCACTTGAATTAATCCCGACAATTTTCTAAATTGTGGTAAAATTCTTTTTCAATTTTCGGATAAAATTCAGCTTCAATGGCCCAAATTGTGATATTAGGTGGAGGAGAAAGTGGCGTAGGTGCCGCTCGTTTAGCGCAAGCCAAAGGACATCAAGTATTTCTATCCGATCAAGGCGAATTGAAAGCCGTATATCAAACTGAATTAAATGAATACCAAATTCCCTTCGAGACAGGCACCCATACCCTCGAACGGATCTTAGCGGCCGATGAAATCATCATCAGTCCCGGAATTCCAGAAAAATCTGAATTAGTTCAAGCCATCAAAAAACATGGGATTTCCCTTATTTCTGAAATTGAATTTGCTGCACGTTACACAGAGGCTAAGCTCATCGCAATTACGGGGAGTAACGGAAAAACCACCACAACCCTGCTAACCTATCACTTGCTAAAAGAAGCCGGTTACAAAGTGGGTCTCGCGGGAAACATTGGTCATAGTTTCGCGAAGCAGGTGATGGAACAAACCTTCGACTGGTATGTGCTGGAAATTTCAAGCTTTCAGTTGGATCGCTGTTTTGAATTTTCACCCGATATCGCCGTGCTGGTGAATATTACCCCCGATCACCTCGATCGATATGACTATAAGTTTGAAAACTACATTCATTCCAAGTTCCGTATTTTCCAAAATGCGAAAGCTGCGAATACCTGTATCTACTGGGGGGATGATGAAGTAATCCAACAATACAAATCATTGATTCCGGCAGATACTAAGGTGCAAGAAATTCATTTTTCCCCTGCCTCAGGAGGGAGTGCGACAATCACAGCAGATGAAATCATCTTCCCCGCTGGACGTATCGCTCGATCAGATGCTCCCATTCAAGGTCCACACAATGCCATGAATATGTCGGCCGCCATACTTGCTGCGACAGCAGCCGGTGTTTCTTGGAACCTGATCTTGCAGCATTTGCCTACCTTCAAGAATGCTCCACATCGATTAGAACCTTGTGGGAATTGGCAAGGAGTCCAGTTCATTAACGACTCAAAGGCGACTAATGTTGATGCAGTCTACTATGCACTCAATAGCTTTACCAAGCCAATTATTTTAATCATGGGAGGAGTTGACAAGGGGAATGATTACAGCGTTTTAGATGATTTAGTCAAGAATCGCGTGAAAGGAATGGTTTGCTTAGGGACAGATAATTCCAAATTAGAGGCCTATTTTGGAAATAAAATAAGCTTATTTGCCCAAACGAATCAATTGGAAGAAGCCATCAAGCAAGCGATGGATTGGTCGAGTTCGGGTGATGTTGTTTTACTTTCTCCAGCTTGTGCGAGCTTTGATTTGTTTAAAAATTATGAAGACCGAGGGGATCAATTTAAGTCAACTGTAAAGCGATTAATCGATGGAATCTAAAATAAGTAAATACATTAAAGAAAATTTAGTGGGTGATTACCAAATCTGGTTTATCGTCATCCTATTGAATATTTTCGGCCTCTTAATTCAATTTTCCACGAAGAGTCGGATGAACATGAGCGGTCCGTTCGAACCCTTATCTTCCATCATCAAAACGATAGGAATTCTCCTAGCGTCCTTTTACTTGATGTCCTGGATTGCGCGCCAAAATTACATTAAAATCACACGTTTCAGCAATTTATTCCTATTCCTGTCCTGGGGTCTGATTTTATTTGCTTTCTTTTTCGGTGAGAGTAAAGGAGGGGCAAGCCGTTGGATCAATCTCGGCTTTGTATCATTCATGCCATCTGATATGGCCAAATTATGCCTAACGGCAAGTTTAGCCAAGATATTTTCGAGCCGGCAAGCCGACCAAAGCCAATACAACCTTGTCACGGCGATTGTTATTCTGATTTTAATTGGGGTGACTTGTTTTCTTATCATGTTATCCAACTTCTCGACGAGCATTTTGATCTTTCTCACGAGTATTGTCTTGATGTTCTTTGGGCGAGTGCCTATGAAGTACATCACCGTGATCATTGGAATTGTTGCATTTGTCGCTGTAATGGTGGTTTCTTTGGGTATTGGCCAACGTGCCATCACTGTTCGAAATCGAATCAAAACCTTTACGAATCGGGTTTTCGAAAACGATAAAACCAAACTAAAGGAAATAAATAAAAGCGATGAAAATTACCAGATTAACTTAAGTAAATACGCTATTTCAACGGGTGCATTGATTCCTAAAGGACCGGGAAATAGTCAATATCGCTATTTATTGTCCCAAGCAGAATCCGATTTTATTTATGCCATTATCCTGGAGGAATACGGCTTATTTATGGGCATCTTAATCCCCCTTTTCTTCCTTTGGTTTATGTGGCGCGGCTCTTCTGTCATACGATACAGCGGAAAACCTTTAGGTGGCTTACTCTCCGCGGGTCTTACTTTTTCCATTGTTATTCAGGCATTCATCAACATGTTGGTGGCCGTAGGCGCAGGCCCCGTTACAGGACAACCTTTGCCGATGATTTCAGCGGGGGGTACATCCCTCGTTTTTACAGCCATCAGCATCGGCCTAATTTTATCCATTAGCCGAGACAAGGAGATGGAAACTAAACTTTAAGTATTTTGAGTATCAAACGCGTAATTATTTCAGGAGGCGGAACCGGGGGACATATTTATCCAGCCATTGCCATCGCATCAGCGCTGCAAGAAATCAATCCAGAAATTGAACTCTTGTTCGTCGGAGCAGAAGGTAAAATGGAAATGGAAAAGGTACCCAAAGCCGGTTTCAAAATTATCGGCTTACCCATTGTGGGAATAAACCGTGCCCATTTGCTGAAAAATATTCTTTTCCCAGTGAAGCTGATCAATAGCTTACGAAAGGCATTTCAGGTATTGGCCGACTTCAAACCCGATGTAGCCATTGGTGTAGGGGGTTATGCATCAGGACCCCTCTTATTGGCCGCTTGGGCAAAGGGAATTCCTTTTTATATTCAAGAACAGAATTCGTATGCGGGGATAACCAACAAAGCTTTGAGTTCAAAAGCTAAACATATTTTTGTGGCCTATCCTGGCATGGAAAAGTTTTTTGCCAAAGAAAAGATAAGTATTTCCGGTAACCCCGTTCGAAAAGATTTAATTGATGTTTCCGGAAAGAAAACAGCTGCAGGAACATTTTTTGGTCTTTCCACTGACAAGCCTACTATCTTGATTATCGGTGGAAGTCAAGGTGCCAGAAGTATCAATCAAGCGATCTTGCATGGATTAACTCAATTTGCAGAATCGGATGTTCAAATCGTTTGGCAAACAGGCGTCGGTTTTGAGTCGGACGCCAAAGCCGCCTGCGAGAAAGTCCCCCACTTGACTGCTTATGTCTCAGCATTCATCTATGAAATGGATTTGGCTTATGCCATGGCAGATTTAGTCATTTCCCGAGCAGGAGCTTTATCCGTTTCTGAAATCTGTTTGGCAGGAAAACCCAGTATTTTAGTTCCTTTCCCCAATGCGGCTGAAGATCATCAAACCGAAAACGCGAAAAGCCTGGTACAAGAAAATGCCGCCCTATTAATTAGCGATTTACAGGCCAACAAAACCTTGGTTCCCAGCGCATTAAAGACCTTATCCGATAAAAAACTCCTAGCCCAATTAGCCGAAAATAGCTTTGGGATGGGCAAACCAAGAGCGGCACAGCAAATTGCCGAAACCATTTTAAACGATTTCGAATGCGCATAGATATCAAATTAGCCGAACTAAAACAGGTTTATTTTTTGGGTATTGGAGGCATTGGGATGTCGGCCATCGCCCGTTGGTTTTTACAAAATGGATTCCCTGTAGCTGGTTACGATAAAACAGAAAGTCCATTAACGAAGACTTTGGTGGAAGAGGGGATGAACATTCACTACACAGATGATGTGGCGATGATTCCTTCCATCTGTTTGGAAAACCCTGCAGCTTGTTTGTTTATCTATACCCCGGCCATCCCAGCAGATCACATCGAGAAGAACTACCTAATTAATGCAGGCATAACACTTTGGAAACGCTCCCAGATTTTGGGATGGATGACGGAACAAATTCCGACGCTAGCTGTAGCAGGAACACATGGAAAAACAACGACCTCTTCGCTCCTAACCCACCTTTTGGTTCAAGCCCATAAAAATGTAACCGCCTTTTTGGGTGGAATTACGCAAAATTATGGGACGAACTTTATTCCCAATAAAGGCCAAGAGAACATCGTAAGTGTCGTTGAGGCCGACGAATATGACCGCTCCTTTTTAACCCTTCATCCTCAAGCAGCTGTAGTAACTTCCACAGATGCCGATCACCTCGATATTTACGGGGCGGCGGAGCAGGTTTTGGAATCCTTTCAATTGTTTGTTGACCAGATTCAAGCAGGTGGATTTTTTATCCAAAAGGAAGGCCTAAGCTTAAAAGGCCCAGTGGGGTCTAAAACATTTGGAATCGAAAAAGGGGATTATCAAGCCCAAAATATTCGTATCGAAAATCATCGCATGGTGTTTGACCTACAATATCCGGGTGGAAAAATGACGGACATTCCGATGCGAATACCAGGTTTTCATAACATTGAGAATGCCTTGGCTGCGGCAGCATTGGCCATGTTTCATGGCTTAACACCAGAAGAAGTTAAAGCAGGTATCGCCAGCTTTAAAGGGGTCAAACGCCGCTTTGAATACCACCTCGAAACGGAGGAACATGTGATGATTGATGATTATGCTCATCATCCAACGGAGATTTCTGCGTGCTTACGATCGGTCAAAGCCTTATATCCCAATGAAAAACTAGTCGCTGTATTTCAGCCGCATTTGTTTTCACGAACACGTGACTTCTTGGAGGAATTTGGTGAAAGTCTCGCATTAGCAGATGAAATATATTTATTGGATATTTATCCTGCGCGGGAGTTACCTATTCCAGGTATTAATTCGGAATTATTATTGGAAAAAATTCCAAACCAGCATAAAGAGTTAGTTAGCAAATCCGCGTTTATTGAACGAATGCGAGAGCTAAAACCTAAACTTTTAGTGACAATGGGTGCTGGGGATATCGACTTACTTTTGAATGAATTAAAAATCGCAGTAACTTCGTAAGACCATACCCATGAGCCCAAAAATTCGAATTGATTTTGCCCGTGTTAAAAAGCTACTCACCTATGTGATATTAGCCGGAATAGGCATTGGGGTAATCATATTCGCTGAACTTAAATCTCAAGAGGTCAAATGTACTGGGGTGATTATCAAGTTAGACTCCGAAAATGAACGTCCACTCTTAAGTAAAAAAGATATTAATGTGGTCGTAACCAATGAGGGTACGGATTATTTTTTAGATAAACCTTTGGATGAAATTTCATTGCATGAAATTGAACAACGAGTTAAAAAAATACCCTTGGTAAAATCCTGCGAAGCCCATTATGATTTCAGTGGACGTATCGTCATCGCCGTTAAAGAATATAGTCCGATTGCACGTATCCTACATTTTACAGCGGGCGAATCAAACTACAAAGATCAATATGTAACCCAAGAAGGTAAATTCATCGGAACAAGTTCATTGTTTACTCCGAGGGTTCTAATTGCTTCAGGACCTTTCTTCTCAGGCAAACGAAAAAACCTTTTGGATGAGCGTGGAAAAACATTAATTCCCCTTTTTGAATTTATCAATAATCATGAATTTTGGCGGGCACAAATCACACAAGTCATCGTCGCTGAAGATGGTGGAGTCGTTTTAGTGCCAGCCATTGGTCAAACGTATATTGACTTTGGTTTACCTGTTCACATAGAAACCAAATTTAAAAAACTAGACCTCTTTTATAAAAAAATTATCCCAAACAAAGGTTGGAATACCTACCATTGGGTGCACCTAAAATATAAGAATCAGGTAATTTGTGATTAATTGCCTAAATTTATATTTTAGTAAAATTCAACATACATTTAGTTCTTAATTATGCGAAACGATTTAATCATTGGTCTTGATATTGGTAGTTCATCAGTACGTGCTGTAGCTGGAAGGCAGTTAGAAAATGGCCAATTGGAAATCGTCGCGACGGGAAGTGCAAGTACATCCGGTTACATCTTGCATGGAGAAATCGTCAATGTGAACAAAACATCCTCAGCAATCGCGGACGCGATAAACCAAATTGCTCAATCAATTCCAGGGAAATCAAAAGAATATTATTTCTCCTCCAATTTATCAGGGAGTCATATCAAAGTTTTACCATATACCAATTCAAAAACACGCAAAAACGCAGCTGAACCCGTTAGTCGGAAAGATATACTCGAAATAACAGAGGAAGCAAAGAAAATTGTGGCAGAGAAAAATCCATGTGTATTGCACACGCTACCCATTGGATTTAAAGTAGGTAATTTACCCGAAACCTTAGAACCCATTGGTCAAATTGGTGCCACCATTCAAGGTAATTTCATGGTGATTACCGCCCAATTTGATAAGTTTGATTTATTCAGTAGAACCTTAAAATCGGCAGAATCTGAGCATATCAAAGGAGGAAATCTATATTTTAGTCCATTAGCGAGCTCAAGCTCTGTACTGAATTCAGATGAAAAACAACAAGGAGTCGTACTGGTTGATATTGGTAGCGGAACAACCGAAATCAGCATCTATCAGAATAAGCGATTAAAGCATGCTACCGTCTTAAATTGGGGAGGAGACCGAATTACCGAAGACATTCGCGTAGGTCTCGATGTGACAACGGAACATGCTGAAGCATTAAAAACCCGATTTGGCACAGCGATGCATCGCTTGATCGAAATGAACGAAGTGGTTTTAATTCCCGGCATTGCAGGAAGAAAACCGAGTCCTATTTCGATCAAAAATGTAGCCATCATTATCGAAGAGCGAATGAAAGAATTAGCTGCCATTGTGATGGCCGAAATTCAAAAAGTTACGCAGCCTCAATTACTTCGTGGTGGGATTGTCATTTGCGGCGGTGGTGCACAATTGCCGGATTTGGATGAATTATTTCACAAAACGACTGGCATTGAAACTCGCATCGGAGTGCCCGATGCAATCGCTTCCATGGGACTTCATACGAATTTGAAAGATCCTGCTTATGCCACATCAGTAGGTTTAGTTCAGGTGTATTTCGACCAGGTCAACGCTGCGACAGAAGACAACGAACAAGAGCCCCCTACCTTGCCTAGCTCCGTAGGAAAACCGCAAACTGATAAAACCAAAAACCCACCACCGAGTATTCGTGATATTTTCGGCCGACTAGTCGACTCGTTAGTTGGAACCGACGGCAACGATGGTGGAACTTACGGAGAAAACAACTAAACAAAAAAGACGCTAGGAATAGCGTCTTTTTTTTAGGCCTTGGGTGGTCGTTTTTTCCAAACCTTTTTCTTTCCCTTAAAACCTCCGCCACCACTGTGAGGCGCTTTCGCCGCCGCCGGATTATAAGCAGGAACCTCGCCAAACTCCGCAGGAACTTGCGCTTTCGTCACCTCTTTTTCCAATAATCTTTCAATGGTCGCAAACTTCCTTTGCTCCGCCTCCGTGATCAACGTATAGGCAGTACCCTTCGTTTGGGCACGAGCCGTCCGACCAATTCGGTGGATGTAATCTTCCCCGTCGTTTGGCACATCGTAATTGATGACCAATTCAATTTCATCAATATCGATTCCCCGACTCAAAATATCAGTAGCTACTAAAACTTTGGTTTTCTTATTACGAAAATCCTGCAATACTTGCTCCCGAACATCTTGCTCTAAATCCGAGTGAATTTCCTCAACCGAAAATCGCGCGCGCTTTAAATCCGAAGTCAATGACTTCACGTTCTGCTTTCTTGAACAAAATACAATGACCCTTGTATAATCCTGGCGCTTTAACAAATACTTTACCAAGGGACTCTTCTGCTTCTCATACACCACAAAAGCCTCTTGAACGATGGCCTCCGGGGGTTTGGATACAGCTATGTTTACTTCCACAGGGTCATTCATCAACTTCCGCGCTAAATCCCGCATTTTAGGTGGCATCGTTGCAGAAAAGAGCAAATTTTGACGTTGCTTAGGTAAATAACCCGTGATTTTCATTAAGTCATCATGAAAACCCATGTCCAACATGCGGTCGGCCTCATCCAATACCAAATATTTCACCTGTGACAAATCCACATAACCCATATTCAAATGGGCAATCATGCGGCCTGGCGTACATACCACCAAATCTACCCCAGCAGTCAATGCTGTTTTTTCTGATGTAAATGAATTACCATCCCCGCCTCCATATACGGGCATGCACGAGACATTGGTAAAATACCCCAAGCCTTCCATATTCCCTGCAATTTGAACCGCCAATTCGCGTGTTGGAACAATAATCAAAGCATTGATGTGATTCTCCGAATGATCCTCGGATAATAATTTATGAATAATCGGCAACAAGAAAGCCGCCGTTTTTCCTGTACCAGTCTGCGCCGATGCGAGGACATCTCGTCCAGCTAAAATCGGTTTCATCACCTGCTCTTGAACCGGTGTGGCCGTCTTATAGCCCATGGAGTCGATCCCCTCTAATAATTTTTCGGCTAAGCCTAGTTCTTTAAATGTCAAAATGTTTTTGTTTGTAGCTAGTCGCTAATCTCTAGTCGCTAGTCCATGAATTATTTATAGTAACCTCTTACTTCTTACCTCTCACCTCTTACCTCTTACCTCTTAACTCTAAAACCCCAACTCCTTCTCAATCAACTGAATCAATATGTGAATCACTTTGATGTGTATTTCCTGAATACGATCAGCATACCCAAAATGGTCCACGCGAATTTCGATGACGTTATCAAATGCGGCCAACTGCCCGCCGTCTTTTCCAGTCAGCAAAACAACAGCCATTCCTTTAGATTGAGCAGCCTTAACCGCTTCCACGATATTGGCGGAATTGCCACTCGTCGAAAGGCCAAATAAAACATCTCCCTCATTCCCTAATCCCTCAATAAACCGCGAAAGGATATATTGATAGCCAAAATCATTACTCACACAGGAAATATGCGAAGGATCCGATATCGCCATGGCAGCCAATGCTGGACGATTTTCACGGTACCTCCCAGATAGTTCCTCCGCAAAATGCATAGCATCGCAATGACTACCCCCATTACCACAAGCAATGATTTTTTTGCCTTGTTGGAGCGCCCCCACCAAACAATTTGCTGCCTTTTCAATGGATTCAATCTTCGCAGGATTGCTGAAAAACTGATCTAAAACTTGCTGTGCCTCTTGAAGATTGGCTTGGATAATTGCTTTCAAGTGATTTTAATTTTGCGTAAAGATACGCATTATTTAAAAATCCCCACCGGCTCCGCCTCCACCAAAATCTCCACCCCCAAATCCGCCAAAATCAAATCCGCCACCACCTGAAGAACCTCCTCGATCATATCCACCGCCACCCAAGAAAATGGGTGGAAAAAACATACCACCTCCTCGAGAACCTGGTCCCGAACCACCCCCTTTATTTTTAATCGCTCGAATGATATTAATCAAGACAAAAAACAAAAAGACAATCAAAAACACAGGTACGCCATTGGAATCCTCATCCTCCGGATCCGCTTGAAACTGGCCACTTGCCCGCTGCATCATTTCGGTGGTCGCCTCATTCAAGCCCTCATAATATGCATCCCGCTTTAATGCCGGCTTTAATATCCGATTAATGATTCGCTTGCAAATCGCATCCGGCAATACATCTTCGATCCCACGACCCGTTACAATCCGAATCTTCCGATCCTGGGATGCAATTAAAATCACCACACCATTGTTTTTCCCTTTCTGACCAACTCCCCATGTCTTTCCAACAGCCATTGCATAATCATAAGGATCGGAACCTTGGGTACTCGGCACAATCACCACCGCAAATTGCGTGGATGTCGAATCCGCATAGCCTCGTAATTTTTGTTCGAGCGTATACTTCTCGTCCGACTGCAATTTCCCTGATAAATCCAGCACATAACCATCGGGTTTAGCCGGGATATCCTGCGCCCAAACGGATACAGATATCAACAGAAAGCCAATAAACAACGTAAACTTATTCCCCATACGACAACTCATCCGTTAACTCATTCACATCCTCGCGTTGATAAGGGAAATAGATAGCCAAAGCCTCCCCAATCCGACGAACGCCCAGAGCTAATCCGCTTCCATATTCTTGTTTGGCCAACAAAGGCCGCATTTCATCCCGAATGGTTTCCCAAAATTCCAAGGGCACATTGGCATCAATCCCCTTATCCCCAATAATCGAAAATTTCCGATCCTTAATGGCTAAGTAAACCAATACCCCATTCTGTAAATCAGTTTGATGCATCCCTAATTGAAAAAAGAGCACCTTCGATCGTTCAATCGGGTGCCCTTCACAATGACTCTCCACGTGCACACGAATCTCGCCAGACGTCTTTTTCTCCGCCTCTTGAATCGCTTGAATAATCTCCGCTTCCTGTGCTGCGCTTAAATGCATCTTATTTCTTCTCGTCAAAATTTACTTCCGGAGCTTTTTCAGAACCTGCTTCCGCTTGGAAGAATCCCTTCTCAGCAAATCCTGAGAAAGACGCAATTAAACTATTGGGGAATGTCACGATCAACGTGTTATATCCTTTCACCGACTCATTAAATCGATCACGCTCTTCCTTGATGCGGTTTTCAGTTCCTTCCAATTGCGCCTGTAATTCAGAAAAATTCTCTGTCGCCTTTAACTGAGGATAATTTTCCGCAACTACCATCAACCGAGATAAAGCCCCACCCAAAGAAGATTGAGCCGCCTGGTATTTTTGCATATTCTCCGGACTTAAATCCTTTGCATCTAATTTCATTTGTGTTGCTGAAGCACGCGCCTCAATAACTGCAGTTAAAGTAGACTTCTCAAAATTTGCCACTCCTTGTACCGTTTTTACCAAATTCGGAATCAAATCGGCCCGACGCTGATACGCACTTTGCACATTTGCCCATGAGGCTTTTACCTCCTGGTCACTTGTCGCCATGCTGTTGCGAGCACCTACGCCCCAAAATACGACCAAAGCAATAACGCCTAATACAATCCAAACTGTCTTGTTCATTGTTATAAAAATTAAAGGTTTGTTGTCCGGCAAAGGTATAAATATTTCATCATGCCATG
>JACCDK010143685.1_pt1 | contig 11105 bp, 12 predicted proteins | sample 7445871 | NCBI WGS metagenome assembly JACCDK01 (sample SAMN15323436, study PRJNA562643) | freshwater metagenome | isolation source: river surface water | place: USA:Blue River Watershed | collected 2017-08-15
GCTAGAGCAGACCCCGCAAAGCGAGAGAGACGCGGCCAGACAGGCTGCCCTGACTATGGGCGCTGAAAACTGATTATTTGCTTGTCGTTGAAGCGGGCAGCTCGGTTGAAGCAGCTGGAGCCGGGTTATTGGCTTGGGCAGGTTGTGTGTTGGTTTTATTGGACTCTGCAGCAACAGAAGGCGTTTGAACAGCATTGACAGCCGCTGTACCCGTTGCTTGGGCATTTGGGGCTGCTTGTTGCTCAGGCTCGGCATTGGCAGCTGGAGCCATCACTGCAGGTGGTGGCGGGCTATCTTTGACAGCAGCTGCATCAGGCTTGTCGTCCGGGTAATTTTGTTTGAGCAAGGCAGCAGCTGCCAATGCCACTAAAAACAGGGCAACTACCTTGATCATGTTGTTGGTGCTGCTAGAAGGCTGTTCTGTGTCTTCAGCGGGCGCTTCCTGTGCAGGCGGTTGCGTCAACTCAGGTTCTGCGGATTCTTTTAAGTCGATGGCAACAGCTTGTTCTTGAGCGGCTGATTCAGAATGAGGCTGAGACTCAGGATTACTCTCAGGTATGACTTCAGGAGGTTGGGCCAAAAAATGCCAAGACTCGCTGCGCATCAATGGCGCAGCCTCGGCCACATTCAGTGAGGTGTTTGGAATATCAACCGGCACGGACACGGTGTCCGGTTCAAAGAAAATATCTGCTTCTTCAGCAGGTTTTTCAAGAATTTGAGGAGCGGCTTGACCAAATAGCTCCGCTTCGGTCATTTGCAAAATGCCAGCCACTTTTCTGGCTGCTGTCAGTTTGACACTCTCGCTGTAAAAGGCGGCTAAACCGCCTTCTTCAATTTGCTTGATTTGTTTTGATGAAAGACAGGCCATGGTGGCCATGTCCGAAATAGCCCAACCAAACGATTCGCGCTTTAGTCGAACTGACTGACCGTCAATCTGAGAAATGTCCGACATTCATAACCTTTATTGAAATAAAAGCTTACTTGACGAGCAACAATTCACCCTTGATGGATGCTCCCTTTTGCACTGACAGCGTTTGATAAACCACATGACCATCCACTGAAGCAGATGAAGTCACAATCAATTCGCTGCATGTGGCTGTGCCGGAAAATTTGCCTTTGATGTGCAGACTGGAACAAGTCACCACACCTTCGACTTGACCGCGAGAGCCAATCGTCAGTTCATCCACCTGAACCTGTCCATTCAAAGAACCTTCCACATGGATAGCGCCTTTGGCGGAAATTTCACCGCGAAATGAAAAACCTTCACTCAATATAGAAGGCTTGGCAGCATTAGAGGAGATCATGTCCATCATGTTGTTTCTCTGAGTTTGGGCTATGGGTTGGATTTCTTGGGGGGCGTCAACAGCAGCGGAAGCTTTGATTGACTCCACTGGAGGTTGGGGAACTGAGTTATTTGCTACTGTTTTGGATTTGTTGAACATATTGCGCAGTCCGAATCACTTTTTGAGGATTGACTGGATAACCACCAACCAAAATCTCAAAATGCAGATGTTTTCCAGTGGATGATTCGCCAGTATTACCAATGTAACCCAACATGCTTTCAGTAGTCACTTTATCACCTACTTTCACCATAAGTTGAGCCATATGTGCATACAAGGATTCAACACCATTCAAATGCCGGATCACCACTGTATTTCCATATTGAGGGTGGTATTCTGCCATGACAACGATGCCGGGCTTGACTGCATAAACTTTATCGTCGCCCGTTTGACTCATTAAGTCCAGGCCAGTATGAAAATGTGACTTGCCGGTTAGCGGGTGTTTGCGAATGCCAAAGTCTGAAGAAACATTGAATTCAGCCACCGGCATATGGCTAGGGAGTGCGTACAACACTTCCCGCAAAGCACGGTTGGTAGACAACTCATCAGCAACTTTGCCACGCAGCAGAGGGTTGGACTGAATGTCGGAATCGAGTGAATAACCACCATTGGCAGAATTTTGCTGAATGATTTTCACGATTTTTTCGGTCAAACCAGAGCTCTCAAGCTGAGTCTTGAGCGTGTCATTTTCTTCAGACACAGCGACCATTGAAGTTTCCACAAAGCGTCGAATACTCATGTCACGGTCTCGGATGGTTTGCGCCAAGCTAACCATTTGCTCTTCATTTAACTCGGAGGATCCGGGCGTGTGGGAATCGACTGAACTCGTTAACAGGGCACGGTAAACATCCTCATGGGATTTTTCAAGCCGTGCGCGACTGATACCAAGCGTGAGGCTGGTTACAGTCAAAAACACGATGATAGTTACGAGAGCGCCCAACGTTACCAATATGCCTCTGGCACAAAATTGCTGTAATTTGGCAGGGATATTGAAATAAGTGAGTTCGCCGCTTTGATCCAAAATCAATTTCACATTTTGGTAATCGCGTGACCATACACGCTTGATAAACGGCGGTAAGCGGAGAACGTACGCTAAGTATTGAGAATTAAAAAAACGCATGTTCTCACCCTGAATCCGGCCTTAATTGCCAGCAGGTTTTGCTTGTTGATTGCCGCCGCTTGTCGGGGTGTTTGAGCCAACCGGTTCGGAACCCTGATGTAACGCGCCTTCAATTTCACCGCCCTTTTCAATTTCAATTTCGGCGTAATGAACTTTTCCAACAATTTTGCCGGTAGCGCGAACAATCAAACTTTTTTCACTGACGATGGTGTTGTGAAGTTGGCCACGAACATCAATCAATTTGGCGGATACACGGCCAGTGATTCGGCCAGTTGTACCGATCAGCACTTCTTCTGCAGTCAAATCTCCCTCAATAACACCGTTGATAACGGCTTTTGAGGGAACGGTAAACGCGCCTTTGACAACAACGCCGTCACCGATGACGACACTTTCTAGTGAATCTGCTGGATTTGCCATACTTGCTCCTTGAACCGATCTTAACAAAGATCAAATGTAAATTAACTTTTTTATTGAAGCTCTTGATTTAATTGAAAAAAAATCCTTTGATTCGGATTTTGACGGATTAGAAACCAAAGCATTTATCAATTAAATTGAATATTTTTTATAAATTTAATAATACCAATATATTCATTAAACAAATAAAGTGAGATTTACTACACAAATACTCAGTTATTTGTAAATCAACAACAGTTAAAGAAAAAGCCCGGAAAGTTTGAAACTGGCCGGGCTTGGCATGCTCAGAAAAAGCTATTTTTCTCAGGTTCTGGCAGAGCTTCTGGACTTGAAACCACCGCCGCCGCCGCCACGCTTAGCGCCGGCAAACGACTTGCCGCCGCCGGGTTTGCCGCGACGCGGCTCGTGTGAAGGCGCACGCGCCGGACGCTGTGTGGGCTCAAGGCCTGGAATCACTTCAGCATTCAGTGTGGCTTGTATGTAGTGTTCGATATCGAGAATTTTGCGACGGTCGCGGAATTCAGCAAATGTGACGGCCAAACCATCACGGCCGGCACGACCGGTGCGGCCGATGCGGTGCACATAGTCTTCCTGCTTCATCGGCAAGCCGAAATTGAACACATGGCTGATGCTTGGCACGTCAATGCCGCGGGCCGCCACATCGGTGGCCACCAAAATTTGCACCCGGCCGTCGCGCAATGCCTGTAAACGGCGGTTACGCAAACCTTGGCTGAGCGCACCGTGCAATGCAACCGCCGAGAAACCGACTTGCTGCAGGTCTTCGGCCAACGCATCGCATTCGATTTGCGTGCTGGCGAACACAATCGCTTGATCGATGGTGGTGTCGCGCAACCAGTGGTCAAGCAATTTGCGTTTGTGTTGCTGGCTGTCGGCCCAAAACAAAATTTGTTTGATATTGCTTTTTTGGGCTTGGGTGGATTCGATTTGCAAACGCTGTGGCGTGCGCATGATGCGCGCGGCCAGTTGCTGAATGCGCGGTGCAATGGTGGCGCTGAACATCATGGTTTGGCGACGCGATTCGGTCAATTTGTGAATATCAGCGAGGTCTTCGGCAAAACCCAAGTCCAGCATGCGGTCGGCTTCGTCGACCACCAAAAACTGCACTTTGCTCAAGTGCAATTGCTTGGAACGCTGCAAATCCAGCAAACGTCCGGGTGTGGCAACCACCAAGTCAGCGTTGTGCAAACGCGCAATTTGCAAAGGGTAAGGCATGCCGCCGACCACGCAAGCTACACGCAAACCTTTGCAATGCTTGACCAGATCAATCGCGTCCTTGGCCACTTGCTGGGCCAATTCACGTGTGGGGCACAACACCAAAGCGCTGGGGAATGCCGGTTTGACATGGCGGGTATCGGTAGGATTTTTGCGGCGCGGTTTCTTTGGCAATTCTTCGCCGTTAGCCTTGGCCTGCTCAACTTTCAACGCCCATTCTTTGGCTTCTTGCTGCTCTTGCGCTTGGCGCTCAATCAAAATGGTGTGCAGCACAGGCAATAAAAATGCTGCAGTCTTGCCGCTACCGGTCTGGCTGGAAACCAGCAAATCGTTGGCGGGTTTGTCAGCGTTGTCTTGCAAAGCCAGGGGAATGGCTTTGAGTTGTACGTTGGTGGGTTCTGTGAAATTGAGGTCACGAACCGCGGCAAGCAACTCAGGGGCTAAACCCATTTGCGCAAAGGCGTTGGGTGTTGCGGGTTTGGTCTCGCCGACTGTGGGCGCAGGTGTGTCAGAGGCGTGATCGTTCATAGAGTCAGCCGGGGAATGCAAATTCAAATCGTCCATTGTGTTTTTAAGCCCGCACCTGAAAAGGTGAGGCTGCTCCGTTCAAAGGTTGGAAAAACATCAACCTTCAAACAAAGCATGCTGCAAATTTTTTGCAACGCGGTTCAGATGAACCCAAGGTGTGAGGAGGATGTAGCAATGTCACACCATCAAGTGCAACTCAGGGTATTCTCGCACGAAATGCGGATGCTGTTGCGACTTTTTAAGACTACTTACAGTTTCAGAAAATGCTCGCGGTAATGCGCAAGTTCATCTATGGACTCGTGCACATCTGCCAATGCAGTGTGGCTTTGCTGTTTTTTAAATGACGCATAAACCTCGGGCTTCCAGCGTTTGGATAATTCCTTCAAGGTGCTGACATCCAGGTTTCGGTAATGAAACCAGCCCTCTAGTTTGGGCAGATACTTAAGGAGAAACCGTCTGTCCTGCCCAATGGTGTTGCCGCACATGGGGGCCACGCCTTTGCTGACATATTTCTTCATGAACTCAATCAGCACTTCTTCTGCTTGCGCTTCATTGACGATGGAAGCTTTGACCTTGTCAATCAATCCGCTTTTGCCGTGTGTGCCTTTGTTCCAAGCGTCCATGCCGGCCAGTAATTCGTTGCTTTGGTGAATCACCACGACCGGGCCTTCGATGCGCGGCGTGAGGTCAGGGCCTGTGATAACAATGGCAATTTCAAGCAACCGCTCTTTTTCCGGGTCTAAGCCGGACATTTCACAATCCAACCACACCAGGTTGTTGTCATTCTTGGCTAAGACAAGTTGCGCGGCGTCGGAAGTAGTGGCGTGGGCTGAGTTCATGTTGGGATTGTCCCTCAAGCCCGACAAGGAAATCCAACTCAAGGAAAATAGTTTGTATTGCGCTATTTAAGTTAGCAAAAAATTTATCTTTTCAAAAACATCTACACTTGACCACATGATCTCTTCTATGCATTTCACCCTTGTTTTCACAGCATTGCTGCTGATCAATTTGCTTCTCAAATTGTGGCTGGCCAGTCGCCAAGTCAGGCATGTTGCGCAGCACCGCAATGAGGTGCCTGCAGACTTTGCATCTGCCATCAGTCTCCCAACGCATCAAAAGGCTGCTGATTACACCTTGGCCAAATTGCAGTTGGGTTATTGGGATTTGGCTTTAGACGCGGTGGTTCTCTTGGGCTGGACCTTGATGGGTGGTCTGACATTGCTTGACTCTGTACTGATGGATTTGACCGGTCCGGGCATGCTCCAACAATTGTTGCTGGTGCTGGGTTTTATGCTGATCTCAGGGCTTATTAATCTGCCTGTGTCCTATTACCAAACCTTCAAAATCGAGCAGCACTTTGGCTTTAACAACATGACAGTAGGTCTTTGGATCAGTGATTTGTTGAAAAGCACCTTGGTGGGCGTGGTGCTCGGCCTGCCATTGATCTGGGCTGTTTTGTTCCTCATGGACTCGGGTGGCACTTTGTGGTGGTTACTGGCCTGGGCCTTGTTGGTTGCTTACCAATTGTTTGTGATGTGGATTGCGCCCAACTACATCATGCCTTTATTTAATAAATTCCAACCGCTTGAAGATGAAGAATTGAAAGAGCGGGTGGACCAACTGATGCAACGCACCGGCTTTAAATCGGACGGTTTTTTTGTCATGGACGGCAGCCGCCGGTCTGCTCACTCGAATGCATTTTTCACAGGTCTTGGGAAACAAAAGCGCGTGGTGTTTTTCGATACCCTGCTCAAAACACTGAACGCAAGTGAAATGGAAGCTGTGTTGGCGCACGAACTCGGCCACGCCAAACTCAACCATATTCCTCAATCGCTTGTCCGCAGTTTCGTCATCACCTTGTTTGGCATGGCTGCTTTGGGTTGGTTGAGTACACAGCTTTGGTTTTACGAAGGCTTAGGTGTCATGCCCCACGCCATGTCTGCCAATGACGCTTTGGCGCTTTTGCTGTTCATGCAGTTTGTTCCACTGCTGACATTCATTGCCACACCTGTGCGCGCTGCGCGCTCGCGCAAACATGAATTCGAAGCCGACGCTTTTGCCTGTCAACACGCGAATGCTTCTGATCTGCGACAGGCTTTGATCAAGCTGTACCAAGACAATGCGTCAACGCTCACGCCGGATCCTCTGTACGTGACTTTCTACCATTCACACCCGCCAGCCTCCCAGCGTCTGGCCAGACTGACTGCATGACCTTATCAGGGCGTGTGGTGGCCAGCCACGGCAGGCACGTGGTGGTCGAGGACAGCGAAGGTAAGCGCCGCATCTGTCATCCACGCGGTAAAAAAAATCAAGCCGTGGTCGGCGACCTGGTGCAATGGTTGGCCAGCGAAGACGAAGGCAGCATTGAGTCGATTGATCCACGGCGCAATTTGTTTTACCGTCAGGATGACATTCGCACCAAATCGTTTGCCGCCAACCTTGACCAAGTGCTGGTGCTTGTCGCTGCCGAGCCCGAGTTCTCCCAAAGCCAGGTTGCACGTGCATTGATTGCAGCCGAGCAAGCCGGCATACGCAGTTTGATTGCATTGAACAAACAAGATTTGACGCAGGCTTTTGATAAAGCCTGGGTGCGGCTTGAACCCTACCGTGCATTCGGCACCGAGGTGTTAGCGCTTGGACTGCGCAACTATGAAGACGATTTGGCGCAATTGCGTCTTGCCTTGCATCACAAAACAACCTTGGTTTTAGGTCCTTCCGGCGCTGGTAAAAGCACCCTTATCAACCGCTTGGTGCCACAAGCAAACGCCAGCACCAACATTATTTCTAAAGCTTTGCACAGCGGCAAACACACCACCACATCCACGACCTGGTATTGGGTAGATGAAGACAAAACCACAGCGCTGTTGGATTCACCCGGGTTTCAGGAATTCGGTCTCAACCATATCGCAGCGAGTGACTTGGCCGCTTGCATGCCTGACATCAAAGCACACAGCGATCATTGCAAGTTTTATAACTGCACCCACGTGCATGAACCGGATTGCGGCGTGCGCCAAGCCTTGTCGCAAGGGCTGATAGATGCCGGACGCCACAAAATTTATGTGGAGTTATTTGCGGAAATGTCCGCGCCCAAAAATTATTAATAGCCAGGGCGCTCAGCCGACCAATCGCGCCAGTGTGAGCAAGGCCAGTAACACCATCCACATCACCACTGCACGCCAGACCAAGCCGACCATGCTGCGCAAATGTGCGAATTCGGGTTCACGCCCGGCGGTCGGCGGATTGACGTCTTGGGTCTGGGCCGGATCTGCATCCGCAGCATCAGGTACCAAACCACCGAGTCTGACATTGATGGCACCTGCGGTTGCCGCCAGCACCACACCATCATTCGGATTTTGAAAATGCTCGGCGCCTTGACGCCATGCATCCACCGCATCTTCAAAATTACCCACCACCGCAAATGTCAAACCGGTCAAGCGGGCAGGCAACCAATCCACACGTTGCCAGGCCAGCGTTGCAACCGACTTCAAAGAGTCGCTCACCTGCGCCTCAGCGGGATCGCTTGGCTGCGTTTTATCGCCCCACTCACTGTAGAGCAAGGCAGACAATCTAAATAACAGCGCACCGACCGGCCCTAAACCCAAAGCGGCCAGCACAGAAAACCAAGCCACCACACCAAAAACATGCCGGTGCGCGGCAAGTGCTGAATGCTCAATGACATGGCGGACGATTTCCGTGCGGCTGATGAGCAGGTCTGACTCGCCTTGCCAATCACGCAATAAGTCTCTGGCTAAGACATCGTCACCGGTGGCTAAGGCGTCGCGAATGCCAGTGAAATGGTGACTGAACCGTCTGAAACCCAGGGTGGCGTACAAAACCGCCAAACTCCAGAACATAGCGAACACCCAACCCAGGCTGAGCATCAACCACCAATGCACAGCGACGACCAGCAAACTGGGAACACCTACAGCGATCAACCAAGCCGTCCAAGCGTGTCTGGTGTCTCCTGCATCCAAATTGTTTTTCAGCCACTCTGCCCAAGCCTGAAAACTTCGCTCCAAACCATGACCAGATGCCAGCGGCCTGACTTGCTCAAGCAAAAACGCAAATAAAAGAGAGATGAAACTCATGGTTCAATGATAAGAGAACCCGGCGGCTTCACTTGCCCATTTGTAAAAATTGATACAGATGCTTCAAAATGCCTGCGGTCGCACCCCAAATTAGGCGCTGATGACTTTCTTTTTCATAGGGCATGGAGAACCATTCCCTCTTCACGCCGTTCCATTCAGCCGCATGCCTGCGATGGTTGGCAGGATTCATTAAAAAAACCAACGGTACCTCAAAGACTTCCGCCACCTCATGTGGATTGGCGGTCAGTTGCATCGCCGGATCAAGCAAAGCCACCACGGGCGTTACCTTGTAACCGGTGCCTGTGACATAAACCGGCAGACAACCCAAGACGGATACATGGCGCGGATGCAAGCCCACCTCTTCTTGCGCTTCACGCAAGGCGGCTGCAATTTCGTCAGCGTCTTGCTCGTCTTGTCGACCGCCCGGCAATGCCACTTGACCTGAATGCGAAGTCAAATGGGCAGTGCGCACAGTCAGCAACACAGTCGGTTCTTCGCGCAACACGATACCCAGCAAAACCGAGGCTGGCTTAGGCGGCTTGTCATGCCATGGCGGCTCATGAAATGCCGTTAACTCTCGACCTAAAGGCTCAGCGAATCTGCGGCGCAATTCGTCGGCTGTCAAATCAGCAGAGGACAGACAGGGCATGTGCGCATCTGTTCCCAAAACTTCCGCCTCATGGGGCGAGAAGTTCGGAATCTGTGCCAGAGAAACGGAGGGTGTTTGGGTCATGGTCAATAAAAAAAACCGCCGCAGCGTTGCGCTGGGGCGGTTTCGCAGTCAATCCTCAAGCAGAAATTACTGAGCTGCTGCTGCCTTGGAAGCCGGTGTGGCTTTGGCGGTGAGTTTTTCCTTGATACGTGCAGACTTGCCGCTGCGCTCACGCAGGTAATACAACTTGGCACGACGCACATCACCACGGCGCTTGACTTCAATGCCGGCGATCAACGGGCTGTAGGTTTGGAACGTACGCTCCACGCCTTCGCCACTGGAGATTTTGCGAACGATGAAGTTGCTGTTGATGCCGCGGTTGCGCTTGGCAATCACCACACCTTCAAAGGCCTGCACACGCTTGCGGCTACCTTCAACCACATTCACGCTGACCACCACGGTGTCGCCGGGGGCGAAAACGGGGATTTTCTTGCCCATGCGGGCGATTTCTTCCTGTTCCAGGATTTGGATGAGATTCATAAGGTCCTCTGTACGATCTTGGATGCGCTACACAAAAGGCCGGTAATTGCACAAAGGCTTAAATACGCGGCGGCCACCCAGAGGATCGAAAAGCCCTCCATTATAACCAACTGGCCTGTCAGTTTTTGCCGGCCAAAATTCGCTCGTCTTTGGGGCTGATCAGCCCGGCCTGCCTGGCTTTGGCGATCAGATCTGGCCGGTTGGCCGCCGTCAGTTGCAGGCTTTGACCGCGTCGCCAACTGGCTATTTGTGCATGGTGGCCGGACAGCAACTCTGCTGGCACAGGCAAATCCCGCCAAACCTCGGGACGGGTGAAATGCGGGCTGTCGAGCAAACCGGATAAATCAGGGGAAAAACTGTCCTGGGCGTGGCTGTCGCTGTCGTTCAAAACGCCGGGTTGCAGGCGAGCCACCGCATCCAGCCAGGCCATGGCGGGCAATTCCCCACCGGACAACACAAAGTCTCCCAAGCTGATTTGCCGATCCACATAGGTCTCAATGAACCGCTGGTCCACGCCCTCGTAACGGCCACAAAGCAACACAGCACCACCGGCAGAGCTTGCGAATTCGCTGACCAAGGTTTGAGTCAGCACCTCGCCGGTCGGTGAAAAATAAATCAAGGGTGCGCTGTGTCTGTCGTCGGTACGCTCCTGGCGTATGGCCATCAAACAAGCCGCCAAAGGCTCAGCCAGCATGACCATGCCCGGGCCACCGCCAAAAGGCCGGTCGTCGACCCGGCGGTAATTGCCGTCGGCAAAGTCGCGCGGGTTCCAGCATTTCAAAACCATTTGGCCGCTGTCGTAGGCACGACGCGTCACCCCTTGATCCACAAAATTTTGGATCATTTCTGGAAATAAGGTGATCACATCAATGCGCATAACGGCGAATTTAATAGTCAGCTTGCCAGTCCACAAGGATCAGGCGCTGCGACATGTCCACTTTGTCCACATAAGCGCTGACAAACGGAATCATGCGCTCCAACGGTTTGGCTGCGTCGTCAGGGTTGGTCTGGGTGAGGACCAGCACGGTTTGCGGGCCGGTGGACATGAGTTCGCTCACAGTGCCCAGTTCCACGCCTTCACGGTTGCGCACGCTCAAACCGATGAGATCCACCCAATAAAACTCGTCTTCTTGGGTGGAGGGGAAGGAGGAACGCGGAATAAAAATGCGCGCGCCTTTGAGGCTTTCAGC
>JACCDK010977920.1_pt1 | contig 11101 bp, 11 predicted proteins | sample 7445871 | NCBI WGS metagenome assembly JACCDK01 (sample SAMN15323436, study PRJNA562643) | freshwater metagenome | isolation source: river surface water | place: USA:Blue River Watershed | collected 2017-08-15
CCAGAGAGAAATGGGGATTTCAAGCGCTTGCGCGCAGTTTAAACCTTTGAATTTTGCCGGTGGCTGTTTTGGGCAGCTCCGAGACAAACGACACCCAACGCGGGTATTTGTAGGGCGCGAGCTGCGACTTCACATGGGCTTTCAAGGTGGTTTCGTCCAAGTCCAGCCCCGGCTTGATCACCACATAAGCCTTGGGCTTGGTCAGGCCTTCGTCGTCCGCGACACCAATCACGGCGGCTTCCAGCACATGCGGGTGGGTCATGATGGACGCTTCCACCTCAAAGGGCGACACATAGATGCCGCCCACTTTCAGCATGTCGTCGCTGCGCCCGCCATAGGTGTAATAGCCGTCGGCATCGCGGCTGTATTTGTCGCCACTGCGCGTCCATTCGCCTGCAAACGTGTGTTTGGTTTTGGCGCGGTTGTTCCAATACATGATGGCGGCTGACGGACCATTGATTTGCAATTCGCCCAGTTCGCCCTCGGCACATTCTTGGCCATCGTCATTGACCAGGCGCAAGTCGTAGCCAGGGACCACCTCGCCGGTGGTGCCATAGCGCACGCGGCCAGGGCGGTTGGACAAAAAGATATGCAGCATTTCGGTGGAACCAATGCCATCCAAAATGTCCACGCCATATTCGGCATGCCATTTTTTGCCAATTTCAGCGGGCAGTGCTTCGCCGGCGCTGGTGCAGACCCGCAAATTCAGCTTGGACGCGGGGGGACGCTGCGTGTCGGCCAACAAACTGGCGAACAAGGTGGGCACGCCATAGAAAACGGTGGGCTGGTGTTTTTCCAGCAAGGTGAAGACTTCTGGGGGGGTTGGTCTGGCGCTCAACAAAACCGTGGTGGCACCCACGGCCAAAGGAAAGCTCAGCGCATTGCCTAATCCGTAGGCGAAAAACAATTTGGCGGCTGAATACACCACATCCTGCTCTTGCAAGCCCAACACGCCTCGGCCATAGAGTTCCGCCGTTTGCATGATGTGGCTGTGCAAGTGCAGCGTGCCTTTGGGCGAACCTGTTGATCCGCTGGAATAAAGCCAAAAACACACATCGTCAGCCAAGGTGTGGGCTGGCGTTTCCAAGGGACTGGATTGATTCAGCACATCAGCCATGGACATGCCAGGCGTGCTGCTGTCACCCCCATCCACAATGATTTGTTTCAATGCCACGAGGTCGTGCAACATCCCCTCAAAAGTGGGCCACAGGGCTTTAGAAACAATCAAGCCTTGAGCCCGAGAGTCTTGCAACATGAACTGGTAGTCGTGAGCTGTCAGCAGGGTGTTGACAGCGATCGGCACCACGCCGGCCAAGATGCAACCCAAGAAGGCCACAGGCCAGTGCAAGCTGTCGTGCATGCACAAAAGCACACGTTGCTCTTGTTGAAAGCCCAAGTCTTGCAGACCTTGTGCAAATCGATGGGCTTGGTTGTGCAGTTGTCCGTAGCTGAGTGTGTCACCGGTCAATGCGTCGACATAAGCGGCTTTGTGGGCTCGCATTTCATGCCTTAGCAGCAAATCAGAGGCCGCGTTGTAAACCCGGGGAATGACCACTTGAGGCGGGCTTGCACTGTGATCGGCTTGGCTGGTGGACATGGAAATGGATCTGGGTCGTGTCGCGATGGGTGCAGATTATTGCCTAGCCATTGATGCAGAAAAGTGCATATTTCAGCAAAGCCTTCGAAAGCGGGGCTTTGTGTGGGTAGAATCACGGCATCGGGGCGTAGCGCAGTCTGGTAGCGCATCTGGTTTGGGACCAGAGGGTCGTAGGTTCGAATCCTATCGCCCCGACCAATGAACAGAAAAGGCCCCTTCGGGGCCTTTTTTCATGCAATCTGCCCGTAGCTCAGTTGGATAGAGCAACAGCCTTCTAAGCTGTGGGTCGGGGGTTCGATCCCCTCCGGGCAGGCCAAATCTCAGTGTCCGCCACCACCACCGCTGGGTTTTTCTTTGGCGGCTTTGTCGAAGAAGTGGTACCAACATTCTTCTTTGGCCAAGATATTGCTCTTGTTGTCCAAGCAGTAATAGCGGCGAATTTTTTTCTCATGGTCGGTGATGAACCAACTGCGATAAAGCGTCTTGTTCAGCACGTACATGATGGCCGTGCGCGAAGCCGGGCAGCTGTCGCCCAAGATGCAAGAACGCATGACTTTCGAGCTGGTGTAGAGCTCGATCGAGACGATGGGCATTTTTTTGCCTGAATGCGTGGCCACCAAGCGAACCGCACAAGTGGAACCGGTCACTTTGTCCAAGCCGTCTTTCTCGGCGAGCATGTTCGCTTCTTGCGCCAACAACTGGCGATACCACTCACCAATCACGCCACGACAGATGAAATATTCCTCGTCGTCGGCTTTGTGAAAGGGCTCGATGTACGGGCGTCGTTTGGAGTCAAAGTAAAACAAAGGCTCTTGGCCTTCGAAGGTGCGACGGGGGCGTTCGGAGGCCGCAGGTGCTTCTTTGCCCTCTTTGGCTTCCTTGGCCGGCGCGGCATGGTCGTCTTTTTTGGGTTCTGCTTTCTTTTCTTCTTTGGCCGGCTCAGGTTTGGGATCGGTGGCCCAAGACACGCCAGGGCCCGCCAATGCCAGCAGCAGGGGCAACAAAAGCAAGGATTCGGCTATTTTTTTCATGGCTAGGTGTTCAGTCGTTCTGTGGAATCGGCAGAAATCGCCCAGTCTTGAGGACCCTGGTGTCAGGGGTTCTCCACGGTGTAGCAAGTTTGGTCACGGTGCCACTTGCCAGTGTCGGTGACGCAGTGGTGTTGAACCAACCGACGGCTGAAATCAGAAAAAAAGTATGAACGCATGATGGCCGTGTTGTTCGGCACGAAGTTCACTGTTCGAAATACAGGGCATTCTTCGTTTTTGATGCACCGCTCAAACTGGCGATCGGTTTCAAATAATTGAATGCCGATGCGACCTGGGGTCAGGCTTTTGTCTGTCCCGAATGTCACGATGCAGGTTTTCGGGTCCACAAAGGGCAATTCAGACAGTTCGTTGAAATAATTCATTTCAGCCACCACCAACTCCAAGAACCAGGGTGCCACGATGCCTTTGCATTCGTAATAGTCCAGCTTGTCGCTGTGGTGCACCACTTCGCCAAAAGGTTTGGCATCCTTGGTCAAGCGAATCATGGGGTCTTTGCCCGAATTGGGTGGGCGGGCTTTGGACGCTCTGGGCGCTTCCTTTTGGCCTTCTTCGCTTTGTGCCCCTTCATTGAGCACCGCTTCGACGCGACGACTGAAGTTCTCGTCATCCTGTTGGGCCGTGGTTTCTTTGGTAGGAATGGGCTTGTACTTGGGCTCTGCGCTGGGTTTTTCGTCCCCGCAGCCAACCAAAAGCAAGGCCATCCATATTCCGATGAGCCACTGAGATGCAGGTTTGATCACGGTCAATTTGAGGTTTGGCATGACCCGCATTATCGTTTCATGGGCCGCCACACCAGAAACAAGGGGAAAACGCTGAAATCAGCGTTTTTGGTATTGCGATTTACCAAACAAGGTTTCCATCGCTTGTTTGTCGTTTTGCAAGGGCTTGCGCAAATCGGCCAAAACCTCGCAACCGCGCTGGACCGCAGGCCGTGCGCTGATGGTGTCAAACCATTCTTTGAGGCGGGGATAGTCGTCCCAGTCGATGCCTTGGTTTTTCCAGCTGCGCAGCCATGGAAAGATGGCGATGTCGGCGATGCTGTAGCTTTTGCCCGCCATGTAGGGGTGCAAGGCCAGTTGCTTGTCCATCACGCCATACAAACGCTTGGCTTCATTGGTGTAACGGTCGATGCCGTAGGGTACTTTTTCAGGGGCGTAAATGCGAAAGTGGTGCGCCTGTCCCAACATGGGGCCCACACCGCCCATCTGGAACATCAACCACTGCAACACCTCGTACTTGTCGCGGTCACTTTTGGGCATGAACTTGCCATATTTCGCCGCCAAGTAAACCAAAATGGCACCCGACTCAAACAGGCTGATCGGCTTGCCATCGGGTCCTTGGGGGTCAACCAAGGCGGGTATTTTGTTGTTGGGGCTGATGGTCAAAAACTCGGGCGTGAACTGTTCGCCTTTGCCGATGTTGACCGCATGAGCCAGCCAATCCCGGCCCAAGCGCTGGCCACACTCCTCCAACATGATGTGGACTTTGTGGCCATTGGGCGTGGGCCAAGAATAGACGTCGATCATGTCAGCTGCCACGTGTGACGGGCATTTCCACGTCTTGCGGTGAGGTCGCGATGTGACGGGCCAACTCGAGCTTGGCAATCGCATTGCGGTGCACCTCGTCGGGACCGTCGGCCAAACGCAAAGTGCGTTGGTTGGCGTAGGAGTAAGCCAATGGGAAATCGTCGCTCACACCGCCACCGCCGTGAGCTTGGATGGCCCAGTCCAAAATTTGACAAGCCATGTTGGGGGCGATCACCTTGATCATGGCGATTTCGGTGCGGGCGATTTTGTTGCCCACAGTGTCCATCATGTAAGCGGCTTTCAGGGTCAGCAAGCGGGCTTGTTCGATCATGATGCGGCCATCGGCCAAGCGCTCGTGCCACACGCCTTGGGCGGACACGGGTTTGCCAAAGGCCACACGGCTGTTCAGACGTTTGACCATGAGTTCCATGGCGCGCTCGGCAGCACCGATGGTGCGCATGCAATGGTGGATACGGCCTGGTCCCAAGCGGCCTTGGGCGATTTCAAATCCACGTCCTTCACCCAAGAGCAAATTGCCCACGGGCACGCGCACGTTTTTCAGATCGACTTCCATGTGGCCATGCGGTGCGTCGTCGTAACCAAACACGGTCAGCGGGCGCATGACGGTCACGCCGGGCGAATTGGCAGGCACGATGATCATGCTTTGCTGCGAGTGGCGTGGGGCATCGGGGTCGGTCTTGCCCATCACGATATAAACCGCGCAACGGGGGTCGCCAGCACCAGACGACCACCATTTGCGGCCGTTGATCACGTAATGGTCGCCATCGCGCTCGATGCGGGTTTGGATGTTGGTGGCGTCGGACGAGGCCACTTCGGGTTCGGTCATCAAAAAGGCCGAACGAATTTCGCCGCGCAGCAAAGGCTCGAGCCATTGGTCTTTCAGGCTTTCGCTGGCGTAGCGCTCGAAGGTTTCCATGTTGCCGGTGTCAGGTGCCGAGCAATTGAACACCTCGGCGGCAAACGGCACACGGCCCATGATTTCGCACAAAGGCGCGTATTCCAAGTTGCTCAAACCCTCAGGGGCGCGCTTGCTGTGGGGCAAAAACAAATTCCACAAACCGGCTTTGCGGGCCAGGGGTTTGAGTTCTTCAATCAGCTTGGTGGGAATCCAAGCGTTGCCTTTGGCGCGGTTCTCGGCGATTTCTTGGAAGAAGCGCTTTTCATTGGGGTAAATGTGCTCGTCCATGAAAGCGATCAATCGCGCTTGCAGGGTTTTGACCTTGTCGGTGTAATCGAAATTCATGGTGTGCTCCGGTTGTAATGGTTGTCAGTGAGAACTGCGTTGTGCAAAGAGCCAGGCCAATTCGGCCATGGGCTTGGCCCCTGCGCCCGAGGCCTTGGCCTGCGCGCTGGACGCGGTGCCGTCCTCCACGCGCTTGGCAATGCCTTGCAAAATGGCCGCGATGCGAAACATGTTGTAGGCCAGGTAGAAATTCCAATCGGGCTTGAGCGCGGCCAAGCTGGTGATGCCGGTGCGCTGGCAATACAAGTCAATGTATTCGTCCTCGGGTGGAATGCCCAAGGCCTCGATGTCCAAGCCGCCAATCCCCCTGAAACTGCCGGGCGGGATGTGCCAAGACATGCAGTGGTAGCTGAAATCGGCGAGGGGGTGGCCCAAGGTGGACAGCTCCCAATCGAGCACCGCCAACACCCGGGGTTCTGTGGGGTGAAAAATCAGGTTGTCCAAGCGGAAGTCACCGTGCACGATGCACGTGGTGTCGGCGCGGGCGCTGGCAGGCATGTTGGCTGGCAACCAAGCCATCAAGCGGTCCATCTCAGGAATGGGCTGGGTAGCAGATGCCACGTACTGCTTGCTCCAGCGGCCAATTTGACGGTCGAAATAATTGCCGGGTTTGCCAAAACTCTCCAACCCCTGGGCTTTGTGGTCCACCGCGTGCAAGGCGGCGATGACCCGGTTCATTTCCAAGTAAATGGCGCGACGCTCGGCGGGACTCATGTCCGGCAAGGCTTGGTCCCACAGCACCCGCCCTTGCACAAATTCCATGACATAAAACGCACGGCCAATCACCGATTCGTCATCGCACAGCACATGCATCTGGGCCACGGGCACGCCGGTGCCGTGCAGGCCACGCATGACCGCGAACTCGCGTTCAATGGCGTGTGCCGAGGGCAGCAACTTGGCCACGGGACCCGGCTTGGCGCGCATCACATAGCTTTGCTTGGGCGTGAGGAGTTTGTAGGTGGGGTTGGACTGACCGCCTTTGAACATTTCCACTTGCAGCGGCCCTTCAAAGCCAGGCATGTGGGCCGACAGCCATGTGGCGAGGGCTTGGGTGTCGAAACGGTGGGCATCGGTCACCTCGCGGGTGCCGACGAAATTGTCAAAGTTGCTCATGGGTTCAGTCCGCCGCGCTGATGGTCATCAGCGCTTGTTGGTTGCGAATCACCAAGCCGCCCGGTTCGATGCGCAAAGCTTCCTCGCGCTCCATGGCCTTGAGCTCTTGATTGACCCGTTGGCGCGAAGCGCCCAGAAGTTGGGCGAGTTCTTCCTGCGCCAAATGCAAGCCGATGCGAATTTCTTCGCCGTGGTTCAACGAAGGCACACCGTAGCTGCGCGCCAAATGCAACAACTGCTTGGCCAATCGAGCCCGCAGCGGCAGGGTGTTGAGGACTTCGACCAAACCGAACAGCTGCCGTATGCGACGCGCTTGCAGGCGCAACATGGCGTCGTAAAACTCGACATGGGCTGCCAGGATTTTGTGGAAATCGGCCTTGGCGACACACAAAATCGTGGTGTCCCCGTGGGCATAGACATCGTGGGTGCGGCTGTCGCCATCCAAGATCGCCACGTCGCCAAACCAAATGCCCGGCTCCACATAGGTGAAGGTGATTTGCTTGCCCGACAACGAGGTGCTGCTGACCCGAACCGCACCGCGGGCGCAGGCCATCCACTCCTCGGGGGAGTCGCCGCGCGCGGCAATCAAGTCGCCGTCTTTGAGTCGTTTGACGTAGGCACATCGCAGGATGTCGTGTCGCAATGAAGGTGAAAGAGAAGAAAACCAACGTCCGGCATTCACAGCCTCGCGTTCTTCAATGGTAAGTATGGGGTCGTCCATCGTCTGTCTTGTCGGTGACCTGAAAGTGAAAAACTGTCGCCAGCGAGACCGCTGGTGAAGCGCTTGGGGTGGGTGAGCCAGTGCTCAGGGCTTGTAATGCGGGGTTTCTTTGTTCAAAAAAGCCTGAATACCAATGCCCGCATTGGGGTGGTGCAAATTATTCACGAAATGCTGCTTCTCCAGTGGCAATTGGGCAAACAAGTCTTGTTGGCTGGCCGCGCCAATCAACTCTTTGATGCTGGCCAGCGCATTCGGCGCGCGTTGGTTCAAACGTTCGGCCAAAGCCAGTGCATCTCTCAAGGCCTCGCCTTTGGCACTCAACTGGTTGGCCAGGCCCCATTGGTGGAGTTGTTGCGCGCTGAGTTTGTCGCCCAGCATGAGGATTTGACTGACCAATGCACGTGGCAAGGCGCGCGCCAGGTGCCAGCTGCCGCCGCCATCGGGGGACAGGCCGACCGAGCTGTAGGCCATGACAAACACGCTGTCGTGCGCGGCCACCACCAAGTCACAGGCCAAGGCCAAGGAAAAACCGGCACCCGCAGCAGCGCCTTCAACAGCAGCGATCACGGGTTTGGGAAATGTACGGATGGTTTCCAGCCAGTTGTGCAGGCCTTCGATGCTTTGCGCTTGGTGTTCTGGCGGTAGTTCGCGGTTGGAGAGCAAGCGGTTCAGATTGCCACCGGCGCTGAAATGGGCGCCTTCCCCGGTCAACACCACGCTCAGCACATCAGGGTTGCTTTCAGCGACGTTCAGCGCCTCCACCCCTGCGCTGTAGATCTCGGGGCCCAAGGCATTGCGGTGCTCGGGGTTGGAGAGGGTCAGCACCAGGGTTTGTCCCTCGCTGTGGCTTTTGAGTTGGGCGGTCATGGCATCAGTGGCTGGTGTGCAGCAGGCTCAAACCCAAGGCGCCACGGCGGCGCAGCCAGGGGCTGGGGCGGTAGCGGGGATCGCCATAGACGGTTTGCAGGTTGAAAAGGACTTCCAACAGATTGTCCGCGCCCAAGCTGTCGCCCAAGGCCAGCGGGCCTTTGGGGTAACCCAAGCCAAGCGTGACCGCGGTGTCCAAATCGGAGGGGGTGCAAATGCCTTGCTGGCAGATGTCGCTGGCGATGTTGACGATTTGGGCCAACACGCGCTGGGTGACAAAACCGCCACTGTCTTGGATCACACTCACAGCTTTGCCGTCGCTGGTAAACAAAGCATGGGCCGCGTCGCGCATGTCCGAGCGCGTGGCGGGATTGGTGGCCAGCACACGGCGTTTGGTGGCGCTGTCGGGCATCAACAGGTCGATGCCCACGCATCGGGCCGGATCAAGCCGCTCAACGATGGCGCAGGTGGTGATGTCAAAACCCAAAGGGGCGACCAAACACAAGGCTTGTGGGGAGGGCGCTGAGCCGGTTTCAATGTGGGCGCCCAGGTCTTTGAGCAATTGAAACAACTCGGCTCTGCGGGCTGCGCGCGATGACACCCAGACCGGGGGCAAGGCGGCGACGTTGGGTGCAGATGGTTCGGCTGGCAGCTCGGCTTTGCCATCTGCATATTTGTAGAAACCTTGATTGGTTTTGCGACCCAACCACCCGCCTGCCAAACGCTGCGCGGTGATCACGCTGGGTCGATAGCGTGGTTCTTCGAAATACTGGTGATAAATGGACGCCATCACCGGGTGCGACACGTCCAAGGCGGTCAGGTCCAGCAATTCGAAAGGGCCTAGTTTGAAGCCGACCTGGTCTTTCAAAATGCGGTCCACCGTGGCGAAGTCGGCAATGCCCTCCGACACCACGCGCAGCGCTTCTGTGCCGTAGCCACGCCCCGCGTGGTTGACGATGAAGCCGGGTGTGTCTTGCGCGCGAACCCCTTGGTGGCCCATGGCCTGGGCCAAGTCCATCAGGCGATCGCCAATGACTGGATCGGTGGCCAAACCAGCCACGACTTCCACCACTTTCATCAATGGAACGGGGTTGAAAAAATGCAGGCCCGCGAAGCGCTCGGGGTGGCGCATGTCCGCGGCCAAAGCGGTGATCGACAAGGACGAGGTGTTGCTGACAACCACGGCGTTGGCGGGCAGCAGGTTTTCCAGTTGAGCGAACAAGGCTTTTTTGACCGCCATGTCTTCAACCACCGCTTCAATGACCAAGTCACACTGTTCCAAGCCATGCAAATGCTCGGTGTGGGTCAGTCGACGGCTGTAATCCGCCACCTGATCAGGCGTGAGTCGGCCCTTTTCTTGCAGTTTTTGCCATTGGTCGCGCACCTTGGCGCAGGCTTTTTCCGCAGCACCTGCGATGACATCAAACACCAGAACTTGCGCTTGGGCTTGGGTCGCGATTTGGGCGATGCCTTGACCCATGGCACCGGCACCCACCACACCAATTTGTTGAAAACTTGTCGTCATAGCGTTTGATTATGGCGCACCCCTTGGCCTGGTGGCCTGTGACAGAATGGCCGAAAAACACATACAGGAGACACCATGACTCTCAAGCTCTGCGGATTTGCAGTCAGCAACTACTACAACAAACTCAAACTGCAATTGCTGGAAAAAGGCGTTCCATTTGAAGAAGAGTTGGTGTGGACCGGCAACACCCATCCCAAATTGATCGCGCGCTCGCCCATGGGCAAAGTGCCTTTTTTAGAAACGCCTGAGGGTCCTGTTTCTGAATCCATGGCTTGTGCCGAATACATCGAAGCAGCTTATCCCGAACATCCATTATTGCCCGCAGATCCATTGAAGGCCGCCAAGGTGCGGGAGTTGATTGTTTATTTGGAATTGCACATTGAACTGGTGGTGCGCCAGTTGTACCCCCAAGCCTTTTTTGGTGGTCAGGTGAGCGAAGAAACCAAGGACAGGGTTCGCAAGCAATTGACAAAAAGTATTGCTGCTTTTGCCAGTTTGGCTAAATTTTCACCCTACGTGGCTGGGGATGCATTCACGTTGGCCGACTGTGCCGCCGCCTTTCACTTGCCTTTGGCTGTGACCGCCAGCAAGCTGGTGTTGGGCGAGGACTTGTTGGCCGCCTTGCCCGTGAAAACCTACAGTCAGCAATTGGCCACCAATCCTCACATGCAACGCATATTGGCCGATCGCAAGGCCAACAATGAATTGATGACCAGCCTGATGGCCGCTAAAAAGTAAGCTCAGTTGGGGTAAGGGTTGATGCGGTTTTCCAAGGCGATGAGGCGGTCGAGTTCGGCGCAAACATCGGCCATGCGGCCTGAAATGACCATGCGGCCTGCGGTGTGGCGTGGCTGACGCTGGTCCTCGGCCACGTGCACCACGCGCAAAGGACGGTTGTAAGTACTCAAGGGGCTGGATGAGAGATTCATGAGGTGCTCCTGTGTTTAAAACTGGTTGCGGATCAGGCCCACGGCCAAGCCTTCGATTTGAAAAGGCTCACCGGGCTGGACATGGATGGTGGAAAAGTCTGGGTTTTCGGGGTGCAGGGCAATGCCTTGGGGCGATCTTTGAAAGCGCTTGACCGTGACCTCTTCACCCAAACGCGCAACCACGATTTGGCCGTTGCGCGCGTCAGGGGTGGCTTTGACCGCCAGCAAATCGCCGTCCAAGATGCCCACGTCGCGCATGGACAGACCTTTGACCTTGAGCAGGTAGTCGGGCTGCTGCTGGAACATGGACGCTTCGACATGGTAGGTTTGCTCGATGTGCGCCTGCGCCAAGATGGGCGAGCCTGCCGCGACACGACCGATGAGGGGCAAACTCAGTTGCGCCAAGCTTTGCAGGGGCAATGTGAATTGCTTGAAGGTGCTGGTGGGGGTGTCCACTGCAGGTGATTTGAGGCGAATGCCGCGGGAGGTGCCGCTGACCAATTGGATGAC
>JACCDK012101958.1_pt1 | contig 11099 bp, 5 predicted proteins | sample 7445871 | NCBI WGS metagenome assembly JACCDK01 (sample SAMN15323436, study PRJNA562643) | freshwater metagenome | isolation source: river surface water | place: USA:Blue River Watershed | collected 2017-08-15
AGCGCTTGACCTCTTGCTCGCTGAAGGCATAGCGGTGTTCCTTCAAGCGCTCAGCGATGAAGGTCCAGTCCCAGGGCTGGGGATGGGCAAGGCCCAGGTGCTCCGCTGCAAAGGCACGCATCTGCGCCACATCCCGCTGGGCATAAGGCCTTGCGCGCTGGGCAAGCTCACGCAAAAAGCGCAGCACCTCGTCAGGAGAAGGTGCCATTTTGGTGGCCAGCGACACCTCGGCGTGGTTGGCGTAGCCCAGCAGTTGCGCTTCTTCCTGGCGCAAGGCGAGGATGTCGCGGATGACGGGGCTGTTGTCCAGTTTGTCGCGTTGCTCCAATTCAGACTGCTCCGAGGCTCGCGTCACATGGGCGCGGTAGAGCCGCTCGCGCAAGGCCGAAGAAGTGGCTGTTTGCATCACGGGCAAATAGACGGGCATCTTGAGGCTGAGCCAGTGGCCTTGCAGTTGCCGCGCCTGGGCAGCCTGGGCCGTGGCCAGCAACACCTCTTGGGGGACCCCGTCGAGTTCCTGGGCTTGAACCAGCAGACCCCATTGGTCGGTGGCATCGAGCACATGCTCGCTGAACTGCTGGCTCAGCGCCGCGAGGCGCTCCTGGATCTGTGCAAACCGCGCTTTGGACTGGCCTTGCAGCTCAGCGCCAGAGAGCACAAAGTTTTTCAACGCCAATTGCAAGGCGCGGGCTTGCTCGGGGTTGAGGCGCTTGGGGTCCATGGCCTTGTACTTGGCATAAAGCCGTTCATCGCTGCCCAGGCGGGTCCAGAAGTCGGTCACCAGGGGCAGGCATTGGGTGTAGGCCTCGCGCAGCGCAGGGGTGTCCACCACGGCGTGCAGGTGTCCCACCATGCCCCAGGCGCGCGAGAGGCGCTCGGTGGCCACGTCCAGGCAAGCCGAGAGTGCCAGCCAGTCGGCTGGGAAGGCTTCATCGGTGACCTGGGTCAGGGCGGCATCGGCCTGTTTGATCAAGGTCTCAATGGCAGGTTGAACATGCTCGGGCTTGACCGCATCAAAGCGGGGCAGCGCAGAAGGCATCAGCAAAGGGTTGTCCATGGTGGGGGGTATGGGTCGCGTTGAGGTCGAAGGGGGTGTTCAGGACAGGCTGCGCTGGGCAGCTTGCAAGGTGTTGTCGAGCAACATGGTAATGGTCATGGGGCCAACCCCACCTGGAACAGGGGTGATGTAGGAAGCCACCTGGCGAACGCCTTCAAAGTCCACATCGCCGCACAACTTGCCCTGATCGTCCCGGTTCATGCCCACATCGATGACCACCGCGCCAGGTTTGACCATGTCGGCGGTCACCACATTGCGCCGCCCCACAGCGCTCACCACCACATCGGCTTGGCGCACATGCGAGGCCAAATCCTGCGTGGCGCTGTGACACAGGGTCACGGTGGCATCTTGCTGGAGCAGCATCATGGCCATGGGTTTACCCACGATGTTGCTGCGGCCAATCACCACCGCATGCCGCCCACGCAGCTTGTAGCCAATCGACTCGAGCATCTTCATGCAGCCATGCGGGGTGCAGGGCCAAAAGCCGGGCAGCCCAGTCATGAGGGCGCCGGCGCTGGAGACATGAAAGCCATCCACATCCTTGTCGGGAGAAATCGCCTCGATCACCCGCTGGGCGTTGAGGTGAGCAGGCAAGGGCAGTTGAACCAGGATGCCATGGATGCCTGGGTCGGCATTGAGCGCCGCAATCCGTTCGAGCAACTCGGCCTCGCTCAATTGGGCAGGGTGACGCTCCAGTCGGGAGTGAAACCCCACCTCTTCACAGGCCTTGACCTTGTTGCGCACATAGACCTGGCTTGCTGGATCTTCGCCCACCAGGATGACGGCCAGGCCTGGGGTCACACCCTGGGCTTGCAGCAGCGCAGTTTGTTCCTTGATGCGCTGGCGTATTTGGCGGGACAGGTCCACGCCGCTGATCAGTTGTGCAGACATGCTTCTCTCCAAAATGAAACGCCCGCATCAGCGGGCGCTTCGAACAGGGTGGGGCACTCAGGGCTTGCCAGCGGTGGGGCCAAGCGCAATTTTGAGCAAGTCGGCCACGGTGTTGGCGTTGAGTTTTTCCATGATGTTGGCCCGGTGGGCTTCCACCGTCTTGATGCTGATGCCAAGGTCATCAGCAATTTGCTTGTTGAGGCGACCAGCCACGATGCGCTCGAGCACCTGGGCTTCGCGCGAAGTGAGCTTGGACATGAGGGCATCGCGATTGGCGGCTTGCTGGTATTCGGCAAACGAATCCTTGGCGTGTTCGAGCATGCGGTCGACCAGGGACACGAGTTCTTCTTCCTTGAAGGGCTTTTGGATGAAGTCCATGGCACCTTTTTTCATGGTGGTCACGGCCATGGGCACGTCGCCATGGCCGGTGATGAAGACCACGGGCAAGGGGGAGCGGTGTTCGATGAGGCGGTCTTGCAATTCCATGCCCGACATGCCGCCCATGCGCACATCCACGATCAAACAGGCCACCTCGCGGGGGTCGTAGCGGTTGAGAAAGGTTTCTGCCGAATCAAAGCAGCGGACACGAAAGTCTTTGCCTTCGAGCAACCATTGAAGGGAGTCACGGACTGCTTCATCGTCGTCGACAACGTAAACCGTGCCTTTTTTGGGGATCAAACTCATTCAAGACTCCATGATGGGTGCGCTCTTGGAAGGCTGGCTGGCTGGTGCGGCTGGGCCTGACACCACCGGTAGCCAAAAAGAAAAGCAGCATCCCGTTATCTCTGAACCATTGTAGAGGTTCTCGGCTTTCATCCTGCCCTGGTGGGCTTCGATGATGGTACGGCACAAATTCAGGCCAATGCCCATGCCTTCTCGCTTGGTGGTGAAGAAGGCTTCGAACACCCGATCCATGACTTCGTCGGACAACCCGCGCCCGGTGTCGGTGACGCTGAACTGCACCACGGGAGTGCCTTCGTTCTGGATCAGTTGCACCTTGAGCTGCACACGCCGATCCAGTGCCTGGCGGTTGGCGGCATCGATGGATTCCGCAGCGTTTTTCAACAAGTTGATCAGGACCTGCTCGATCAGGATGCGGTCCACCAACAGATCAGGCAAACCAAATTGAATGTCCTGGTGGATGCGAACCATGCGGCGGCGCAATTCGATGTCGGCGAGTTCCAGCATTTCGGCAATCATCACCGCCACGGGGGTGAACTGGCGATTGGATTCACTGCGTTGCACAAAACTGCGGATGCGATGGATGACTTGCCCTGCGCGCTGAGCCTGGTGAGCGGTTTTCTCCAGGGCTGGGATCAGGTCTTCGGCCTGAACTTGTTTGGCTTTGATGCGACTCACCATGCCCGTGCAGTAATTGCTGATGGCGGTCAGAGGTTGATTAAGTTCGTGGGCCACGCTCGAGGCCATTTCACCCATGGTGATCAATCGGCTGGCCGACTGCGCTTTTTCAGCCTGGCTTTCTGCTTGCTGTTCGGCCAGGCGGCGTGGCGTGATGTCGGTGGCAATGACCATCTGAGCGAGGCTGCCGTCCACCCAGTTGAGGTAGCGTGACCGCACCTCCAGCCACTTCTTGAGCTCGGGCATGTAGATCTCGGCGTTTTCGGCGCTGGTTTCTGTGAGCCCCGAGGTGGGAAATCCCGCCAAATCGTCGTCACCCGAACCGCTGTGTTCGCTGCGGATGCTGCCGGCTTGCTTCACCAGTTCCAAGTGGCTTTCACTTCGATTGCCAAACCACTGGCGAAACAGTTTGTTGGAAAACAGCAAGTCGGTGCTGCCCAAAGGTGCCACGGACACTGAGGCATCCAGGGCTTCGAGCACGGTGGTGAAGCGTGCATGGGATGCAGCGAGCTGATCACGAATCTTGTTGGGCTCGGTGATGTCCGTCATGGACGTCATCCAGCCGGTTTGTTCACCTCGGGCGTCAATGAGGGGCGAGAAGTACATGCGGGCGTCAAATTGGGTGCCGTCCTTGCGCTGGACCCGCATTTGAGTGCCGCCAGCCAGTGATCGGCCTTGCAACTCATCGGCCATGCGTGCCCACAGTTGTTCGTAATCCTCTGGTGGCCAATAGGCAAAGGGCGGGGTGGCCCCCACAAGCTCTTCCTCTGACCACCCGGTCATCTGGCAAAAAGCCGCGTTGACATAAGTGATGCGGCCATTGAGGTCCATGGCGCGCATGCCTGTGAGCATGGAGTTTTCCATGGCGCGCCTGAAATTGGTTTCAGCCACCAAGTCACGCTGCGCCTTGAGCCGCCTGCGCGTGTGTCGCCAACTGGCATAGAGCAACCAAGTGGTCATGGCACTGAGCACGGCCACCAGCCACAAGAGGCCGTTGCCAATCACCGCATCGGTGGTGCGATAGGGCTGGGCGTTGAGCCACAGGCTGTTGCCCACCGGCGCAATGGGGATGCGATAGTCGTTGTCCGATTGATCAAACGGCAACCAGGACAACAGCCTGGAGCGCTGGCCTGACTGAAGGCCTGCGAGCAGCTTGCCATGCGAGTCCACGATGGACATGGCCAGACGGGCATTGATCTCGGGCGGCACGGCATAGCGCAGCAAGCCCTCGATGTTGTAGGCCACCAGGATGGCGCCCATGAACTGGCTTCGATCCAGGACGGGCACCATCAGGTAAATCAGCACATTGAGGTCGTTGGATCCATTGAGCCTTTGCAATGGGGCGCTGAATACGGGTTGCTTGAGGTCTTTGACCAGATTGAAGGTGTTGCGCAACTCGGCGTTGTTCAGCCGTTCCCCGGTTTTCATGAGCAAGGCCAGTGGTTGGCTGGCTGAGGCGTAGGAGGTCACCACCTGACCCGCAGCATTGACCCAAGTGGTGGCCACGACTTCAGGGAATGCCACCACCATGCTTTCTGCGTCTTCAAGGAAATCCTGGCGGCTGATTTGTTTGCTGCCCAATTGCCGTGCGGTTTGAAGCACGCGCTCTTCACGCTCGCTCACTCGCAATCGGATGCGCTGTTGTGCGTACTCCAGGTCACGCCGCACACTCTCGCGTTCCCTGTCCACTTCCTCTAGCCTGAAGTAGGTGAGGCTGGCCATCATGGTGATCAAGAACAGGACCACCGCCACCAGCGGTGCCAACACCGCATAGCGGTCTTGTCGGCTGGGGGTTTGGCGGCGCCACCAGGTGGCCACCTTATTTTTTGTGGCTTCCCAAAGGGCGTTTCGATGGGGCTGGGTCATGAGCTTAGTTTAGGGTTGTTTTTGTGAAAGAGGCCTTGTAATTTCAATATATGAAATAAGCATCCAGTATTTGAAATTTTTTGAGAACTGTGAAAAAATCCGCCCACGTTTGATCCAATGGCAATACAAAACGTCGATCAAGGAGACAAGAATGGCCGACCCCCAAAACGATCCAAAGACCTTTGCCCTCAATGACATGGACAGCCAGGAAACGCGTGAATGGATGGACGCGCTGTCTGCGGTGATTGAAAAAGAAGGTGCTGGGCGAGCACACTACCTGCTGGAACAACTGCTCGAGCATGCGCGCGAAAACAGCATCGACATGCCGTTTTCGGCCACCACGGGCTACGTCAACACCATCGAACCCCATCAGGAAGCCCATTGCCCTGGCAACATTGAAATTGAAGAGCGCCTGCGCGCCTACATGCGCTGGAATGCCATGGCCATGGTGGTCAAAGCCAATCGCCACAACCCTGAGGACGGGGGCGATCTGGGCGGTCACATTGGATCGTTTGCGTCGCTGGCGCACATGTTTGGCGCCGGGTTCAACCACTTTTGGCACGCCGAGAGCGACAACCACGGTGGCGACTGCATCTACATCCAGGGGCATGTGGCGCCTGGCGTGTACGCCAGGGCTTATCTTGAAGGCCGCCTCACCGAAGAACAGTTGTTGCACTTTCGCCAGGAGGTCGAGGGCAAGGGACTGTCGAGCTACCCCCATCCCAAGCTCATGCCCGAGTTCTGGCAATTTCCCACCGTCTCCATGGGGCTTGGACCGTTGATGGCCATCTATCAAGCCCGTTTCCTCAAGTACCTGCACGCCCGTGGCATTGCCAACACTGAAAACCGCAAGGTCTGGGTGTTTTGCGGTGACGGCGAAATGGACGAAGTGGAGAGTCTGGGCGCCATTGGTTTGGCCGCTCGTGAAAACCTGGACAACCTCATCTTCGTCATCAACTGCAACTTGCAGCGCCTCGATGGCCCGGTGCGTGGCAACGGCAAGATCATCCAGGAGCTCGAAGGCGAGTTCCGGGGCGCTGGCTGGAACGTCATCAAATGCTTGTGGGGCTCGAACTGGGATCCCTTGCTGGCCCGCGACAAGGATGGTGCCCTGCGTCGCATCATGATGGAAACGCTGGACGGCGACTTCCAGGCCTTCAAGGCCAACGACGGTGCCTACGTTCGCAAGCATTTCTTTGGCCGTGATCCCAAGGCCCTGGAGCTGGTCGCGCACATGAGCGACGACGACATCTGGAACCTGCGCCGTGGTGGTCATGACCCGCAAAAGGTCTACGCGGCCTATCACGAGGCCGTGAACCACAAAGGCCAACCCACGGTGCTGCTCATGAAAACCGTCAAAGGCTTTGGCATGGGCAAGGCGGGCGAGGGCAAGAACACGGTTCACCAGACCAAAAAACTCACGGACGATGACATCCGCTACATGCGCGATCGCTTCAACATCCCCATTCCCGACAGCGAGTTGCCCAAGATCCCGTTCTACAAGCCAGCCGACGACACGCCCGAGATGAAGTACTTGCACGAGCGTCGCAAGGCCTTGGGCGGCTACTTGCCGCATCGCCGCACCCGTGCCGATGAGAGCTTCACCGTCCCCTCGCTGGAGACCTTCAAGGCCGTGCTCGAGCCCACCGCTGAAGGCCGAGAAATCTCCACCACCCAGGCCTATGTGCGCTTCCTCACGCAGTTGCTGCGCGACCAGGCGCTGGGGCCGCGTGTGGTGCCCATCCTGGTCGATGAGGCGCGCACTTTCGGCATGGAAGGCCTGTTTCGCCAGGTGGGGATTTACAACCCGGCTGGCCAGCAATACACCCCGGTCGACAAAGATCAGGTCATGTATTACAAGGAAGACAAGGCTGGACAAATCCTGCAAGAGGGCATCAACGAAGCCGGTGGCATGTCCAGCTGGATTGCCGCTGCCACCAGCTACAGCACCAGCAACCGGATCATGATCCCGTTCTATGTGTACTACTCGATGTTTGGTTTCCAGCGCATTGGCGACCTGGCCTGGGCAGCGGGCGACATGCAAGCGCGCGGCTTCCTGCTGGGGGGCACATCCGGGCGCACCACGCTCAATGGCGAAGGTTTGCAGCACGAAGACGGCCACAGCCACATCCTCGCGGGCACCATCCCCAACTGCATCTCTTACGACCCCACCTTTGCCCACGAAGTGGGGGTGATCCTGCACCACGGCTTAAAGCGCATGGTGGAAAAGCAGGACAACGTCTATTACTACCTCACCTTGCTCAACGAGAACTACGCCATGCCAGGCCTCACACCCGGCACGGAGGAGCAAATCATCAAGGGCATGTACTTGTGCAAGCCGGGTGCCGAGGGCAAGAGCCGGGTTCAGCTGCTGGGCTCGGGCACGATTCTTCGTGAATCCCTGGCTGCTCAAACCCTGCTCGCCGCCGACTGGGGCATTCAGGCCGATGTGTGGAGCTGCCCGAGCTTCAACGAACTTGCCCGCGATGGGCAAGCCGCCGAGCGCCATAACCTGCTCAACCCCACCGACAAAAAGCCCAAGCAGTCGTTCGTGGAGCAACAACTCGCTGGCCATGCCGGCCCGGTGATTGCAGCCACCGACTACATGAAGAACTATGCCGAACAAATCCGGCCGTTCATGCCCAAGGGGCGCACCTACAAAGTGTTGGGCACCGATGGCTTTGGCCGCTCCGACTTCCGCAGCAAATTGCGCGAGCACTTCGAGGTCAACCGGCACTACATCGTGATCGCTGCCCTCAAAGCCCTGAGCGAGGAGGGCGCCGTGCCGGCTGCCAAGGTGGCTGAGGCCATCAAGAAGTACGGCATCAAGACCAACAAAGTCAATCCGCTTTACGCGTGAACCCCAGGGAGACAAACATGGCATTGGTCGAAGTCAAAGTCCCGGACATCGGGGATTTTTCTGAAGTGGCAGTGATCGAACTGCTGGTCAAGCCCGGCGACAGCGTGAAGGCGGAGCAGTCCTTGATCACCGTTGAGTCCGACAAAGCGTCGATGGAAATCCCCTCCAGCCACGCTGGGGTGGTCAAGGAACTCAAGGTCAAGATCGGCGACAAGGTCAGCGAAGGCGCCCTGGTGCTGATGCTCGAGGCGGATGCAGCGGGCGCTGCGCCCGCACCTGAACCGGCACCCGCACCTGAACCGGCACCCGCAACGTCACCAGCACCTCAAGCTGCTGCACCTGCACCTGCTCCATCGCTGGCGGCGTCGCCTGCACCCGCGCCAGCGGCCGCCGCAACGCCTGCGCCCGCGCACAACCCCACGGTCGCGCCCTCAACGGGTCTGCCGCATGCCTCCCCATCGGTGAGGAAATTTGCCCGAGAGCTGGGCGTGCCCTTGGACGAAGTGCAAGGCTCAGGTCCCAAAGGCCGCATCACCGCACTGGACATCCAACAATTCACCCAATCGGTGATGAATGGGGCCAAACAGACCAAGGCCCAAGCCGCCAAAGCGCCAGCCGGTGGTGGGGGTGCAGGTTTGGATTTGCTGCCGTGGCCCAAGGTCGATTTCGCCAAATTCGGTCCCATCGAAACCCGGCCGCTGTCGCGCATCAAGAAAATCTCTGCTCAAAACCTCGCTCGCAACTGGGTCATGATCCCGGCAGTGACCTATCACGAGGACGCTGACATCACCGAGCTCGAAGCCCTCAGGGTGCAGCTCAACAAAGAAAACGAGAAGTCCGGGCTCAAGGTCACCATGCTGGCCTTTTTGATCAAGGCCTGCGTCAAGGCCTTGCAAAAGTTCCCCGAGTTCAATGCGTCCTTGGACGGTGACAACCTCGTCCTCAAGCACTACTTCAACATTGGTTTTGCAGCTGACACGCCCAATGGCCTGGTGGTGCCCGTCATCAAGCATGCCGACCAAAAATCGGTGTTTGAGATTGCCCAGGAGTCGGGCGACCTCGCCAAAAAGGCCCGCGACGGCAAACTTGGCCCTGCCGACATGCAAGGCGCATGTTTCACCATCTCCAGCCTGGGCGGCATTGGCGGCACTTATTTCGCTCCCATCGTGAACGCGCCAGAAGTGGCCATCCTGGGTGTGAACAAGAGCGCCATGAAGCCCGTTTGGGACGGCAAGCAGTTTGTACCCCGCCTGACCCTGCCTTTGTCGCTCACCGCAGACCACCGTGTGATTGACGGCGCTTACGCCACGCGCTTTAACGTCTATCTTGCGCAGTTGTTGGCCGATTTCCGGAGGGTTGCACTGTGAGCCTCATCGACATTCGTGTGCCCGACATCGGCGACTTTGCCGAAGTGGCCGTGATCGAGTTGCTGGTCAAACCCGGCGACACCATCAAGGCCGAGCAATCGCTCATCACCGTGGAGTCCGACAAAGCCTCCATGGAAATCCCGTCGTCTCATGCGGGCGTGGTCAAGGAACTCAAGATCAAGCTCGGCGACAAGGTGAGCGAAGGCTCGGTGGTCTTGTCGCTGGAGGTCAGTGAGGCCGCAGCCTCCGCTGCACCTGCTGCAGCAGCCAGTGCACCACCCGCCGCCACAGCGGCAGCAGCGCCACCCCCTTCTGTGCCAGCCCCCATGGCGGCCAGCTTTGCAGGCAGCGCCGATCTGGACTGCGATGTGGTGGTCCTGGGCGGTGGGCCTGGTGGCTACAGCGCGGCCTTCCGTGCAGCCGATTTGGGTCTCAAAGTGGTCATCGTCGAACGCTATGCCACCCTGGGTGGCGTTTGCCTCAACGTGGGTTGCATTCCCTCCAAAGCCTTGTTGCACGTGGCCGCCGTGATGGACGAAGTGGCCCACATGGCCGACCTGGGCGTGGATTTTGGCAAGCCCGCTGTGAATGTGGACAAACTGCGCGGCCACAAGGACAAAGTCATTGGCAAACTCACCGGTGGTTTGGCGGCCATGGCCAAGATGCGCAAGGTCACCCTGGTGCGGGGTTACGGCCACTTTGTGGGCGCCCATCACCTGGAGGTGGAGGAGACCACCGGCAGCGCGCAAGACAAGACCGGCGGCAAGAAGGTGGTGGCCTTCAAACGCGCCATCATCGCGGCAGGTTCCCAAGCCGTTCGCCTACCCTTCATGCCCGATGACCCACGCGTTGTGGACAGCACCGGGGCCTTGGCCTTGGCCAGCGTGCCCAAAAAGATGCTCATTGTGGGCGGCGGCATCATCGGCCTGGAAATGGGCACGGTCTACAGCACCCTGGGCGCACGCCTGGATGTGGTGGAAATGATGGACGGCCTCATGCAAGGCGCGGACCGTGACCTCGTCAAGGTCTGGGAAAAGATGAACAAGCACCGCTTTGACCAGATCATGCTCAAGACCAAGACCGTGGGCGCTCAAGCCACGGCGCAAGGCATCAAGGTCCAGTTCGAAGGCCTGGACGGCACAAAGAGCGAGGGCACCTATGACCTGGTGCTGCAAGCTGTGGGTCGCACGCCCAACGGCAAGAAGATCGATGCCGACAAAGCCGGCGTGGCCGTGACGGACCGCGGCTTCATCCACGTCGACATTCAAATGCGCACCAACGTGCCGCACATCTTTGCCATCGGCGACATCGTGGGGCAACCCATGCTGGCGCACAAGGCCGTGCACGAAGCGCACGTAGCGGCTGAAGTCATCGCGGGCGAACTGCAAGGCAATAAAGAGCTGGCAGCCGCTGCGTTCAATGCACGCGTCATCCCCAGCGTGGCTTACACCGATCCCGAGGTGGCCTGGGTGGGCTTGACCGAAGACCAGGCCAAGGCGCAGGGCATCAAGGTCAAAAAGGGCTTGTTCCCCTGGAGCGCATCGGGCCGTGCGATTGCCAATGGCCGCGACGAAGGCTTCACCAAGCTGTTGTTTGACGATTCACCCGAGGCCCATGGCCACGGCAAGATCCTGGGCGGTGGCATGGTGGGCACACACGCGGGCGACATGATTGGCGAGATTGCACTGGCCATTGAAAT